>Ga0302324_100017343_pt1 | contig 14279 bp, 15 predicted proteins | sample Palsa_T0_1_FD_201949 | JGI IMG/M metagenome (GOLD analysis project Ga0302324, IMG submission 201949) | Peat permafrost microbial communities from Stordalen Mire near Abisko, Sweden - Palsa_T0_1 | ecosystem: Environmental > Terrestrial > Soil > Palsa > Peat permafrost | place: Sweden: Abisko... | reverse complement strand
CGGCGAGTTGCGGTCGAAGCGGGTGTCAGCGCCCAGTGGTGGCACTACGTGGGCCTGCAGGGTCAAATCGTCGGCATCGATCACTTCGGCGCCTCATCGCCGGCGAAGGATCTGTTCAAGGCGTACGGCTTCACGGCGGACCACGTCGTGGCAGCGATCGAAAAGGTTTTGTCTTAACACTCGGGGAACTAAAAAACACATGGCAATCAAGGTAGCGATCAATGGGTATGGCCGCATAGGCCGCAACATTCTGCGTGCGCTGTACGAGGGGAAGCACACGGGCGAAATCAAGATCGTTGCGATCAATGACTTGGGCGACGCCAATACCAATGCTCATTTGACGCGTTTCGACACCGCGCACGGCCGCTTCCGCGGCGATGTCCACGTCGACGGCGACTCGATGGTGGTGAACGGCGACCGCATCCGGGTGGTGGCACAGCGCGATCCCTCCAAGCTGCCCTGGGGCGAACTTGGCGTGGATTTCGTGCTCGAGTGCACGGGTTTGTTCACCAGCAAGGCCAAGGCGTCGGCGCACCTCGCGGCGGGCGCGAAAAAGGTCGTGATTTCGGCACCGGGCGGAGACGACGTCGATGCGACCATCGTGTATGGCGTCAATCACGGCGTGCTCAAGGCGAGCCACACGGTGATCTCGAATGCGTCCTGCACCACCAATTGCCTGGTACCGCTGGTTACGGTGCTGCACGAGAAAATCGGCATTCTTGCCGGGGTCATGACCACGATTCATTCCTATACCAACGACCAGGTGTTGACGGACGTGTATCACTCCGATCTTAGACGCGCGCGTTCTGCGACCATGTCGATGATTCCGACCAAGACCGGTGCGGCCGCGGCCGTGGGACTGGTGCTGCCGGCTCTGAAGGGCAAGATCGACGGCTTCTCGATTCGAGTGCCGACCATCAATGTCTCGCTGGTCGATTTCACTTTCACGGCAGCCCGCAAGACCACGGCGGAGGAAATTCACGGTGCCATGAAGGCGGCGGCAGCCGGCGGCGCGCTGAAAGGCATTCTTGGCTACAACGACGCGCCCCTGGTGTCGGTGGACTTCAATCACGATCCCGCTTCATCGACCTACGATGCCACCCAGACCAAGGTCATCGAAGGGACTCTGGTGAAGGTGTGCGCGTGGTACGACAATGAATGGGGCTTTTCGAACCGCATGCTCGATACCACCATCGCTTGGTCGAAGGCCGTCTGATCAGACGGCCAGGCATGGAGAGCATATGAGAATCATTCGAATGTCGGACTTGGATCTCAGCGGCAAGCGCGTGCTGATCCGCGAGGACTTGAACGTGCCGATTCAGGACGGCGTGGTGAGCAGCGATGCGCGCATCCGCGCGGCGCTGCCGACCATACAGGCGGCGCTGACGGCACGCGCGCGAGTTTTGGTGATGTCGCATCTCGGCAGGCCCGAGGAGGGCAAGTACGCCGAGGAATTATCGCTCGCTCCCGTGGCCAAGCGGCTGGCGCAGCTGCTCGGAGTGCCGGTGGCTCTCAAGAAGGACTGGCTGGGCGGCGTGGACGTTCATCCCGGCGAGGTCGTGCTGCTCGAGAACGTGCGCTTCAACAAGGGCGAAAAGAAGGACGCGGACGATCTGGCGCAGAAAATGGCCGCCCTGTGCGATATCTATGTCATGGACGCGTTCGGCACGGCGCATCGGGCCGAGGCGAGCACTCACGGAGTGGCGAAGTATGCGCCGGTGGCCTGCGCCGGCCCGCTTCTGGTCAGCGAATTGTCGGCGCTGGAAACGGCGCTCGAGAACCCCGCGCGGCCGTTGCTCGCCATCGTGGCCGGCTCCAAGGTATCCACCAAGCTCACCGTGCTGGAATCCTTGCTGGGCAAGGTCGATCAGATGATCGTGGGCGGGGGCATCACCAATACCTTTCTCGCGGCCCTGGGCTTCAATGTCGGCAAGTCGCTGTACGAGCCGGCCATGCTGGATATCTGCAAGCGGCTGCTCGAACAGTCGCAGAGCCGCGGCATCGTCATTCCCATGCCCACCGACGTGGTGGTCGCCACCCAGTTCTCCGCCAAGGCGGAGGCCGACGTCAAGCAGGTCGGGCAGGTATCGGACGAGGAGATGATTCTGGACATCGGGCCCGACTCGGCCGAAGCGATGAGTGCGCTCATTGCGAGCGCCGGCACGATTCTCTGGAACGGCCCGGTGGGGGTGTTCGAGTTCGCACAGTTCGGCGAAGGGACCCGCACTCTGGCCACGGCCATTGCGCGCAGCAAGGCGTTTTCTCTGGCGGGCGGCGGCGACACGCTGGCCGCCATCGAGAAATACGGCATCGAGGACAGCATTTCCTATATATCGACGGGCGGCGGCGCTTTCCTGGAGTTCGTCGAAGGCAAAAAACTCCCCGCGGTGGAAATTCTAGAGAAGCGTGCGGCATGAAAGCCTTGCTAAGACGCACGAAAATCGTTGCCACCCTGGGGCCCGCCACCGATGACCCGGCGGTGCTTGCCGAGATCGTGCGCGCCGGCGTGGACGTGGTACGCCTGAATTTCTCGCACGGCGCGGTCGCCGATCATGCGCGCCGAATGGATCTGGTGCGCGAGGCGGCGCAGCGGGCGGGCCGCTACGTGGGCGTGCTCGGCGATCTGCAGGGGCCGAAAATCCGCATCGACCGCTTCGTGGCCGGCAAGGTGCAGCTGGTGGACGGGGCGGAGTTCACGCTGGATGCCGCGCTCGCCGTGGACGCGGGCACTGCATCGAGCGTGGGCATCGCGTACAAGAAACTGCCGAGCGACGTTTTCGCCGGTGACGTGCTGCTGCTCAACGATGGGCAGATCAGCTTGCAGGTTCTCGGCATCGATGGCCCGCGCATCAAGACGCGCGTGCTGGTGGGCGGCGAACTCGGCAACAGCAAGGGTATCAACCGTCAGGGCGGCGGCTTGTCCGCCGGCGCCCTGACCGACAAGGATCGGGAGGACATCCGCACGGCCGCGAAGCTCAATGTGGATTATCTCGGCGTATCCTTCCCACGCGACGCCTCGGACATGGACGAAGCCCGCAAGCTGCTGCGCGACGCCGGCGGCCATGGGCTGCTGGTCGCGAAAATCGAGCGTGCCGAAGCCATCAAGAATTTGGCGGAGGTGGTGCGGGCGAGCGACGGGGTCATGGTGGCCCGCGGCGACCTCGGGGTGGAGATGGGCTACGCGGAACTCGCGGGCCTGCAGAAGCAAATCATCCAGGAAGCGCGCCATCAGAACCGCGTCGTCATCATGGCGACGCAAATGATGGAATCGATGATCACCAATACCATTCCGACGCGGGCCGAGGTGTCGGATGTGGCGAATGCCGTCATGGACGGCACCGATGCCGTGATGCTGTCCGCCGAGACCGCTTCGGGCAAGCATCCGATCAAGGTGGTGGAGGCGATGTCGCAGATCATCGTCGGCGCCGAGAAGTATCAGGTCGCGCACGTGCGGGTCCGGCAGCGCAAGACCGGCTATTACGAGCACACGGATGAGGCGATCGCGTCCGCGGTCATGTACACGGCCAATCACTTGCACGTGAAAGCCATCGTCGCGCTGACCGAGTCGGGATCGACCTCGCTGTGGATGTCGCGGGTCCGCTCGGACATTCCGATCTATGCCTTCACGCGGCACGAAGCCACGCGCTGCCGGGTGACCCTGTACCGCGGCGTCTATCCGGTCGCCTATGACGTCACGGACAAGGGAGAGGCGTTCTATTTCTCGATATTCCGCCTGCTGCTGGACCTCAAGCTGGTGGAAGAGGGCGATTCCATCATTCTGACCAAGGGCGAATTGAGCGGCGTTTCGGGCGGCACGAACTCCATGCAGATCCTGCAGGTCACGCGCAAGTAATGGCCGCCGAATTTCGCGGTACCGATCGCTATATCGCCACCGAGGAATTGATGGCCGCGGTGAACGCCGCCATGGTGCTGTCGCGGCCGCTGCTGATCAAGGGCGAACCCGGCACCGGCAAGACGCTGCTGGCGAATGAAATCGCCCGCTCCCTGGGGAAGCCCTTCTACGAGTGGCACATCAAGTCCACCACCAAGGCGCAGCAAGGGTTGTACGAATACGATGCCGTCTCGCGGCTGCGCGATTCGCAGCTCGGCGACCCGCGGGTGAAGGACATTCACAACTACATCGTGAAGGGCGATCTGTGGGAGGCCTTCGATTCGGAGTCGCAGCCGGTGCTTCTGATCGACGAGATCGACAAGGCGGACATAGAGTTCCCGAACGATCTGCTGCGTGAGCTGGATCGCATGGAATTCTACGTGTACGAGACGCGTGAAACCGTGCGCGCCAAGCATCGGCCGGTCATAGTGATCACCAGCAACAACGAAAAAGAACTCCCCGACGCCTTTCTACGGCGTTGCTTTTTCCACTATATCCGCTTTCCGGACACCGCCACGATGACGCAAATCGTCGATGTGCATTTCCCGGAGTTGAAGCGCGAGCTGCTGCACGAGGCGCTGACGACGTTCTTCAAGATCCGCGAAACCCCGGGCTTGAAGAAAAAGCCGACCACCTCCGAACTCCTGGACTGGATCAAGCTGCTGGTGACCGAGGACATTCCGCCCGAGGCGCTGCGCAGCGACGATGCGAAGAAGCTCATTCCGCCCCTGTACGGCGCCCTGCTCAAGAACGAGCAGGATGTGCACCTGTTCGAGCAACTGCTGTTCCTTCACCGCCGGAATGCTCGTTAGATTCTTTTTCCTGCTACGCGGCGCCGGTGTGCCGGTATCCATCACCGAATTGTTGACCCTGCTCGAGGCGCTGAAGGCGGGCTTGGGGGAGCTGTCCGCCGAGCGTTTTTATTATCTGGCGCGCACCTGCCTGGTGAAGGATGAGCGCTACTACGATCGCTACGACAAGGCGTTTGCCGCGCATTTCAAGGGCGCCGAAGACCTGTTCGCGCTGCTGCAGAGGGAGCTGCCGCAGGACTGGCTCGCCAAGATGGCGGAACGGGAGTTCTCGGACGCCGAGAAGGCCGAGATCGAGGCGCTGGGCGGCTGGGAGAAATTGATGGAGACGCTGCGCAAGCGCCTCGAGGAGCAGAAGGAGAGGCACGAGGGCGGCAATAAATGGATAGGCACGGCGGGGACGTCGCCGTTCGGCGCCTACGGCTTCAATCCGGAGGGTGTGCGCGCCGGTCAGGCCGGCAGCCGGAACCGCAGCGCCGTGAAAGTCTGGGACAAGCGCGAATTCGCGAATCTGGACGACAAGGTGGAGCTCGGCACGCGCAACATCAAGATGGCGCTGCGCCGTCTGCGGCGGTTCGCGCGGCGCGGCGCTCCCGATGAGCTGGCGCTGTCGGATACCATCGACGCCACGGCGCGCTCCGGCGGGTGGCTGGACATCAAGATGCAGGCCGAGCGGCACAATGTGGTCAAGGTGCTGCTGCTGCTGGACATCGGCGGATCCATGGACGATCACGTGAAAACCTGCGAGGAGCTGTTCTCCGCCGCGCGCAGCGAGTTCAAGCATCTCGAGCACTATTACTTTCACAATTTCACCTACGAGGCGCTGTGGCGCGATAACCGCCGGCGGTACAACGAGCACATGGGCACGGTCGAGGTCATGCGTACCTACGGCACGGACTACAAGCTCATCCTGGTGGGCGACGCCACCATGAGTCCGTACGAGATCACCCAGCCGGGCGGCAGCGTCGAGCACTGGAATGCCGAGGCAGGCAGCGTGTGGTTGCAGCGCCTGCTCAAGCACTATCCGAAATTTGCCTGGATCAATCCGCAGCCGCAGTCGCGCTGGCGGCATACATCGTCGATAGAAATGACGCGGGAACTCTTGGAGGGGAGGATGTATCCGTTGACCCTGGCGGGGTTGGACGACGCGATCGGCGCACTGACGTAGCCGCCATGGCCCTGCGATCTCTTGCGGGTCCGCTGACGGCACTCGTGCTGCCGTTGGCGGCGGCGTGCGGCCTTGCCGCAACGGAAGGCGGCGCGCCGGCGCGAATGGCCGAGGCCGTGCCGGTGCCTCGCGGCCTGCATAAGTGCACGGCGGACGGCCCATCTGCATCGGGCATGGAACGCATGGTGTCCGCGCTCGGCGGCCTGCCGCTCGGCTGCTTCCAGTCGGGTGAAATGACCCAGCTGCACGGCTCGAACAAGACTTATGCGGCGCCGGTCGAGTATGGGTTTGCCATCGAAGTTAAGGGTGGTCCGTACACGACGACGGACGTGAATAAATTGCTGGCCGATGTGACCGACGGCTGGAAGAGCGCCAGGCCCCTGAGTCAAGACACGCGCGCGGACTACGAGCGCCGGCTCAACGGCCTGATCGAGAAGAGCGCGCCCGTGGGTACGGCGAAATCAGCCGATTCAGTCAACCCGAGTGTGCTGGTGTCCATCGAGCAGTTGGATCCGGAGTCGTTCGCCGTGGTGGCCATCCGTCAGCGTGAGGTGCCTTTGAACGGCGAGTTCTTCGGCATCACGAAGGTCGATGCGACCGCGGTAGTGCTCAGTCGCGGGAAACTGACGCGACTGTCGATTGCGCGCGAATTGCGTTCGAGGCTGGATGTGACCGTGGCTCGGGAAGAAATAGCGGATTGGGCGGACGCGGTTGCTAACAGTCGCCAGTGACGGGCGTCAGGATGCCGCGATCGGGCAGGCGCAGTACAATGCCGCCGACGACCCGCGTCATTTCGATGCTAAGGTGCTTGGACAGTGAATACTCCGAGTAATGCCGGTCCCGAAAGCCCTACAGGACAGTGGCATATGCATACCAGCGTCGTGCCGGTGGAGAGCACCCACCTCGGCTTGGTGCTGACGGGCGGCGGCGCACGCTCCGCCTATCAGGTGGGCGTGCTCAAGGGCGTGGCGGAACTGTTACGGCGCGGTTCTGCCTGTCCCTTTCCCATCATTACCGGAACCTCGGCGGGGGCCGTCAGCGCCATCGCCCTTGCCTCGGACGCTGCACACTTCAGGCGCGCGGTCTACGCCATCGAGCGGGTGTGGCGCGATTTTCGGGTGCACCACGTTTTCAAGGCGGACGCGGTCAGCATGCTGAGATCCGGATTGCACTGGATGCTGGCATTCATCACCGGCGGCTGGCTGGTTCACCCGCCGCATTCGCTGTTCGACAACACTCCGCTGTGGAATCTGCTGCGCGAGCACCTGCATTTCGACGGCGTTCCGCGCAGCCTGTACAAGCAGCATCTGCAGGCGATCGGTATCTGTGCCACGTGCTATGCCGACGCGGACTCGGTGACCTTCTACGCCTCCGGGTCGCCGATAGAGCCATGGGCCCGGGTGTTTCGCAAGGGCGCGCGGGTGCAGCTGACGCTGGATCATTTGATGGCCAGTCTGTCCATTCCCTTTCTGTTCCGCCCCGTGCTGCTGCACGATCAATTCTTCGGCGACGGCGCCATGCGCCAGACCTCGCCCTTGAGTCCCGCGATACACCTCGGCGCCAACCGGCTGTTCATCATCGGAGTCAACGATCCCGTCGTGACGGGCGAGACCTCGAAGCGGCGCGCGGTCGAGCCCAGCTTCGGGCAGATGTTCGGCTTCATGCTGGACTCACTGTTCATGGATACGCTGAACGCCGATCTCGAACGCATCAACCGCTACAATGAAACCAACGACAAGCGCCGCATCGAGTGTCTGGTCATGACGCCTTCGCGGGACGTCAATGCCATCGCGCGCCGGCACGTGCGGGAGCTGCCCCGCAGCCTGCGCACCTTGATGCGTACCATGGGCGCCAATACCACCGCGAGCACGTTACTGCTGAGCTACCTGCTTTTTGAGCGGGGTTTCACCCGCGAATTGATCGCCCTGGGCCATGAGGACGCGCACGCACGCGCCGACGAAATACGCGCCTTCCTAGCACTGGAAAACGCACGCCAGTATCGCTCGACGTCGTGATGTTGAGGGGTTGACGGTATTCGCCCGAGGGGCTGAGCCATTGGCCGGCAACGGGAGAGCAGTTGCCGGTCCGCGTCTTATCCCCCCTGACCTTGTGAACCGGTCAACATCACCGTGCAGAGGTACCGTGCCGAGGCACTAATTTTTTTGCAGCGAATCGTGCCGGGTCAGCACGTGCGGGAAGGCCTTGCGAAAATGTTCCGCGAGCTTCTCGGCGATGTACACGGAGCGATGCTGGCCGCCGGTGCAGCCGACCGCGATGGTGAGATAGCTGCGGTTCGCTTGCGCGAACTCTCCGACGCGCCGGTCCAGGAAGTCGCCCAAATCCGCGATCATGCGCTGCACGCTGGTATGCCCGGCCAGATACTCGATCACCGGCGCATCGCGGCCGGTCAGATGGCGCAGCGAATGTTCCCAGTAGGGATTCGGCAGGCTGCGCACGTCGAAGACGAAATCGGCATCGCCCGGAATGCCGTGCTTGTAGCCGAAGGACTCGAACATGAGGGAGAGGTGCCCCTCCCGCCGGCGGTCGACGCGATCGCGCACCAGCTCACGCAGGGCGTGAACCCCCATGTTGGAGGTGTCGATCACCAGGTCCGCCGCGGTGCTGATGGGTTCCAGCAGCGTGCGCTCCGAGGCGATGGCCTCGCGCAGACTGATGCACCCGCTGACCAAGGGATGCTTGCGGCGCGTTTCCGCGTAGCGCTTGAGCAGCACTTCGTCGCTGGCGTGCAGGTACAGGACCTCGCAGCTGATGCCGCTGCGCCGCAGCTCGCCCACGAGTGCCGGAATGGTCTCGATCTCGTTGGGTCTGTTGCGCGCATCCAGGCCGACCGCGGTCCTGGGGTAGGTGTCCCCCAGGCCGCGGACGGTGTGCGAGATGAAGGGCTTGAGCAGCGCGGCCGGGATGTTGTCGACGCAGTAAAAGTCGATGTCCTCCAGCATGTGCAGAGCGACGCTCTTGCCCGAGCCGGACAGCCCGCTCACGATGATGAGTCGCATCGACACGCGGGCGCCCTCGAGCTCAGCCCGACAAGCGGGCCTTGATCACGTCCTCGGCGTGATGGTCGGCGGCCTTTTCTTTGTGTTTCTTGACGCATCGATCCAGCTTGTCAGCCAGGGCATCGATGGAGGCATACATGTTGTTTTCAGTCGCATCGCAGTAGATCTTGTTTCCCCGCAGCATGAGCGTGGCTTCGGCCTTGTGGCCGAACTTTTCGACCGTGAGCACGCAATGAACGTCGATCAGCTGCTCGAAATGTCTTGAAATGCGCTCGAATTTCTTGACGACATAGGCGCGCAGTGATTCGGTGACTTCCACATGATGACCGCTGAGATCGAGCTGCATAAGTTTCCTCCTAACGGGTTAACTAAGACGCGCGGGCAGCCGCTCGCTTCCGTTCGTTGGACGGCGCGATCTGCATGCCTTCGCGATACTTGGCAACGGTGCGCCTGGCCACCGGTATGCCCTCCTGCGACAGAATTTCCGCGAGCTTGCTGTCGCTCCACGGATTTTCCGGATTCTCCTGCGAAATCAACTTCTTGATCTTGGCGCGGATGGCGATGGAAGACATTTCCGTGCCATCGGCGGCCTCGACGTGACTGGAAAAAAAGTAGCGGAACTCGAACACACCGCGCGGCGTGTGCATGTACTTCGCGGTGGTGACGCGTGAAATCGTCGATTCGTGCATTTCCACCGCTTCGGCGACGTCCCTGAGAATCAGCGGTTCCATCGCTTCCTCGCCCAATTCGAAAAAACTCGTCTGGCGCTGCACGATGCAGCGCGCCACCTTGACCAAGGTGTCGTTGCGAATTTCGAGGCTGCGCATCAGCCAGCGCGCTTCCTGCAATTGGGTGCGCAGCATGGCGTGGTCGGGAGAGCGGGAAATCAAATTCGCATAGCTCTGATTGACGCGGACACGCGGCACCGTGGCCTGATTGATCTCGACGACCCAGCCGTGCTCGGTGCGGCGCACGAAGACGTCCGGTATCACGTATTCTGCCTGCGCCGGATTGACCGCTGCTCCGGGGCGCGGATGGCAGGAGCGCACCAGCGCCAGCGCCATTTCCAAGTCGCCTTCACTGCAGCGCAACTGCCGGCGCAGCAGCACCCACTGCTGGCCGGCGACCAGATCCAGGTGCTCGAGCGCCACGCGAATGGCGACATCCCGCGCGGCCGTATCCGGATGCAGCTGCCGCAGCTGCAGCGAAATGCATTCGCCCAGGTTGCGGGCGCCGACGCCGGCCGGTTCCAGCGATTGGACGGCGCAGAGCACGCGTTCGACGTCCGCCGCAGTGGCCTCGATCTCCGGCAGCAGGCTCAAGCGGATATCTTCGATGGAATCCTTCAGATAGCCATCGTCGGTGATGGCGTCGGTGATGACGCGCGCAATGGCCAGATCGATGGCGGATAGCTTGGCGAGTTCCAGCTGTTCGATGAGCTGCTCCTGCAGAGTCTGCCCATGCTGGTCGCTGAAATCGCTGCTGCGATCATCATCCCCCGACCAGGGCGTGTCGGAGGGACCGCTGGTCTGCTCTCCCCAGGCCTCGTCCGCGATCTCCACTTCGGGCTCTTCCCGTTGATCGGGGGGCGTGGTGTTGCCGTCGAGCTCGCTGTATTTCTCCTCCGGGGGCGCCTCCTCGCGCTCGCGCACGACGTCGGGTACGGCGTCCTGCGTCTCCTCTTCGGCCTCCAGCATGACATTGGTTTCGAGAGTCTCGCGGACGTGCGCCTGCAGGTCGAGCGAGGGAAGCTGCAACAAGCGGATGGCCTGCTGCAGCTGCGGCGTCATGGTGAGCTGCTGCCCGATGCGAAGCTGCAGACTTGGCTTCAACATAGTACTTTCAGATCCAAGCCTACAGTTTGAAATCCTGCCCCAAGTACACCTCACGAACCTGGGGGTTGGCAAGAATCTGATCCGCAGATCCGGAGGCGAGCACCGTCCCCTGGCTGACGATGTAGGCGCGTCCGCAAATACCCAAGGTTTCCCGCACATTATGATCGGTAATCAGCACGCCGATACCCTTGTCGGACAAGTGCTTGATTATGCGCTGAATATCGGCCACGGAGAGGGGGTCGACGCCGGCGAATGGTTCGTCCAGCAAGATGAACCGGGGGTCTGCCGCCAGGGCGCGAGCAATCTCCACCCGCCGGCGTTCACCCCCGGAGAGGCTCATTCCCAGGCTGTCGCGTACGTGGCCGATATGCAGCTCCCCGAGAAGCTCCTTGAGGCGGGTGGTACGCCCCGCGTCATCCAGTCCGGGCCGCGTTTCGAGAATCGCCATGATGTTGTCCGCCACCGACAAGCGGCGGAACACCGAAGGCTCCTGCGGAAGGTAGCCCACACCGAGCTGCGCGCGGCGGTGCATGGGCAGGCGGGTGATGTCCCGGTTGTCCAGATAGATCTCGCCCTGCTCGCAGCGCGTCAGGCCGACCACCATGTAGAACGCGGTGGTCTTGCCGGCGCCGTTCGGCCCGAGCAATCCCACCACTTCGCCGCTTTCGACCTCCAGCGACAAATCCCGCAATACCTGCCGTGACTTGTAACTCTTGGCGAGGTTCAGAGCTCGCAATACGCTCATGGTTTGGGCGGCGACGACTTGGACGCCGTCTTGGGAGGGGGCGTGATGATGATATGCACCCTCTGTGAGCCCTGTTCGGCTTCATCCGCCACGACGGTTTGCCCGAGAATGTTGTACCTCAACGCTTCCGCGCTGATTTCGTGGTCGCCGTTGTTCAAGTAAGCGCTTTTGGAAAAGAGGACCTGGCTCTTTGCCACGTCATAGTTGATGGTATCGGCATGTCCGTGTGCGGTCTTCCCGGTTTTGGCGATGGGTTCCTCGAACTCCGCCGGCCTGCCGTTCGCGACCGCGTTGGCGATCGTTTTATTGGCGAAGGTGATTTGGGCATCGTCCGAGGTCAGGCGACCCTGGTCCATGGTGATTTTTACATTGCCGTGAAACACCCAGACACTGTTGTCGAAGTCCAGCCCCGACGTGTGCTTAGTGGCCTGCCCCTGGTCCGCGGTGATCGACATATTACCTTGGGAAATCCGCACCTTGTGAAATACCGCACTGTTGGTGCGCAAGTCCACTTCGGTCGATTGCGCGTCCAGCAGGATGGGCTGCTGCGCATCGACGAGGGCTGCCGCGGTCGCTTGCGCGAATGACGCCAGCAGCGCCAGTGCGGCAAGAACCTTAACGGTGGAAACGGCCATTGACCTTCGATTCTAAGCGCATCGTACGCTCTTTTAAATTTGCGATCAGACCGCGGCCGGTCAGGGTATGTCCTGCGAAATCGATCTGCACGTCGCTTTTGGTCGTGGCCATGGCATCGGGCACATCATAGGTCAGAGTGTCGGTCCGCAGTACGGCCGTGCCGGTGCTCGGCGAACCCTCGCCCACCAGGCGCACGTTGCCTTTCACGTTGATGACTTTGCCGCCCGGCTCGACATGCGCGGTATCGCCGAACAGCACCCACGACTGGCCCTCGGGGGGTTGGTAGTTCACTCGGACGTTGTACAGAGCCACCTCATTGCCATGGTCGATTTGATCGATGCGCTCGGCCTCGATGCGGATGCCGGGGTTACCGGCGATATCGAAGTCGGTCAGAACGGCATGCTTTAAATAGTACCCGGGTAAATCCGACTGTCTGGCGTCATTTTGCGCGTGCGGCCGGCGCGCCGGGGATGTCAGTATCCAGGTGCTGATGATCAGCGCCACGACCGCAAGCACGGTGAAGACTCTGAACAGCATCAGCGCCGCCCCGCGCGGGCGCGCAGCATGGCGTCGCAGAATTCGCGCACCGCGCCCTGGCCGCCGTCGGCAGCGGCTATCCAATGGGCCGCCGACCGCACCACGGGATGCGCATCTGCGACCGCGCCCGCCATGCCGACCGCCGACATCAGCGGCAGATCCGGCGTGTCATCGCACAGGCAGGCGCAATCCAAGGGATCCAGGTCCAGTTTCTCCGTCAGCCGCTGCAGCGCGGCCACTTTGTCCCCGCAGGCCTGAACTACGTGGGGCACGCCCAGCTCCCGCATGCGGGCGGCGACCGCGCCCGAACGCCGCCCGCTGAAGGCCGCCACATGAATACCGGCGCCCATCAGCAGCTTGATTCCATGGCCGTCGCGCACATGGAAGACTTTGAGAGCTTCGCCGCGCGCACCGAAGTACAAGCGCCCATCGGTCAGCACGCCGTCGACGTCCAGTACCAAAAGCCGGATCCGCGCCAGCGGGGTTGCTTTGCGCGCCTTCAAACCACACCTGCGCGCATCAGGTCGTGCACGTTGAGCGCGCCCACGATTTTCCGATCCGCATCGACCACGACCAGCGAGGTGATGCGGTGGGTCTCCATCAGGTGCACGGCTTCCGCGGCGAGAGTCGTGGGGCGCACGGTCTTGGCGTGGCGGCTCATGACTTGGTCCATGCGCGTGGTGCGTAGATCCGTGCCGGCGTCGAGGGCGCGCCGTAGATCACCGTCGGTGAAAACGCCGAGCACGCGCAGGCCGTCATCGACGATGGCGGTCATACCGAGACCCTTGCGGGTGACCTCCATCAGGCCCTCCGCGAGCGGCGTATCGGCGCGCACGGTGGGAATATCGGGCCCCGTGCGCATGACATCCTTCACGTGCATGAGCAAGCGCCGGCCCAGGCTTCCGGCCGGATGTGAGCGCGCAAAATCCTCTTCGGTGAAACCGCGCGCTTTCAACAGCGCCACGGCCAGGGCATCGCCCACGGCCAACGCCGCCGTGGTGCTGGCCGTGGGAGCCAGGTTGAGCGGACAGGCCTCGGCGGGCACTCCGATGTCCAGATGCACGGTCGCGGTCCGCGCCAGCGCCGAGTTGGAGTTGCCCGTGAACGCGATCAAGGGGACGCCCAGGCGGGCGATCACCGGCACAATGATCAGGATCTCGTCGGTTTCGCCCGAATTGGACAGCGCCAGCACCGCATCGTCCCGCGTGATCATGCCCACATCGCCGTGGCTGGCCTCTCCGGGATGCACGAAGAACGCCGGCGTGCCGGTGCTGGCCAACGTGGCGGCAATCTTGCCGCCGATGTGGCCGGACTTGCCCATGCCGGTCACTACGATGCGACCGCGGCAATCGAGACAAATGCGGCAGGCGCGTGCAAACTGCGGCCCCAAGCGCGGCACTTGCGCGCGCAGGCCGTCGATCTCGATGGCCAGGGCCTGGCGGCCGAGCTCGACCAGGCTGTCGTCAGAAAAATCGAGATTCATGGGCGAATGATACCGCGGTTGCGGGGGCTCAGTGGCTCTGCACGGTGATGTTGACCCGTCACACGGCCTGAGGGGACTCAGAGGCTGGACGCCAACGTAAAGGCAGCAGTTGGCGTCCAGCCTCTGAGTCCCCCCAGGCTGTGCGCATTGGGCCGCG
>Ga0302324_100017341_pt1 | contig 14280 bp, 12 predicted proteins | sample Palsa_T0_1_FD_201949 | JGI IMG/M metagenome (GOLD analysis project Ga0302324, IMG submission 201949) | Peat permafrost microbial communities from Stordalen Mire near Abisko, Sweden - Palsa_T0_1 | ecosystem: Environmental > Terrestrial > Soil > Palsa > Peat permafrost | place: Sweden: Abisko... | reverse complement strand
ATCAAATCCAACGCGCGGGGCTTCCGTAGCTTTCGAAACTACCGCATCCGTATCCTGTTCTTCTGCGGAAAGCTCGATCTCTACCCATTATGAACCTCGAAGAATCAGTTGGAGAATTGATTCACGCTGCGACGATTGCCATCGTTGGCGCCGTTCCTCTTGCACGACTCTGGCACGCGGTGCCAGCGTATCCCACCATCAGTGAAATCTGGCTGCGCCTTCTCGAAGCGCTCGGGCTATAACAAACGCAAATACTACTAAATTCTTATACGACCAGCATGTTATCTGCGATTACCCCCACTCCGGTGAAAGAATACACGGCAAACGGAATCTGCAGAACCTCCGCAGCCATCACCCGGATAATCCTACGGGCTTCAACCTTCGGCGGCTTGTCGGATCCGGCAAATTGTGGATTACGGAATCCACGATCAACTACGAAGGCCGCGCTTTCTACACCATCAGCATAATGGAGTTTGAGAACGACAAAGTAGTGCATGAAACGCAGTACTTCGCCGAGCCCTTCGATCCTCCAGTGTGGCGCGCTCAATGGGTTGAGCAAATAGGAAGGAGTCAAAAGGCTTGAAGGTCATGCTGTGGGTCGGCCGCACTTGTTGGGAAGGTCAAAGTTGCTCGCTTCCAGGTCGTCAGCGAACAGAATAATACTACTAAGAGAAGTCGCATGCCGATGTTATGTGATACGCCGCAGGTTTTTCTTGCAAACTATGTGGAAATGAAGGTTTGTGAAGACGACCACATTGAAGAATGAAGATGGTGGAAGTCGTGTTCTTAGTTGCGACCGACAGGCGATGGCTTGTTATTTGAGGCACTTTGGGCTGCTCCCAATCCATCGAGCGCCTTCAGGAGGGCTTGTTGCACGGTTGGCTGGGAGAGGTTCCCCAGATGGCCCCCATGCTCAAATAGGGTTACGTTCGCAGGAGCGAAAGTGTTCTCTATCCATGCCAAATCCTCGGCCGCCAGGAACAAATCGTTTCGGTTCGCGATGACTCGGATCTTGGAATTGCCTTGTAATGCGGCAGAATAAGTGCGCAAATCGGTGCCCCTGTCCACCACCTCGGGATCCCCGAGATCGACGCCTCTGGCCTTGTCGTAAGGACGCGCAAATTCTTGGATATAATCCCAAAGTGAGTACTGCATGATTTCGTTGTAAGCCGCCTCCCGTCTTGATTTCTTGAGCGGTTGTTTTAAAACGCCCTGATTGTGCCGCAATTGGCTGCTGAAAATGATGTCCCGCAGGGACAATCGAAAGGCTAGACCGATCAAGAATCGGCTTTCGATCTCGTTGAAGGGCAGGGTGGAGTTCTGCTGCGGAGATTGCGCGCTGACGGCCACGACCTTGAGAAGCATGTTTTCGATGTTGGCTGTTCGCTCCGCAGCGGGCCACGCCAAGGCCGCGTCGTAAAACTGGTCCACATTGGTCACAGCATTCCGCAAACGAACCGGGGCATCGATGGCGACGTAACGCTCGAATTTGAGCAAAGAAGCGTCATTAGGGCCCGATTGCGCCGCCAGGAACAACGTCTGAAAGCCGCCCATGGAGTAACCCATCAGTGCTCTTGCTCCCAATCGATGCGGATACATCTGCTCTAATCGGCGGTCGATCTCGGTCAGGGCGACATGCACATCGTGGATGTCGATCGGAGGATAGCTCGGAAGGTCGGTCGTCGAAGCGTGCTCCATGAACTCGGGATGGAACGAACTGCTGACGGTGACGGCGGAAAACCCGTTCTTATAAAGAAGTTCGGCCAGCCCCAATTCGTTCCCCGCCAAACGATGGGCGCCAAAACCAGGGACTATATACACGACTGGCGCGCGGCGCGGTTGGAGCCAGAACGTGAAGTCCAGTTTCTTCCCAGTCGTGGGAATCAAAACCGATCGAGTCTTGGCTCGAGCTGGAAATTCGGGGTCTTTATAATTGAAAAAGACGGCTTGGAGCGTTTCCAGGGACGCTTCGTCCTGTTTACCGACCACGCGCATATCCACCGCCCGATTTTCGTGCCCGAAGCTCCACGCGTATTGGAGGATCGAATACGGATCCGCCTCGGCCTTGGTGAAACAGACAGCCCCCTCCACGGTGTCACTCAGATTATTGGCCGTGATGAAGGGACTGATAAATTCATACGGGAAGAAGTAGAACATCGGGTTGGCGGCGGTATCTCCGGCCAAGCCGACGGCATCCCGGTCGTCGCTCGGTCCGAAAATCGGCAGCATCAGATAGAACCCGGGCTTCCAGCCCCATTTCTTGAAGGTCTGGCCAAAATCGGCGTCGTTTTTGGGGATGCCCCAGCGCGTCGCCACGTCGAAGAATCCGCCCAGGCCAAGCACCGTGTTACAGAGACAGCGTTCCGTTTCCTGGAAGCTCCCAGTCCAGTTTCCTTGCAACAGGTTGTTTGCCAGCCGGTCTGGATAAGTCATGTTTTTGCCCATTCTCCCGATCCCGGTTCGGAGGGGCTTAAAGACGACATGCCGATACCCCCGGCCGAATGGCCTCACCGCCCAAGTCAAAAAGCCCTGGTTGAACCCCCACATCGCGCGATTAAAGGGTTCGATGGGGTCTTTGATCCTGGTAGGAAGGACAATGGCATCCCCGGGACGGCGCTGTGAAAGAGTCTCTGGCGCCGCGTTGGTCGCCGCCGGCATGATCGGCTGCGCTGGAGCGGATTCAAACACAAGCCCGCCCAAGGCGACAATAATTAGAAGGCTGGATCTGCTTTTCATATTTCGTAATGATGAATTGGGCTTCGTAGGTTGAAGCCCTTTAACTGGTGATTTCCAGAAATGTCTTCGAGACAACGGAGCGCGGCTTTCCCATCGTCGTTTTGCGAGGATCGCGCCAGGGCCTCGTCGAAATCGTCGATCCGTGCATCGACGCGCACGGTTGCCGTCGGGACAACATGATTCAACGGGCTTGTTTTCACGTTGCAACGCCTTACGCATGGTTTGTGCCAGTTTCCGAAGTAGTAACTTCGTCATAGTTAAAACATTACTGCCAAAGGTGTTCCATTGTCAGTAACTCAATTCCCGGCTGATTGCGGCAAGGGCGTAACCTTGTGAATCAGTCGTCGGTTCGACGGCGTGTCGAAGTCTCGACGCGGCTTTTTCGTTATGTTCTAAGCGAGAACGATGCACGGAACAAATTGAACTTGTTGCAGTAGGCAGACAAGTTGACCGAGCCTTGCAAAACCTGGTTGTCGATCGGCCGCAGGTGGTGCGTCCGGTCTCGCTCCTTGCCATTCGTGATGATTGACAATGAGCCGCGAGCCGCGTTGTCCGGTCATCAAGGTCCACTTCTGCATGAAGGAGGTGCCTATGGCGTCAGTGGCGATGGCAGCTTCTTCAACGATTGTCTGCGCAACCACTGGTTTACTGCGAACAGCGCCACCATCAACGGCGGCAAAACAAGGCAAGGAAACAACCCTATCAATTTGCGCGGCGGCGGGCTGACTGGAAGGCTGCAGGCAATCTTCACAGCGTCGCCCTCGCGCTGAATGAATGCCTGTAGCTGCCAGGTGCCTGCGGCGTCCAACTTGATCGGCGCAGCATAGAGCAATTTGTTAGACGCCTGCCGCCGGGTCGCCTCGACAGTGAACCGTTCAGAATTTGGATCGAAGCCCGGCATTCCCGATGTGCCGCATATCTGCTCAACTGGTTCTGCAACTGACCCGGCCGGAGGTGTAAACATGAGTTTCACGGTGGCATCAAGAATTGCATCCTTTGAATCCCGTTCTTGAACCATCACACTGACATCAACGGGGTTGTCCTGTTGCGGTTCGGACGAGGTGAAAATCGTGACCACGAACGGCCCTTGAACTTCATGGGCCCGCATGATCCCTCCGTCTGCATGAGCGTCGCCAGAAGATAGCCTAAGCACCAAGAGAGGAAGGATAAATCGGACGCAGTTCATAACTGCGACACCGTGGCGGCCAACCCACGCATTTGCATCGGCTGGAGAAGGATCCAGACACCGGCAGCGTAGAGGCCCAACGAGATGGCGGCCCACGGTGCGGATAAGCGCAAGGCGGCCTTTCCACGCGCGGCATAGACGAGAGAAACGCGCCACATGAGATAAAGGGCTAGCAACAACCCTGCGTCGAGAAGGAGTGTTTGCAAAGCGTGCATGGCATCGGCGCCAAACAGCGGCAAAACAGGCTTTCCTTCCGGTGAGTTCAGTAGGTGCCATCCCGCGTCGTTGGCGGCGCGTTGAACCGCTTCCCATGCGGAACCCCACCCAGTAGAGAGATGGAAAAGGAAATGTCCCGCCCACATCGCTACGCCAAGCGGGACCAGAGAAAGCGAAAACCGACAAAACAGTTCTCGAGCTTCAATCGACCCCTGGCTTGCGACGCGACTGGCATAGGCGGCGGACAAAGCCAGCATGCCAGGCAGGAGGACCAACCCGACGAGTAGCAGGACGCGAGTCACCGGCAGCGCGGAATCCAAGCCAAGGCGCGCCGCAAGATCGTCCTGGAAGGCAACGACTGGAGCCGTCATGAACGCGGCGTTGACGAACCCAGCGAATACGAACACCAAGGCCAGGGCTGCGATGTCCAACCGGCGCGAAAGGCGGCCGATGGATGAGCGCGGCCCGTCGCGAACTAGATCCATACCCGGAGCGACTGCCATTATGCCTATGTTTTCATGCGGGCAGGCACGGACACAATCGAGACAGAAGGTGCAGTCAAGATTCCCAGACTTGCGGGGCAGATGCAGATCCATTTCGCAACCACGCTGACGTTCGTTTCCGCGCAGACAATCGTGCGTCTTACAACTGATGCAAACGTCAGCCTGGCGAACTTTTACTTCGAGGGGCGAAATGAGAGAGCTGACAAATTGGAATTGCCCGATGGGACAGACATACTTGCAGAAGCTCGCGCCGCGAAAAAGCGCATCAATGACAAGAGCCGCGAGAAAATAGTTGATGATAAGCCAGGCCGTCCAAATTGGCTTGTCCCACAGGCCAAAGACTTCATAGCACCAAAAGAACAACACCAGCAGCGTGATGGCGAACCACTTAGACCGCAACGCTTGCGGCCAAGGACGTTGCCGCAAGCCGAGCCGCCGACCCAACTCGCGGAAAAGCATGAATGGACACGCCATGCAGAAAAAATTCCCAGCCGCGAGAAGTGCAATGATGGCAAACGCGCGCCAATAGGTCCAAGGCAACACACCGGCAAGATTCATGGAACTAACTTGCGGACCAAACAGCCCGTCAATAATTACCGCGATGGCGGCAATGAACAGGACTGCTTGCATGAAACGGCGACCGGATTGCGCACGGAGAAACGGCCCGATTACAGGCACCATCAGCAGGTCAAAGCGATTCTTCGGGGCAACAGGCCGTTGAACATAGACTGGCCGAAGCGCCGTTCGTTCTGGCCGAACAAGCGACTGGCTTGCTGAGAGGTATTGAATCGCGATGAGCGCGGCTGGAATCAGGAAGACAAGCGAGCCGGGCACCCACATGATCACCCCCGCGCAATTCTGATCTTTGAGGGCTGTTGTTGCGAAAAGCCGTGGCGCCTCCAGATAAGGCTGGAAAAGAACATGGTCGGAGAATGTGAGAATTGCGGACAACACCGTGTTCAGCAAATCCGCCGCCAGCAGATAAACCGGCACCGACCACAGCGGCCACTGCGGCTTGCTGGGGAAAGGGCGAACAACGGGCCACCAAAAGAGGATCGCCGCTCCGAAAAAGCAGGCATGTTCGACTTTGTGCCATCCAGGCGACCGGAGCGCGAGATCAAATGCCGGCGGCACATGCCAAGCCGTGAGCGTAATCGCCATCACCATCCAGCAACACAACGGATTCGTCAGCGCGTTTCCAGCCCTGCGCAAGGCCGGCCGGATTAAAAAGGGGCCCACTCCGTCTCGGGCGATTTTCCTTGGAAGCCCGCGCAACAGCGGCAGAAGCGGCGCGCTGAGAAGAATGAGCGGTGGAGCGACGGACATGAGCAACAAATGTTGCACCATATGGGCCGAAAGAAGCAGAGAGGAGAACGCATCGAGAGGTGAAGCGACGGCAATCCAAAGCGCCGCCAAACCGCCCGCAAACGCAGACAATCGCAAGCCGGTAAATCGCGCAGGCAGCGTTCGATGCAAAATAAGCCAGCCACGCATGTAAAAAGCCAACGCCGCCATAATCCCCAAGGTCATCTTTGGATCGAAAGACCATGAACTGAGAATTGCCTGCGCGGTCGGTGACATCGGGTCAATGTTGCACCAAAGATGCGTCTTGGGCGGGTCTTTGGTTGGGCGGGTGGAGAGATTTCAGGAACGCCACCAATGCCGTCGTTTCTGCTGGACTGAGATTATTGCCGTAAGCGGGCATGTTGCCACGGCCTTGCAGGACCTGGCGAATCAGTTCGTCGCCAGTGAGACGCGTGGCCACGGTGTCAAGCGCCGGGCCGCGCTGTCCGCCTTCGCCTCCCAGCGCGTGGCAGTTGCGACACTGTTTGTCTTGCAGGACGAGCGCGCCTTGGCGTTCCAGGGCCGAGCGACCTTCGAGCAATTGGGACGGAATGGGCGCGCTGCTCCATGCGTCCATCACTGGAGACCACGGGGCATAGGTGCCCAGTTGCGTGAAGGCCGCCAGCGCGATGATAATGAGCAGGACCGATAACACTGCAACAGGCCGGCGACGCCAACTTTTCTCGCCGGTGCCGGAAATCAGCGGCAACGCCACCAGGAAGCCGATCGCAATAACGGGTCCAATGATCAACAACGTCGTTTCCATTTGCGGCGGCAACAGCGCCAGCGCCGCGTACATCCAAAGAAAGAAGTAATCCGGTTTGGGCACCGCTTGCACGACCGTTGGATCGGGCTGCCCCTTCGGACCAAATGGTCCGAAGAACGCCGCGCATGCGACCAAGGCCAAAATGATCAGGCCTGAAAATACGAAGTCTTTTCGGAACGCATCCGGCACGAACGGCACGCCATCCTTGTGCGTCAGTTCGTGATATTCCTTGAGGTAAGTCTGACGGTTGACGACGCGGCCGGGCATCGGCCATTCGTTAACGCCCAGCTTGAGCACCATCAGCAAATGCACGCCGACGAAGGCGATCAACGCTCCAGGAACGATGAACACGTGGATGGCAAAGAAGCGCGACAAGGTTTCGCCGGCGATGATGGGGCCGCCCAACATGGAGTGAACGAGCGGAGTTCCGATGAAGGGCATTCGGCCCATGACTGAAGCCCCGATGCCAAGGCCCCAATAAGCGTCCTGGTCGAAGCGGAGCACCTGGCCCGTGAAGGCCATTCCGAGCGTCATCAGCAGCAAAAACACGCCGACGATCCAAGTCAGTTCGCGCGGGAATTTGTAGGCGCCGAACAGGAATACTTGCACCATGTGGATGAGAACCAAAGCGACCATGAAGTTGGAACCCCAACCATGCAGCGCGCGAATGAACCAGCCGAAGCTCTGCTGATGATTCAACACCTGCAAACTCGTCCAGGCTTCAGCGGCCGACGGAACATAGACGAAAGCCAGGCAGATGCCGGTGACAAACTGCAGCATCATCACGGTGAAAGCGCCGCTGCCGAACACGTAAGCCCAACTGGCGGCCCTTCGCGGCACCGGATGCTCCATCGTTTCTTTAATCGGCTTGCCTAATTGCAGCCGTTGGTCGAACCAATCCGCGAGCTCTTTGATCAGGCGCATGAGCACCTCTTGGGTTGACTGGAGCAAGCCTGGCTTGGCGGCGAGGCCAAGGTTGGGACCTGGCCGGCTTTAATCCAAAGCTGACCGCGTTCAATCTTGTAGTCGTACTTGAACAGGCCGCGCGGCGGCGGGCCTGAAGCACGAGCCCCATCCGCGTAGTACGCGCCGCCGTGACACGGACACATGAACAATCCCGACTGCGGAAACCACCGCACAGGACAACCCAGGTGGGTGCAGTTGATGGCGAAGACCTGCAACGAGTTAGCGGAAATCCGCCGCACCCAGCAGGGAATGTTTCCCGTGTCGCCATCCCACGGGCGCACAAAAGGATTGCGATACGTTGCCAGTCGAGTTTCCCCTTCCGGGAATTGCGTCAAGGGACCGAGCGTGATCCACGCCAGTTCCTTTTTCATTTCCTTGCGCTTGGCGGGCCCCATGATGTAACCCACCAAAGGCACGGCGAACAAGATGCCGGCGACGGCATTCAAGGCGATGCCCAGCGTCATCAACATATTGCGGCGTGATACTTTTTTGGGCATTACAGGTTCTTGGTTAAGTTCAGACATAGGCGGTCTCCTCAGTAGCTGGTGGCGTACGGCTGGCCGGGCGTGGCCCTCCGCTGGGCCGCCAGCCATGCCACCACATCCGTCACTTCTTGCGGCGTCATCTCGCGGCCCGGTGCGTCGTGGCGCCAGTCGGGATGGCCGAGATTCGGGCGTCCGGCGATGATCGTGGTGCGCAGGTTTTGATCGCTCACCAGCGCCAGAAACGAACCGTCAACAATTGAACTTCCCTTGGCCGCGCCTTTGCCATCCGCTCCGTGACATCCGGCGCAAAAACTTGCGTAAGCGCCCGCCCCCCGCGCTGCATGGCCCGGTTCCTCTCCGGCGTAGGGGGGCGGGCCGGCGCCAAGCATTTCGTTTGGCTTTGCCCAACGCTCGCGCATCTCATGCACCAAGATTTCGATTTGCTCATCCGTCAGCGTTCCGCCCGCGCTCTTGGCGAAGGCGGGCATGAGCGAACCGCGAATACCAGAAGCGATGGCGTGACGAATGGTCGCATCGCTGGCGATGGCCAGATAAACCGGATTCGACAAGCCGAGCGCCGCGTTGCCTTTACCGTCCGCCCCATGACAGCCGGCGCAATTCAGATTGTAAATCGCTGCAAAGTCATGCACTTCCGCCGGCTTCAGTTCAATATCGGCGTTGGTAGGACGCCCCGGCGGCGCGCAACCTCCGCCAAACGCGAGCACGACCAAGCCAACGGAAAGAGATGCAAAGCGTGCCTTCATGGCCCCGGTTCCTCTCTGCCTTTCTCGCCGCTGATACCGGGCGCCTCAATGCCTGCGCGCACCGCGAAGGGCAGGTGTTGCATTGTAGAAACGCGTTCATGCCTGGCCACGACGAAGCCCGCCACGAGGCCGAACGCAAACTGTGAGGCGATGAACCATTTCCAATCAATCCGCGCTTGCAGAGCCGGGTTAATAATTCCCATCTCGGCGTATAAAATTCCGGACCAGAACAATGGCGCCAGAATCCCTCCCAACAAAATAGGCCGGCGCGGGAACATCGGGAGCGTCACACCATACAACAATCCGACTAAAACTGTTCCCGCCACATGGATGATCGTGGCCAGCAACAAGCCCGTGGCGCTGAACTCCAGCAATTGGTTGTAGCTCATGGCCGAGATTTGTGCGGAACCTGCAGCGGCGAGCAAGTTGATGGGATACCAAATGCTCCTGTGACCGATGAGGCCATAGAGCATCGCCAGCACCGCCATCGCCACCCCTCCGACCAATCCGCCTTGCACACCGGCTGAATAGGGATAGATTTGCAACGGCAACCTCGCTCGATGCCCCAATTCGCCGACCGCAAGATGCCGCACTTTCGGGGTAGGTTGCGCCACAGCTAATTCTTCCTTTTCGAGGGCTATCGCTTCGTGCGCTTCGTGTGGGAGCACTTCGCGAAACCATACGATAAGTCCCGCCAATAGGGCAGTCGCTCCCAAAATCGAAACCATGACGTGGGTGAGCAGTCCAGCGAACACCATCGTCAATCCGAACGCTGCCACCAACGCACCTCCGTTGGACGCCGGAACTTGAATCACTTTATCATTCGTTTGTTGATCGTTGGGATTCATGCCAGTGTTTCTCAGCGTCCGATGATGTAAACGACGGTGAACACGACGATCCAAACCACATCCACGAAATGCCAATAAAGCGAGAGGACATGCGCCCGCTCCGCGTGTTCTTGTTTGACGGAACCGGCCAGTGCGAAGGCCATCACCATGAGCAGCGCCAGCAAACCAACCACGACGTGGGAGGCGTGCAAACCAACCAGCGAATAAAACGTGGTGCCAAAAAGATTTGTTTGAATCGTAAGTCCCTCGTCGCGGATCAAGTGTTGCCACTCGCGGCCGGTGCCAAAAAGGAAATAGGCTCCGAGCGCAATCGTAACCAGCCACCAAAGATTGAACCTCTTCGTGTCGCCTTTCCTCAACGCATGCACGGCAAAAGTAATGGTGACACTGCTTGAGAGCAGGCAGATGCTGTTCAGAATCGGCAATTCAAGAACCTGCTGCGGTCTCGGCCCGTTTTGGCTCTTGCCCAGATAAAACAAGTAGGCCACAACGAAGATGGTGAAAATGGCGCTTTCCGCGATGATCAAGCAAGTCATGCCCACCACGCCTTTCGATGGCGTCCATCCACCGTCCGGATTAAGAGAATCTGTTGCGGTAGCAGCGTTCATTCGTATTTCCAATCAGGGTCGGTTGGGTGTTTGATGTCCCACAGCGGGCGCCGGCTTTTCACAATGGGAATTTCGGCGAAATTGTATTCCGGTGGAGGCGAGCTCGTGGCCCACTCCAGCGTCCAGGCATCCCACGGATCGGCCCCGGCCCGACGACCTTTAAAAATAGAACTGACTATGTTCCAGACGAACACAAGTGTCGCAACGGACTGGACCGCCATGCCGAGCGTGCAAATGAGATTCAAAATTTCCCAACCGCGTCCGGCTTCATAAGTGTAGATGCGGCGCGGCATTCCCAGTACGCCCGGAATGTGCATCGTGTCGAACGTCAAGTGGAAGCCGATGAGGAAAAGCCAGAAGTGCCATTTGCCGAGGCGCTCGTTGAGGAGGCGGCCGGTCGCTTTGGGGAACCAATAGTAAATCCCGCCGAAAATCATGAAGACGATGGCGCCCACCAGCACGTAATGGAAGTGCGCAATGACAAAGTAGGAATCGTTGAGTTGCCAATTGAACGGGGCTGCCGCCAGCATCACACCCGTCAGCCCCATGATGAGGAGGTGAAAAACGAAGGCGATGCCGAATAGCATGGGCGTGTCGAAGCGCAGTTTTCCGCCCCACATGGTGCCCAGCCAGTTGAAGATTTTGATCCCCGTCGGAACGCTGATCATCATCGTGGAGACGACAAAAAAGGTATTGCCGGTGGAAGTCATCCCGATCGTGAACATGTGGTGCGCCCAGACACTCATGCTCACGAAAGCAATGGCGATGGTCGCCCCAACCATCACCGGGTAGCCGAAGATGGCTTTGCGAGAGAAAACCGGAATGACCTCCGAGGCGATGGCGAACGCGGGAATGACCAGGATATAAACCTCGGGATGCCCAAAAATCCAAAAGAAGTGCATCCACAGCGTGGCCGATCCGCCAGCCTGCGTGTCAAAGAAATGCGAACCGACAAAACGATCCAGCAAAAGCATGATTTGCGCGGCGGTGAGCGGGCTGATTGTGACCAGCACCATGCCGCACATGATCAGGTTGAGCCACACCAAGAGCGGCATTTTCGTCAGCGTCATGCCTGGGCAACGCATGCAAAGGATCGTCGTAATAATATTGGCCGCCGTGGCGATGGAGCCGAATCCCCCGACCATGATGCCGAGTGTCCAATAGTCGGTGCTGTGCCCTTTGGAGAACGCCCTGCCGGTCAGCGGAGCATAAGCGAACCAGCCGACATCGGGCGCGCTCCCGGCGCCGGTCATGCCCTCGCCGCCAATGAAACTAAAGTAAAGCAACAACCCGCCAAATACACTCAACCAAAAACCAAACGCATTGAGCCGCGGAAAGGCCAGGTCGCGCGCACCGATCATGAGCGGGACGAGATAGTTGGCAAAGCCGAAGATCAACGGCATGCCGACCAGAAAAACCATCGTCGTGCCGTGCATGGTGAAAAGCTGGTTGAAAACTTGCGGCGTCAGGAAATGGTTGTTGGGCACGGCTAATTGAATGCGGATCAGACCGACCTCGATTCCGGCCACGACGAAAAAGAACAAGCCGTACATGATATACATCAAGCCAAGCTTCTTGTGATCCACCGTCACCAACCAGGCATGGATGTGATCCAATACGTTTTTGTCAGGGGCCGCGATTGAAACCAAAGGCAGCGCGCCGCTCATCTCGTTTGTCTTCGCTGTGCCATTCATTTGAGTGTCGTGAGGTAACCCACCAGCAAGTCCAGATCGGCATCTTTTAGATTCATGGCGGGCATCAAGGCTCCGGGCTTGCACTGGTCAGGCGATTTGATCCATGCACGCAGCTCCTGCGGAGAATTGCTCAGCGCGCCGGAGGCAAGAGTGTCGCGGCTCATCAAATGAGTCAGGTCCGGCCCAAATCGGCCGTTGGCAACCGTGCCTTTGATCACATGGCAATTGATGCAGGCCGTTTGCTCGAACACCAATCGCCCCGCAGCCACTGATGGATCTTTTTCGGCGGTCTTTTCTTGCTCCCGCACCCAGCGGTCGAAATCTTCCGGAGTGTCCACATAGACCCGAAGCAGCATCTTCGCGTGTTGCGTGCCGCAATACTTGGCACACTGTCCGAGGAACAGTCCGATCCGTTCCGGCTCAATCCACATGGAATTTATTTTATTCGGGATGAGATCCGTCTTGCCCGCCAGACGCGGCACCCAGAAGCTATGCACCACGTCCGCCGAGCGCAGATCAAGGAAGGTCGGCCGCCTGACCTCGCCTCGACTGACGGGCACGTGCAATTCATTGGCCGTGACGATGCCCAGTCTTGGGTAGCGAAATTCCCACCACCATTGATGCCCGATGACTTGCACTTCGAGCGCCCCGGCCGGCTGGCGCGCGTCCTGTATCTCGTGGATGACACGCGCCGTCGTGAGGGTCAGCACGACGACAATCAAGATGGGCACAATAGTCCATGCCGCTTCCACGGGGCCGCTGCCATAGATTTGCGCCGGCTCGGTGTCGTCATCGTCAGCGCGGCGGCGGAATCGAACGACCGCATAAACGAGCAGACTGGCCACGACGACGAAGATGACGCCGGTGATTGCCAGCACGAAATCAGCCAGGTGGGCTATGGAATGCGCCGGTACTGATTCGGGAGCAAAGATGCTCGGGACGAGGGTGGAATCGACCTTTTCGCCCGCAAAAAGCCGCTGTTGCGCCAAGATTAAAAGCATGATCTTGCCCATGATTTGCTCTTTGCGCGAGGGCCTGGTCGAACGGAGAAAGGAATCGACAATGAAGCGGCGCACCACGCGCAGGCAAGCCAGGAAAAGGGCGATTTGGAAGGCAACAGGCATACATCAACTCGCATCCAGGACGATGAGCAGGAGCAGCATTGGAAGATAAAGCACGGAAGCCCGTAGCAACCGTCGCGCATCTGCTGTTCTGTGGCTCCTGCAGAAATCAAGCGCAACCGACAGCACGCCCAATCCCATCAGCAGCGCTCCCCAAAGATAGAACCGCCCGGTCAAGCCGAACACGGTCGGCAGCAGCGAAACGCCAATTAATAAAACTGAAAAAGCGACGGTTTGCTGGAATGTGCGTTCGCCGGTTGGCTCAACGACTGGGAGCATTTTGAACCCTGCCGCCCGATAGTCGTCGCGAAACATCCACGCGATGGCAAAAAAGTGCGGATGTTGCCAGGCAAATAAGATCGCAAAGAGCACCCAAGCGCCCGGATCAACCCTTCCGGTCGCAGCGGCCCAGCCAGCCACGGGCGGAATGGCTCCAGGAAACGCGCCAATCGTCGTGTTAAGCCAACTGATTTTTTTCATCGGCGTGTAAACCAGCACGTAAAGAAACGCAGCCAGCAACACAAGGAAGGCGGTTAAGAGATTCACGGCGCATACAAGTTCCAGCACGCCGATTAACACCAGGCAGACCCCGCCCATTAACGCGCCAGTTGGATCAATCAGCCCTGCAGGCAAGGCCCGGCCACGGGTCCGATTCATCTTTGCGTCCGGGTTTCGATCGAGGTAATTATTCAACATGGCTGCGCCACCGGTGGCGCAGCCCACGCCCAACAAGGTGGCGAAAAAGACGGGCAGGGGATGAACGCCTCGGTTCCCCAAAAAGAATCCGAGAGTCGTTGTCACCAACACCATCGTAAAAATGCGCGGCTTGGTGAGTTCGAAATAGAGATGAATCTTGCTCACAACAGAACGCCTTTATCCCGTCTTGACAACGACCCCGATGGATTTTTCCCCAGATATATCCACCAACAGAAAACGACCTCCCAAAGCTGGGCTACCGCTGCTCATTTTAAAAACAACCGCCCGCTCTGGATGTAAAATCATATCCGCACGTCGTCTCGCATGGATCGTGCCAACTTCCCATC
>Ga0302324_100017338_pt1 | contig 14281 bp, 16 predicted proteins | sample Palsa_T0_1_FD_201949 | JGI IMG/M metagenome (GOLD analysis project Ga0302324, IMG submission 201949) | Peat permafrost microbial communities from Stordalen Mire near Abisko, Sweden - Palsa_T0_1 | ecosystem: Environmental > Terrestrial > Soil > Palsa > Peat permafrost | place: Sweden: Abisko... | reverse complement strand
ACACCTCGCTCCCCTAACGGCGGAAGGATGTCGCCGGCGGCGGCGATTCTGGTCGCCGCCGCCTGTGGTCGTCCAACGAGTGGCGGCCTCGCCGACGTGGCCCGGGACGTCGGCGCGCCGGTTTCTTACGAGCTGACACCGGACGCGGGTGGGTCCCCGATGGCGTCTGTCGCCGACGCGGCTGCAGCGCCGTCGCTGCGGGTCGGTCGCTCCCGTTCGCGGATCCGTCCAACGGGACACTTCGACGTCGACGCGTGGGGAGGCGCCACGAACACGCACACGCTGCTCGACCAGGCGGGCAAGGGCGCAGTCCCCGTGAGCGAATGCCGGTTTCTCTGGGGACAGGACAATCTCTACATGTTCTTTTATGCGGGCGATCTCGACCTCCAGGCTCGAGCGACGAAGCACGATGGCCCCGTGTGGAAAGACGACGCCGTCACGTTCGCCTTCTTTTCACCGGAGACCCCGGGCGGCTCGGAGCCCACGAAGTTCGTTGTCATGGCCACGCCGACGCGCGTCCTGTCCGACGGCGTGTGCCCACGAGACGCGACCGACCTCGGCGATCCGCGATGCGATCTCCGGTGGGAGAGCCACGCGCTGCTCGGGACCGATTTCGATGGCACGCTGAACAAGCTGGGCGACTTCGACGAAGAGTGGGCCGTCGAGATCGCGCTGCCGCTGCGATCGCTCGGGATCGATCCGGACGCCGCGCCGCCGATTCGCATCGCGGCGACGATCCGGCGGTGCGAGATGGCACACGACGGGCCCCGGGCTTGCGGCCTTTGGGGCGAGCCGGGCCTGCCGGGGGAGCTCGTGCTCGAGGGGCGCTGAGGTCGTCGAGGCGTTGGGGCGGCGGCGGCCCAGCCGCGTCAACGCTTCGTTTCGCGCCAGCGCGCGCGCCACGCGGGCGCCTCGAACGGGTCGGCAAAGTACTGCGTCTCGCGCGCGACCTTTCCGTCGCGGAACTCCATGATGCTGACGGTGGGGACCGGGCGCCCGTCGTAGAAGATCACGTACTCGATGACCCACAGATCGCCGGAGCCGAGCGTTCGCCGGACCTCGAAGCGGCGCCCGGCCGGGTTGTGCCCGCGTGAGTCGAGCACGTTGCGACGGCCCCTGAAGCGTTCCTTCGATTGCGGGTACTCGAGCTCGACATCGTCGAGGTAGATGTCGCCCTCTCCCGCATCGTCTCCGGCATTGGATGCCGCCCAGTGCCGATCGAGCGCAGCCCGGATCTCCGCGTCAGCCATGCTCAGTCACCTATGCGCGAGGCGTGCCGTCTCCTGCTCGGCTTCATTCGACCCGGATGACGCCGCGAGCCCGCAGGTCCGCAATCCGGAGCTGCGCCTCGCGGGCGGTCGTGGCCGTTCGGCGGGCAAGCTCGGCTATCGAGCGCATGCCGTCGACAAGCGCAAGGATGCGGTGCATCTGATCGTCGAGGTTGAACCATGGCAGATCGTCATGCGCCACGATCAGCTTCGGAACGGCCCTCGAGCTCGGCAGCGTGAGCGAATCGGTCTGCCGTGAGCGGCTCTTGACCGCTACCGGGCGAGCTGTCGGTGTCTTGTCCTCCGCTGCGAGCTTCGGCACGACCGGGGCCGGGGGGACGTGTGGCGCTCCCACGCGAGCCAGCTTGCGCGTCGGATGCCGGCTCGGTCGATCGGGCATTGACGAACGAAATCGTAGACGCGCCTGACTGGGGGTCAATGCCCCGCTGCGGCTACGAAACGTTTAGCTATAACCCCACCGCCGCGGCCGGCACGATGCGAAGGCGACGCCGGGAGGTGGCCGCGGTCCGGCCTCTCAGGGGAATTGGCCCGACTCGAACAGAGCGGACAGGTCGCTGGCGCTCGACCCCTTCGACAGGATCGAGAGGCCGAGGATCTCCTCGACCGACTTGACGATCGAGCTGTGGTTAGAACTGACGGTGCCCGTGTAGCCCGCCTTCACGCCCGGGCGTCGCGTTCCTCGAGACTCTCACCGACCGAGAGATCCCGCGATAAGCTGCCCTCGCGCGGACGATGAGCGGGTGGACTAGTTTGGGGCGCCGCGATTGAATAAGACTGCGGGTCCCTCGTCGGAACCGTGGCGGAGGGGCGTTCGCGCGCCCGGCGGGCAACGCGACCTCCCTACCTTATAACGAAGCGCCAACGACAAAGGACTCCGATCCATGAATCGAACGAGCCAGCACCGCAGCAGCGCACTATCGGTGGGGATTTTCGCCGCCGCGTTACTCGTTTCCAGCGTGGCCGTCGCACAAGTCACAGTGCAGATCGGCGGCCCTCCTCCGCCTCCCCCTCCTCCCCCGCCGCCGCCTCCCCAGGTGGTCTATGTGGTGGCAGCGCCCAACCCTTGGGCGATGCGGTTCAGCGGGACGGGCCGCATCATGTACGGTATCCCCGGCGGCAACCTCACCGAGAACTCGAACCTGAGCGACAGCGTGTCGGGGCTCGTGCGGGTCGAGGGCGACAGCGATTTCGAGATCGTCCCGCAGCTTCTGATCGGCGTGAACGCCGGCTTCGGGGTGGGCCTGCTCGGGACGCCGTTCTCGAACTTCTGCAACGCCAACGAGATCTCGTGCTCCTCGTGGGATTTCGACATCGGCGTGCACGCCGAGTACGAGATCTTCCCGCGGGTGGCGCCCTTCAGCCCGTGGGTCTCCGCGGGCGTCGGCTACGAGCTGCTGAACCTCAGCTACGGCGACACGGGCAGCGACACCGCGGGCGGAGTGAACTTCGACGTGGCCGCAGGCGTCGACCTCAACGCGGGGCGCTTCCAGTTCGGACCCTTCGTGCAGTTCAAGGCGGGTCAGTTCAACTCGTTCAGCGACTCGTCGGGCGACACGATCGATACGAACAACACGGCGTGGCACGATTGGTTCATGATCGGCCTACGCTCGCGTTATTGGGGCGGCTGAGCGCCGTCGCGCCCGCGATTCAGGGTTTCGTGGGGCGGTCGCTCTAGCACTACTCGGTCAGTTTATGGCGGAGCGAGCGGCCTCACCGAGGCGCCGCATCGCAAGCACGGCGTAGCAAGATGGAAGAGTAGACGCCGACGCACCGAGGGGAGCGTCGCTCGCGGGTGACCGCTCTTGCTACGCCGCAGCTTTATTTTCGTTCAAGCGTTCCTTCTGCAAGAAGGCAAAGGCCACCATGGTGAGCAGGGCGTGATGATGGAGGCCGCGCCAGGAGCGGCCTTCGAAGTGGTCGAGCCCGAGCTCTTCTTTGAGCTGCTGGTGGACCTGCTCGCAGGACCACCGTGCCTTGATCGCAAAGGCCAGGTCGCGGAGCGAGGCGTCGGCTGGATGGTTGGTGACGTAGTACCGTCGCTCATCGGATCGCTGTTCACAGACGAGCCAGACTTCGTCGCCCGGCAGGCCTTTGCCATGCGCTGCCTTCTCTCCATCGGTTAGGCGCGCCCGGCAGGCGGCGAAGCGTGCGCGTAGAGGACCTTTGGTCCCATCGCGCCACTTCACGGTGCGGAAGGCGGAAGCTCCGAGCGCTTCGATGATGTCGCAGGCCTTGCGGTCCACGTGGGTCGCCACCGCGTGCTTGCGCGGTTTGCCGCCGCGTCGAGGTCGGGGCATGCGTGTCGTGGCGTGCGACGGGTAGGCTCGCTGATTGGGCAGCACGCCCACGGCCCACAGAAGACCGAGCGACGAGAGCTCGTTACGCAACTCGCCGCAGATGCCGTAGCCGGCGTCCGCGAGGACTGTGCGAAACCGGACGCCGGCCTTCATCAGTCGCTTCACTTCGTCGAGAGCGATGCGCCACTTCTCCCGAAACACCACGTGCCCGGGCACACCCACCTTGCTTCGACGCTCCGCATCCGCAGCCCACGCCTCCGGCAGGTACAGAGGGAGTGAAAGCGGCATCGGTACGTCGTCCTTCGCCAGCGTGAAGGAGACCAACGACTGGCAGTTGGCCTGTTTGCCCAGCGCTCCGCAGTACTGATGCGCGACCCCTACGGAGTCCTCCCCCTTTTTCGGCAGCGCCGTGTCATCGATGATGAGGAACGACTCGTCGCCGCCCACCATCGCGTCGACCTTCTCCCAAAGCACCGCCTCGACGGCGGCGTCGTCCCAGTCCGACTCGCTGACGAAGTGTCGCAGCTCCTGCTCGTGCCCCGGCGCTACGCGCCCTGCCAGCGGCTCAATGCTCTTGCGCTCGCCGGGCAAGAGCAGCCCTCGCAGGTACAGCGGCGCCCACTTCCTGCGCGTCTTGAAACGCCACGCTTCAAGAAACGGCTCGAGGAACCGGTCGAATCGACTCTCCCAACCCTGATCGGTCGTCACGCCCCTCTACAAAGACCATTTCCGGGCGAATGGAAAGAAGAAACTGACCGAGTAGTGCTAGGGAGCCACCGCCACGCGACCGAATCCTCCACGCTTTCCTTCGGTGTCCGGGCTGCCCCCGCCGCTGCCGGAAAGTCCGCCGGCGAGATAGAGGCTCTTCGACAGGGTGACGTCGCCCCCATCGAAGACGGGCACCGCGATCTCCTCGAGGCGCCGGCCGATGCACCCGAGGGCCTCGCGCGAGGGGCGCGTGGGGCTCTCGACGACGGCGCTGGATATCGCTCCGTCGACCCCGAACGTGACGTGCATGTGAACGTAGCCCGCATCGAGCCCCTGCTCGCGGCACGACCCGAGCTCGATCCTGCCAACGGCGCCGTAACCGACGCCGAGGCTGAAGAAGGCTGGATAGCGGCGCGCGCGGTATCCCTCCGACGCGCGCAATGCCGCGGTGGCTGCGGCGTGGGATGCCGCAGCGCGGTTGCCCTCGACCAGCGTCAGGTGCGAGACGAACACAGGCTCCTGCGGCGGCGCCGGCTCGGCGACGGGCCCCTGCGCGGGTACCTGGGTCATGCATCCCACGCTCGCGCCAGCCGAGCATGCCACGACGAACATCCCGATCGAGAGCGATCGCCCCATGCCCTCACGATACCATCGGCATTCCGCCGAAGTCATGGACGCCTGGAAGCCCACTCGTGGGCGAGCGAAGCGACCTCCTCCCCCATGGTTTGGAAATGAGCCAATGCGCCTCAGAACAGGCCGCCGGCCCTTCTCGACAGAGACCGCAACGAGACGACGGCGGCGCACGAATTGGTAACGTGGGGGCGCGGCGGCGTTTGATACGTAAGGGCCGATGCTGAAGTCTCCCGCCTACGCCGTTCGCTCGGCCTGCGCAATCCTGCTGCTCCTGACGGCCGCATGCTCGACAGAACCCGGGGGCGGAGATGGCGGCGGCCCAGCCACAGCGGAAGCCGGCGCAGTAACCGACGGATCCTTCCCCGAGGACGCGGCCAACCCCGAGGGCGGGGCGGCGATCGACGCGTCGTCCGCCGTCGATTCGGCCCAGCCCGAGGCTTCCGTCGACGCCGGCACTTTCACGGACGCGACGATCGTCGATGCGGCCCCGGACGTCGCGACGGCCGGCGACGGTTCGATCGTCGTCGACAACGCGATCTGTCATGTCGAGTGGCCCCAGCCCGAGACGTACCCGGGGGGGCCCGGCACGTTCGAGCTCGCCGTCGACCCGCAGGGCGATGCGTACGTCGCGATCTCGTACGCGGGTTCGCTCTCCGTCGACCTTGGCGTCGCGAACCCCGGCTACCCGGTGGGGATCGCCATCGCGAAGATCGATCCGCAGTGCAATCTGGTCTGGATGCGCGAGTTCGGCGCGCCGCAAGACGCAGGCGCGACCTCGATGAACGGCAACATCGCGGTCGATGCCACGTCGAGCATCACCTTTGCCGGATGGTTCGTCGGGACGGTCGATCTCGGCGCGGGTGCGACGCCGAGCGTCGGCGAGCTGCCCGAGGGGTTCGTCATGCGGCTCGACACCGACGGCAACGTCGTCTTCCGCAACCTTTACACGCTGATCGAGCCGAGCGTCCTGTCCGTCGACAGCGCCGGCACCGCGACGATCCTGAGCGCGGCGCTCGATCCGATCTCCGTCACCGTAAAGTACGCGTTCGTCCAGATCGACGCGAGCGGCAATCAGGTGGCTTCGCAAACGTACGCGTCGTCCGACGGGATCGCGCCCGCCATCCTCGCCTCCTACGGCGGCACCCTCTGGGCGTCGCACGCCGGGTCGCTCGCGGCCCTGACGACAACGGGGAGCACGCTCTGGTCGGAGCCGTTCCCCGACAGCGGCGTCGCCTGGTTCGGTGCCGGCCCACAGGGCCTCGTCGGTGTCGGCGCGACGACGTCGGGCGAGGTCGTGCAGGCCTTCGGCGACGGCGGCGGCGTTGTCTCGACCACCGTCAACATGCTGCCCTCCAACGCGCCCGAGGCGACGCAGGTCGCGATTGGCTCGACGGGCACGATCTACGTCGGCGGCACGCTGCCCAATCCCGCGCAGCCGTCCCCTGACGCCGAGTGTTGCGTCGACCACGTCGGCGCGCAGGTCCTCGGGCCCAGTGGCCAGCTCCAGACACTGCGCATCTGGCAGCAGGGCGACTTCGCCATGTTCGGCGCGCTCGCCGTGGATCCCAGCGGCAACACGTTCCTCGGCGGTGCGCTCGGCTCCTTCGATGGTGGCTTCGGCTATTACGTCGTCAAGCTCGGGCCATGACGCGCTGATATCGTCGTACCGCGCGGGATGGGCCGCGCGCTCGATCCACTCGCGAAAGGCACCATGAACGACACCCAACCCACGATCGATCCCTCCACCAGCGCGCTGCTGGTGATGGACTACCAGCCCGCGATTGTCGGGCGGGTCAAGGACGGCGACGCGCTGCTCGCGCGCGGCGCCGAGGCGCTGGCGATCGCGCGCCGCGTCGGCATGCACGTCGGGTACGTGCGCGTTGCCTTCGAGCCGGCCGACGTCGCCGCGATCCCGGCGACCAACCCGATGTTCGCCCAGGCGGCCCCGGCGATGTCGGCAAGCGCCCCTCACACGCAAGTGCACGATCGCGTCGCGCCGCGCGCCGGTGAGATCGTGGTGCGCAAGACCCGCGTCGGGGCGTTCTCTACCACCGACCTCGATGCCCAGTTGCGCGCCCGGGGCGTCACCACCCTCGTGCTCGCGGGTATCTCGACGAGCGGCGTCGTCCTGTCCACGGTGCGCGACGCTTTCGACCGCGACTACCGCGTCGTGGTGCTTGCCGACGGCTGCGCCGATCCCGACGAGGAGGTGCACCGAGTGCTCGTGACCAAGGTCTTTCCGCGGCAGGCGCGGGTGATGGAGATCGCGGAGCTGGCGGGTGCGACGGGCGGCTAGCAGCTAGCGCGATCCCAGCCGGTGGATCGAGAGGAGCGCCATGCGCGAGCGCAAGGTGCTGGGGGCCATCCCGAGGATCGCGGCCGCGCCCTTCTTGCCTTCGATCACCCATCCCGCGCGCTCGAGGACGCGAACGATGTGGGCTCGCTCGACGGTCTCCAGGGGCTCGAGTCTTTCGAGGCGCGCGTCGGTATCGGTGTCGATGCTCGAGGCGGTCCGCGGGCGCAGGCGCGCGTCCGCCCGCGAGAGCGGGGGCAAGTCGTCTTCGACGATCACCGGGCCCGCCGCCACGATGGCGGCACGCTCGATCACGTTGCTGAGCTCACGCACGTTGCCCGGCCAGTCATGGGCCACGAGCCGCTGGAGCGCGCCCGGTGAGAGTCCCGTGAGCGCCTTGCCGAGTCGATGGCGCTGCGCACCGACGAAGGCGTCGGCGAGCATCGCGCAATCGCGCGGACGCTCGCGGAGCGGTGGAACGCGGATGGGGAACACGGCAAGACGATAGAAGAGGTCCGCGCGAAAGCGCCCCGCCTCGACGGCCTGCGCGAGATCGCGATTGGTGGCGGCCACGATGCGGACGTCGGCGCGCACGGGCCGCGAGCCGCCCACGCGCTCGAACTCTTGCTCTTGAAGGACCCGCAAGAGCTTGGGCTGCAGCTCGGGGGGCAGCTCGCCCACCTCGTCGAGCAGGAGCGTACCCCCGTCCGCGAGCTCGAAGCGCCCGACGCGGCGCTGCTGGGCGCCGGTGAACGCGCCCTTCTCGTGGCCGAAGAGCTCACTCTCGATGAGCGACGCCGACAGCGCCGCGCAATTCACCTTCACGAAAGGGCCCGCGCTCCGGCGTCCGAGCTCGTGAACGGCCCGCGCCACGAGCTCCTTGCCCGCGCCGGTCTCGCCTTGAACGAGCACTGTCGTCGTCGTGGGAGCGACCTGCTCGACCTGGGCCACAACTGCCTCGAGATCGTGGCATCGCCGCAGGCTCGCGGCCGCCGTGTCGTCGCCGCCGGCCGCCTCGCCGCGCAGATAGGCGTTCTCGGCGCGTAGCCGCTCTTGGAGCGACGCGATGGCCGCGAAGAGCCGCGCGTTTTGGATGGCGATCGCCGCCTGGTGCGCGAAGAGCGCCATGCGTGAACGCTCGGCGTCGGTGAGCGGGCGGCGCGCGAACGTCGCGAGCACACCTTGCAACGTCCCGCGGAACGCGAGCGGCCAGCCTGCGAACGAGACGAGCCCGTGCGTCAGCGCCCAGGCGTGATCCGCGATGCGTTCGTCGTGGACGACGTCGTTCGTCCACATGGCCTCGCCGGTCGATGCGATCTGGCCGATCTTGCGCGCGCCCACGGCGACGCGTGCGTACTCGCCGTCGAGTCGCGCCGAAAGCCCGGAGCTGGCGCGTAGGCGCAGGGTGGGATCGCCCGGCTCGGCGAGCCAGACGCGCGCGAGCGCGACACCGAAATCGTCGACCAGACCCGCGGTGACACTCGCCAGCACGACGTCCAGCTCGAGGCTGCTCGTCATCGCGAGCGCGACGCGATCGAGAGAGCTTGCGGCCGCGTCGACGGGGGCCATGGGTTCGGCAGCTCGCGGACGATCGTGTAGCACACCACGACGGGCCGTGGGCCCCGCGGCGGGCCGCGGTGGACGTCGGGATAGGCGATGGCAAATCGCTGAAACTACAGACCTTCGGGCCCGGCATCGGGTTTGCGATTGCGGGGGTTCGAAAGGACGAACCCCCAATGACTACCGAAGCCGTCTCCCCGTCCCCCTCCCCCCGCCTTCCGGCCTGCCGTTGCGGCACCGATCGCACGCGGCGCGAAGCCACCCCGGAGCGGGAGTACACCACCCTCGGCGCCATCTACGCCCTTTGGGGCGGCACATCGATCCCGTCGCGCGTCAACTTCCGCTGCGTGCACTGCGGCGTCGTATTCGACAGCCGTGCGGACACGGCCACGAGACGGGCTCACATCATCTGAGCAGGCGAGACGATTCTCACTGCAGCGTCAGCGTCAACACCGCCGTCGCGCCTCCGCCGACGGGCACGGAAGCCGCAATGGTCGTGGCCGTAGCGGTATACGGCCAGGTCATGCCGCTGTTCGCGTTCGGACTGAAAGGGTTGCCGCAAAACGGGGCCATCGTGAGCAGGTTGCCCGCGGTGCTCAGGTTCACGGTCCCCAGCGTGCACCCGTTCCCGTTGGCAGAGGCAATCTGCGCTAGGGTCGCGTCCGCGCCGACAAAGAACACCATCTCCACGAAGCTCCCGTTGGGGGTCCCGATGGAGGCCCCACCCTCCGTGGCGGCGGCGTCGCTGATCGCACCATCGACGGTCGCGCCGTCGACGCTCGCACCATCCACGGCGGCGTCCTCGCCACTCGCGTCGCCCTCGCTGCCGGAGCCACCGTCCTCGGAAATGGGGATCTCGGAAACGACGGCTCCCGCGTCGGCCCCGTAGATCGAGACGGACGTCAGGTAGTACGTCCCGCTGACCACCGTGCCGCCCGTGAACGCCGGAGGCGAACCGGAAACGAGCACCTCCTCTACGACCGGCGCATCGGTGATGACGAGGCTATTGCAAGCCCCCCCCGCGCAGGAAGACGCGTCTTGTAGCAGCGGGCCGCCGCCCGAGAAGATTGTGCCCGAGCCGTCGGGCACGTTCCGCGAGGACGCATCGGACCCCGAGTCATACGATCCCCCGGAATCCACACCGCCGTCGGCGTTCTCCGACTGGGACGACGGGGAAGGAGACTTGCTGGAACATCCCTCGATCCCACCGCCGCCGAGGAGCGATACCGCCCCCACGACGAGGAACGCGGTATTCGCGCATCTTCGGAGCGTTCTTGCGTGCTGCGCATCGTTCGCCATTTCAGCGATTCTAGATCGCGACGCCAAGCGTACGGCGGGTGGCTAGTTGTGCATTTGCTGGGCGCTCCGTTATGGGCGGAGAAGTGCGGCAGGCCGCGAGCGTAAGCTGATGCGCAGCGCGCACGTCGGCGGCCACTTGACCTCGGGATGGCTGCCTGGGCTCTGCGATCTCAGCCGTGCGAGAGAACGCGACTACCCTCACCTAGCGGAGGCGGCATCCGCTACCGCCGTTGTAGATGCCCGTCATGTCGGACACCGAGAGGGCGCCCGACCACACGGACACTTCGTCCATCGAGCCATCGAAGAGCGCCTCGGTCGTGGATCCGCCGAGAAGGTTCGAGCCAATCGCGATTTGCGCGAGGGTATACGGGTCGTACTGGGCGCCGGATGCCACGTGCGTGCCCCCATTGACGAAGAACGTGGTCGACGACCCAGCGTACGCGTAGCAGACGAAGTTCCAGGCACCCGGCGTGACGGCCAGCGCGCTCGTGCTGCAGGCACCGTTGTCCATGAACAGGGTGTTTGCCGTGACCGTGCAGCTGCCTGCCGATGGGCTCACGGCCGGTTCGACGTCGTAGTAGTCCACCGTGCTCCCGGCGCCGCCGACGAAGACGGGCATGGCCTGACCGCTCGCCGCCGCCGCGGGGTTGATCCACGCGCAGAGCGTCTTGGGCCCGCTGACTTGCGTGGTCCCCGTCGCCTTCACGCCGTGGCCTCCCATCGAGATCGAGACGCCCTGCCCGAGCTTGCCCGTCGTGTAAGTGATGTCTGTGCCCACCGTGGCGACGCCGTTGTTTCCGTTGCCGCTCTCGTCGGCCAAGCTCCCTTCGAACGGGTAGTAGACGAGGAGGCGACCGCCATCGAGGTCCGTCACGGCCGGGCACGTGGGCCCTGCGTCGGAAGCGTCGCGCTCGCCGGCATCGGACGCATCGAGCATCCCGGCCTCGGTTTCTGTCGTCGTGGCGGAATCGCTCGCATCGTCGGCGGTCTCGCCGGCCCCGTCGCCCTCGCTCATCGCATCGACGGTGCCCTGGCCCCCTCCGTCCGCGTCGTGCGCGTCAGGGCCTCCTTCGGGAGCATGGCTCGACGAACCATCGGGGCGGCCGCCGTCGTCGCAGCCTTCGTTGCAGGGCGAGTAGCTATCGAGGCCCGCGACCGCCGCGCACGCGGCCACGGCGCCCGCGGCCAAAAGGACCGCCACGACCCGGACGAATGCGCGACCCATCGACGATGACTGTATCAGCGTGAGACAGCGCAGCTGGTCTCGCAGACCTTGCGTCGATATCGACGTCTGTTATACCAGACGCCGTGGCACCCATTGAACAGCCGGGGCCCGCGTTCGACAGCGAACTGCAGGCTGTGCTCAGGCAGGCGCGTCGAGTTGCGGACGGGCGCACGGGCACGCTTCCATGGGAGGCCCTTGCGGTAGAGAAGAGCGCGCCCGCTCGCGGCGTCTCGGTTATTTGAGGCTGGCGCTCACCCGGCGGACGCCGGAGCGGCTCCAGTGTGGGCCGCGGGCCGGTGGACGTAGCGATAGCCAGCGCTGCCAGCGAGCATGGCGACGACGAACACGACAAGCGAGGACGAAGGCGCCACCAGATCGACGATCGCCGGCCCCGGGCAGTAGCCGATCGCACCCCAGCCGATCCCGAACAGCACCGATCCCGCGACGAGCGTGCTGTCGGTCGCCGTCTTCACGGGTCGGTCGAAGTCACCGCCGAGTAGCGGTCGCGGCGCCCGCGCCGCCCAGCGGGCGGGCACCAAGTGGACGCCGATGGCCCCGAGCATCACGAACGCGAGGCTCGGATCCCACCGGCCGGCCACGTCGAGGAACCCCAGGATCCTCTCCGGGTTCGTCATGCCTGAGAGCCCGAGACCGATCGCGAAGACCGCGCCGGCCACGAACGCCACCGCCAACCGCATCACGACGCGCCTCCGAGCACGTGTCGGAGCACGAACGTGGTGAGCGCAGCCGCCGACATGAAGGACAAGACGGCGACCAAAGAGCGCTTGGACAGGCGGCTCAGGCCGCAGACCCCATGCCCGCTCGTGCAGCCCGAACCGAGTTGAGTCCCGAAGCCCACGAGCAGACCGGCGATCGCGACTCCCACCGGGGAAAGCGTGGCCGGGCGCGGGACAATCGAGCCAGGGATCATCCACGCCACCAGCACGGCCCCCGCGAGCAAACCCGCGACGAACGCGACCCTCCAGCCCAACCCATCGCGCCGGCCCTCCATCAGCCCCCCCACGATGCTGCTGATCCCCGCCACCCGCCCGATAGAGACGAGCAAGATGGTGGCGCTCAACCCGATGAGCGCCCCTCCCGCGAGCGCAGCGCTTGCTCCGCCAATCATGGTGCCTCCTGGCTCCCAGGCCCGCTCTGGGGATGCCCCCCCGACTGTAGCGGCAAGCCCCCACCGGCGGGCGCCTGGAGCATACGTCCACTATATGAGACATGGCGCCCGGCGCAAGCCCCCTTCCCGTTCCGCGGTGCTCAGCGGCTCCGGCCGACCTGGAGGCGGCGAAGAGCGATGACGAGGGCGTCGATGTCCTCGCACGTGTTGTAGCCGTTCGTTCGGGGCACCGTCGTGCGGGTGGCGCGCCTCTCCAAGTCACGAGAACTCGTGCAACGCGTCGGGATGGCAACGCTGATTCTTCTGGCTCTTGGTCTTGCCGGCGCGCTGATCACCGCACACGTCGCCAAGGTCGCCTGACGGGCCGGGCAAGGAACTCGGCGCCCTGCCGCGCACGACCTCGAAGCGATTCTTCGCTTCGGGCGCTTCGCCGTGGCACCATCCATCTGTGCGCCTGGCCCCATCCCAACACAGCAGTCGGGACTTCGAGACCGAGCTTCGCGAGCTGCGCGCGCACCTGCTCGCGATGGGTGCCCGCTGCGAACGAATCGTCGGGGTCGCGTTCGATGGTCTCCGCCAGCGGACGCCAGACCTCATGGAGGCTGTGACCGCGCTCGATGTCCAGATCGACCACGACGAGCTCGACGTGCACGCGCTAATCCTTCGAATACTTGCCCTCCGTCAGCCGGTGGCCGACGACCTGCGATTTCTCGCGACAGGCTTGCGGCTGGTCACGGACCTCGAACGGGTCGGCGACGAGGCCGTCAACATCGCCGAGCGCGCTGCCGAAGCCGAGGGTGATGCAAAGCTCGTCCTCGTCGAAGAGCTCGCCCTGATGGCCGATGCCGCCCGAGACATGTTGCGTCTAGCCCTCGATGCCTTCATTCGAGCTGACGACGCTCAGGCGGAGCACGTCCTCGGATGCGACGACCACGTGGATCGCCGATGCGCCGCCATCATCACGGCCATGACGACCTGGATCGCCGAGCATCCCGGCGACGTGCGGCCCGGGCTCCGTGCCATCCGGGTGGCGAAGTACCTGGAGCGAATTGCCGATCACGCGACCAACGTGGCCGAGGAAGCGATCTTCATGGTCCGTGGCGACGACGTCCGCCATGGGCAATGGCGGGCGATACAAAGGGTCGAACTCGACGCCATCGCGAAGTGATCCAACGTCTTCGGCTGGCCTTCGCTACGTGCGGTATGCCGTCCTCCAGAAATCGCGATAGACGCCGGCCATCGGCGGGCACGCGGCGCGCTGGTCATTAGGATACCCACGCAGTCCTGCGTCGGGTCCGGTCCTCTCCCGCTAGCTGGCTCATGTACGAGGCGCGTTGCCAGAGGGGCAATCGTTGCGTAAGGCTCCCAGGATGGTGCGTGTGGCACGCGAAGGTAGAGTGTCGCGGTGACCCTCGACGCCGCCGCGCCAACCGGGAGGCCAACGCGCGAGGACAGCGGCGAGGCTGCGTTCATCCCCGGGGGCGGCGAGGCGGGCGCGCTGATTCGCTCCATCGACTGGCGCACGACGCCACTCGGGCCGGCGAGCGACTGGCCGCAGAGTCTTCGCACGTCCCTCAGCATCTGCTTGAGCTCGCGGTTCCCGATCGCCCTCTACTGGGGGCGCCAGTACGTGATGCTCTACAACGACGACCTTTTGCCGATGGTCGGCGCGAACAAGCACCCGTGGGCGATGGGGCGCCCCGCGTTCGAGGTGCTGCCCGAGATCCGCGCGGTCATCGAGCCGATGCTGGACAAGGTGGTGGGCACGGGGGAGGCCATCTGGTCCGAGGACTTGATGCTCCCTCTGGTGCGCGGGGAGGCCCCGGAGGAGGGATACTTCACGTTCAC
>Ga0302324_100017337_pt1 | contig 14281 bp, 12 predicted proteins | sample Palsa_T0_1_FD_201949 | JGI IMG/M metagenome (GOLD analysis project Ga0302324, IMG submission 201949) | Peat permafrost microbial communities from Stordalen Mire near Abisko, Sweden - Palsa_T0_1 | ecosystem: Environmental > Terrestrial > Soil > Palsa > Peat permafrost | place: Sweden: Abisko... | reverse complement strand
GACGCGTACATAATTGTCTATGCTACGATCTCGCCCAGAGCGTCCAAAAAGCGTCCACTACATGTCAACGTGGTGATATCGACTGCAATAGTGATTCTTGTCACCCCGAAGTGCGCTAACGCGGCCCGACCGAACGAACGTTACCGAATAGTCATAGTTCGTTGCGCGCGTAGAGCAAGATCGCGAGTACGACGAGGGCGGCGGTTTCGGCTCGCAAGATGCGGCGCCCGAGTGAAATCGGGGCGGCGCCGGCAGCGCGCGCGCGTTCGACTTCTGCCGACGAAAAGCCGCCCTCAGGACCGATGATCACGAGCATCGACGACACATCGATCACTTCGCCTTCCAACCGCTCGCGTAACGGCACGGGTTCGGCAAGTTCCCATGGGATATAGATACGATCGTATTGCGCGAAGGTCGCGATAAGCGAGCCCCAGTCAGCGATTGGCGCAACCTGCGGCACATGTGTGCGGCCCGATTGCTGCGCGGCGGATTTGGCGATGCGTTGCCAACGTTCGACCTTGTGCTCGCCCGTGCGATCGCCTTCCACCCGTGCCGAACGCAGCGGTACGATAGCGGCTGCGCCAAGTTCCGTCGCCTTCTCGACGATGAAATCCATCTTCTGGCCCTTCGGAATCGCTTGCGCGATCACGATGCGGGCGCGCGTTTCAACGCCGCCGCGTTCGATCGGCTCATCGAGTGTCGCGCTGACTTCCTTGCCGGATACCTGTAGCGTCGCGGCATAGGCAGCACCGCCGCTATCGACGACGACAACCCGGTCGCCGGTCTGCTTGCGCAGAACGGTCGTCATCTTGCGCGCGTCGTCGGCAGCAAAGCGCACGCGGTCGCCTGCTGCATGAGCCCCCTCGACGAAAAACCGGTCGCGCATACGGATGGTCTTGCCTGCCGCCGGGTCGAATCCCGCATAGCGCGCGCTAAGCGCCTAAACGGCGTTTGCGGCGAACGCGAGGCGCACGGCACCCCAGCGTTTGCCGGCAACGTATACCGGAACCGCGAGATCGTTGACGATGTCGCCGGTATCGCGGGCGTAGCTTTGCACAATGAATGGACGATGGGTATGTGCAAGTGGCGCGTCAAGTGAAATACCCGCGGTTGTAAAGGCAGCGCGACCTGCACGTAACGGGACGTTGTCTGCGGCTAGGGCGACGCGAGCGGCGCGGATGCCGACGGGCTGGTCGAAGATGCGCTTGATGCGGTTTCCGGCGCGGTCGCGTTCGGCGTCGCCGGTGAGATCGCGGCGGTAATCGGAGCGATGCATCGTGATGAAGCCGTTGAGGTCGACAATGCATACCATGACGATCGCGGGATCGTCGAAGCCGTGCTGGTCGACGATGACAGCGAGTGCACTATCGGTTTGCAGATCCCATGACGTGAAGTACTTGGGTGGATCGAAACCGGCTAGTTGAGCTTTACGCACGTCGCATAGACCGTTCAGGCGCGCGATGTCGGCGCCTTTCATCTCGCGGTAATCGGTTGCAAAGATCGAGAGGCCGCGTTGTTGTAGCGCGGCGGCGATTGGATTGAGGGCGGACTCGGCGGCTTCGGCGACGGCGCAGACGCGGTCGTACATGCGATCGATCACGCTGCCTGTGCGATAGTGTGCAAAGACTTGATGCGCGGTAAGATTGAGTTCGCCCGCCCCGAGACCACGCAGTTGCTGCGCGCGCGCGGCGCCTTCCGCAGCGCTTGTCTTCGCTCGGTGCACGGCGTCGGATACGCTGCCGAGGACGGCTGATTGTTGTTCGGAGACGCCGGCGATTGAGCCGATTGCCGACGTGGCTTCGCGGACGAGTTCGACCATGTGTTCCAGAGATGTGCGAATGCGGACGCCCTCGTCGGCGACGGCGAGAATTGATTGGGTGCTGGTTTCGACTTGGGCTTTTGTTGCGGCGGTGGCTAGGCGGACATCACGAACGAGGGCGGCGATGTTTTGGGTTGTTTGTGCGGCCCCTTCGGCGAGTTTGCGGACTTCTGAGGCCACGACAGCAAAGCCGCGGCCGTGTTCGGCAGCGCGGGCGGCTTCGATCGTTGCGTTGAGTGAAAGCAGGTTGGTTTGTTCGGCGATTTCTTCGATGGCGCGCGTGAGTGTCGCAATCTCGTCGACGCGTTCGTCGAGAGTGGTTACGGCGTCCCGCAAGGCGCCGGCTTCTTTTGCTACAGCGCCGAGTTTTTCGAGCGAGCCGTACACGGTTCTAATTGAATCGTCGGAGCTCGCTTGGAGTGAGACGGCGATCTCGTGACTGCGGCGGGAGAGTTGGCTGACGTTTTGTGCGCCGGCTGCGCTCTCGCGGACGGCGACGAGGATGCTGTCGGCGTGGGTGGCTTGATTGGCGGCGTCGTCGGCAACGTTTGCGAGGAGTTCGGTGCTGCGCCCCATTGTGGAGGCAGCATTGATCGCCGCTTCGAGGGCGCAGAGATCGGGGACGAGGCGGTCCAGGAAACGATTAATGGCGGCGGCCGTCGCGCGTGCTTCGGGTTCCCAATCGGGATCGATCGACAGTCGTTCGCGCAGATCGACGACCGTGCCGCTGGCAAGTGCATCAACGAATGCGCGGATCGCGGGTGCGGCATCAACGGCGGTATTCATACGCTTATGTATCCGAGCCGGATCGCGCCCCAGCGCCGACCCGCCACGTGGAGCGGGACGGCGAGATCGTTGAGGATGTCGCCGGTGTCGCGCGCGTACGTTTGCACGATGAAGGGGCGATGATCGGGACCGCGCTCATCGATCGGGACGCCGGCCGAAAGAAACACCGAGCGCGATGCGCGAGGCGGAATACCTTCGGCGCTCAGCCCCACACGCGCCGCACGCAGTTCGATGACCCGCTCGAAGATGCGCTTGATGCGATTACCGGCGCGATCGCGCTCGGGATCGCCCGTGAAATCCCGGCGTGCGTCCTTGCGATGCATCGTGACGAAACCGTTAAGGTCGACAATGGTAGCCATAGCGATCGCAGAATCGCCGAAGCCGTGACGGTCGACGATCTCCGCGAGGTCCGTATCGGTCTCGTTATCCCACGACGTGAAGAACTTCGGGGGATCAAAGCCGTCGCGCGGCGCACGCGTGACGTCGCACAGCGTCGCCAGACGCCGAACGTCGGCTCCTTTCATCTCGCGGTAATCTGTTGCAAAAATCGACATCCCCCGACGTTCGAGTGTCACCGCCAAACGATCGAGTGCAACCTCGACGTCTGCGGCAATCGCGCAGGCACGGTCGTACATCCGGTCGGCGGTGCTTCCGGTACGATAATGTGCGAACACGCGGTGCGTGGTCAGGGTGAGTTCACCGGCGCTCAGGCCGCGCAGTTTTTCGGCACGGCCGGCACCTTCGACTGCGCTTTGCTTGGCATCGTGAACGGTTTTAAAGACGTGTTCGAGCGCTGCGGATTGTTCTTCGGAAACCGTCGCGATCGAGCCGATTGCCAGCGTTGCCTCGCCGACTTGTTCGGCCATCTGTTCGAGTGATGCTCGAATGCGCCGCCCGTCGGCTGCGACTTCGACGACGGCATGGGCGTTATTTTCTACTTGTACCTTCGTCGCGGCTGTTGCACTGCGTACGTCGCGTACGACTCCGGCAATTTGTTTTGTGGTAGCAGCAGCACTATCGGCAAGTTTACGGATTTCGGCCGCGACGACGCCGAAGCCGGTACCGTAGTTGCCGGCGCGGGCGGCCTCGATCGTTGCATTGAGTGAGAGCAAGTTCGTCCGATCGGCAATTTCTTTGATCGATTTCGTGAGCTTCGCGATTTCGATGACGCGGCTTTCGAGATTGGCAACGGTATCCCGCAATGCGCCGGACTCCGCTTCGACGGTATCGAGTTTTGCAAGAGAGCCGTAGATAACCGCAATGGATTCGCCGGAACTGTCGTGTAACGCCACGGCGATCTCGTGGCTGCGTTGCGACAGCTCGCTAACGTTTTGTGCGCCATCGGCGCTCTCGCGAACGGCGGTGAGAACGTGATCGGCGTGCCCCGCCTGGGCGGCGGCATCGTCGGCAACGTTGGTCAGTAACTCAGTAGTGCGGCCGATCGTCGATGCCATATCGACGGCCGTTTCGAGCGTACACAAGTCCGGAACGAGCCGGTTCAAGAAACTATTTAGGCCGCTCGCGATTTCCGCGACATCCGGTGACCAAGCGGGATCGATGGTAAGCCGCGCGCGAAGGTCGACAACAGTATCGTCCGCTAGCGATTGTGCGAACGCTTGAACTGATTCCCATCCGTCCGTGGCCATTGAGGGCATGCGCAACTTTCCGAGAACGAACGTGCTCTGCACATTCATCGGCGCGCGGGTCAGCCGTCTGCACGCGCTGTTCGATAAGTTTTCGCTTGGCTTGCCCCGTGGCTGCGGCAAGTCGCGTCAGTCCGCCGTGAAAGCGTCTTTCAAGCGATCCAAGAACGAGCGCTCCTCGACGAGGTCTCCGCCTTCACGGGCGAACGCTTCAAGCAGTTCGCGCTCGCGTTTGGTGAGTTTGGAGGGGACAACGACGTGGATGGTGACCAGTTCGTCGCCGCGCGCGCTACCGCGGACGCTGGGCATACCGCGCCCGCGCATCCGGTACATCGAACCCGACTGGGTACCGGCCTGGATCTGGAGCGGCAACTCGCCTTCGAGCGACGGTACGAGAACCTCACCGCCGAGCGCGGCCTGCGGAAATGACACCGGAACGTCAACGGCAATATCAAGTCCTTCGCGCCGGAATCGCTCGTGACGCGTGACCGACAGATACACGTAAAGATCGCCGTCCGAGCCGCCGCGAATCCCGGCTTCGCCGCTACCGGTAATGCGAATGCGCGACCCATCGTCGACGCCGGCCGGAATCTTGACCGTCAGCGACTTCTCGGTTTCGACGCGGCCGCGGCCGCGGCACGTATGACAGGGTGAGGGAATGGTTTGCCCATCGCCGCCGCATTTCGTACACGTCGTTTGCGTAACGAATTGTCCGAGCGGCGTCTGGCGCACTTGGCGCATTACGCCGCCGCCGCTGCATCGGTCGCAGGGTGTGATCAACGTGCCGGGCTCCGCGCCGCTGCTCTTGCACGTCACGCACGAGGCGAGATGGTTGAACGAGATGTCGCGCTGTGTGCCGCTAAACGCTTGCGCGAGCGTGATTTCGATATCATATCGCAAGTCGCTGCCGCGCGCGGGGCCGTTGCGGCGCTGCGCCGCTTGGCCGCGTGCTGCACCGAAGAACATGTCAAAGATGTCACCGAAGCCCTCGCCTCCGCCGAAGTTTCCAAAGCCGCCCCCACCGTCGCCCGCATGGCCAAAGCGATCGTAGTTTGCGCGCTTTTGCGGATCGCTCAGAACTTCGTAGGCTTCGTTGATCTCTTTGAACTTCGACTCGGCACCGTGCTTGTCGCTGGAAACGTCCGGATGGTGCTGCCGCGCGAGTTGGCGATACGCGCGCTTGATGTCACTTTCGTTCGCCGTGCGCGGAACCCCGAGCACGTCATAGTAATCGGCGGCCACCGGTTATCGCAGCTCGACGTCTTCGAGATAGGTGCCGAGAGAATCCGCAGTGCCCGCCGCGAGTGCCATCAGCCGTCCGTACGGCATTCGCCGCGGACCCAAAATTGCAAGCATGCCGACACCGCGATCGCCGAAGCGGTACGGGACGGTCACCAGGCTACACTCCGCCATGGCATCTTCGCCGAGTTCGTGACCGATCTTCACCATCGGTACGGTCATATCGGCGTCGCTTGCCATCGATTCAGCGAGCAAGTCGTACAGCGTCTTCTGCTCCTCGACGATGCGTAAAATGGATCGCAGCTTGCGCAGATCGTGAAACTCCGGTTGATCGAGTAAGTTCTGAGCGCCCGCGGCGGCGGCGAGTTGCGGTCCGGCAGTCTGCCGCGCGTTGTGAAATGCCGTTTCTACGGCCACGCGTAAATGTTCGCCGATGCTCAGTTCGGTCACGACGGCGGCAATGTCCGTCGAGGCAATATCTTCCATGATGCGGTCGGAAAGCTGTGCGTTCAACGCGTTCGAAAGCCGTGTCAGATCGTCGGCACCGACGTCCGCGGCCCACTCAAACGGTGTTTGCGAAGCGACGCCCATCGACGTGACGACCACCGCAAGCGCCGTGCGCGGCGAGAGCCAAATCAATTGAATGTTCTTGAACGCGTGCGTGTCGCGCGACGGCGCAATGGCAAACGCGAGGTTCTTCGACAAGCCCGACAAGAGGCGCGTCGTTTGATCGATGACCTCGCTCAATTCGCGACTGGCTTCCCGAAATTGGTCGCGGATCCGACGTGCGTCGTCGGTCGGCAGCGCCTCGGGCTTCATCAGCCGGTCGACGTACGTCCGATAGCCGGCGTCCGAAGGAATGCGACCCGCCGAGGTGTGCGGCTGAATGAGATACCCGCCGGCTTCGAGCTCTGCCATTTCGTTGCGAATGGTGGCTGAAGAGACGCCGAGATTATACTTCTGCGTGAGCGTGTTTGAGCCGACCGGCTCAGCGGTGGCGATATATTCGTACACCACCGTTGCCAGAATGAAGGCTTTGCGCTTGTCGAGCTCGTGTTTGTCGTTCATCGTTTCACTAGCAGTCGCAGTACCCGACTGCCAAATCAACGGCTAGCGTATCACCCCGGGAGGATGGGGTCAAGCGACGGGGTCTTTGCTATCGGCTGCTACCTTGCTCGTCCGGACGACCGTCATGTACTCAGAAATGACCACGCCGTAGAAAACGGTGTTGGCGACCAAGCCCTCCCACAGGGGCAGGGTGCTCGAAATGCCGAGCACCGGCACGAGCACATCGTTGATCGCGAGCCATACGACCAGGCCGTAGAGTATCCCGCAAAACACCGAAAACGGGGCATGCCACATCGGGGGGAAGCGCTCGGCGATCAGTGCGTAAAGAATGCCGAACAGCGAGGCCGTGATGAAGTGCAAGCCCACGCCGAAGGCCACCGCCCACGGATTGCTCTCCAGATTTGCGCCGTGGATGAAGCCCGAAGCGATTTCGGCGAAAAATCCCGGCAGGGTGGCGTCGTGCAGCCATGCCACGGTCACGATCGCATAAAAGAGTGCGACCGTGCAGCCCGCGACCAGGCCGCCGAAGAGGCCATCGTACCAGCGCACCATCGGCGGCTACCTTCGCGCTACGAAGGGCTACGCCTGGCCGAAGAAAAGCCTGGGCGTATATGAACACGCCGACCGAGCATGCGATTGAAGCCCTCCTTACCGAAGGGCGGACGTTCCCGCCGCCGCCGGCGTTCGCCGCCCAGGCGAACGCACAACCGGAAATCTACGCGCGCGCAAACGCGGACCGGTTGGGCTTTTGGAAATCGTGGGCTGATCAACTTGAGTGGATGAAGCCGCCGACCAAAGTGCTCGAATGGAACGAGCCGTTTGCGAAGTGGTTTGCCGACGGCGAACTCAACGCAAGCGTCAACGCACTCGACCGTCACGTCCGTAACGGCAAGGCCGCCAAGATCGCCTACTACTACGAAGGCGAACCCGGCGATCGCTGGACCGTCACCTACGGGCAACTGCTCGATGAAGTGTGCCGTTTCGCGAACGGCTTACGCAAGCTGGGCATCAAGAAAGGCGACCGCGTCGCGATCTACATGCCGATGATCGTCGAGTTGCCGACTGCGATGCTGGCGTGTGCGCGCATCGGAGCCGCGCACTCGGTCATCTTCGGTGGCTTCTCACCCGATTCGATCGTCGACCGGGTCAATGATTCGTCGTGCGTCGCGCTCATCACGGCCGATCAAGGCTGGCGCCGCGGCAAGAAGGTACCGCTCAAGGAAAACTGTGACGCGGCAATCGCCAAGGGCATGCCGTCGCTCAAAGCCGTGATCGTTGCCAAGCGCGTCGGCGATCCGGTGACGATGGTTGACGGACGCGATCACTGGTGGGACGACGTCGTCAAAGATCAACCCTCGATGTGCGAGCCCGAGCGCATGAACGCCGAAGACCTGCTGTATCTTCTTTATACATCGGGAACGACGGCGAAGCCCAAGGGCATCAAACACACGACCGGCGGTTATTTGACGGGCGTGACGGCGACGCACAAGCTCGTTTTCGATTTAAAGGAAGACACCGACATCTACTGGTGCGCTGCCGACATCGGCTGGGTAACCGGGCATTCGTACATCGTGTACGGTCCGCTGTGTAACGGCGCAACGAGCGTGATCTACGAAGGCACGCCCGACTTCCCGGCGCAGGACCGCTTGTGGGAAATCGTCGAGCGCTATAAAGTCACGATTCTCTACACGGCACCGACCGCGATCCGCACGTTCATGAAGTGGGGCCGCGAGTGGCCGCTCAAACACAACATGACGTCGCTGCGACTCTTGGGCTCGGTTGGCGAGCCGATCAATCCCGAAGCATGGATCTGGTATCACGAAATCATCGGCGGTAACCGGTGCCCCGTGGTCGACACCTGGTGGCAGACCGAGACCGGCGCAATCATGATTACGCCGCTGCCGGGTATCACAACGCTCAAGCCGGGTTCAGCCACCAAGCCGTTTCCCGGCGTGTCGATGGACATTGTCAACGACCGTGGCGAGTCTGTTCCACTCGGCGGCGGCGGGTACGTCGTGATGACGGAGCCCGTGCCCTCGATGCTGCGCGGCATCTGGGGCGACGACGAACGGTATAAGGAAACGTACTGGTCGAAATTCCCACACAAGTATCTCGCCGGCGACGGCTGCAAACGCGACACCGACGGCGACTATTGGTTCATGGGTCGCATCGACGACGTCATGAACGTCAGCGGCCACCGGATTTCCACCACCGAAGTCGAGTCGGCGCTGGTCGACCATCCGGCCGTGGCCGAAGCCGCGGTCGTCGGGCGGCTCGACGATGTCACGGGGCAAGCCATTTGCGCCTTCGTCTCGCTGCGCGGCGGCCACACCGGCTCGGATGCGCTGGGCAAGGAACTGCGCAACCATGTCGCAGAAAAACTCGGTAAGTTCACCGTCCCCAAATACCTGACGTTCACGCAAGAACTTCCCAAAACGCGCAGCGGGAAGATTATGCGCCGGCTCCTGCGCGATATCGCCGAAGGACGGATGCTCGGCGACACCACCACCCTGGCCGACTCGAGCATCGTTGCCGAACTGCAAGAGCGCGCAAAAACTGAATCGACGAGCGAAGAATGATGATTACCGAGGGTACTCTCGATCTCGAAATCGCCAAGCGCTTTCCAGCGTCATCGCTTGACGCACTGCGTGAGTACCTCATCGCCTCCGATCGCGCCGGTAACGAACGCGAAGTCAAGCACATCGCGGCGTTCATCGAAGATCTCGTCACCAAAGCCGCCTACGCCGTACAAGATGCCGCGATCGTCCACGTCGTGCAAACAATCGAACCGAACGATACGACGGTGCTCGGCGCGCTCGGCCCGTCATCGCGCAAATGGTGGCGTTACCACCAGATGCAAAATCAGGTTACCACTTAGAGCCACGATCGGGACGGACACATACAGACACCTCCGCCGTTAGTATTGCGTAACGGCAGAGGTGTGGTTAGTCGCGCTTGTCAGGGATCGGGCATGACGCTTGTCATGCCGCTCTTACTACGGCGAGGGTGATGGTACCGGGGCCGGCGCGGCGCCCGGTTGCGGGGTGGAGCGCGTGAGCGACGGCGTGCCGCCCTGGTCGCCGTTCAACGGATTGCCGTTCTTGACGCCGCCTGAGCCGTTGTCGGCTCCGCTCGACGTTCCGTTCGTTCGTATGGCGGGGTTCAGAGCGCTCGTGCCGTTGGGTCCGTTCGGCGGCATATTCACGCCCGGCCCGCGTGCCCCAAAGACGGCGCCCGCGACATCCACCGAGGTGCTTTGGCCGTTCGATGACGCGTAGGCCAGCGTCATCTCCATATGCGATGTCATCGCCGGCAGTTGTGCTGCTGCAAACGAACGCAGCGCCGGATCCGTGCTGTTGTTGGCTTCATACTGCGCGATCGCAAGTGCGTGGCGATGTATTTTGGTTTGGTAATCCATGTACGTGCGATCGAGCTGACGGCCCGAGAGCGTTTGCATCATCGCTAGCTGGACGACGGCAGACGCTGGTACACGCTCCAAGTCGGCGCCGTAACGATCGCCGTTCGAGCGCACGGTGCTGCGCAGTGAAACGGCAGACGACGAATGATCGTCGATCATCTGCTGCGCGAAATTGCGCACCACCGGATTCGTCGTGTTGCGCAATACGTAGCGCGCTTCGAGGATCTCGGCATTCGACATTCCCGCGATCATGCGGACAAAATCAGCGTCGGTGACGGGCATGCCGTCGTCGATCGACGCGGTGTTCAGGCCCGGATCCGGGCGAGTCTGCGGCATCGGTAACGGTGCCTGCTGTGCGAACGCAGCAACCGAGGTGGCGCCGAGACCGGCAGCGATGATGAGTGCGGACAGTCCGCGGAGTAGGGTTGGTTGCTTCATTCGATCGATGGCCTCCGATAAAGTAGTACCAGACCATCGTTCCGCTAGAAGACCCTACACAAACAATCTCGCTTATACGACAGCCAGGCGTGGGGTCATCGCTTTGCGCTAATCGGAGCCGAACATTTTACGAGTGAGCGTTACCTTGCCGGATTCGATGTCTTTGACCGACATCGTGGGATAGCCAATGCTCTTCGAAGCGCTCGCCGTGTACGCATCCGCGATTAAATCGCGCAGCATCGAGGAACCGGCTGCAATGCGTGCCATCGCAAAGTCGGCCGCCTCAGGCGAACGTGCATCGATCGCACCGGCGGCTTCAAGTTGATACACGCGCGGCACGCCGGCCAGACTCGCCTGCAAATATGCTGCTACCCGCGCTTCGATCGGCGCAGTTGACGGAACGTACGGCGCGAGATGCGCGCTCACTCCGGCATCGGTCGCCGTCGCGCTTACGAGCGCGCTCTCGAAACGGCTATGAATCGTGCGCGAGTCGGAGTAGTGGTTGGGATTGGGGAAGTTGCCCCAGCCGTTGTAGTGTACGCTAATGTGTAGCGGTTGCGACGCATCGCCGACGAAGTGGCTCCAGTAGCCGATATCGCGCAGGGTCAGTATTTCGCGCAAACGCCGGTCGGCAGCAAAGAACGCCTTGTCGGCATCCGTCGCGCCGCTCTTTTCACCGACGACGTCGGCGCGCCAGTAACCGAAGTCGGTGATGACTTGCAGGTAGCCGTCGATGATCTGGTACGGCAGGTAGCCCATCTTGTATTGATCGGTGTTGACCGCGCGCAGCGCCGTATCGTAGACTTCACGCGAAGGCGGCAGTTGCGTGAGATCGACGACGCCGGCGACTTTGCCGTCGTCGCCGATGTCGATAAAGTGACCGTGGTCTTCGTCCTCGTCCCACATCTTGCCCGAACCTTTGAGCCGGTCAGCTTCGGGTCCAAGCGCCGTTATTTCGGCGATCGCCTCAGGCGAGCGCACAAAGGCGGGTACGAACGGCGGCAAATGTTCTGCGGCGACGCCGCTGACAAGCCGGTGACCCGTTGCACCCCACGCTAAACCCGGCGCGGGCGCTGAAAGCAGCAAAAAACCGAACGCAACAAGAGCCGATACAAGACGCATGGAGCGGCACTTCGCCGAAGGCCGGTCGGCTCCCACGGCGCCGATTATGACCGCGTTAACGCCGCCTCACATCTTAAACAGCTCGTCCAACGCCGATAAATCGTAGATACGCGTTGCCGGCGGCAGCGCATCGACGATTGTGGCGCCGTACCGCATGCCGACCGCGCGGCCATCAAGCAGCGCAAGCAATCCGCGATCGGTCTTCGAACGGATCAACCGGCCGAACCCCTGTTTGAGGCGAACGATGGCGCTGGGAATCATATACGATGCGAAGCCGGGCTTACCGCGCGCTTCGAGCGCCGCGAGTCGCGCGGCCACGAGCGGTTCGGCGGGTGATGGAAACGGCAAACGGTCGATGATGACGCACGAGAGCTGGTCGCCGACGACATCGATGCCTTCCCAAAACGTGCTGGTACCGAAGAGCACCGCATTATTGGTCGTGCGGAACCAATCCAGCAGTGCGCCACGCGGCAAATCACCCTGCACCTTCGCCGGAAAAGCGATGCGCTCGCGCAGAATCGCGTAGACTTCACGCAGCCGTGCATACGATGTAAAGAGCACAAATGCACGACCTCCCGTCCGGTCAAGGCACTCCTCGATGATCGGCGCTGCACGCTCGGCGAAATCGGGCGACTTCGGATTGAGTTCGGGCCCCGCGATATACAGCCGCGCCTGCGTCCGATAGTCGAAGGGTGACGGCGCGACAAGTTCTTGGGCTTCGTCGACGCCCAAGGTTTCGCGCAAGAACGCAAACGATCGGCCTTCCGCGATTGTCGCGCTTGTTAGCACCACGCTTTGGGTTCGCGCAAAGAGCGCAGCTCGCAAGAACGAGGCAACTTCAAACGGTGCGGCGTTGATCTCATAGCGCGCGTCGCCTTCGCCGCGCTCGACCCACGCAATCGCGTCGATCTCGTCGCTGGGCACCGTACCGCTCGAGGCCTCGAATGATGCGCGTTCGATGCGATCGACGGTTGCGACGTGGGCTGCAATCGCCCTCAGGGCAAGGTCGCGGCGCCGCTCGATCTCCGCTTCGTTCTCGGTTGGTTTGCGCAGCGCATCCTGCCAGTGCGCATGCACGAAGTTCTCGAGCCGGTAGAGCGACTCGCGTACGCTTTCGAGCACGGTTGGAATATCTTCGTTGGCGGCGACGGGATAACGGTCGCCGGGTACCCGCGCGAGCGTCGACTGCAAGCGGCGCATCGCTTCGTCGATTTCCGCATCATAACCGGCGGGGATCGCGTACGTACGGTGCAGGCGGCGCATCATGCGCCCGACGCCGGAAGGTGACAGATTCGCCGTCAGTGCGGACGTCGCATATCGTTCGCACTGATGGGCTTCGTCGAGCACGACGTAGTCGTACTGCGGCAAAAGACCGCCACCGATCGCGAGGTCCAGGAAGAATAGCGCATGATTGACGACGACGATGTCCGCAAAACGCGCAGCGTCACGCCGCATGAAGAAAAAGCAGTCGGCAAAACGCGAGCAATGTTCTCCAACACAGTCGTCGGCGTCGGCATCGAGTGCTTCCCAATCATCGCCGCGCGGCGAGAAGTCCAGTTCACCTCGATCGCCTGTTTCCGTGCGCTCGGCCCACTGCCAGAGCTTCTCCATCGCAATGCTCGGCGCGATGAGCCGCTCGCCACTCATCTTCTCGTACTTCGCGCGACACAAGTAGTGATTGCGGCCCTTGAGCAGCTCGACGCGCGCGGGAATGCCGAGCGCTCCGATCACGAGCGGAATGTCTTTGCGCACGAGTTGCTCTTGCAACGCAATCGTACCGGTCGAGATCACGACGCGCTTGCCGGCGCGCAATGCCGGCACGAGATACGCAAGCGACTTTCCGACGCCGGTTCCGGCTTCAACGATCGTGTGAACATTTTCGAGAAACCCGCGTTCGATCAACTGCGCCATCTGCACTTGACCCGGGCGCGACTCGAAGCCCGGCAACGCCGTCGCAATCGGACCGCTCGCGCCGAAGGTGACGTCGATCGTTGACACTACGGCTCGGGCGGATGCGGCGGTAACGGCGCCGCCGCGTCGGTCGCCGGCTCGTACACGCCGCCCTCGGTGATCACAGGTGCCGCCGGTATCACGCGCGTGAACATGGCCTTGCGCGTTCCCATGAACAGGGCAAAGCCGATCACAACGCCGGTAACAAGTCCGCCGATGTGTGCGGCGTTCGAAACGATTCCCGAAAAAAGCGTAAAGCCCAGCAGCAGATTGACGATGATGACGCCGCCTGTTTGCTGCACCATTTGACGGCCGGGTTTCCCGAGCTGAAGACCGGCGGCAAGCACCGCGCCGAAGAGTGCGAAGATCGCGCCGCTCGCACCGACCGTCCCGATAGTAAAGCTAAAAAGGAGAACCGAAATGCCCGAGCCGGCGATCCCGAAAGCGTAGATAATGGCCATGCGCACGTGACCGTACAAAAGCTCGACGTCGCGGCCGATCACAAAGAGCGCGAACATGTTGAATGCGATGTGCGAAATTCCGGCGTGCAAGAACGCCGACGTAATGACGCGCCACCATTCTCCGGCCGCAACGGCCGGTCCGAAAAGTGCGCCTTGCGCCGTGAACGAGCCCGTGCCGTTCGCATCGCCGTTCAAAACTTCCACTATATATACGAGGACGTTGATCGCGATGAGGACCCGTGTCACCATCGGATCAAGCCGTGCGCAGGTTCGCGGTAGCCTCCGGCGCGACCGTGATCAGCCGCGCAAGCTCAATCGAAATCGCATGTTTTCCACG
>Ga0302324_100017336_pt1 | contig 14281 bp, 9 predicted proteins | sample Palsa_T0_1_FD_201949 | JGI IMG/M metagenome (GOLD analysis project Ga0302324, IMG submission 201949) | Peat permafrost microbial communities from Stordalen Mire near Abisko, Sweden - Palsa_T0_1 | ecosystem: Environmental > Terrestrial > Soil > Palsa > Peat permafrost | place: Sweden: Abisko... | reverse complement strand
CCCTCTATCGCCAGCACGTGGTTCAGCAAGGCGTAGAACCGTTGCCCGGGGTCTCCCAGTGGGTCCGCCGTCTCAACCAGCAAGGATGGCGCCAGGCCATCGCCTCCGCCGCCCCGCGCGAAAATGTCAAAACCATCCTCAAAGCCCTCCACACCGCCGACTGCTTCGAAGCCATCGTCGCCGCCGAAGACGTGCATCGCGGCAAGCCCGACCCGGAAGTCTTCCTGGTCGCCGCCGCCAAACTCAACGTCCCTCCGAGTCACTGCATCGTCGTCGAAGACGCCCTGCACGGCATCGAAGCCGCCCGCGCCGCCGGCATGAAAAGCATCGGCGTAACAGGCAACGGCAAACCCCTGCCCGCCAACCTCGCAACGCACTCGCTAGCCGAGCTCGCTCCGAACGCGTTCGACAACCTGCTGCTCTCCTGCGTCAGAAGTGAACGGGATGCATAGTGCCGCTGCAAAATGGTGCGGAACCTGGCGCTGAGTGCTAGGGCGATTCAATCGGCCAATCTCTGCCCATTTAGCAACAGTTGATCAACGCTAAAAGTAGTGCTGTAAATGTCACGACCACGAGACGAGAGAATGTTTTCATACGCAGACCTCATTGGAATACTCGTCGCCCACCCAACCCTCTGAGTTAGGCCTTGATCTTTCTGACGGTGCATGCGGACATGACGCGGAATTCTAACAGGGGTTCCTAGTTTGAGCACAACAGCCTGCGTTACACTTTTGCAACATCTCCATAGCATTGTCTTCGGTGGGGAGATGCAACGCCCTCAGAGGCGATATGCGGAGAAACACATGAAAAAGTTGGGTGTGATAACGATGTTTGGCACCATCATTCTTCTTGTCGCCAATGCCCTTGATCTCGGAACTCAGACTGTCGCTCAAGAGGCTGCCAAGCCCGAAGACACGGAAGTCTGGCAGCCGGAGCCGAAAGTGGTAACGCCGGGCGCCGACCGCGGCACAGCTCCCTCCGACGCGATTATCCTATTCGACGGCAAGAGCCTGAACCAGTGGGTGTCGGCGCAAGACCGCTCTCGCCCGGCCCAATGGATCGTTGCCAAGGGCGTGGTCACAGTGAATAAGTCAGCGGGGAATATTGAGACCCAGCGCACCTTCAAGAACTATCAACTCCACATGGAGTGGAGAATTCCCGAGAACATCTCCGGTTCGGGTCAGTTGCGCGGCAACAGTGGATTGTTCCTGGCTTCGACCGGCCCCGGCGACGCCGGATATGAGTTGCAGGTCCTCGACTCGTACAACAACAAGACCTACGTCAACGGCATGGCGGGCAGCATTTACAAGCAGAGCATTCCGCTGGCAAACTCGATGCGCAAGCCCGGAGAGTGGCAAGTCTACGACGTGGTATGGACCGCTCCCATCTTCAATGCGGACGGCTCGCTGAAGAAACCCGCCTATGTCACCGTCTTGCTTAACGGAGTGCTGGTCCAGAACCACTTCGAGTTGAAGGGCGAGACGCGGTACATCGGCCAGCCCGTTTACAAGAAGTTCGACGGTGCACCCATCAAGCTTCAAGCCCACGACGATCCGAGCCCGCCCATCAGCTTCCGGAATATTTGGGTAAGAGAGCTGGATTAGGAGCTCGGCTGGCACGAATGTAGAAATTCCTAACTGACGAAATCAGGCACTCAAAACCCCTCGATGAGCGGTGACGTACTGAAGTCCATAAACGTGCTCTGCCGGAGAACGATAGAAATCGAAGCGGACGGACTCAGCCTCTTCTGGCGGCATTCGGCTGAGGAGAACAGCCACGTCGTTGCCAAAATCCGGCGCCAGGTTTTGGCCCGTTTGCACCATTTGACATTTAGGATCTGCAGCTGCGAACATTTGCCATTCGGTTGATGTTTTTCGCGTCTTGAGGAGAACCGGGAATCCGTTTTCCAACTCTGGCTGAGCGTGGATACTTGCCTATGCGCGACCTTCGCCTCGCACTCCGCCCGCTCCGGAAAGCGCCCGGGTTTTCCCTGACCATCGTTCTTACCCTCGCGCTGGGCATCGGTGCCACCACTGCCATCTTCTCGCTGGTTGAAGGCGCCCTCCTGCGCCCACTGCCGTTTCGCGATCCCCAGCGCCTCGTCCTTTTGGGCGACCACCTCGGTGATAGCCAGCAGCTAGGCGTTACCGCCTCCGAGGTCGCCACCTACGAACATGCCGCTCAGGCCTTCTTCTCGATGGGCGCCTACGTCACCACATCGTGGGAGCTCTCCGGTGGCCCGCTCTCTGAATCGGTGAACGGCGCGCGCCTCACCGCTAGTGTCTTCCCCGTACTCGACATCGCTCCCACTCTCGGCCGTGTCTTCACTCAGCAAGAAGACGACGCGCACGCACCCGTTGCTGTGATTAGCTACGGACTGTGGCTCAATCGGTTTCACCGCGATCTCCACATCGAAGGCGCCACGATCACTCTCGACCGCAGGAACTACACTATCGTTGGCGTGATGCCGCGCAGCTTCGAATTCCCACTGCTTCCCGGCCGCGTTGGCCAGGCACAGCTGTGGGTGCCCATGAGTTTCACCGCCGATGAGCTTTCCCCATCCGCTGGCGCATGGGGAACCCACCTTGTCGCGCGCCTGAAGGACGGTGTCACCGTGCAACAGGCCGCGCATGACGCAAATCGGGTCGCGCAGCAGGTCATGCGCGATTTTCCCCCGGAACTGGCCGCGATCCGCATCCGCGGGGATGTTCTCCCCCTGCGCGAATCCATCGTCGCCGGCGTACGCCCTCTGCTCCGCACGCTGTTTCTCGCCGTCTGCATTGTGCTGCTTATCGCCTGCGCCAATGTAGCGACCTTGCTGCTGGTCCGCGCGATTCGCCGCCGCCGTGAGCATGCCGTTCGCCTCGCACTCGGAGCCAACGCGGGCACTATTCTTCGCGAGTGCGTCAGCGAAGGTCTCGTATTGAGTCTTGCTGGTGGCCTCCTCGGTCTGGCTCTGGCGGCACTTGCTTTGCGCGCCGCCGTGCCACTCCTTCCCGAGTTCATGCCACGCATCGACGCTATCTCCATCAATGCAAGTGTTGCGGGTTTCGCTCTCCTCATCGCGGTGCTAACCGGAGTTCTCTGCAGCCTTGCTCCGGCCTGGGCTGCTGTCCGCGCCAACCTGCTTGAGGACCTCAAGGAAGACGGCCGCTCGGGCACCGGCAGCCTGCGCCAGACCTGGCTCCGCTCATCTCTCGTCGTTGCAGAGATTGCCATCGCCACCGTCCTGCTCACCGTTTCGCTCGCCTTCCTGCGCAGCTATCAGCAGATGCTCGCCGTCGATCCCGGCTTCCGTCCCGATCACCTCCTCATCGCCGGATACAAGTTGCCCGGGCAGCAATACGCGAGCGAATCATCCATCGCCACCTTCAATCGCGAGGTCGTCGGCCGTCTCGCTTCCCAGCCCGCGACGGTCGCCGTGGGTCTAGCCAACACGCTGCCTGACACCGGCGGCGGAGGGCGAGGCGGCTTCACCATCGAAGGGGCCTCCATCGCCGGATGGAAGCTCAGGTTTGCTCCCTTTATCGAGACCTATGGCGACTATTTCCGCGCTCTCGGTATTTCCCTCATCGCCGGCCGCCATTTCACTGTGCGCGACCGATCCGATGCGCCCCTCGTCTGCATCGTCGACCAATCCATGGCCGAACAGGAGTGGCCTGGTCAGAGCCCCATCGGCAAGCGTTTGCACATTGGCAATCCCAAACGCACCCTGCCTTGGGCTACCGTGATCGGAGTTGTGCCCGACGTCCGCATCGATGCTCCCGATCAGCCAGCGGGTGAGCAATGGTATTTCCCGATAGAGCAGCCTGAGATCCTCGAGGGAACCGGCGTCACTGGCATGGTCGACTTGTCCACCGGCTGGATCGCCCTCCGCTCCATGCTGCCGCCAGAGCAGATGATCCGCACTATGCGCTCGGTCGTCGCCGGAATCGATCCGCGCCTCGCCCTCGATCCTGTGCGGCCCATGGCCGACGCCATCTCCGCCGTGGAAGCGCCTCGCCGCTTCAATACCAGTCTTATTACAGCCTTCGCGCTGGCCGCTTTGCTGCTCGCGGCCATGGGAATTTACGCGGTCATCGCCTTCATCGCCTCACAGCGCACGCAAGAGATCGCCGTACGCATGGCACTTGGAGCACAGCGAGGCAACATCGTGCGGCTTGTGCTCGGCTCCGGCGCGAAAATCGCAGCCGCCGGCTGTGCTCTCGGTATTTTGGGATCGCTTTGCGTGTCTCGTCTCGTCGGCGCGTTCCTCTTCGGAGTCAGCGCCACCAATCCGATTGTTTACGTCGCGAGCGTGGTCCTCATGCTGGTGCTGGCACTCCTCGCTTCGGCGCTGCCGGCTCTGCGCGCCGCAGCCGCCGATCCTGCCCAGGCTTTGCGCTCGGAATAGTCTGCCAGTTACGAGTTCTTTATTGATTTTCGCAGCACACCGCTTACGACTGCTCAGACTTCAGAACAGGAAGCGAGCGCGCTCCGCCGAACGGAATTTGAACAGACGGCGGCCAAAAAATGGTAGAGAATTGGCAGCCCCATAACCTCTTTTACGTGTGGTAATCAGGCAAAGCCAAAATCCGTTGCATTCGTTAATAATCGCATGCATGGATTTATTCTCAGGTGACAGGCCTTGTCATCTCGGTGACCCTTTCAGGAGGAAGCATGTTCGCAATTACTGGAATCACGGGGAACGTCGGGGGTGAAGTGGCCCGCATTCTTTTGGCAGCCAGGCAGCCTGTTCGGGCGGTGGTGCGCGATCTGAGTAAAAGTGCCGCTTGGGCGGAGCGCGGCTGCGATCTCGCACATGCGGACTTCGCAGACACCTCAGCGCTCGCAGCCGCATTCCGGGGAGTCGAAGGAGTCTTCGTGCTCGTTCCTCCGAACTTCGATCCTGCGCCCGGCTTCCCCGAGGCGCAAGCCACGGCGAAGAACCTGCGTTCCGCGCTGGAAAATGCGCGTCCCGGCAAAGTCGTTTATCTCTCGACGATAGGAGCGCAGGCGACCCAAACCAACCTGCTCAGCCAGCATACGATCATCGAGCAAGCACTGCGGGAGCTGCCGATCCCAATTACCTTTTTGCGGCCGGCATGGTTCATGGAGAACTGCATCTGGGACATAACCCCGGCACGGGAGAAAGGGGTGATTCCGAGCTTTCTGCAGCCCCTCGATAAGCCGGTGCCAATGGTGGCTACAAGCGATATCGGACGAGCAGCCGCGGAGTTGCTTCAGGAGACCTGGAAGGGCCAGAGGGTCGTCGAGCTGGAAGGCACGAAACGTGTGACCCCGAATGAGATCGCGGCCACCTTCGCTGATCTGCTCGGTAGGCCAGTGAGAATGGAAGCAGTTCCGCGCGAAACTTGGGAGTTACTGTTTAAATCGCAGGGCATGAAGAACCCCACTCCTCGGATTCGGATGCTTGATGGCTTCAATGAAGGCTGGATTGAGTTCGAGAGCGGTCAGACAGGTTCTCGAAAGGGAAAGGTTGCGCTGAAAACCGTGCTGAGATCGCTCATCGAACGTCAAAACCAATAATGCCCGACACTGAGGCCCGATGTTACGGGTAGCCTTGGATACAAGGTTGGTGGTAACGCTAGAAGAATCCATCGAGGAATGCCGCCGCTTCGTCCGTGATGCCGACGATTTTGTTCGTTGCCTGGCGGTAGAATTTGAAATTGAGTTCGGTTTCCGGGCGGCCATCATTCCAGTCCGTAAATTGTTTGAGTTGGCTGCGCCCCAGTGGCCGCTTCGCGGATCTGGTCCGTTTAACGGCGATGCTCACGCGAGGCGTTTGCCGGGCGACACCGCGTTTCTTGGGGATAGCTTCGGCGGAAGTGACCACGCCGCGCTCAATGAGGCCTTGCCCGCCCTCGTTCTCGCTTGCAAAGACGAACACCGTATCACTTTTGGCGATGTGCTTGCCGCCATACATTGTCTTTTGTGCGGTAAACACGAATGCCTTCGCTCGCAGATCGCGGACCTCAGTTTTAATCGCGAATGCCATGCTTGCCGAAGAAGCGGTTGAATTTAAACGCGACAATGTATTTTACTGGAGTTAAAATCCCTCCGCTTCCTCAGTTTTCGCTTATCCCGTTAGATTAGGAAAGTGTAGTTTTCTAATCTGGCCATAGCAGAATCGGTTGGATGTGTCTGGAACCGTGGTCAAAGGGTCAGTGTAAAGGGGAAATATCGCCAATTACAGGACGACAATAGGAGAAACTCCGGGAGAGATTATTTCGTGTTTCTCCAAACAGCCCTGTCCTACTTCAATCCCTTCACCACGTAGGCTGCCGACGATATCTGAACGTAGCTGTAGGCGTAGGCGCTGCCGTCGGCCGAGAAGAGCGCTCCGTAGGCGGTGGCTCCGGAGGGGAGCACTTCGCCGAATTTTTTCCAGGGCTCCATCTTTCCAGTCGTGGGGTTCACGCGATAGACGGTCAGAATTCGTTCCCGTCCCTGAATCGAGACGGCGTAAATGGAGTTGCTGTCCGGACTCCAGCCCACCACCGCATATTTCGAATCAAGTCCCGGAACGGGGTGCAGGCCGCTCCCATCCAGCGGCCAGACCGCCCAATTGCCGTCGGGCCCGGTCACGGCGTCCTTACTGCCATCGGGGGACAAGACCGCACCGCTCACGCCTTCGGGCGTAAGCGGCTTGGCATCGCCGGTCTTTACGTCGATCAGGTAATCGCGCGCGCCATGGCCGGATTCGATGCCACTGCCCAGCAACTGTTTGCCGTCGGGCAGGTAGCGGACGGCGTTGTAGCCGACATTGTCGTGCGTCAACTGCCGGGCTTCGCCGGCGCCCGTCGGCACCACGCTTAACGGGCCGCCATTGGCCGGTTTCGTGATCACCCACTTGCCGTCGGGAGAAATCGCCCTCCCACTCCCTTCGCCGATGCGAACCGGCTGCGTCCCATCCGTGTCTCGCAGAAAGACGGTATAGTTCGGGCCCCCACCGTCCGACTCTTCCTCGAACAGAACCTTCTTGCCGTCGCGGCTCATGTCGCGGTCGATCGCCCATCCCAGCCAACCCAGTTCGTGTTCTTCCTTGCCCCCCGGAGGCACGCCGCGAATCCCAAGGCGCGTCTGAGTGGTGACGGCCAGAGCGACGCCGTTGCGCAGATCCTGCAAGCACATTCCACCAGGCACGTTGGTGATGGAGCGCAGCTTGCCCGCCAGATTGACGCCCCGCAAATTATCGGTGCCGCCGGTGCTGGAGGCTGCGAACCAGATCTCATCGCCGGCCGGGGACCAGAGCAGACCATTGATCGACGACCAACCGGACGAGAGTTTTTTCTCGTGGCCCTGCAGGTCGACGGCGGCGATCGAGCCCCGATCGTCGCCGTTTGGATTTTCGTGGTCGGCGAACGCGATCGACTGACCGTCCGCGGAAATTTTGGGACTGGAAATCCAGTTGACGCCGTCGAGCAAGGCGTGGCCAATGGGGAATTCCAGCCGCCAGTGATGGTTTCCAGGAACATAGCGGACTACCGCCAGGTTCTCGCCGTCGGCGGCCCACTCGGCGTCCTGTACATTTTCCAGCAGTTCGCGCGGCATGCCCCCACCCAGCGGAACGCGGGCCAGCGTCCCCGTGCGATCGAACCCGTCGCCATAAACGGTATTGAGGCGAATGGCCAGCTCTCCGCTCTTCGACACGGAAAGCAATTCGGCCTGCTTCAGCCCCACTTCGCGCGAACCCGTATCGTCGGGGCGAGCCAGGTAGATCTCCCTTTCGCCGCCTTCCCAGGACGCGCTGTACACAATGCTGCCGTCGGGCGTGAATCGGGCATTGCCAATGGCGCCTGTCCGAAACGTGATCTGTTTGTACTCGGCTGGAGGCGCAGCTCCGGCGCCGCGATTCACCCACAAGCCCAAACCAAACGCAGCACCGACGAGCACGAGCACTCCCGCGGCAGCGATGAGCAGTCGTCGCGAGTTCGCGCTGGCGGTTTGCTCGACCGCCACTTGCGCGCCCGACTTGCTGCCGGCGGAAATCTCGGTCAGCGCTTCCAGGTCAAACGCCAGATCACCCGCCGATTGGAAGCGCTGCGTCGGATGCTTTTCCAGGCAGTGCCGCACGATCCTTTCGAGACCCGGCGGAACAGTGCGCGCCGTCTCGGCCAGTTCGGGCGTTTCTTCCTTAAGGATCGCGCTCATGGTGTCGGCCGTGGTTTCGCCGTGAAACGCGCGTTTGCCGGAAATCATTTCGTAGAGAATGGCGCCGAAGGCAAAAATGTCAGACCGGTGATCGACCGACTTACCGCGCACCTGCTCGGGCGACATGTACCCGGCCGTTCCCATCACCACGCCTGCTTCGGTCGCCACCTCAACGGTGAGGGAGTCTCCGCTGCCAGCGTGCGACTCCGGCAGGGTCAGCTTGGCTAGGCCGAAATCCAGAATCTTCACCCGGCCGTCGGTCGTCAGGAAGAGATTCTCTGGCTTTAGGTCGCGATGAACAATGCCTTTTTCGTGCGCCGCCGCCAGTCCGCGCGCCACTTGTAACGCATAGTCCACCGCCCTTCGGATGGGCGGCGCCCCGTTTCTCAGACGTTCGCGCAGAGTCTCGCCTTCCAGCAACTCGGAGACGACGTAGGGCGCGCCCTTTTCTTCGCCAATGTCGAAGATCGAAAGAATGTTGGGATGATTGAGCGCCGCGGCCGCGCGCGCTTCCTGGGCAAAGCGCTGCAGGCGGTCGCGATCCGCCGAAAAAGAGGCGGGCAGCACTTTGATGGCTACCGTGCGGTTCAGCCTGGAATCGTGCGCCCGGTACACTTCGCCCATGCCGCCCGCACCCACCATGGAGTGGATTTCGTAAGGCCCGAGTTTCGCACCGGAGGTCAGTGGCATAGGTCGCCGCGATTATACCCGTATCGCGTGTCTAGCGGGGCGAGGGGGCAGTTCAAAAATGAGTCCGTTCGGACCAATTTCCGACCCTGATTCTTTGCCGAAAGCTTTATCTTAAAACCCGGAACCTGCGGACTCCGGCTGGTTTCGACGAAGTTGGTCAGCACAACCATTCCGGCTGCGATAGCGGAGCCTTCCGATCCGTTTAACAGGCGGCGCTACGGTCCATGAGGGGAATGGATATTTTGACAGTTGCTGCGGGATCGGGCATGGCAAAATAGGTCGATGGCGAGCTGCCGGCTCTCTTCTACGTACCGTAGTTCGCCACAACTCTTGCCACCTTTCCTGTTGCTGACAACTCCATGAACTCCGCCGTGCGCGTGCCCTTTTGGTTGATGTAGTAGAGCACCACACTGTTTACGCCGCACAGCACGTCGGAAAGCCGAAAGTGCAGTTCCGGGTAGGCTTGTAGCCCGCGCCGAAAGTAGGCTTTCAGGCTCGCCTTTCCGACCACCTTGCCGTCAGATGTGCCCAACAGTTGGGCGGCAACTGGCGAAGTCAACTCAACGGTATCCTCGTAATGCGTAACGATCAAATCCAAATCATGAGCGTTCCACGCTGCGACCCAACGGTCGGCCAGATCCCGAGCCTCCTCTATCGTCATCGCTCTTTCTCCACTCGCAGATTCAATCTTTGAACTGATTCTACAGGTGCCCGATGGGCGCTGAGGAGAAAGAACGCTGACATACCTCGAGCCGTCTTTAGTCTTTTTTGGATAGCCGTCCGCCCGAAAACGAGCGTGAAGCGATCCACAATCGGGCTCTGGAAGTAATGTCTAGTGCCCTGAGTCAGTGATTTCTTACACATTGTTTGCACCATGCTCAGCCAGAGCCAATATGAAACTCCCGGCCTGCTATGGGTGACACTTAGGGAAGCGTCGCTCGCCTCCACCCCCTGTTCATTTACGCACACTCTCCGGCGAAACCGAACACACGGTTCGGTTCCCATACCTGCGACATCCCGCAAGCCGCTTTGTTCTAATAAAGTTGCAGTCGCAACACTTTGGCTCGCGAATTGCACGTTTTTTCGTGTGGCCAGATCAGCCACCCAGAGGCGACCATGACCACCTTTCTTCAGGATCTGCGATTCGCCCTACGCCAATTGCGCAGGTCTCCTGGCTTCGCCGCCGCCGCCGTTCTGACGCTGGCTTTGGCAATTGGCGCAAACGCCGTGGTGTTCAGCATCATGAATGCGTTCATTCTGCGCCCGTTGAATGTGGCTCACGCTGAAAGCCTCTACGGACTCTGGCGCCAGCCGGCCAATGACATGGCAGAGTCCTATCCCGACTATCTCGATCTGCGGGACCGGAACCGCAGCTTTGATGCTCTCGTGGCTTATAACGCTGCCGAGATAGGGCTCGATACGGGCGAAGGTTCATCCCGCGCCTGGGTCGAGGAAGCTACAGGGAACTACTTTGACGCATTAGGCGTGCAGCCCTATCTTGGCCATTTCTTCCACGCCTCCGATGAGCATGGCCCGAACAGTGCTCCGTATATCGTGCTTACCTACTCGTTTTGGCACACCCAGTTTCAAGATGATCGTGGCGTAGTGGGCCGTACGGTTCAGGTGGACAAGCATCCTTTTACCATCGTCGGTGTCGCGCCGCCTGAGTTCAACGGGACGCTGTTGTTTTTTCATCCTGCTTTTTTTGTGCCAATTGTGAATCACGAGCAGCTTGCGGCGGATGACCTGAACGCGCGCGGGAATCGTTGGGTTTTCATGACCATGGGACTGCTGAAGGCGGGAGTCACTCCGGCCCAGGCGATTGCCGATCTAAACTCGATTGCCTCGTATCTGGAAAAGACCTACCCCAAAGACGACAGCACAGTAACCTTTAGCTTGGCGCGTCCAAGCCTCTATGGCGACTATCTTGGCCGCCCCGTACGAGAATTCCTGACAGGATTGATGCTGCTATCGGGGTTGATTCTGTTGGCTGCATGCGCCAACTTGGGCAGTTTGTTTGCGGCACGCGCCGCTGACCGTTCCCGAGAAATTGCTCTCCGGCTCGCACTGGGATCAAGCCGCAAACGCATCCTAGGCGGGTTGTTTATCGAAGCCGTGCTGATTTCGCTCGCCGGAGGAGCAGTCGGACTGTGGGGCAGCGTCCAGTTGTTGCGCGGGCTGAGCGCGTGGCAGCCAATTGCCAGATGGCCCATCCATTTGTCAGTAAACCCGGATGCACATGTTTATGGAGTAGCGTTGCTTCTGGCTTTGGTGAGTGGATTCCTCTTCGGCGCGGTCCCGGTAAGCCAGGTACTCCGCACGAATCCGTATGAAGTCGTCAAGTCGGGATCTACCGGCAGAATTGGTCGGCGGGTTACTGCCCGAGACCTATTGCTGGTCGTGCAAATTGCGATCTGTGCAGTGCTGGTCACTTCTTCCCTGGTTGCGGTGCGTGGACTGGCGCGTTCGCTGCACAACAATTTTGGTTTTGAGCTGCAGAGCACGATGCTGGTGGATACAGAACTAAATACGGCCAGTTATCGCGGCAATCGAGTGCCCCCAATGCAAAAGCGCATGATCGAGGCTCTGGCGACGATCTCTGGTGTCGAATCTGTGGGATTGGCCGATCAGGTGCCATTAGGGGATGGGCCGGGCGGCTCGAATGTCTTCCCCGACAATACGTCAGATCTGAGGCCATCGAACGCGGCGGCTAACTCTTTAATGTTCAAAATTTCTCCCGAATACTTCGACGCGGCGGGCACAGCTTTGCTTTCTGGGAGGACCTTCACCTGGCATGACGACGAAAACTCGCCCCGCATAGCGGTGGTGAATCGGGAATTTGCGCGCAAAATCTTTGGCTCCGTCAGCAACGCCATGGGCGGTTATTACAAGATGCCGGATGGAACGCGCATACAAGTGGTGGGCATTGCAGAACAAGGAAAGTATGGGAGCCTTACCGAAGATCCACAGCCGGCGATGTTTCTCCCCATCCTGCAATCGCCTTCCAGTTCGACCTGGCTAGTGGTGCGCTCGGACCGCGATCCGCAGCAATTGGGGCCAGTCATAAGGGAAAAGCTGCGGGACCTGGATGCCGGGCTGCCGGTTTACATCCAAACGCGGTACCAAGCGCTGGACACAGCTCTGTTCGGTCCGCGTATGGCCACGTTGTCGCTGGGTGTGCTGGGCCTAATGGGCGCGATGTTGGCTGTAACTGGCATCTTTGGAATGGCGGCGTACTCGGTGAGCAAGCGGTTGCGGGAGTTGGGTATTCGGGTCGCGCTCGGCGCGCAACGTAAGGAGGTGTTACAGGCTGCGTTGGGACGGGCTGTCAAATTGCTCGCCATTGGTTCCGCTGCGGGATTGCTCCTCGGAATTTTGGCGTCCCGGGTGCTGGCTTTCGTCGTGTATCAGGCAACTCCCCACGATCCGTTGATATTAGCTGGGGTTGTTCTAGCGATGGCGTTGCTGGGACTCCTGGCCGCGTGGATTCCAGCGCGCCGGGCGCTGTCGGCTGATCCTATGATATTGTTGCGCGAGGAGTGAACTGACTGCAATACAGGCTGAAACAGGTTCTGCGACTGGCAAGATGGTAGCCGCGCGTCTCCTCCTACGTTTCTTGTCGGTATTCCCCGAAGAAATCGCCAATCTATTTTGCGTGGAAATATGTATTGGACGGCCAATAACCAAGCAGGCACAGCTAAAAGCAGCAGAGCTTGGCTCATTTCAGCGCAACTCCTACAACGTAATTGCAGGGAATGCTACTGCTGCAGCTAAGACGTCTTCGTATGGTATGGGTTAGCTACTTCTGGGGCGCCCACGCAATAAGCCAGCGACTGAGGGGACGTTCCCCTTTTTTCGCGCCCACTCGAGGGCGGGTGGCCCAGGCTTTTGATCTCGCTGGCATCACCAACACAGAGGAGTGTACCGTCCTTCGCGTTCTTGGCGCAGGGGCGGGTACCACAAACGCATACGCAACGGATTTTGTGCAGAACGGGCAAAAAGTTGCGTCGGGAGCATCGCTACCCGCCGGTTCGACAAGCTCGGGGCAGGCTCTTGCAAAAAACGCAAGGACAGGGCACCCTCGAGCCCAACTTCCGGACGTCATTCGAATGCATCACTGCTTCACCCGGTGGCGATCGAAGCGGGCGGGGGCGGATAGACGACCATGCGCCGATGGAGGATAATTTAACGATGGAGGGTAATTGAATGAACGGATTTAAAATTCTTGCGTTAGTTGCTGTTGCCGGAATTGGCTTCGCGGTGACTACTCCCACAATACAGGCTCAGGTGAACGTTGAGGTCGGAGTTGCGCCTGTGTGTCCCTATGGGTACTACGATGTCCCGCCGTACGATTGCGCCCCCTATGGGTACTATGGCCCGGAATGGTTTACAGGCGGCGTCTTCATTGGGGCAGGCCCCTGGTTTCATGGCCCTGAAGGCTTCCATGGGCACGTAAATAACCGTTTCCATCCTGAGCACGGCTATAACGGCCCAAGGCCAGCCCGTGGCGATAAGCCCGAACCGGGAAAGCATCTCGATAAGATTGACCACTTCAAAGGAAACGAAGTGCGCGATGGACGCGGCCACGCAGTTGGAAAACGCTAATTGATGCCAGTCGGGTGCCCACTCATTCGTCCTTTGCGAATGAGTGGGTGACCGCTCCCAATCTTCCACTGTTTACAACCAGGACCGGTTGTGTTGATGAAATTGATTTATGGCGAGCGGGAAAACGCCGCGGATACCGGCAAGAGCGTGGAGGCATCCTCGTTTCCCGCATCCTCCATCAGCCGTATGCTCCCTGAAAGCACGTCCTCGACGATCAAGTCGACGAGCCCTAACCTTTCTCGCCCTTCGCGTAACCCAACTCAAGCGCAAGCCCCTGCCCCGCTAGATTCCCATGCCTTCAAAATCCCCGTCCTCAAGGGGCGGAATCTACTCTAACGGAAAACGCCGCTTCTCCATTTCAGGCTGACCAGGACAATATTTTCAGCACTTGAGGCGATTGCCGCACGGTCGCGGCTCCGATCGCTTCCGGTTAGCCGACAATTGCCCAGAGCCCAAGTGGCCGATCTGACGATCGCCAGGCCCTACATCCCAGGATATTTCCCCAGGAAGATCAGCACCATGTCCATGCTGTCCCCAATTCCATGCGCGATGATAGGCACCGCCAGATTGCGCCCCGTCCGCAAATAGATCACTCCCAGCAAAAGTCCCATCAGCCCTTCGTCGATGATGCCCGTCCAGCCCTGATAGGCGTGGGCCAGCGCAAATCCAACATGAACCACAATCAGGCTGATGATCCAGGCGCGCCGTGTGCGATTGAACAGGTCGGCAACCCGGTTCATCAGGTATCCGCGGTAGACCATCTCTTCGCCAAAGGCCGCAAGCACCCAAGCCAACGTAATGAAGATCAGGGTAAGCTTCAGGTTCCCGATCA
>Ga0302324_100017334_pt1 | contig 14283 bp, 8 predicted proteins | sample Palsa_T0_1_FD_201949 | JGI IMG/M metagenome (GOLD analysis project Ga0302324, IMG submission 201949) | Peat permafrost microbial communities from Stordalen Mire near Abisko, Sweden - Palsa_T0_1 | ecosystem: Environmental > Terrestrial > Soil > Palsa > Peat permafrost | place: Sweden: Abisko... | reverse complement strand
GCCGTGGTCGCGATCGCGATGGTCGGCGGCTTCTGGCCCGCAGTGCTCGGCGCGGTCACCGCCAGCCTGCTGCTCAACTGGTACTTCACCAGGCCGCTGCACACGCTCACGATTGCCGAGCCGCGCAGCCTGCTGGCGCTGATGCTCTTCGTCACCGTGGCGGTGACCGTCAGCAGCGTCGTGCACCTCGCCGCGCGCCGGGCGATCCAGGCCGCCCGCAGCAGCGAGGACGCCGCGTCGCTGCTGGCGCTCGCCCAGACGGTACTCGGCGGGGCTGACACACCGGCGGCGGTTCTTGAGCACCTCACCGGCACCCGGCAGGGCCGGGCCGAGCTTGTCGAGCAGGTCCGTGGCCAGTGGGTCAGGATCTCCGCGCGCGGGACTGCGCCGGACTCCGCCGCCGTGACCCGGGTTGAGGTGCGGCCCGGCCTTGCCCTGCTGATCGCCGGCCAGTCCCGGCCGCTCAGCGCGCGGATGCTGGACGGATTCGCCGCGCAGGCAGCGGCGGCGCTGGACCGGGACCGGTTCCGGACGCAAGCGGCGCAGGCGGAGGCACTGGCCGAGGGCAACAGGATGCGCACCGCGCTGCTGGCCGCCGTCAGCCACGATCTGCGCACCCCGCTGGCCTCGATCAAGGCCAGTGTCAGCACGCTGCGCCAGACGGACGTGCAATGGACGGCCGACGACGAGGCCGCCCTGCTCGCCACCATCGAGCAGTCAGCGGACCGCCTGGACGCTCTTATCGGCAACCTGCTCGACATGAGCCGCCTCTCGGCCGGCTCGCTGCGGCCCTTCTTGCGGCCGACGGCGATCGACGAGGTGGCGCCGGTTGCGCTCCGGGGCCTTGACGCCGGCCTGACCGTGCGGCTGGCGGTGCCTGACGGGCTGCCGCTCGTGCGCACGGATCCGGGCCTCCTCGAGCGCGTGCTGGCCAACCTCTTCGCCAACGCCCTCGCGTACTCCCCGCCCGCCAGGCCGCCTGCCCTGTACGCCCGGCAGTCAGGCGACACGGTGATCCTGGACGTCGTGGACCACGGCCCGGGTGTCCCTGATGAGCTCAAGCCGCGCATGTTCGAGCCGTTCGAGCGGCTCAGGGCCCGGGGCACCGGAACCGGGGTCGGGCTCGGCCTGGCCGTCGTCAAGGGCTTCGTGGACACGATGGGCGGCTCGGTGGCCGCTGCCGACACCGAGGGCGGCGGCCTCACGATGCGGGTGACGCTGCCGATCGCGACCCGGTCGGCAAGCGCCGCGCTGGCGGCAGGGCCGTGACCCGCGTTCTTGTCATCGACGACGAGGCGCCGATCCTGCGGGCGCTGCAGATCAACCTGACCGCGCGCGGCTACGACGTGAGCACAGCGGCTGATGGCGCCTCGGGCCTGGCCGCGATGGCCCGGGAGCACCCGGACGTGCTGATACTCGACCTGGGCCTGCCGGACATGGACGGCACGGAGGTCATCTCGGGAGTCCGGGGCTGGACGTCAACGCCGATCATCGTGCTGTCGGCCTGGGGCCAGGAGAGCCAGAAGGTGGCAGCGCTCGACGCGGGCGCCGATGACTACGTCACCAAGCCATTCGGGATGGGCGAGCTGCTCGCCAGGCTGCGCGCCGCCGTGCGCCGGGCTTCCCGCGCGCCGGACGAGCCTGTCGTGGTCACCGCAGACTTCACCGTCGATCTCGCCGACAAGCGCGTCACCAGGGACGGCAGCGATGTGCGGCTCACCCCGACCGAGTGGCAGCTGCTTGAGGTGCTCGTCCGGCACCGCGACCGGCTGGTGACCCAGCGCCAGCTGCTGCAGGAGGTATGGGGCCCGCAATACCAGACCGAGGGCAATTACCTCCGGGTGTACGTCGCGCACCTGCGCAGGAAGCTGGAACCTGACCCGTCGAGGCCGCGCTACCTGCTCACCGAGCCAGGGATGGGTTACCGCTTCACCGGCGCGGAGAAGAGCAGGTCAGTCAGCGCCTGAGGAGCGCAGCTCGTAGGCCGGGTTGTACATCGTGAGCTCGCCCCTGATCCTGGCGGCGCGCCCGTGCACGACGATGCTGCGGCCCGGCCTGATACCGGGAATATCGCGCCTGCCCAGCCAGACAAGGGTGATGTGGCCGCTGCCGTCCCACAGGTCGGCCTCCATGGTCAGGCTCGGTCCCCGGGGCCGCAGAGTCACCGTCCGGAGCGTGCCGGCAACATCGATCATCTCCCGGTCCGCGCAGTCGGCGATCTGCTGCGCGCTCACCGCGGTGATCTCCTCCTGCAACTCCTCGGCATGCAGCTGATCGCGGCCGGCCGTGAGCCGCCGCAGCCCGGACAATCGCGTGATCCGCAGTGCGGGCGCCGGCCGCCCGTCCGGCCCGGTGGCCTGGCCGCCGGCTAGTGCAGGCTCTCGGGACGCGCGGCCCGCTCCGTCCGGCTGGTCCGCCCGGGCGCTCTGCCCGGCCTGGTCCGCCCGGGCGCTCCGCCCCGCCGGGTCCGGCATGGCGCTCCGCCCCGCCGGGTCCGGCATGGCGCTCGGCCCGGCACGATCCGGCTTGCCGCCGGGCAGCCAGGCGACCGGCGGCGGCTCCGTCAGTCCGCCCGCCGCATGCTGCCTGGTCGCCGAGCTCAGCTGGTACGGCACGCTGGCGACGACCACGCCGCGCTGCTGCAGCAGCCTCGTCTTAAGCCGCAGCGCCGTCTGGTTGTGCAGCACCTGCTCCCACCAGTGGCCGAGCACGTACTCGGGGATGTAGACCGTCACGATGTCGCGGGGGCTCTCCCTGCGCAGCCGCTTGACGTAGGCCATGACCGGGCGGGTGATCTCCCGGTAGGGCGAGGCGATCACGGTGAGCGGTACCGCCAGGCCGCTGCGATCCCACTCCTGGATCAGCCGTAGCGTCTCCGCCTCGTCGACCTCGACCGTGATCGCCTCCAGGCGGCTGGGCCTGGTCGCCTGCGCGTAGGCCAGCGCCCGCAGCGTGGGCAGGTGCAGCTTCGACACCAGGACGACGGCCAGGTTGCTAGCCGGCAGGGTAACCGGCACGTCCTTCGGCGGGACCAGCTCGAGCGCCACGTCAGCGTAATGCTTGTGGATGCCGCGCATGGTCAGCCAGATCACCGGCATTGCCACGACGACGATCCACGCACCGCTGGCGAACTTGGAGAACAGCACTATGACCAGCACGACGGCCGTGAAGCAGGCGCCAATGGTATTGATCGTCCGGGACCGGAACATGTGCAGCCGGGCGCGCGCGTCGGTCGTGCCGCGCAGCAGCCGGTTCCAGTGCCGGATCATGCCGGTCTGGCTGCAGACGAACGACACGAAGACGCCGATGATGTAAAGCTGGATCAGCCGGGTCGGCGATGCATGGAAGATCACGATCAGCAGGATCGCGAAGCCGGACAGCAGCAGGATCCCGTTGCTGAACGCGAGCCGGTCGCCGCGGGTGTGCAGCTGGCGTGGCAGGAACCCGTCGCGGGACAGGATCGACGCCAGCACGGGGAAGCCGTTAAAGGCGGTATTCGCCGCCAGCACCAGGATCAGCGCGGTCACCAGCTGCAGGAAGTAGAACAGCGGGGATGAGTCACCGAACACGGCGCGCCCGACCTGCGCGATGACGGTGCGCTGCACCTGGCCCGCGGGCAGGCAAAGCCGTGCGGGCTGGCAGACGTGCACATGGCTGACCAGGGCCAGGGCGGTCACTCCGGCGAACATCGACACGGCGATGACGCCCAGCAGCGCCAGCGTGGTCGCGGCGTTCTTGCTCTTCGGCTTGCGGAATGCGGGTACACCGTTGCTGATCGCCTCCACGCCGGTCAGGGCCGTGCAGCCGGAGGAGAAGGCGCGCAGGAACAGGAAGATCAGCGCCAGGCCGGTGAACTCGCGGGTGTTCCTGATGCGGTACCCGGCGCTCTCGGCGCGCAGCTGGTGCCCCGTGCCCAGCCGGAACGCTCCCCAGCAGATCAGCAGTGCCACGACGCCGACGAAGCAGTAGGTCGGGATCGCGAACGCCGTGCCCGACTCCCGCACGCCGCGCAGGTTCATCAGTGCGATCAGGGCCACCACGAGCACCGCGATCAGCGTCACGTGCGCGTCAAGCCCGGGGAACGCCGACGCGAGATTGGCTACCCCGGACGAGACCGAAACGGCGACCGTGAGGGTGTAGTCGACCATGAGCGCGCTGGCCACCACCAGGCCGACGCGCTGCCCGAGGTTGGTGCTGGCGACTTCGTAGTCGCCGCCGCCGGACGGATAGGCATGCACGTTCTGCCGGTAGGAGGCCACGACCACGAGCATCAGCACCCCGACGGCGAGCGCGATCCACGGCGTGTAGCTGAAGAGCGCGAGCCCGCCGGCCGACAGGACCAGCAGGATCTCCTCCGTGGCGTAAGCCACGGAGGAGAGGGCATCGCTGGCGAAGACGGGAAGTGCGATCCGCTTGGGCAGCAGGGTATGGCCCAGCCGGTCGCTCTGCACCGGCCGGCCGACGAGCACGCGCTTGACAACTCCGAGGACCATCGGCACGAGCGAATGCTAGGCCCCTGCTGACCGCTCGTACACCTTCCGCGAGATACTGCCGTCCGCCTACTACCGCCGGTCGGCCACTGAACCTGCTCAGCCAGATGACACGATCGTGATGTGACGGTGCGGAGGGACGATCCGCCGCCGGACGGCCGCGCAGTCCGGGCCGACCCGGCGGATCCCGGCGTGGCCGATCCCGGCTCAGCCGGACCTGCCGTGGCCGATCCCGGCTCAGCCGGACCTGCCGTGGCCGATCCCGGCCTCGGCGGTCCCGCAGTGGTCACTGCCGGCCCGGCCGATCCCGGCATGGCCGATCCCGGACCCGGCGGTCCCGCAGTGGTCACTCCCGACCCGGCCGATCCCGGCTCAGCCAGTCCTGCCGTGGCCGATCCCGGCGTGGCCAATGCTGGCGCGGCAAACCGTGACCCGGCGGAGTCCGGGCGCGCGATGCTCGGTCTGGCCGGTCCCGGGCCGGTTCCCGGCATCCGCGTCGAGGATCACATGGTGGGCCGCATCCGGCGGCCGATCGACCTGCTCCGGCTCATCGCCGACGGGATCGAGATCGTCCTGGTGGCCGGCATCGGCCTGGTGGCGCGCGCGGCGACAACCGGCGCCGAGCAGGACATCGTCGAGGGCAGCAAGCACCTGCCGGGCCCGTTGCTCGCGATCGCGCACCCGGTGGCGCCGCTCGCGCTGCTGGCGCTGCCCGTGGCGCTGGCCGCACGCCAGATCATCCGCCGCCATCCGAGGCAGCTTGCCGAGGCCGTGGCCACCGGTATCCTGGCCGCCATCGTGATGGCGGTGGTCAATGCGCTGCTGCATACCTCATCGGCCCAGGTGCTGTACGACGCCATCACCATGGCGCACCCGGGGGTGAGCCGGCTGGCTCCGCTCGATCCCGCCCTGGCCGGCCTGGCGGCAGGCACCACGATCATCGGCCTGAGCGGGCGGCCGCGCTGGCAGGCAGCCGTGTGGCTGACCATCGGCACCTACGCCCTGGTGAGCCTGCTTGATTCGCACACTACGGTGCTCGCGCTCGCCATCACGCTGCTGGCCGGGCGGGCGATCGGGCTGGCCGTGCGGTATGTCGGCGGCTATCAGGCGGGACGTCCGTCAGCGGCTGAGATCGCGCTGGCGCTGGCGCCGGCCGGCTGGCAGATCGACCGGATGCGGCGGCAGCCAGAGACGGAGACCGGCTCCCGCCAGTACGCGGCAGACATCCGCGGCGGCGGGCAGCTCGACATCGCCGTCTTCGACCGGGACCAGCAGGCGGCCGGCCTGCTCTACCGGCTCTACCGCTCGATCCGGCTGCAGGCCCAGGTGTCGCGCGCCGCGCTGCTGTCGCTGGACCGCCTGGTGGAGCGGCGCGCGCTGATGTCGTACGCGGCCAGTGCCGCGGGCGTCAGGACGCCCCGGCTGCGCGCCGCCGTTCGCGCCGGGCCGGAGGCCATCGTCTTCGCCTTCGACCATCACCCGGGCACGACACTGGCGGAGCTGCGGCCCGGCCCGACCGATGCACAGCTCGCGCTGGTCTGGGACGAGGTGCTCCGGCTGCACCAGAACCGGGTCACGCACCGCGCGCTGACTGCGCCGCAGCTGCTGCTCACCGCCGACGGCGAGATCATGCTGCTCGGCCTGGGCAATGGCGACGTGGCAGCGAGCGACCTGCAGATCCGCCTCGACCTGGCCCAGCTGATAGCCGAGCTCGCGCTGCTGGTCGGCCCGGAGCGGTCGGCGGGCATCGCGCTGAGCAAGGTCACCGCGGCCGAGCTGTCCGCCGTGGTGCCCTTGCTGCAGCCGGTCGCCCTGCATCGCACCACCAGGACGGCGGTGCGCCAGCGCAAGGACGTGCTGCCCGCGGTCAGGAGAGGCCTGCTGGGCACCAGCCAGCAGGACGACGTGGCGCCCATCCACCTGGAGCGGATCCGGTCCCGGACGCTGATCACCCTGATCGCCGGCGTTGCCGCCGTGTACCTGCTGGCCGGCCAGCTGGCGAAGGTCAACATCGCCGCGCTGCTGAAGTCGGCGGACTGGCGGTGGACCATCGCCGCGCTCGGCCTGTCCGCGGTGACCTACCTCGGCGCCGCGTTGTCGCTGTCCGGCTTCGTGCTGGAGCGGCTGAGCCTGGCGCGGACCTTCCTGGTCCAGGTGGCCGGCTCGTTCGTCACCCTGGTGACGCCGACCGCGGTGGGCGGAGCCGCGCTGAATATCCGTTACCTGCGCCGCAGCGGCGCCTCGGCCGCCGACTCGGCCGCAAGCGTCGGCGTCTCCCAGGTCGTCGCGTTCGTGCTGCACATCAGCCTGCTGGTGATCTTCGCCGCGATCTCGGGTACCAGCCAGGAACGCTCGCTGCAGCCACCCGACTGGGTGCTGTACGTGATCGCCGGGCTGCTCGTCGCCGTGCTGGCCGTGGTTGCCATCCCGCCGACCCGGCGGCGGCTGCGCGCCCGGATCGCGCCGCTGCTGGGCGAGGTGATCCCGCGGCTGCTCGATGTTGCCCAGCAGCCGCTTAAGCTGGCCGAGGGCGTGGGCGGCGCGCTCCTGCTGACGACCGCGTACATCCTGTGCCTGGCCGCCTCGGTGCGCGCGCTGGGCGGATCGGTGCCGCTGGCCAGCGTCGCGGTCGTCTACCTGACCGGCAGCGCGGTCGGCTCGCTCGTGCCGACGCCGGGCGGCCTCGGCGCGGTGGAGGCAGCCCTGTCGGCGGGACTCAGCGCGGCGGGGCTGCCGGGCGGGACGGCGATCAGCGCGGTGCTGCTCTTCCGGACGCTGACGTTCTGGCTGCCCGTGCCCGTCGGCTGGGGCGCGCTGAGCTACCTGCAGCGCAAGAAAGTGCTCTGAGCGCTGACCGGCCCGGCTGACAGGCCAAGCTGACAGGCCAAGCCGCCGGGCCAGCGCTCCGGGCGGTCGCCGGGCCAGGCTGCCGGCCCACGCCGCCGGGCCAGGCCAGCCAGGTCAGGCCAGCCAGGTCAGGCCAGCCAGGTCAGGCCAGCCAGGTCAGGCCAGCCGGGCGATCGCGAGTGACGCCGCGAGCAGCACGATCGCCCATGACATCGTCTGCAGGGCGCCCTCCAGCGGGGCGAGCAGCGACGACGAGTCGATGGCCAGGGTCTCCCCGGTGGACAGCGTCATAACGCCCTGCACTCCCGCTGTCCGGCGCCTGATGGTCCGGGCCGGCGTGCTCAGCCGCCGCTGCGCGGCGGACAGCGCGAGCGCGCCGGCGGCGGCGATGACCGGGGCGACCGCCAGCCTGCCGGTCTGGGCGACGTAGGCCGTCAGGACGGGGAACGCGCCCCAGGCGACAGCGAATCCGAGGTCAGTGTGGATGAGCCCGCCGAACAGCTCGGCGTTGTAGGCGACCACCAGCGCCGGGCCGATAACCAGGAACGGGACGAGGCCCCAGCCGACCCTCGCGATGCCCGCGATTCCCAGGCCGACCGCGCCGGCCAGGCCGGCGATCGAGACCGTAATCAGCGCGCCAGCCGGTATCCGGGTCCGCAGCGGACGGCCCTGCAATTCGTCCATCGCGTGCGCCGCCAGCCCGACGGCGAGGAAGAACGCGATCAGCGTGGCGAACAGCGCCGGCAGCCCGACGTGCGGCGCCAGCGCCGCGCCGATCACCACGTACGACAGGTGCCACGCCGTGTACGGCGGGTGCAGCAGCGTCCACCAGTCCCGCCAGGCACCCTGGCGGGCCGCGTAGAAGGCGGGCCGGGAGCCCGGCCCGCCCTCCCCGCCAGCGGCGAGGTCCGGCGGCACCGGACTCCCGGGGCCCGTGCCGGCGCCGTCAGCCACCTGCGCGGGTTCCCCACATCACGAGCCCGCCGCCCAGGCTCATGACCCTGAAGCCGACGTCCTCGAAGCCCGCGCGCCGCCATGCCTCGACCGTCCAGCCGACCGGATAGCGGCGGTAGTGCCGGGAGATGTTAGGGCCGAGAAAGCGCCCGACGATGTACCACTCGCGGCCGCCTGTCAGCGCGCCGCCGAGCGGCAGCAGCAGCCGGGTGTACAGCCACCACCAGAACCGCCAGAAGGGCGAGGGCGGGGCGAGGAACTCGAGGCTGGCGACCTTCCCGCCGGGCCGGACCACCCTGGCCAGCTCGGTGAGCGTGGCCTGCGGGTCCTCCACGTACCTCAGCAGGTAGGTGAACGTGAGCGCGTCAAACGCGCGGTCGGGGAATGGCAGCTGCTCGGCCCGGCCGGCCACCAGCCGCACCCGCTCGCCCAGTCCCGCCGCCGCCACGTTGCGCTGTCCCTGCCGGAGCATCTGCTCGGTCAGGTCAACCCCGACGACCCGGGCGGCGGTCCGCCCGGCAAGCTGCAGCGCGACGCCCGCGGTCCCGGATGCGACGTCGAGCACCACCGCGCCGGCCTCCGGCACCACCTGATCGACCATGGCCCGCCGCCAGCGGCCGTTCTGGCCCATCGAGAGAATCTCGGCCAGCCGGTCATACCGCGCGGGCAGCGGGGCGAACAACCGCTGGGCGAAGCGGTTGCCGGCCGCGGCGGCGGGAAGCGTCATGTGCGTCTCCTCGGTGCTCGCAGGGTTCCAACGCTACGCCTGGAGAACGGCTCGTCGTGCGGCAAGATCACCACCGTAGTCCCCGTTCCGCTGTGTCATGATGCGCGATGCGGGCGGAATGGCGGAAATGGCGCGCCACCGCAGGTGCGCCTGCCAGCCACGATGCGCCCACGCCCTAGCGGATTACCAATCCTTTGCCGTTTTCTGGTTTCTCGTTTACTCAAGCGCACTATACGTTCACGGCGAACCGTTACTGCGGCGGACATCCGGTAGCTCACCGTAATTCCCGCCGGAGTCTCTTCGTCCCGAAGGAGCGCGCATGCTACGACGATGGTGCCTACCACTCACCACCCTGGCCCTGCTGATCGGATCTGCGCTCGCCGCTGGCAGCGCCTCGGCTGCCGCGATCGCTCCGCGTCCGGGCGCGGCGCACGTCAGCCCGGGCGGGCTCATGGTCCGGCCGGCCGGGCAGGGGAGCGGACGGCAGGCGGGCCGCAGCGAGGAGGAGAGCACCAACTGGTCCGGCTACGCGCTCAGCGGCGCGAACGGGGCATTCCACAGCGTCTCGGCCAGCTGGGTCGAGCCCACCGGCACGTGCACCTCGAGGTCAGACGAGTACTCCAGCTTCTGGGTGGGCCTGGACGGCTACAGCAGCGACTCGGTGGAGCAGACCGGCACCGATGTCGACTGCTCGGGCACCACTCCCGTGTACTACGGCTGGTACGAGATGTACCCGGCTTACCCCGTTAATTACTCAAATACGGTCAGGCCCGGTGATCATCTCAGCGCGTCGGTGACATTCAGCGGGACCAGCACCTACACGCTCGTGCTCACCGACAGCACCCAGGGCTGGACCCGCACCACGACCAAGAGCGAGGGCGGCCTGGCCCGCGCATCAGCCGAGGTGATCACCGAGGCCCCGTCGTCGGAGAGTGGCGTGCTACCGCTCGCCGATTTCGGCACGGTCAGTTACAGCGCCTCCGCCGTCAACGGAACGTCCCTCGGCACGCAGAGTCCCATCGAGATCGTGATGATCGACTCCAGCGGCCACGACAAGGATTCCACCAGCGCGATCAGCTCCGGCGGAGCGTTCAGCAACACCTGGCTCAGAAGCAACTAGCCTGCCCGCTCCGGCGGCGTGTCCCGCCAGCCAGGCGCTGCCGGGACACGCCGCGGGAAGGCGGCGACCCGCCCGGCAGCGTGCTCGTTGGCGAGCGCCTCCAGCGTTATTCTCGGCCCATGGCAGAAGACCGGCTCACCGTCCCGACTGCGGACGGCAGGACACTGGACGTGCTCACCTGCGGGCCGCGGGACGGCCTGCCGCTCGTCTTCCACAACGGGACCCCCGGCGGGCTGGTCACGTTCAGCCCGATGACGGATGCCGCCGCGGCGCTCGGCCTCCGCACGGTGATGTACGCGCGGCCAGGCTACGGCCGGTCGAGCCCGCGGCCAGGCCGCCTGATCGCGGACGCGGCGGCGGACGTGGCCGCGGTCCTTGACCACCTTGAGGCGGGGGCGTTCGTGACCGCGGGCTGGTCAGGGGGCGGCCCGCACGCGCTCGCCTGCGCGGCGCTGATGCCGGGCCGCTGCCTCGCCGCCGCGTCGATCGCCGGCATCGCGCCCCGGGACGGCGAGGGGCTGGACTGGCTCGGCGACATGGGACCGGAGAACATCCAGGAGTTCGCCGCCGCGGTGGATGGCGAGGCGGCGCTGACCAGCCTGCTGGAGACGGAGGCGGCAGCACTCCGCGGCATCACCGGGGCGGAGCTGGCCCGCGGCCTGGGCGGCCTGCTCTCCGAGGCCGATGAGGCGGCGATCAGCGGCGACTTCGCCGAGTACCTCGCCGCCTCGTTCCGCGCCGCGCTGGCGGGCGGCATCGCGGGCTGGCGCGACGACGACCTGGCGTTCGTGCGGGACTGGGGATTCGCCCTCAGCGGCGGCGGGGAAGGGGCCGGCGTGCCCATCACGATCTGGCAGGGCGGCCAGGACCGGATGGTGCCCTACGCGCACGGCGCCTGGCTGGCCGGCCAGCTCCCTGGCGCCCGCGCCCACCTGCTGCCCGGCGAAGGGCACCTGACGCTGGCCGTCAGCGCGTTCGGCCTGGTTCTCGCCGACCTGCTCGACCTGGCCGACGTGCGGCCCGCTCCGCCGCGCAGCGGTGCATAGGTAACTTATACCGGATCTCCTTTATTATTAACGGATTTTAAGCTGCTTATCTCCTTCCGAATCCGGTATAGGTCAGCGGCGGACTGCCCGTCGCCTAGCTGGCGTCGGTGCTACGGCAGGGGGCGGGTGAAGTCGTAGATGGTCAGGCCGCCCACGGTCCGGGATCTGAAGTGGTCCTTCACCCAGGCCGTTATCTGAGCGGCCACCCCGGAGCCGCCGCCGAAGCTGTCGTTACTGGCGCCGACGAAGAACCGGACATCCCCGGCGGCCACATACTGCTCGAACTCACGCAGGGTGGGCGCGGGGTCGGTGCCGTTGAAGCCGCCAATGGCCATGATCGGCCGCCGGCTGGCTAGCTGCAGCGGCGCGGCGCTCTCCGCGCCGACCGTCGCGGCCGCCCACCGGTAGCCGGCCGTGTCGCCCTTCAGCAGTGCGGTGACGGCGCTGCTGACCGCGGTGGAACCGACAAGGCCGCCGCCAATGCCCGCACCTCCGGCACTGCGGCCGCCGAGGCCGCCGCCCGCGGGACGGCCGGCCGCGCCGACCCCGGCGAATGCGCGGCCGCCCCTCGACCCGCGGCCGGCACCCGGCAGGACGCCGCCGCCAGGGAATCCTCCGCCAGGGAACCCTCCGCCGCCGGGCCCGCCGAAGGAGGTCACGGCCGGGCCCGCCGACGGGAGCGCGCCGGTGTGCGCGGTCGCGACCGTCTCGAGGCTGTAGGCGACCGGCCCCGCCAGGCCGGCCGCGAGCGCCACGGCGGCGGGCAGGGCGGTCAGCGCTCGCCTGCCCCGCGATGCCGCGGCCAGCCCTGCCAGCCACGGCCCGGCAAGCAGCAGCGCCGCTGCCAGCAGCCCGGCGACCAGCACGACCAGCCGCAGCCACGGATGCCACCCGGGGGTCCGGTCGAGCAGCACCCAGGACCAGGCCGCGGTCACGGCCGTCATCGCGGCCAGCGCGGCGCGGCCAGTCCAGCGCTGCCTCGCCCGCCACGCTGTGACGGCGCCGATGCCGGCCAGCGCGGCGATGGCCGGCGCCAGCGCGACGGTGTAGTAGGGATGAATGATCCCGGCCATCAGGCTGAACACCCCGCCGGTCACCAGCAGCCAGCCGCCCCACAGCAGCGCGGCGGCCCGCAGCCGGTCCGTCCGGGCCGAGCGCCGGGATACCCATGCCAGCAGGGCAAGCGAGATCAGCGCCGCCGGGAGCAGCCAGCTGATCTGGCCGCCCATCTCGGAGCCGAACAGGCGGGTCAGGCCGGCCGGCCCGCCGAAGGCCGGTCCCGCCCCTCCGCCAAAGCCGACCGAGCCGGTCTCGTTGCCATCCAGCCGGCCGATGCCGTTGTAGCCAAGGGCCAGCTGGAGCACGCTGTTCGTGGTGGACCCGCCGATGTATGGCCGGCTGGCGGCGGGAGTCAGCTGGACGATCGCGACCCACCAGCCAGCGGACACGATGATCGCGCCGGTGCCCGCCAGCAGCTGCCAGATCCGCCGGCCGAGCCCTGCCGGGCCCGCTACCAGGTACGCCACGGCAAAGGCCGGCAGGATGAGGAACGCCTGCAGCATCTTGGTCAGGAAGCCGAAGCCAAGCAGCGTTCCGGCAAGCACGAGCCAGCGGGTGCGGCCGTCCTCGATCGCCCGGGTCATCGCGTACGCGGCCAGGGTCATCAGCAGCACGAGCAGCGCGTCCGGGTTGTTGAACCTGAACATCAGCGCCGCGACCGGGGTGCTGGCCAGTGCCGCCCCGGCCAGCAGCCCGGCGGCAGGGCCTGACCACCGCCGCACCGTGGCGTAGAGCACTCCGGTCGCGGCCACGCCCTCCAGCGCCTGCGGGATCAGCATGCTCCAGTAGTTCAGGCCGAAGATGCGAGCGGAGATCTCCATCACCCAGAGCGAGGCCGGGGTCTTGTCCACGGTGATGAAGCTCGAGGCGTCGAAGGACCCGAAGAAGAACGCCTTCCAGCTGGTGCTGCCCGCCTGCACGGCGGCGGCGTAGAAGTCGTTGGCCCACCCGTTGCGGTCCAGGCCCGTCAGGTAGAGCGCGGCGGTGAGCCCGAGCAGTGCGAGCAGCCCGGGCCTGGCCCAGGCGGGCTGCCCGGCCGGGCCGCGCAGCAGGGCGCGGGCTCGCTGGCGTCCGGACGGCCCGCCAGCCGACGGGGAGCCGGCCGGGCGGGCGCGCCGCGAGTCGATGGCGGGAGCGGTCATCCCTGCAGTCCTCTCGGTTTGGCGCGGAACACCCAGTTCCGGTACAGCACGAATCTGGCCAGCGTGGCCAGCAGGCTGGCCGCGACGAGGACGGCGACCTCCGCCGTGCGGCCCGCCCGCGGGGCCGCGGCGTGCAGCCAGCCAAGCGCGGCCGAGGTGACCAGCAGGCCGGTGCCGTAGGCCAGCAGGCCGCGGGCATGATCCTGGGCGGCGCGGCTCCGCCCGCGGATGCCGAAGGTGAACCGCCGGTTGGCGGCGGTGTTGGCGACCGCGGTGATCAGCAGGCTGAGCGCGTTCGCCCACAGGGCGGGCATGGTGGTGCGGAGCGCCAGGTACAGCAGCACGTAGGCGACGGTGGACACGGCACCCACGACGGCGAACCGCACGGCGTGCCGGCCCAGCAGGCTCCGGCTGCCGAGAGGCGCGGCCAGCTCCGACGGCGCGGAGTACCCCGGCGCGCTGGAGCTGCCGGAACGGATTGCACCGCCCGCGCCCGGGGCCGCGCCGCCGAGCGGCGGGAGCTGGCCGCCGAGGAAGGGCACCGAGATGCTGCCCCGCAACAGCCCGAAGCCGAGGCGGGCGATTCCCCGCAGGTCCGCGAGGATCGTCGGAACCACCTTCACGCGCGAGTCGGCGTCGTCGATCCAGTCGACCGGCACCTCATGAATGCGCAGGCCGGCCTGCTGGGCGAGGATGAGCAGCTCGGTGTCGAAGAACCACCCGGTGTCACTGGTCAGCGGCAGCAGCTCCCTCGCCCGCGAGCGGCTGATCGCCTTGAAGCCGCACTGCGCGTCCGAGAACCTCGCGCCGAGCGTGGCGCGCAGCAGGAGGTTGTAACCCCGCGAGATGAACTCGCGCTTGGGCCCCCGGACGACGCGGGCGCCGCGGGCCAGCCTGG
>Ga0302324_100017333_pt1 | contig 14284 bp, 9 predicted proteins | sample Palsa_T0_1_FD_201949 | JGI IMG/M metagenome (GOLD analysis project Ga0302324, IMG submission 201949) | Peat permafrost microbial communities from Stordalen Mire near Abisko, Sweden - Palsa_T0_1 | ecosystem: Environmental > Terrestrial > Soil > Palsa > Peat permafrost | place: Sweden: Abisko... | reverse complement strand
GATCGGCGAGTTTTCCTTTCTGCACGGCTTGCAGGTGGCCTTCTTTGTATCGCGCCATCGGACGGGTGAGAAGGCCAGGACGGTGGCCGAGGTGGTGGATCTGGCTTCGCGGGCGGCGCACGAGCGAGAACTTTTCTCTTTTCAGGACTGGCAATTCATCCTCTGGCTCTCGGAAACGCACGCCGACCCGGAAGGATTGTGGGAGTCCTTGTTCTTGAGCGGGCCGGAACTGCTGCAATGGCTGGTGCGATGGGGCGACAAGGGCCGGTTGCGCTTGGCGCAGACCGACGCCCCCATCGTCTTTGACGGGCAACTGGCCCAGTTGCAGCCGCATTTGGAATCGGTCCAAAACGAGTTGTGTTTCACGCATCAATTGACGCTGCCGGGAGGCGGGCGGCATCCGTTGAGCGAGGTGCGATTTTTTGCCGGCCGCCCGGCCATCGCGCTGGTGGGGAGCGCCTTTTACATGGTGCGCAGCGCGCCGCCTGATGAGTTGCTCAATGGCTTGATGGAGCAAAAAGCGCTGCCGGTCAACAAATTAAGCCACCGGCTTTTGACCAAGCTGCGCAAGTCCCAATCGGCAGGCGACGTGCGTTGGGAACAACTTTGTACCGTTCACCAGGCCCAACCGCGGTTCATCTTCGAACTGGTGGACGATGTGGTGCGCTTGCGCCTGGCGGCGAAGAGCGAGGATGACGGCCATCTCTGGCATTGGACCGGCCAGGAATGGGAATTGGACGAACCGCGTCTGGACCTGAGCGGAAAACCGAGCATCCTGGACGACCCGCGGTTGGAAAAAGCTATACAGTGGCTCTTCCTGCTGGACTGGTTCACGCCCGAACCGGGGCTGTGGGTGGGCGACGCCAGTGATAATTTTTTGGCCCAACTGGCGGCGGCTTGGCCAGACCGGCCCGAGCAGGCCGAATACCTGGGCAACCCGGCCTTTCATCGTTTGTTCCTCTCGCCGCACGTGTTGCGGCCGCGGCTCATGGTGCAAGGCAGCGGCATCGATTGGTTCTCCGTTTCATCGGCATGGGAAGCCGAAGGGCTGAAGTTGACGCCGGCCGACCTGCTCCAATTGCAAGGGGCCACAGGGCGGTTCATCAAATTGCCGGATGCCGGCTGGCTGGAATTGGACGCGGCGGCCGTGCAAGCTGCGCACGAGGCAATGGCCGATCTGGGAGTGGATGGGTTGGTCCCGGTGCCGCAAAAGCTGGGCTTGGAACAGGCGGCGCACCTCGATGAAGCGGGGCTGGGCCGATTCGGGGATGGCCCGGAGGCGCAGGCCTGGCGCAAGCGCCTGGCCGAATTCAGCGGCGTTCCGGCGACGCCGCTGCCGACCTCAATCAACGCGGAGCTTCGCCCTTACCAATTGAGCGGCTTCCATTTCCTGTGCCACCTGACGCAGCACAAATTGGGGGGCATCCTGGCGGATGACATGGGCCTTGGCAAAACACTGCAAACGCTGGTGTGGCTGGCGTGGTTGAAACAAACCCATCCGGCCAGCCGGCCCGCGCTGGTCATCTGCCCGGCGTCGGTCTTGCACAATTGGCGGCGGGAATCCGAACGCTTCACACCGGAGTTGAAGGTGCTGGTGCTGGAGAGCGGCGCGGCCCGGCATAACTTGCGCCGCAAGATACCCGAACACGATTTGATCGTGACCAATTACGCTTTGTTGCGCCGGGACTTGGAGGCTTTGCAAAGATTCTCCTTCCGCGCGGTGATACTGGATGAGGCCCAGTTTATCAAAAATCCCGATGCGCAAGTCACTCTTTCGGTCAAACAATTGCAGGCCGACCAGCGCCTGGCACTGACGGGCACGCCGTTGGAGAACCGGCTGCTGGACCTCTGGAGCATCGTGGATTTCATCCAACCAGGCCACTTGGGCACGCAGCAGAAATTCCGCGAGAAATACGAAGTGCCTGGTGACGAAGCCGGCGACGAACAACGCATCGCCCGCCGCCGTCTCTCGGCCAAACTGCGCCCGTTGCTTCTGCGGCGCCTCAAAACGGAGGTGGCGCGCGATTTGCCGGCGCGCATCGAGCAGAGGCGCGATTGCGAGTTGGGGGAGGCGCAACGGAAATTGTACTTGGCCGAATTGCGGCGCAGCCGGGAGCAAGTGCTCCATACGGTGGCCGAACGCGGGATCAAAGGCAGCACCATCCATGTGCTGGCCGCCTTGACGCGCTTGCGCCAGATTTGCTGCCATCCGGACCTGGTCGGCAATGACTCCGCGTCGGGCAAAACCGAGACGCTCTTTGAGTTGCTGGAGCCGCTGCTGGCGGAGAACCACAAAGTTTTGCTGTTCAGCCAATTTGTCCAGATGCTCCGCATCCTGGAGCGGGAATGCGCCGCCCGCCAAATTCCCACGCACATTCTGACTGGAGAGACCAAGAACCGCCAGGAAGTCACGCAGGCTTTTGCGGACGACACCCACGGGGGCGTCTTCCTGCTCAGTTTACGGGCGGCCGGCACGGGCCTCAACCTGACCACCGCCAGCAACGTCGTCCTCTACGATCCCTGGTGGAATCCGGCCGTGGAAGCGCAGGCCATCGACCGCTCCCACCGCATCGGCCAGACCGTGACGGTCAACGCCTATCGGTTGATCGCGCCAGGGACGGTGGAAGAAAAAATCTGGGAATTGCAGCAGCGCAAGGCCAAGACCATCGCCGACGTTTTGGGCGAACAAGGCTTTGCCCGCAACCTCTCGCGCGCCGACCTGGAGTATCTCTTTGCGGACGATTAGGAAATGAGCAAGGCCTTATGACCCACTTTGCAGGACCGCACCGCTGGCTGGCCATGGTGACGTGGTTGTTGCTGGCCGTGGCCTGTCCGTCCGCCCAGGCCCGATCCCCTGCCGCCGACGCCCTCGGCCACGCTGCCGAGTTGCGCGAGAACGGCGACTTCAAAGGCGCGGCCCAAACGCTGACGCAGGCCCTGCAAGCGCCCGGCCTCTCGCCGGCGGAACAGAAGGAGTTGGAGTTTCAACGCGACGTGCTCAATCGCATCCAGCATGATTACTCGCTGACGAAGGGCGAGCTTTTCCAGAAATTGACCGCGTCGCTCAAAGACGGCACGCGGCAGGAATTCGAGCAATGGCTGGCGGCGGGATGGTTCGACGGGCGCAACATGGATGGTCAAACATATTATGTGGACACGAGCATCAGCAACCTCTACTTCCGCCATCCGGAGCTGAAGAGCCGGCGGATCAACGCCAAGGATGACGGGCCTGAACAAAAACGGTTGTTGGAGATTTGCCGGGCGATCAAAGAGGCCGCGCGCCAGGACGGGGGGCCTTACGTGTTGCCGCATCACTTTCTCTGCTCGATGACCGTCACTGCATCGAATGGAGCGGCGCCGGCGGGGGCCGTCCTTCGCGCCTGGCTGCCCATTCCGCGCCAATACCCTTTCCAAAATGAGTTCAAACTTCTGGCCAGTTCCGCGCCCGACAGCGAGTTGGCGCCGGAGACCAGCCCCATCCGTTCGGTTTACCTGGAACAACGCGCCTCGTCGGGGCAGCCCACCGACTTCGAGATCACCTACAGCTACAGCGCCCGCGGCGTGTGCTTTAATCTCAAACCGGAAGCCATTGGCCGCGCGGATTTGAACGATCCGGCGCTGGCCCGATTCGTGGCCGAGGCGCCGCACGTCGTTTTTACCGACAAGATCAGGAAGTTGGCGCGGGAAATCATCGGCTCCGAAACCAACTCGATGCTGCAAGCCAAGGCATTTTATGACTGGATCGGCGGGAATATCTTTTACAGTTTCGCGCGCGAGTATTCGACGCTGACCAACTTGAGCGATTATTGCCTGACGCACCGCTACGGAGATTGCGGCCAAGAGGCGATGCTGTTCATCACGCTGTGCCGGTCGCAGGGCATCCCCGCGCGCTGGCAAAGCGGCTGGAACACTTTTCCCGGCGGCAAGGACATCCACGACTGGACGGAAATTTACCTGGCGCCTTACGGATGGGTGCCGGTGGACCCGTGGGCGGGAATTTATGCCGCGCGCTACTGCACCGCCCTGAGCGACGCGGAGCGGCGGGAACTGCACGACTTCTATTTCGGCGGCCTTGATTATTACCGCATGGCGGCCAACGGCGACCATAGCATGACCCTGGACCCGCCCAAGAAAACCATGCGCTCCGATGACGTTGATTTTCAACGCGGCGAATTGGAGTGGGAGGGAGGAAATATTTATTTTGACAAATACTCCTACAAACTGGACGTGCAGGAACTGAAGTGAAACACGCGCGCCAACGAGCCCTGGACTGCGCCGCGACCGCCGCTCGCGCCGCCGGCCGCCTGATGCGCAGTCAGCAAGGCGTTCCCAAGAAAATCAATTCGCAAACCCAACGCGACATCAAGTTGGAATTGGATGTCCGTTGCCAGAAACTGATTGAAAAGATCCTGCTGCGCTGCATCCCGGAATCCTTCGTGTTGGGGGAGGAAGGCGTGGCGGGCCGGGCCGAGGCGAGTTGGCGCTGGGTGGTGGATCCGATCGACGGCACCGTCAACTTCACCTACGGCGTGCCGCACGCCTGCGTTTCCATCGCCTTGCAGCGGCGGCAGGATGGAGGGAAATTCTCCACGGTGTTGGGCGTGGTCTATGATCCGTTTTGCGATGAGCTTTGGACGGCGACGCAGGGCGGGCCGGCCCGCTTGAATGGGAAAGTGATTCATGCCAGCCGGCGGAGCAAGCTCGCGGAAGCGATCGTGGCCATCGGCTTTTCCAAAACGGAGGCCAGTCTGGACGAAAACCTCCCGGTCTTCAACGCCCTGGTGCGGCGCGTGCGCAAAATCCGCATGATGGGCGCGGCGGCCCTGGCGCTAACTTACGTGGCCAGCGGGCGGTTCGACGCTTATGTCGAATCCGGCATTTCGCTCTGGGACATCGCCGCCGGTGGATTGATTCTGGAATGCGCGGGCGGGGAATTCTGGCATCGCCCCCTGCCAGGCGGCAGCCAATACCGCATGATTGCCAACAACGGCCTGCTGCGCGGCAAATTGGAAAGGCTCGCCCGCGCCGCGCGCCGGAGCGGGTCAAAGGCCTAACGGTCCTTTACTTCATCAAACGGAAGAACTCCGCGTTGGTGGAGATGGAGTTGGTGAGAACCAAGCTGCCGCCGTTGGTCGCGGGCGTTCCGACGAAATTGGTCCAGTTCTGGGAGAGGGAAAATGACTTTTGCACGGCAAATCCCGCGGCGGAAACTGGCCAGGCCAAGACCACGTTGGTGCCGCTCTGGCTGACCGAGAGCAGCGGCCAAGATAAACCGGCCACGGCCAGCGAACCGTTTTGAAAGCTGACCTGCAATATGGAGGCATTGGTGTCGGCCACTTGGCGAGGCACCGGCACGTCACCCAAGACAAGAGGCACGGTGTTGGAATAGCCGATGGAAAGGAAATTCAGTTTGACTAATGACTGAAGTCCAGAAGGAATGGCGGATCCTGGCGGCAAAGCCACCGCCAGTCCAAGCTCTCCGGCGGCGGCTTGATTCGTATTGACTTCGAGTACTGCCCCTGCTGCGGCGGCGCCGAGGGTCGCGCCGAGAAAGCCAAGCGAGGCGGGATCGAAGGCCACGCTGCAGGAGAGGGCGTTTTCACCTCCCTGCGCGGCCAATTGAAGAGTGAGGGTGTTGGTCAATTGTCCCTGCCCCACCGACGCCAGACTGAGAATGCGCGAGGCTGATGGAGTGTTGGAAATGGTGCCGGTAAAGGTGCGGTTGCTAACATAGGTCGGCGGATCAAAACCCGCGGCGTAGCGTCCCACTTGCACCCAATCCGCCACCGTGATCAACCCGTCGCCCGAGGTGGCTCGGGGCGCGCAATCCGCGCGCTGAAATTCGCTCGCATTGCTGAACGTGTCCAATCCGGCCACGAAGCGCCCTTCCTGAAACCAGTCGTTCAGGAGGACGATACCGTTTCCATTGGAACGTGGGAAAACATCGCCTTCCACGGCCGTGGCGGCGATGGAGACGGTGCCACTGGAATAAGTGGCCGGCAAGTCGGTGAACTGGGCGTTGAAAACTTCCTCCGCTGTGGGTTGCGAGCCGAAATTGATCGGCGTCACCACCTCATTGGTGAGCAGACCCACCGCAAAAGTAAGGACGGCCACTTGCTGGGTCCCGATGGAAAAGGTCGCGCTGCCGGGCAGTTCCAATTCCAGGCCCACGCGTCCACTGTTGGTTTGGGACCTGTCGTCGATCAAGATTGCGCCCGCGGCGTTGCTGCCCAAGGTGGCTCCGGTATAGGTCAGGACGGCATTGCTATAGTCGAGGCTGAAATAAAGCGAGTTCTCATTCCCAGCGGATAATAACTGCAGCGGCACGAGGGCGGTGTGGTACCAAACGCCGGGAACAGGCGGGAAGGGATAGCTTAGTATTGGTCCTTCGGTGTTGGGGTTGGAAACTACCCCACTGATATCGCCATCTAAGAACAGAATCTGGTAGGAGTCGAGCGTGCCAGGCCCCACAGGCTTGCTGATCAGGTTCGCGGTGCCTACATCGTTGCTGGCGTTGAACCAGCATTCCAGACTCACGCTCTCGGGTTCCAAGGAGGGCGAATCTGCAATCTGCACATACTGATCCTCGCCGTTGAAACTGAAGGCCAGGCCGGCTTCACCCGGCGCGAAGGTCACGCCGTTCTCCAAGATCCCGTTGTTGGTCGAGACGATGTCATCGGCATTGCCGTCCGCCGTCCACCAAGCGACCAAACCGGCCGGCACCGGCGCGCATGGCGGAGGAAGATTGACCGTCAACACGGCGTTGGCGCTGTTGGTCGAACCCTTGGGATCGGTGACGATTACGGAATAGGAGCCCGCAGCGTTGGTCTGAACATTGGTCAGAGTCAAGATGGAATTGGTAGCTCCGGGAATATTCGTTTCGTTCAGTTGCCACTGGAATGTCACGCCGCTGGGGGCGGTGGTGATGTAATACTTTTGCTCCAAATATTCCTGCACGGCCAATTGGTCCGCCTGGGCCAATTCGCCGCTGTAAATGATCAACTCCGCGATGTCGCCGTCAAAACAGCGGCTGACAGAAGTGTAGCCAACCGAAGGATTCAGGCCGCCCACGTAATAACCCGCGGCGGGCGACAAGACGTTGGCCAGGGACGTGCTGAAGTTGGTGGCGGAAGTGGCGGAGATGTCCCCGACCTGAAGGGTGGAGAGGTTGGTGTCCAGCATGGCGGTCCAAATGCGGTAGGTATTGGTCGGGACAAGGAAGGGAAAGGGATAGTCATAAGCCCAGGTGCTGAAGAGCAAATCCTCGACGTGAATGTCGTCCCCCCGCACGGCGCCATAGTCGCCTCCCGGCACGCCCAGGAGCCAAAGCACATTATCCGCATTAGTGGTGGAGAAAGCGTTGTAAACAACAAAACTTGCCATCGCGTTGGGAACGTCCACATCGCCGCTGGCGAACAAATAGCTGCCGTTGAGGTTGTCCTGAATGCCGTTGAAACGGACGGCCGCGTTGCCGCCGAGGGAGGGCGGATAGACCAGCGACGGCTGGTTGTTGGTGGTTGCTTGCGAAGCATCGTTGGTGTTGCCGGATTGGTCTTGCCAGAGGGTCACTTGGCCGGACGCATTGGTGCTCACCCCGGCGCCCGCCTCCAACCACAGTTGCAAAGTTCCTGAGTTGACTGAAGGAAGCGGCGGTGAAACCCCATCCGAAACCGCGACCGAGAACTCCGCGCTGCTGCCCACCATGACCGATTGGCCCTGCCGTTGGTTGATGATGACCGGCGCGGTTTGGGCCAGAGCGTTTGAGCTAAAGAACAAAAGCAGGAGCCTTACAGCATGCAGGCGCCAATCTCGCCGTTGATTTGAACGGGTGCGGCGCCTTGGAAATCCTCGCGCAAAGGCTCGGTGTGCTCATTTGTGCCAGGAGGAGCAAAAATGGTTCATTCTGGGCCGGGTTTACTATTCGCGGCAGCCTCGGGTCAACGTCAATTATTTTGCAACAGAGACGCCCAATGACCGCTCCTAGCAGGCTGTTGAACAATTCGGCCAGTGAGGGCACCGGACCATAAGCGTTAACCCAACGGAAATGGCTGGATGGCGGCGATAAAAATGAATTGCTTTTCATCTTTCTGACCCCATTTTTCTGACTTGAATTATGCCCATCATAAAGGAAAACGAAGTCAGAAAAATGGGGTCAGAAAGATGAAAAAATAGGTTGATACTCATGGGCGACCGGGCCGACATGATCCCTGAATTCCGAGGAGATTCTATAAGCCGCGCGCCCTCACGCGGCGTTCAGTGTGGTATTTCAACAGGCTGCCAGGTCAACTTTTACAAAAGCCCCGCCTGCCTGGCGCCGCCTATTTTCAGGCCCAGTTTCTTGTAGCTCAATTCGGTCGCGACGCGGCCTTGGGAGGTGCGGTTGAGGTAACCTTCCATGATCAAAAATGGTTCGTAGACTTCTTCCAGCGTGTCCGGTTCTTCGCCCACCGCCACCGCCAGCGAATTCAGGCCGACCGGGCCGCCGGCGAACTTGAGCACAATGGTTTCCAATATCCGCTTGTCCATTTCATCCAATCCGTTTTGGTCGATGGCCAGCATGGCCAGCGCCAGGTCGGCCACGGGGACGGTGATGCGGCCGTCGCCACGGACTTGAGCGTAATCGCGCACGCGCCGCAGCAGGTTGTTGGCGATGCGCGGGGTGCCGCGGCTGCGCCGGGCGATTTCCATCGCGCCGGGCGGTTCCAGGCCGACGGCCAGCAAATTGGCCGAACGGAGGAGGATTTGCTGGAGTTGTTCGGCATGATAATAATCCAGGCGTTCGCGAATGCCAAAGCGCGTGAGCAAAGGCGCCGTCAACAGGCCGCTGCGGGTGGTGGCGCCGATGAGGGTGAAGCGCGGCAGCGACAGGCGCACGCTGCGGGCGTTGGGGCCTTGATCGATGATGATGTCCAGCTTGAAATCTTCCATGGCCGGGTAAAGATATTCCTCGATGCTTTTTTGCAGGCGGTGGATTTCATCGATGAAAAGAACGTCGCCCTCCTCCAAATTTGTGAGCAGGCCGGCCAGGTCGCCGGCTTTCTCGATGGTAGGGCCGCTGGTGCATTTGAGGTTGGAGCCCATGCTTTTGGCGATGATGTGGGCCAGGGTGGTTTTGCCCAGGCCGGGCGGGCCGCTGAAAAGGAGATGATCGAGGGCTTCGCCGCGTTGTTTGGCGGCCTGGACGGCGATTTCCAGGCGTTCTTTGATCTTGGGCTGGCCGACGAACTCGGAAAAGAGCGAAGGCCGCAGCGTCATTTCCAACGCGGCGTCCGGCTTGGCCAATACATCCGAAATTTTGCGCTCCGCCATGTCCCGAGGAGGATGGGCAAGGGAGCGCGGAGCGACAAGGGAAAACTGGGGGAAGCGACGGCAGAAGGAAGCGCGTGGAGAGGGTTGGATTATGTGTCCGTCCGGATCGACAGGATTTCCTCGCTTCCATCCTCCTGCAACTCGAAGGAAACGCCGCCAACGGTGATGCGCTTGTGTTCGGCCCCCGCCTCCCTGGCAACCCTAACGAGCGAGCGCGCGATGTCAGACAGGGCACGGTTTTGGGCCGGCGTGAACCGCCGCCCAAGGGCTCCAGTGCTGCCGTTCTTGCGCTTCGCAGCAACCGCCAGCGTGCCGAAAGCCTCAGCTTCAGCCGCTTTCTGAAAGTCAATTCGCTGCTTCATAATTCTACTATGAGGTGGTGCCGGAGCACTAGACGCGGCAGGGCGTTGGTGAGATAATCTGGCCATGAGACTTGGAAGAAACAGGGAAGCCACTGGTGAGCGGCGGGTCTGTGCAAGAATATTGCGTGCCGGCTACCAAGTGTGCGGTTTTCACGCGTTTCCGGCCCGATTGGAAGCGGTCGGTCAAACCCAGTCAAACCAAATCAAAACGGGATCAAACCCGCGAGGTGCGCCGTGGTTGGTCAGTGGTCAGCGGTCAGTGGTTAGTGGCTGGTAGCGAAAGAGGAGGGCCGAATGCGGCCAAGTCAGGCCGAATCCGACAAAATCCAACCATATCCGACCAGCGCGGCTTAACAGATGTCCCAAAATAGGACAGTTCAAGCAGAGGTGCAGGCTCAATCGGGGATCTGCCGATAAGAGCACTTGTGCGAGATTGGCGCTGTTTTTGACAAAATGAGTTTGCAATAGAGCGTACTCAGGGCAATAGTCCCCCTCCAACATTTTTATGGTGAATATGCTGAAGATTAAAAACAACAAAAAATCGATATGTTTGGCGGCGCTGGCCGCCATGGTGAGTTTGGCCCCGGGCGTGTTCGCCGGGGAAGCGGATATCAATATTCCCGACCTGACCAAGGTGAAATTTGACGGGTTGGGCGGCATCGCCGGATCCACGCTGATGTATCTGGGCATTGCCGTCTGCCTGGTCGGCGCCATCTTCGGCCTGGTGCAGTATTTTCAGACCAAGGCCCTGGCGGTGCATGAGAGCATGAGCCAGGTCTCGGAAACGATTTGGGAAACCTGCAAGACCTACCTTTTCACGCAGGGCAAATTCCTGGCTATTCTATGGGTGCTGATCGCCGGTTGCATGGCGTATTATTTCCTGGGGCTGCAACACGACGTGCCGATGGGCAATGTGGTGCTCATTTTGCTCTGCTCCATCCTGGGTATTCTTGGCTCTTATGGGGTCGCCTGGTTTGGCATTCGGATCAACACGGTGGCCAATTCGCGCACGGCCTTTTCCGCCCTCAAAGGAAATCCGCTCGCCACTTTAGGCATCCCGCTGCGCTCGGGCATGAGCGTGGGCTTGTTGCTGGTGGCGGTGGAATTGTTCTTCATGATTTGCATCCTGATGTTTCTCAAGGAACTGGCCGGGCCTTGCTTCATCGGGTTTGCCATTGGCGAATCGCTGGGCGCTTCGGTGCTGCGCATTTGTGGCGGAATTTTCACCAAGATAGCGGACATCGGGTCCGATCTGATGAAAATCGTCTTCAAACTGCCCGAAGATGATCCCAAGAATCCGGGCGTCATCGCCGACTGCACCGGAGACAACGCCGGCGACAGCGTCGGCCCGACGGCGGATGGCTTTGAGACTTACGGGGTGACCGGGGTGGCGTTGATCGCGTTTCTGGCCCTGGCGCTGTCGGAGAAGGTTGACCAACCCACCTGCGCGACCCTCATCATCTGGTTGTTTGTCATGCGCGCGCTGATGATCGTGACCTCGCTGGTTTCGTATTTTATCAACGAAGGGCTGAGCAAGGCAATGTTTGGGGGCAAGAAGGACTTCGATTTTGAAGCGCCGTTGACTCATCTGGTCTGGATGACGTCGGCCGTGTCCATCGCCGTGACGTTCATCGCCAGCAAAGTGCTGCTAGGCGATTTCAAGGACGGGGCCGGCGTGGCGCAGACTGATTTGTGGTGGGTGTTGTCGGTCATCATCAGTTGCGGGACGGTGGCGGGGGCGGTGATCCCGGAATTCACCAAGGTCTTTGTCAGCACCAACTCGCGCCATGTTCGCGAAGTGACCAATTGCTCCAAACATGGCGGGGCGTCGCTCAACATCCTCTCCGGCTTTGTGGCCGGCAATTTTTCCGCCTTCTGGATGGGGCTTTGCATCATGGTGCTGATGGCGGCTTCTTATCACTTCTCCCTGAACCCGGCCTTGCATTCGCTTTTGCCGGCCAAGTTCGCTTTTGCCGCGCCGATCTTTGCCTTCGGTTTGGTCGCCTTCGGTTTTCTGGGCATGGGACCGGTGACCATTGCGGTGGACAGTTACGGCCCGGTCACGGACAACGCGCAATCGGTGTATGAACTGAGCCAGATCGAAGCGCGCCCAAATATCAAAGCGGAAATCAAGCGCGATTTCGGATTCGACGCGGACTTTGAAAACGCCAAGTACCAGCTCGAAAAAGGCGACGGCGCCGGCAACACCTTCAAAGCCACGGCCAAACCGGTGCTGATCGGCACGGCCGTGGTGGGCGCCACCACGATGGTGTTCGGCATCATCATGTTGTTGCAAAAAATGTATGACCTCCAGGTGGCGTCGGGGGTGCCGGGTCCGTTTAAACCGGTCATCGACGCCTTGAGCATCGTGCAACCCGAAATCATCCTGGGACTGATTATGGGCGGGGCGGTCATTTATTGGTTCACGGGCGCGTCCTGCCAGGCGGTGGTCACGGGCGCCTATAGCGCGGTGGTCTATATCAAAGAACACATGAATCTCTCGGCCAGCACGGCGTCGCAAAAGGACAGCAAGGAAGTCGTGCGCATCTGCACCGTGTACGCGCAGAAAGGGATGTGGAACATATTCATTGTCGTGTTCTGCTTTGCCCTGGCGCTACCCTTTTTCAATGCCTACTTCTTCATCGGCTACCTGATCGGCATCGCGTTTTTCGGGCTCTTCCAAGCCATCTTCATGGCCAATGCCGGCGGCGCGTGGGACAACGCCAAGAAAATCGTCGAGGTGGATCTCCGCCAAAAAGGCACCGAACTCCATGCCGCCACCGTCGTGGGCGACACGGTGGGCGATCCATTCAAAGACACTTCGTCGGTGGCGATGAACCCGGTCATCAAGTTCACCACGCTCTTTGGCCTGTTGGCGACGGAGATCGCCGTGACCATGAAAGAGCAAAACACCAAGACCGGCATTGGCGTGTGTTTCTTCATCATTGCGCTCGTGTTCGTGTACCGATCGTTTTACTGCATGCGCATTCCGGAAGAATCGGCCAGCGCGAAGTAAGGCCCCATGCGGATTGTTTCGCTTCTGCCCAGTTGCACGGAAATCGTTTGTGCGCTGGGTTGCGCGGAGCGGTTGGTGGGCCGGTCGCACGAATGTGATTTCCCCCCGGAAATTCGCTCCCTGCCCGTCTGCACTTCGCCGCGGCTTGACCCCGCTGCGTCCAGTTCCGCCATTCACGGCCAGATCAAGTCGCTGCTCCAAGGCGCGCTTTCCATCTATGAGTTGGACGTGGCGCGGCTGCGGGAGTTGCGGCCGGACATTATTCTCACCCAGGACCAATGCGCGGTCTGTGCGGTCAACCTGGACGATGTAGAAAAAGCCCTGCCCCAGATTCTGGGCCGCCGGGCCAAAATCATTTCCGTCGCCCCGCACCGTATGGGGGATGTGTGGACGGACCTGCAAACCATCGCTGACGCCCTGGGCGTGGCCGAGGCGGGCCGCAGTTTGCTCTCGCGCTTGAAGAACCGCGTTGTGGATGTGATCCTGAAAACCTGCATGCTCAGGAAAAGGCCCTCGGTGGCCTGCCTGGAGTGGCTGGACCCGCTGATGGCGGCCGGAAATTGGGTGCCGGAAATGGTGGAACTGGCCGGCGGCCGCGATGTGCTGGGCCAGCCGGGCCGCCCTTCCGCCTGGCTCGACTGGAAAAATCTGGCGCAGCTCGACGCGGACATGATGGTGCTGATGCCGTGCGGATTCGACTTGGAGCGCACGCGGCGCGAAGCGGCGGCATTGGAGGCCCGGCCCGAATGGCACAAGCTGCGCGCAGTCAAGTCGAAGAAAGTGTTCATGACGGACGGCAGCAGTTTCTTCAACCGGCCCGGCCCGCGCGTGGTGGAATCGATCGAAATCCTGGCCGAAATTCTGCAGCCCAAGCTCTTCTCTTTCGCCCACGAAAACCGCGGCTGGGCGCGGTTGTAGGGAGCGCCGCTACTGGCCGGCCGGCGTGTTGGTGAACGCTTTTTGGGTCTCGGAATCGAAGAATTTCTGCATCGCTAAAATCCAATGTCGAACTAATGAACTTCTTCCCCAATCGGAATCTGTCCCGGCACGAGAAAAGTCTTGACCAGTTCATTTTCACCACAAACGACCATGCCGGGAAACTTTTTGAACCATTTCCCGCTCGGGACATCCGGCTGCGTATCCAGCCAATCGATCATCAGGGCAAGTTGGTTTCCCGGTATATGCCGTTGCTGGACACGTTCGAGCAAATGCGCGTACAACGGACGAGGTAGGTTGCGGCGGAGAACCTTCGGCATGAACTATTCGCCGTAAAATCCACGGGTCATGGCGGATTTCAATCGAGTGATTTCGGCGGGATCGTTGGAAGTGGCTAGTCTATCGGCCAACTCGCCCAATTCCTTGCCCGTAAGTTGACGGCTCTGCGCCAAGCCAAAGGTAAATTGAATCACTTCGGCTTGTTCCGCGGGTGGCAACTGTTGAATTTCCTTAATAATCGCGGCTGACGTCATGATGGCATGTTAAATCACGCAGTCATTTTTGGCAAGTTTTGCTCCAAGCAAGATTAATTTACCACTAGATTGATGCTCTGGCTGTGGCTGTTGAATTCGGGCGCGTACATGCACTGAATTTCCGCCAC
>Ga0302324_100017331_pt1 | contig 14285 bp, 9 predicted proteins | sample Palsa_T0_1_FD_201949 | JGI IMG/M metagenome (GOLD analysis project Ga0302324, IMG submission 201949) | Peat permafrost microbial communities from Stordalen Mire near Abisko, Sweden - Palsa_T0_1 | ecosystem: Environmental > Terrestrial > Soil > Palsa > Peat permafrost | place: Sweden: Abisko... | reverse complement strand
CTCATAAGCCATCGGCGATCCCTTCCACTTCGCTCCCGCCTCGAATGACCATAGCGTCTTGCCGGTCGTCGCATCCGCGGCAGCAAACGCACCGCTGTCCTCGCCAAAGAATACGAGCCCCGTCGCGGTCGCCAGAGTGCCGCCCCAGGAGTTCACCAATCCCGCCTGCGGCAACTCCCATTTGACTGTGCCGGTCTGCAGATCCAGCGCCCGTAGGATGCGGACTGGTTTCGGCTCCGAGGCCGCGCGCTGCGCGCCGCCCAGGAAGGCGCGCCCATACACAAAGTCCTCCGGTCGCTTGAGGTATACCGAACACTTCTCGTTGGTCTGCATATAGAACAAGCCGGTCAGCGGACTATATGAGGGTGAATACCAGTTGGTTGCCCCGTCCTGCGACGGACACACGCGCGTGCCCTTCTCGCTGGGCTCCTGGCCCGCCATCTTGATCGGTTTGCCGTCCGGCCCGATTCCGTTTGCCCATGTGAGCTCCTTGATGAACTGCTTGGCGAGCAGCAGTTTGCCGTCGGTCCGGTCGAGCACGTAGAAATAGCCGTTGCGATTGCCCTGCACCAGGAGTTTGCGCGGCTGACCCTGCCAGTTCGCATCGATGACGAGCGGGGTCTCGGTCGTGTCCCAGTCCCACAGATCGTGCGGTGTCGTCTGGTAATGCCATTTGAGCTTGCCCGTCTTCAGATCGAATGCCAGGATGCAATCGGAATACAGGTCGTCGCCCATGCGCTCATCGCCGTTGTAATCCGGCCCGGGATTGCCCGCCATCCAATACAGGGTATCCGTCTCAGCGTCGTAAACGCCCGTGAACCACGCCACCGCGCCGCCATGCTCGATGCCCGGCCCCTGCCAGGTCTCCGCGCCCGGTTCCCCTGGCGCGGGCACGGTCCAGAAGCGCCAAACTTCCTGATGGGTCGTCAGATCGTAGGCTGCGAGAAAGCCGCGCGCACCTTCCTCGCCGCCAGATGAGCCCGTGATGAGCAAATTGCCGATAATCAGAGGCGCCGAGGTCGCGTTGTAATTCTTGTGCCAGTCTGCGACTTCGACTTCCCATGCCAGTTTGCCGTCAGCAAGGTTGAGCGCAAGCAGGTGCGAGTTGTCGGTCACCATGTAGACCTTGTCGCCCGCGACCGCGACCCCGCGATTGATTCCACCGGCGGCATTGCCGACCAGCCCCTGTGTTCTCGGACGCTGGAAGTGCCAGATCTCCCGTCCACTGCCCGCATCGAGCGCAAAGCACTCGTTGGCGTTGGTCACGTACATCACGCCATTCGCGACCACGGGCGTCACTTCCAGCCCCCTGCCACCGGGCATGTTGAACACCCAGCGAGGCGCGACATGCTTGACGTTGGCCTTCGTGATCTGGCTCAAAGTCGTATAGCGGTTCCCGCCCACGTCGCCGTTGTAAGTGGTCCAGTCGGCCTGCGAGGTCACCTCGCGAAACTTCGCGCCATCCGCGCGTCGCAGCAGGTGAATGTGATTATCGTCCGTCCGCAATTGAGCGTCGGCGAAGCTCTCGGCGACGATCATGCCTGCCAGCATCCCGCCGCCGACGAGCGCTACGCTCGCCCGATATGGCTTGAAGCCCTCATCACGCGGCCGTATCGTCCGCAGATAGGCAATCAACGGCGTCATTTCCGCGTCGCCGAGCGCATGAGCGGGCATACCGCGGTTCGGCAGACCCTGAAGGACGGTAGTGCGCAGTTGCGCGTCGGAGATGGCCGGCACGCGCATCGCTATGGATGGACCAAGCTCGCCGCCGTTACCATCGGCGCCATGGCAGCCCGAGCAGTTGTTCTCAAAGGTCTTTTGGCCCTCGGAGACGCTCTGCTGCCCATACGCCGCGCACGAGGCCGCGAGAATCAAGGCCAATCCCACGAATTTACTCAACTGAATCCCCCAGGACACGCCGATCAGGCCAAAAGATCGAATATTTTCGCGCATTATATTGGTATCCGGCAGATGTTACCGCCCTATCCCAGCAAAATCGCAGGCATTCACATGCATACCCATATCGACTGGATGAAATCCTCTCCTATGCGGCGCGCGGCTGCTTTCATCGCCCTGATTGCCCTCGCGGGCCTCGCGCGGGCGCAGTCGGCCTCCACCTATTTCCCGCCTGCCGGACAGTGGCAGCACAAGTCAGCCGCCGAGCTCGGTTTTGACGCGGGCAAGCTGCGCGAGGCGGTCGTATTTGCACAGTCTCACGACAGCACCTGGGATTTCGACAGAGATCAGGTGCGCACCTTCGGCACCCCGCTCGGTCCGTTGCCGCTACAGCGCGCCGCGACCAATGGGATCATTCTGCGCCACGGCTACATCGTCGCCGAGTTCGGCAATACGAAGGCGGTCGATCCCGTCTACAGCGTCGCCAAGAGCTTCCTCTCCACGGTATGCAGCCTCGCCGTGGCCCGAGGCCTGATCAAGGATGTGAACGATCCGGTGGCCCGGTACGTGCACGATGGCGGCTACGAGTCCCCGCACAACGCCAAGATCACCTGGAAGAACCATCTGCAGCAGGAAAGTGAGTGGGAAGGGGCGCTTTGGGGCAAGAACGCCGACTTCGTGGGACATGAGCAATTCGGCGCGGATGAGCGCAAACCGCGTGCGATCCAGGATGCGGGCACGTTCTACGAGTACAACGACGTACGCGTCAACCGAATGTCCCTGTCGTTGCTGCGCTTGTTCGGGAAGCCGCTACCCGAGGTTCTCAAGACCGAAATCATGGACCCTATCGGCGCCTCGCAGGAGTGGCGCTGGCTTGCCTACGCCAATTCCGTCGTCGACATCGGTGGCCTTCAGATTGGGTCGGTCAGCGGCGGAACGCGCTGGGGCGGGGGTCTGTGGATCAGTTCCGAGGATATGGCCCGATTCGGACTGCTCATACTGAATCACGGCCGCTGGCAGGATCACCAACTCGTCTCATCGCGGTGGCTCAAGGAGGCTGTCACGCCGAGCGCGCACGGTCCGGACTACGGCTATCTTTGGTGGCTCAACACGCGGCAGAAAGAATGGCCCAGCGCACCGGCATCAAGCTTCGCTGCGGTGGGTCATGGGGCGAACATAATCTGGATCGATCCCGATCAGGACATCGTGATCGTCTGGCATTGGTTCGACAGCAAATCGATGGACGCCATGATCCGGATGGTCATGGCGTCCATCGTCAGATAGCCGCTCGGCCAGACAGGCCTGCGGCCCCGGAGTAGCCTACTGCCTGACCCCCGCGAACGGCCCCAGCTCGGGCTTGATCTGGGTGTCCTTGAGCGGTCCGAGTTCGTCGGACACGCCCTTGGCGATCGCCGAGAGCTCGCTGCCGTTCTGGAAGCAGGTGAAGTCCGGCCGGTCGCGCCAGGCCCACGGTCCGCACAGGCGCTTATGGGCGCCGATCGCGGCGTCATGCACTGCGTTGATCAGCCGCTCGTAGTCTGGGGAGCCCATCTTGTAGCCGGAGAAATTCCCCAGATCTCCACTCGCCGCGAATAGGGCGGTCACGCCGGGTAGGGCGGCGATTTCCTTCGCATGCTTGACGCCGCCGACGGTTTCGATCATCTCGATCAGGACGATGTTGTCGTTGATCGAATTGCGATAGCCGCCGGGCACGTTGCCATACATTTCAAAGGCCTGTCCGCCGCCGAGGCTACGCTTGCCGAGTGGAGGGAAGTAGGTCCAGTCGCGCGCGGCAGTGCCTTCTTCCAGCGTTCGCACTGTTGGCACGATGACGACCAGGGCGCCGGCATCGGTAGCGTGTTGGATCTCACGCTCATCGGTATATGCCACGCGCACGCCCGGGACCGCCTTCGCGTAGGGGCAGGCGCGCCACATGCGAGCGACAGCCTCCCAGTCGCGCGAGTCGTGCTGCATCTCGGTCCAGATGAAGTCGTAGCCGGCATTCGCCATAGCGCAGTAGATCACCGGATCGGTTCCAGCGAACACGGTGCCTCCCGTGACTTTCTCCCCGCGCATCATCTTGAGCTTGACGGGGTTCCAGATCTTGGAATTAGGGGGCATGTCGAAGTTCGTGCCGTACTTCCAGTTGGCCTCATCGATAGGCCCCTGGTTCACGCCCCCGGACAGAGCGTGGTTATACGCGCCGCTATCCGCACCCGCCGGCGCGGCCAAAGGGAAAGTCATCTTGCCCGCGTCGGGGTTGTTGGCATAAGGATCTGCCGACGGGCGCGGCGCCTGCTGGGAACCAACCTGTAGTGCGACCAATCCGAGCGAGGCGGCGAGCGCCACGGCGTACAACTGACGTTTCATTCTGTTAACCTCTTTTCCGGTGATTTAGATTGCGGGACCCTATATGGCAGTCGCAGTGCGATCGGCGAGATCGGCCAGTGCGTTCCCCAATAAGACAGATGATGGGCCCCCGACTTGCGATCGTGGCGCTGAACCTGCGCCTCTAAGCCCACGACGCAGTACGCTCGTAGGGCGAGCGCCCGCATACAAGGCAATTTACAATTACTTTGCGCTAGTGTGCCAGAACCGGCCGCAAATTCAACTTCTATACCCGACGGCGCTGCCCCATGGTTGAGCCGCCCGGAGTCCCAGCCTACGCGCCCGGGCGCCTGCGCGGCGACTATTCGAAAGCGGCCGCGGATTACACAGTTGCACAGGATTGGAGCAGCTATAGTGCCGAGGAGCATGCGCTGTGGTCGTTACTGTACCGGCGGCAGATCGAACTGATCGCAGCCTACGCGGCGCCTGAGGTTCTCTCCGGCGTGGAGGCGCTCGGCGCCACCGGCGGCGGCATCCCGCGTTTCGAGGAAGCCAATCAGATACTGGCTGCCATGACGGGGTGGCGCATCGTCGCCGTGCCGGGTTTGATTCCGGATCGGGATTTCTTCAACCATCTGGCGCAGTGCCGTTTTCCCGTCACCGTCTGGCTGCGTCACCCGGAGGAAATCGACTATCTGGTCGAGCCGGACGTATTCCACGATTTCTTCGGCCATGTGCCGCTACTGACCAATCCGGTGTTCGCGCGCTTCATGCGGGCCTATGGCGAGGCGGGAGCGAAGGCGCTCGCACGACCCGGGGGATTGCGCATGCTCGCGCGGCTCTATTGGTACATGGTGGAATTCGGACTCATACGCACGCAACGTGGGCTGCGCGTTTACGGCGCCGGAATACTCTCTTCAAAGGGTGAAACCGTCTTCAGCCTCGAGAGTACGCAACCTCGGCGCTGGCGGTTCGATCTGCTACGCGTCATGCGTACCGATTACCGCATCGATGCCTATCAACAGTCCTACTTCGTGCTCGATAGCTTCGAGCAATTGTTCGATGCCTGCTATCAAAACGATTTCGGTCCGATCTACGAGCAATACGGCGCGCAGCCAGCTATCGCGCCGGACGCGTGCCTACCGGAGGATCTGCCTGCGTAAAAAAATAGGCGCACCGCTTTTTGATCGCCACGGTGCGCCTAATAACGCAGCAAGGGCAGCTTGGTGGATCGACAGGGAGGGATTACCGCCAAGCATTCGTGCCCACTGCGGGCTTGTGAACACTACCGAGCACCCGATGGCTCAGGCAATGGGCTCTTTTCGGGTGGAATAGAGCCGCTAATGCCGAGCGCCGAAGTGGATCAAGCACTTCGCCAAAAATGTAGGACGGGAACTACACGGCATTGCGAAACAGAGGCAGCCTAGCGCGAGCGCCCGAAACGCCGAGACCATCGCGAGGCTGCCCGGCGCCGCGTGGGCCTGGGCAGGTCGCCGTCCGTGGCGCGCGCTCCCTCCCTAGTCCTGCAGGGTCGCCCTCGACCCTATCCGGTCACGGACGCGCAAACACATCGCGGTGGGTGCGGTCCAGTATGGCTTGATTCTGCGTGTCACTTTGACTTGAACGGGTCTCGATTGCAAGCACCCGAAGCTCGTGCGCAGGCGCTACTCACGGCGCCTTGCGCTCGAGATCGCGTCTGATAATCATTCTAAAAAAATCCGGGCCGGCACCCTTCAAGAGCTCACCCGCAGCATGTAGCCGACGCTCGGCACGGTGCCAAGCCAGCGCGGCTGCTCGGGGTCATCGCCGATCTTGTGACGCAAGCGATGCACAAGCTGTTTGAGCAGCTGGCGATCGCCGCCGCCGCGATGGCCCCACACGTGCACGAGCAGACGGTCTGTGTGCACGACCTGTCCGGCATTGGCCAGCAACAGCTGCAATAGTCTGGATTCAAGCGGCGTGATCTTGATGCTGCGCTCGCCGATGTGTAGGACGAGTAGATCCGGGTCCAGCGTCAGGTCCCCGACACTGGTCTGGGTACCGGTATCGTGACCGGAGCGACGCAGCAGTGCCTTGACCCGCGCCACGAGCGTGCGCGGACTGAAGGGTTTCGCGAGATAGTCGTCGGCACCGAGCTCCAGTGCCCGCACCAGGTCGGCTTCATCGCCGCGCGCGGTCAGCATCATGATCGGCATAGTGCTCTCCCGGCGCATGAGGCCGCAGAGCTCAAAACCGGAGCCGCCCGGAAGATTGATGTCGAGGATGGCCAGGTCGGGCTGTTCGGCTCGAAAGGTGCCGACGGCGGTGCCGTAGCTATTGGCGCCCACGATCGGAAAGCCGGCCTGTCGCAAGGCGAAGCCCACGACCGCCAACATATCTGCATCATCATCAACAACCAGCAGCTTCAAGCTCTATTTCTCCGGTTCGCGTGGCAGTAGCAGCGCAAAACGCGTGCGTTGGGCGGCGGTTCGCTCGACACGAATCGAGCCGCCGTGACGCTCGATGATCGATTTCACGATCCATAATCCGAGACCCAGTCCCGGGGCATCCGGCTCAGCTTCGACACCGCGCTGAAAGCGCTCAAAAATCGCCCCTGGACTGCCCTCCGGCACCCCCGGGCCCTCATCCTCGACCCAGAGCTCGATCTGCGCGTCGGTGCGCTGTCCGCCGATGTGAATCGTACTGTTCTCCGGGGAGAACTTGGCGGCATTTGCCAGCAGGTTGACCAATACCTGAGCGAGGCGCTGCGCATCGCCGCGCACGGCCGCATCGATGCTCTGGGCGTCGATCTCCAGCTTTAAACCGCGCTGCAGCAGCAAGGGCGCAATCAGATCGTGCGCGTCGGCGACCACGTCAGTCAGATCGACGGACTGCTGGCGGATCGAGAGCTGCCCGGCTTCGATGCGCACGCTCTCGAGCAGATTGTCGATCAGTCGCATCAGCCGCAGTACGCCGCGCTCGACATTCGCGATCAATTCGCGCTGCGTGTCGGCGGGCAATTCCCCGAGCCCGTCACGCAATAGCTCGATCGAGGCCAGTTGAGCCGCCAGGGGCGTGCGAAATTCATGCGATATATTGCCCAGAACGCTGTCGCGCGCGCGCCGGGCGGCCTCCAAATCGGTCTCGTCCCGAAGTATCTGTACCTGAATGCCCTGGACCGGCGGCGCGCTCTGAATGATGACCGAGCGCGTACCGCCATCGCGCATGCACAGCAGCTCGCGAGCACTGCCCTGCGGCATCTCCCGCGCGCGCAGTATCGGGCAGTGACGCTCGCAGGGTCGCTCACCGTCCTGCCGCTGCGGCTGCAGCACGTCGCCGCAGAATTGGCCGATGATCTCGCTCTGCGGCCGGCTCAGAAAGGTGGCCACTTGCGCGTTGGCGTAGCGAATCCTGCGCTCCTGATCGACTGCATAGACGCCCTCGAGCACGCCGCTGAGGACCGCCTGGGCTTCGGCCTCACGTCGCCGTAGCGTGTCGGTCAGATCGACCAGGTTGCCGCGCATCTCGTCCATCGAGTGCGCCAGGGCTCCGACCTCCAACGGCGTGACCGCCGGAATAGCGGCCGAGAAGTCACCCCTTCCGAAGCGTTCGGCGATGTCGCGTAGCGCCACGACCGGCCGGGCGAGCCAGCGTCCATAGAGCACGCCGAGCAGGCCGGCAATGGCCGCGACGATGAGCGCGGTGGTGGCCAGGATCCAGTCGAAGCTGTGGGTGGCGGCCCGAAACTCCGCGCCGCTGAGCCGCGCATCGAGTAGACCGACCACCTCCCCGGTCTGCGCGGCAATCACCAGGCTGGACGCATACTCACCGCCGCGCGCGAGCACTGTGGCGGCGGCGCCGCCCGGATTGGCCAGCGCGCTCGTGTGCAGCGGGGTGAGATCGTCATCCGGGGGTGCGTGGTAGGTCGAGAAGTTCACCACCTGCAGCCGCGCGCCGACCTGCGCGCTGAGCTTCGAGAGCAGTGCCGCGGAGCTCAGCCGCAGCGTCACGGCCTTCGCGTTCGTGCCGGGCACCGGGGCCGCGGCGCCCCAGATCAGCGCCCCACCGTTCTGCGGCGCAAGCACGAAGCGCTCGCCCTGCTCCTGCAGGGCTGTACCGACCTCGGACCAGTCGAGCGTTGGCCCGCTTTGAGCGAGCACGTTGCCGTCGCGCATCACGGCGACCACATCCGTGCCCGTGCTCTCGCTGAAGCGCTGCAGAAACGGCTCCAGGCCGGGGTTGCCCTCCGTGGCGAGCAGGCGCTGGAGCGTGGGGCGTTCCGCCAGCACGCGTGCATCGCTAAGCGCATCCTCGCCGACGCGACGCAGCAGCTCTCTGGCCGACGCCACGGCGAGCTGCGCCCGCACCAAGGCCTGCTGCTGGACCAGCCGGTTGAGCAGCAATGCGCAGACGATCGCGATCGCGGCCACCGCGAGCAGCACGATAAACACACTGCCGCTGCCGAGCCAGGAAGCCAGCCCGATCTGGGAGCGCGCGTCCGCATGATGTGAGGTCGGGGCGCCCGGTGTATTCAAAGCCCTAGCAGCCTAATGCTCGCGCCCGCCGCTGACCAGCGGGCGTTGCTCAGGCGTGGCGCGCCCGACCCCCGCGCAGCTCCGGGTGGCGCAGCTCGAGCAGCGCCTTGGCGATCAATGTGACGAGTGCCAGCATCGCCAGAATCGACGCCGCAGCGAACGCGCCGACGAAGTTGTATTCGCTGTGCAGGATCTCGATGTACAGCGGCACGGTGTTGGTCATGCCGCGAATATGGCCCGAAACCACCGAGACCGCGCCGAACTCGCCCATGGCGCGCGCGTTGCACAGCAGGACACCGTAGAGCAAACCCCAGCGGATATTCGGCAGCGTAACCAGTGAGAAGGTCTGCCAGCCGCTGGCCCCGAGCGACAACGCCGTTTCCTCCTCATCATTGCCCTGGGACTGCATCAGTGGAATCAGCTCGCGTGCGACGAACGGAAAAGTCACGAAGGTGGTGGCCAGCACGATGCCCGGCACGGCGAAGATGATGTGAATATCGTGCTCGATGAGCCAGGGACCGAACCAACCCTGGGCGCCGAATATCAGCACATAGATCAATCCGGCGATGACCGGCGAGATGGCGAAGGGCAGATCGATCAGCGTGATGAGGGTATTCTTGCCGCGAAACTCGAACTTGGCGATGGCCCAGGCGGCCACGATGCCGAATACGAGATTGAGCGGTACGGTGATGGCGGCGGTCAGCAGCGTCAAGCGCATCGCCGCGAGCGCATCGGGCTCGAGCAGCGAGTGCAGATACGACCCGATTCCCTTGCTGAGGGCCTCCACGAAGACCACCACGAGCGGCAAGCCGACCAGACCGACCAGGTAGCACAGCGCGATCCCGAGCAGCGCATAGCGCCCGAGCTCCTCCGGAATCTGATCCCGACCGATCATCGGTAGCGCCGCCGCTTCTGCGACCAAAGCTGCAGGCCATTGATGCCCAGCATCAGAGCGAAGGAGACCGTGAGCATCACGACCGCGATCGCGGTGGCCTGAGAATATTGAAACTGCTCCAGCTTGGTCATGATCATCAGTGGCGCGATTTCTGATACCTTTGGAATGTTGCCGGCAATAAAAATCACCGAGCCGTATTCGCCCACCGCGCGCGAGAATCCCAGTGCAATGCCAGTCAGCAGTGCGGGCCAGATCGACGGCAGCACGACCCAGCGGAAGGTCTGCAGCGAGGAGGCCCCGAGCGTCTCGGCCGCACGTTCGACTTCCTGATCCAGATCCACGAGGACCGGCTGCAGCGTGCGCACGATGAACGGCAGGCTCACAAAAGCCAGCGCCACGACCACGCCCAGGGGCGTGTAGGCGACTTTGATGCCGAGCGGCGTGAGCAGTTGGCCGAGCCATCCCGTCGGTGCGTACAGCGCCGTGAGTGCGATGCCGGCCACCGCGGTGGGTAGTGCGAAGGGTAGATCGATCATGGCATCGAACAGCCGCTGTCCCGGAAAGCGCTGGCGTGTCAATGTCCAGGCGATGATGAAGCCCAAGACGGCATTGATGCCGGTTGCGAGCAGGGAGGCACCAAAGCTCAAGCGCAATGACGCCAGTACCCGCGGCGTGGTCACGACTTGCCAGAATTTCTCCGGCCCGAGTTCTGCGGAGCGCAGGAACACCGCCGAGAGCGGTATCAGCACGATCAGCGACACGTATACGAGGGTGTAGCCCAGGGTCAGGCCGAAGCCGGGCAGTATTCGGAAGTCCCGCGCCGGCCGGTCACGCGCGCGGCGCATGCTCGGCGGTGCCTCCGCCGCCAGTGCGGCCTGGCTCATGGCGCGCTATTGATCATAGATCTGATCGAAGATTCCGCCATCATCGAAGAATTTGGGTTGGGCTTTATCCCAGCCGTCAAAAGTATCGTCGATCGTGACCAGCTTTAGCGCCGGGAACTGGCTCGCGTATTTCTGGGCCACCGCCTCATCGCGCGGGCGATAGTAGTTCTGCGCAATGATCTCCTGGCCTTGTTTGGTATACAGGAACCGCAGATACGCCTCGGCGACCTTGCGCGTGCCGTGACGGTCCGCGATCTTGTCGACCACGGTGACGGGCGGTTCGGCCAGAATGCTCAACGAGGGCAACACGATGTCGAACTTGTCTCCGCCGAGCTGTTTGGTTGCGAGCAGCGCCTCGTTCTCCCAGGCCAGAAGCGCATCGCCGATGCCACGTTCGACGAAAGTCACGGTCGAGCCGCGAGCGCCTGAATCCAGTACCGGCACATTCTTGTACAGCTTGGCGACGAAACTCTGGGCGGTCGCGTCATTGCCGCCAGGCTGCCGCAGTGCCCAGCCCCACGCGGCCAGGAAATTCCAGCGTGCACCGCCGGAGCTCTTGGGGTTTGGAGTGATCACCGAGACGCCGGGGCGGATCAGGTCGCCCCAGTCGCGGATATTCTTGGGGTTGCCCTTGCGGACCAGGAATACGATCGTCGAGGTATATGGCGCACTGTTGTAGGGCAGCCGCGTGGCCCAGTTGGCGGGAATCAGCTTGGCTTGCGTGTAGAGCGCATTCACGTCATAGCCGAGAGCCAACGTCGCGACGTCCGCTTCCAGCCCATCGATGATGGCGCGCGCCTGCTTGCCCGACCCGCCGTGACTCTGCCGAATCTGCACCTGTTGGCCGTTCTGGGCCAGCAACTGCGCGGCGAATGCCTTGTTCACGGTTTCATAGAGCTCTCGCGTCGGGTCGTAGGACACGTTGAGCAGCGTTACCGGAGGGCTCGCGGCCAAGACGACCGTGCCGGGGACGGCGAACGCGCCGAACCCGATGAGCACCAGTGCCAGGCTCGTGCGGCGAGAAATGCTCATGAGGATTGCTGGTTGACCTGTTTGGCATTGAGGAGGCCAGACTCGTTGAGCGCGGAAACGGCCGTCGCATAGGCCTGGGCGCCGATCGACGGAGCAGTGCCCGAGATCAGCAGCGGGCAACGTGCGCCAGCGGCGAACAGGGGCTGAAACTCCGCATGGAGCAACGCTTCGAGCTCTGGCGCCGAGCCCTCCAGACCCAATACGACCAGTGCGGGCTCGGTGGCGGCAGCCAGGTGGGTGACCCAGCTATTGAGGTCGCCGATCTGCACATCGGTGCGGATATCGAGCCCATGCGTTTCCTGCAGCTCGGCGCGCGCATCGAGCAGGCGCCGAAATGAACTCGTAATCTCGGCGCGCGGTGCGGTCGGACTCTGCACGCTCACGAACGTCGCCTCAGCGTGCAAGTGGCGCATCACGCTCGCTACCAGGGCCAGCGTCGCCGAACGGGCCGCATCGCTCGAGCAGTGGATCAGCATGCGATGCGGCAGCGCCGAGTGCGGCGGAATGCACAATAACCGTGCCCGGCCCTGCGCCAGGGCCGCGGCGATCTGCCGGATAGCATCGGGCCCAAGCTCGATGACCGCGACGCCGGTACGTGCCGCATCGCGCTCGCTGCTGTCGGCGGCGCTCAGCACTGGCGCCTGCATGCTGTGCACCAGTTGCCGCAATAGCGGCGCGTCGCGCAGGCTCGCCGCGGTGGCGGGATCCGAGCTCAAAATGCGGAAGCTCGAGATCGGCGTCGGCAGGACGTGAAAGCGGCGGATACCGAGCGCGACACGTTTGCCGGCGGACAACGGCAACTGGCCCTGCTCGGCGTTGGTGCGCGTGACATCGACGATGACCGCCGGGGCAGCGGCTGCCGGATCGTACGGCGAGCTCGAGCCGGACTCACCTCGGCCGGCCGCGCGATCAGGCTCGCGCCCGATCGCGGAGATCACCTCGCTCTCGCGCGTGAGCTGCACCCGTACGCGTTCCAGGTTGCCGGCAAAGTCCACCGACAGCACGTGGCCGCCGGCGAGCGGGCTACTGCGCAGCCGCTCCGGATCATCTGCGATCTCGATGTCCTCCGGCCGCACGACGGTCACCACCTCATCGCCCATGCCGGCGGATTTCAAGCTCTCCCCGCTGGCCAGAAAGCGCTGGCCGAGGCGCAGTCCCTCGCTGCTGCGTGCGCCCAGAAACAAATTGGCCGCGCCGAGGAAAGTCGCGACGAAGCGCGTGGTCGGGCGGCGGTAGAGCGTCTCGGGCCGCCCGGTCTCGAGCAGCCGGCCGTTGCGCATCACGCCGATGCGGTCGGCCAGCGCAAAGGCTTCCTCCTGATCATGTGTGACCAGAATCGTGGTCATACCGAGCCGCCGCTGTACCTGGCGGATCGTCTCGCGTAATTCCACGCGAATCTTGGCGTCGAGCGCCCCGAACGGCTCGTCCATCAACAGGACCTGCGGCTCGTGCGCCAGCGCGCGCGCCACGGCGACACGTTGCTGCTGGCCACCGGAGAGCTGCCCGGGCAGGCGCTTCGCGTAGCCCTCCAGAGCGACGAGTTGCAGCAGCTCATCGCGCCGGCGAGAGCGGTCGCGACGCTTCACGCCGCGCACGCGCAGCGCAAATTCCACGTTTTGCCCGACCGTCATGTGCCGGAATAGGGCGTAGTGCTGAAATACCAGGCCGACGCCGCGGTCGCGGGCGCGTAGATGCGTCACATCGCGGCCGTGGAACGAAATACGGCCGTGGTCCGGCTCGGCAAGACCGGCCGCTATGCGCAGCAGGGTACTCTTGCCGCTGCCGCTGGGGCCCAGAAGCACGAAGAACTCGCCGGCTTGAATCTGCAGGGAGGCGTCGTTGACGACCGGCGCACCGTTATAGCGCTTCGTGATCTGCTCGAAATTGATCGACATGCGTGCTCCTGGGAGCACGATCCTAAGAACTATGCAGTGGCCGCGTCAGTATCAAGCTGGTAACAGGACGGTTATGTGTCACGGTATAGCATCTGATGCTTTGCCTTGGCTGGCCGCATCCGCTAGGCTGCGTTTTCCAATCATTTCAAGCCTTTAACTTATGAAAGTCACCATTTTTGGTTCCGGCTATGTTGGACTGGTATCCGGTGCCTGCCTGGCCGAAGCCGGTAACCACGTGGTCTGCGTCGATATCGACGCTGCCAAGGTCGAGCGACTCAATCGCCGTGAGGTACCCATCCACGAGCCGGGTCTGGAAGCGCTGATTCGTCGCAATGCGGACGCCGGACGCATGGAATTCACGACCGACACTGCCCGCGGCGTCGACCACGGCCTGTTTCAGCTGATCGCGGTCGGCACGCCCCCGGACGAGGACGGCTCGGCGGACCTCAGGCACGTACTGGCCGTGGCACGCGCGATTGGCGAGCACCTCTCGCGCTACACCATCGTGGTCACCAAATCGACCGTACCCGTGGGCACCGCCGACCGGGTGCGTCAGGCGGTGCAGTCGGCCTTGACGCAGCGCGGCGCGTCGACCGAGTTCGATGTGGTCTCCAATCCGGAGTTTCTCAAGGAGGGCGCTGCCATCGAGGATTTCATGCGCCCCGACCGCGTCGTGATCGGCACCGACAATCCACGCACCACGGAACTGATGCGGGCGCTCTACGATCCGTTCACCCGTAACCACGATCGGCTCGTCGTGATGGACATCCGCTCCTCCGAGCTGACCAAGTACGCCGCCAACGCCATGCTCGCCACCAAGATCAGCTTCATGAACGAGCTC
>Ga0302324_100017330_pt1 | contig 14285 bp, 11 predicted proteins | sample Palsa_T0_1_FD_201949 | JGI IMG/M metagenome (GOLD analysis project Ga0302324, IMG submission 201949) | Peat permafrost microbial communities from Stordalen Mire near Abisko, Sweden - Palsa_T0_1 | ecosystem: Environmental > Terrestrial > Soil > Palsa > Peat permafrost | place: Sweden: Abisko... | reverse complement strand
CGATCTCGATTCCCATGGCCAGAGCATCGCTGCGTTTGCGACGCACGTTGGCTGAACTGGCGGTAAAGGGCGGCCGCGCCGCGTTCGCCGGCGTGGATCCCGCCCTCACTCGGCTGCGCGGCGGCCGCCTCCACCTCCCAAACGGCGAAAGCGCGAGCGTCGCCGAAATCTTGGCCGCGGCGCGCGTTCATTATGTCGATGGCATCGCGAATGGCGCGGCGCCAGGCATGTCCGAGGACGCCTTCAGGCAGGCCGCCCTTGGCAAAGTCGCGTTTTTCGGCCCGGAATTCCCGACTCACGTCAGCTTTTCTTATATCGCCCATTTCGCGGAAGTGCAGATCGATCCACTCGTGCCGCGGGCCCGAGTCACACGAATGCTGTCGGTTGCCGATTGTGGCCGCGTGCTCAGTCGGCGCACGGCAGAAAGCCAGCTGCTGGGCGGCCTCGTGTGGGGGATCGGCTCAGCCCTGACCGAAGCGAGCGAAGTCGATCCGCGCTTCGGTGGATTCTTGAACAACAATATCGCCGAGTATCAGATTCCAGCGAATGCGGACGTGCGGTCTTTGGAGGTTGAGTTGCTCGATACGCCCGATCAGGTATTCAGCGGGATCGGCGCGAAGGGGGTCGGCGAGGTGGCCTGCGTCGGCGCGGCGGGCGCGATCGCGAACGCCATTTACCACGCCACCGGCAAGAGAGTGAGAGCTCTGCCGATTCGAATCGACGCGTTCATTTGAGGCACGGGGCATTGATGGAGCGCCAATAGAGGACTTGGAGGCGCCTTCGCACGGGCACTCCTCGATGCGGGTGCGGCTAAGGTCTACGCCGGTGCACGTAATCCGCGCACACCGATGATTTCAGTCGCGTCCTGACTTCGAATCGCGTGCTCACACCGCAGGGGCACCTCGTGCTCGCGCCGATGGACGAAGCGCTGCTCGCAGCGCTGTGGGATGGGATTGATACGGTTTGAGGCTACACCGATGCATGGTCAGATGCCGAAGTGACCGGTGTAGTCCAACGAGCGCGAGTCGCGGACTCGCAAAATAGGCTGAGCCGGCCTTGCGCGGAAGTGGCACTCCAGCGGTGCCCTGTTGCCAAAAATGCGGGAACCCGTCGCTTTCTTTCGATTTTCTCTTTATAAAAGCAATGGTCGGGGGGTGACAGAATTTGGACCTGCGACTCCTAGGTCCCGAAGCGTAGACGCGATCCAAAACGCCGAGCGCACCGATCGAGATCACCACACCCGCGCTGCGGGCGCTTCGAATCAGCAGAGTCTTCGCCACCGACGATACCGACGCATTCCATTGCTTTCCTACGAACTCAAGGCGTGCGGTCGAGGTGCGCGGTCGGATCGACGTGAATTGACGGCTTAGGCTATGCTTCAGGCAAGAATACGCAAGAATATTCGCACAGGGAGCGTATGAGGCATCAACGGCGCGACCGATCAGTCGGCACCCGGATACTCGTGTCTGCGGTGCTGCGAGCTCCAGCGATCTGTGCGCCTGTGGCTTTTGCGGAGACTCACGCAACACAAGCCCAAGCCCAAGCCCAAGCCATTGAAATACCCGCGCTCAGCGCCGATATCCCTGCGCAACCCCTCGCGCAGGCGCTCGAAGCGCTCGCACGTCAGACCGGCCTGCAGCTCGTCTATGTTTCCGCGGTGGTGCATGACCAGCGATCGCGCGCGGTGTCTTCGGGCCTGAGTGTTTCGAATGCGCTCGGTCGAATGCTGGAGGGAACCGGCCTCCAATTCGAATACCTGACGTCGCGCAGCGTTCACATCCTAGCCGCGGTCGTGGGTCCGCCGAAACACGAGGTCGCCCAGGTTCCTGAACGCGAAGCGATGCAAGAAGTGATCGTCACGGCCGAGAAGCGTGAGGAATCGCTGAGCATCGTACCCATCAGTGCCAACGTTCTGACTTCGGCTGACATGAACGCGGCGGGCATCAAGGACATCAACGAGATCGCAGCTGTGACCCCAGGCGTCGAATATGACTACGACACGCAGTTCGGGCCTGGGATTTTAACGAGACTGGCCATTCGTGGTATCAAGTCGGACGTCGGGACTTCGACTACCGGCGTCTATATCGACGACGTGCCGATTCAATGGCGTCAATCGGGGTTTGCCAATGCGTACCCCGTCACCTTCGACCTGGCCCGGGTGGAGGTGCTGCGTGGTCCACAAGGAACCCTGTTTGGTGCCGGGGCCGAAGGGGGTTCCGTCCGATTTATTACGACAGAACCGAGTATGACGGAGTTCACCGGCCAGTACCGCGCCGAGGTGTCGCGGACCGAGTATGGAGGACCGAGCTATGAAACCGGTGCTGCCGCGGGAGGGCCCCTCGTTGATGACCGTGTGGGAGGGCGCATCAGCGCCTGGTATCGCGACGACGGTGGCTACGTCAATCGGGTCAATCCGTTTACCAGTGCGACGGTCGACAGTGAAGCCAACCGGTCTTCGAGCCGAGCGCTGCGTGCGGCCGTGCTATTCGCGCCAACAGAGTCGCTGCGCATTACCCCGTCGTTCTCTTACCAATCCGTAGGACGCCATGACAGCCCGATCTTCTACCCCTACCTCTCGAACCCAAGTGCCGGGGTATTCAACAACGGCAAGCTGTTGCGGCAGCCCTCCACAGACGGCTTTACCCTCGTGTACCTCAAGATTGAACAACAATTCCGCTTTGCCAAGCTCACGGCGGTAACGTCTTATTTTGATCGACACGCACAGGCGATGTTCGATGCCACCAATGAGGCGGGCATCTTTTTTTTTGGAGGTTACGGCAACCCCCAAGGTCCGGGATTTCCGGCCTCCTATGCGGACGCCATCCCCGACATGCTGAGCTTGCATCAAAGCCAGCAATCGCAAGAGGTGCGTCTGACCTCGGCCGATCCGGAAGCACCAATCCAGTGGGTCGCAGGTCAATTCTACTCGTTGGCGCGTCAGGCCTACACGGAGGACATCTACGAAATCGCCGCACCGGCGAACCCCGGCTATTACAACAGCGAACAGACCACCGACACGATTGCCGCGGCCTACGCTCAGGTGAATGCACGTCTATCGCGCCATTGGACGCTGAGTGCCGGCGTTCGCGTCGACCGCACCCGAAGTGAAGCGACCAATTACGCCGGCGGATTCGCCTATCCCGAGCTGCCGCCGATCACTCACGGGATCACATACGAGACGCCCCTGACCCCACAATTCAGTCTCTCGTACAAACCCAATGAGACCAATTTCTTCTACGCGACGATCGCCAAGGGGTTCCGAATCGGCGGGATCAATACTCAAATTCCCGCCAGTTGCCAGACTGTGGCGCCCTCATCCTATACATCAGATACTGTATGGAGCCACGAGATAGGCGCCAAAAATCTGCTTTTCGACGGTCGTTTGCAGGTTGCGGGCAGTATCTTCGAGATCGACTGGAGCAGAGTGCAAACCAATTTCACCCTTGACTGCGGATTCAACTACGTCGCCAATGCCGGGGCTGCGAAGAGCACCGGGTTTGATTTGGTGATCAGTGCGTTTCCGCTCCATGCACTGAGCTTCAATGTTTCCTTGGGCTACGACAACATCCACTTCACGAGAACCATCCTGAACCCCGCCGGGGAGGTGCTCGCGGATCGAGACGCCGTAGTCGGAGGCGTGCCGTCCGTGCCATCGCCGTGGATTGGTGCAGCCAATCTACGCTACGAATGGCCGATCACCCACGAAATCAAAGGGTATGCGCGAATCGACGAGGTGGTCCACAGCCACAATACGGGACCCTTCACCGAGCTTGACCCCAGAGCAATCGGCTACGATCCAAGGTTTGTCGCCGATCCTGCGACTAGTATACTCAATCTCAAGCTGGGCCTGATCTGGTCGAAATTGGATCTGCGGGTTTTCGTGAACAATGCGCTGGATGCTCACCCGCTGCTGCAGTCCTCCGCCGATGCACCAGGCTCGTTGCCAACTTACGCGCACACACTGACTCCGCGTACGTGGGGACTCATCGGCGCGTGGAGCTTCTGAGGACAAGACACGATAGGAAATTTGAGCACGCCGTTGCGGCGACGCCTTGGTTTTGGGCGCGCAGCGGTCGGAATTGGTTTTTGTCCCCAAGCTTTGCATGCGAAGGTATCGAGGTCGGCAAGTAATCGTTGGGTCCTGAGACGGGTGCCGTATGCGACGCATGAGCAAAATAACGCGCTTGATTTTAGCGCAAAACGCCGGTCGAGATTTCGAGCGCCTGACGATGAAGCTCGAGCTCCTGCGGCAGGATCCGTTCGCATTCTTTCGCGGCACCAATCCGCTTTTTCTCGAATTTCTGCCGCGTGCGCATCCCTTGTTTCGCGCGCCGAGCACGCTTGTCTGCGGCGATCTGCACCTGGAGAATTTCGGCGCTTTCAGTGGCGACAACCGGCTCTGCTATTTCGACGTCAACGATTTCGACGATGCATGCCGGGCGCCGTTCACAATCGATATCGTGCGCTTCATTGCCGGCATTTACTTGGCGGCGCCGGGCTTGGAGCTCGATCGCAGGGAGGCGAAACGACTGGTGCGGCAATTCGTCCTCGCCTACCGGGAAAGCCTCGCCGACGGCAAGCCGCGCTGGCTCGAGCGTACCCTCGCCAAGGGGGTGTTGCGCTCGTTGCTGCGCCGGGCGATTCTGCGCACGCGGCGCGAACTGCTCGACCGCTACACCGTACTGAAGGCCGGCAGGCGGCGGCTGCGCATCGACGGCAAACGTGCCTTGGAGCTTCCCGCTGGCGAGCACAAGCGGCTCGCCAAAGTTCTCATGAGGCTGCGTGCGAGCCTGCCGGCGCCAAAGCCCGGGCCGAGGTTCTTCCAGCTGCTCGATGCGGCGCGCCGCGTCGCCGGCAACGGCAGCCTGGGGTTGGAGCGCTACATCCTCTTGGTCCACGGGCCGGCCTCGCCGGATGAGAACTTCGTGCTCGATCTGAAATTCGCTGCACCGTCCGCGGTGACCGCGTGGTTGACAGCGCGTCAACCCGAGTGGCCGGACGATGCCATTCGCGTCGTCTCGATTCAGCGCATCATGCAGGCCATCTCACCCGCGCTGTTGCATGCCGCCAAAGTCCGCAAGCAGCCCTACGTGCTCAAGGAATTGCAGCCAAGCATCGATCGACTCGACCTTGCGCGCTGGCGCGCGAAGCCCCGCCGTCTGAGGCAGGCAGTAGAAGGGATGGGTCGTGTCGCGGCATGGGCCCATTTGCGCGGCTGTGGACAATATGGCGGGGCATCGGTACAGGTGCTGCAAGCGTATGTTCGCGCACAACGCTGGTCTCGAGAGGCCGACAGGCTGGGTGAAGTCGCGGCTGCCCGGATGCAGCGCGCCTGGCAGGTGTATTGCAGAGACTATGACGCAGGCGCCGTTAGCGCGATGCGCCGAAATTGACATCTACATCCTGGCGTCCGTCTTGCCGCCCGCGATTGCCGCTGCAACCGAGCAGGCATTCAACCAGCGCTCGGAAGTTCACCATCGGTGGACGCCAGTTGGATGATATCTGCTGATTGGACGGCTTCAGCGCGTGCCGCCGAAGTTCACGCTCTTTGTCTCGCTCACCCCTGCCTTCCGCCCAGGAGCCGTCTGATAGGTCCAGTACAGGTTCGTGTGAGCGATAACCTTGTCTGGCGGTGGCGCCCCCCAACTGGTTTGGTCTTTTGTGGTGTGGGCGTCACTTACAAGAGTGACGTCGTAACCCCTGACGAGCGCGCCGTGTAGCGTTGAGCGAATACACGCATCGGTCTCCGCACCGACGACAAAAAGCCGCCCGACTCGCAGTGTCAACAGCACGTTCGCGAGATGGGTATCTTCGAAGGCGTCGCCATAGGTCTTCTCCACCACCGGCTCGCTATCGTGGGGAGACAGCTCCGGGACGATCCGCCATTCATCGCTTCCCTTCGTGAGTTGTTCATCGAAGTGCTGAACCCAGATGACAGCAATGCGATCCCGCCGTGCTTTTTCAACCAGGATGCCAACGTTCGCTACAACCAAGGCGCGCGCATGAGCCGACGCGATGACACCAATTTGCATGTCGACAACGAGGAGTGCAGTTGCCGGCCGATTTTCGAGCGTAGTCATAGTCTGTTCCTAACTTCGAACGGTGTCGCAGGCTATTCGAGGATCGCTGCTTGCCACCAACCGAACTCTACCTTGCTCGATGCGAAGCTCCAATTCCCAACGCCCGTTAGCAGCCCTTCGTGATCGCAAGCATGGGTTATGAAGAGCCATTTGAGGTGGGTCGGGTCAGAGGCTGGTCACCCAGCCGAGCACCCGGGGTGCGCTCTTCGGCCGCCGCCGACAGACTTTTCCCGGCGCCGGCGTCGTTGAATGGGTACTATGTATCAAGGGTGTCGAGCCCGTCGGCGCGACAGGGATCTTGTGCTGGTCGGGCCGCCAGCCAGCATCGGCGCGGGCGAATGACTTCGGACCTATCCCAGCTCGGCTTTCTTCTGTTGGTGTCGGCAGTGGTTGCGATGCTGACGCGCCGCGTGCACCTGCCCTATACCGTCGGTTTGGTGCTTGCCGGCATGGCTCTTCATTTCTCTCACGTGTACATCAAATGGCACCTGTCAAAGGACTTGATATTTTCAGTCTTTCTGCCGCCCTTGGTGTTCGAGGCCGCGCTTTTCATCCACTGGCGGGAATTCAGGAAGGAGTTGCCCGTCGTTACGTTGCTCGCGACGGTGGGTGTCGTGCTTGCGGCAACCGTCACGGCACTCGGGATGCGCTATGCGTTGTCCTGGGACTGGGGCAGCGCGATCGTCTTTGGAACGCTGATTGCCGCCACCGATCCGGTGTCGGTCATTGCCACGCTCAAGGAGTCCAAGTTGCATGGGCGCCTGAGGGTGCTGATCGAATCGGAGAGCCTCTTGAACGATGGCACCGCGGCGGTGGCGTTCGTGGCGGTACTGGGATTGCTCACCGGTCGCCATGAAACCATCTTTTCGATTGGCGGCGCGTTGCTGGTCACGATCATCGGGGGCGTGCTGATCGGCGGAATCGTCGCCTACCTCTTCATGCTATTGGCGGGACGCACACCAGATTACTTGGTGGAGATCACCTTCACGACGCTGGCGGCGTATGGCTCATTTTTCGTGGCCGAGCACTATCATTGCTCGGGCGTGCTCGCCGCACTGACGGCGGGCTTGGTGGTGGGCAACTTCCGCACGTCCGGGTCGATTTCAGCCGCCGGGCGGCAAGCTTTGGGGCCATTCTGGGAGTATTTGGCGTTTGTCGCCAACTCGCTGATCTTTCTGCTGATAGGCGCACAAGAGGTACAACAGCATTTTCGGGGCTTATGGGTACCCGTGTCGGTCGCTATTGTTCTGGTGACGCTCGGACGCGCGGTCGCCATCTATCCTCTGTGCGCGGTATTCGCTCGAAGTCGCCTCAAGGTGGAGCGTCGACATCAGCACCTGCTATTTTGGGGCGGCCTGCGGGGCGCCTTGGCGTTGGCTCTCGCCTTGTCGTTACCGGACGAGCTGCCCCATCAAAATGCCATCGTTGCGATCACTTTCGCTGTGGTCGCCTTCTCGGTGTTCGCTCAAGGTCTGACGATCACGCCGCTCATGCGGCGCCTCGGGCAGCTCAAACGCTCGGATGACCACACAGACTCAAGACAGTGACGCTGGCGAAGCTATATCATTGCATATATATTTGTGCAAACATAATATGACACCATGGCTGCCACCAAATCGAAAAGCGGTACGCAGTTGCTCGGCACGACGTCTGCAGCCCGCGACTCCGCATTGTTATCGCTTCGTAGCGTTTACGCGACGACGCGGCGGCAGCTGGCCGCCTTGAGGCGCACGACTGGATTGGGATCCGCGTTGGTATGGGCGCTCGCGGAGATCGAGGAACAGCCTGGCCTGCGCGTCGGAGATCTCGCCGAGCGCATGCGGATTCATTCGAGTACCGCGAGCAATCTATGCACCCGACTACGCAACGACGGATTGGTACGAACCTCGCCGGCGGCCGCCGATGGACGAGCGTTGTGCATCTATCTCACCGCGGAAGGTCGGGCAACCCTCCGCAAGGCGCCCGGTCCGCAACGCGGCGTGCTCAAAGTGGCTCTTTCGCGAATGACCGCGGCGGAATGTCTGGTGCTCGTAGCAGCGCTGTCCCCGCTGCTGCGGGAACTCGGTAGCGTTTACGGGGTTGGCGATGGCTTTCAGCCCATCGACTGAACAAAGCATCGTAATGCGATCGGTCGACAGACAGGTGATGTCGATGACAGGTGATCGTGTGATTCTCACTGCGGCCGCATGCCTTCTCATCGCTGGATGTCGAGCCACTGAGTTTTTCGCCGCTAATGCGCCGTCGGCATTCTCCGAGGTCGAGCGGCACCTGGACCTGCCGTATGGCAACGATCCCCGACAGCAGCTCGATATCATTGCACCGCGCCATGGAGAGAATTTGCCGGTGGTGGTCTTCTGGTACGGCGGCTCATGGATTGCCGGCCGCAAATCGGAGTATCGCTTCGTCGGCGACGCGCTGGCTAAGCGGGGCATTGTGACAGTGCTCGCCGACTATCGATTGTATCCGCAGGTGACTTTCCCGCTCTTTGATGAAGATGGCGCGCAAGCGGTCGCTTGGGTCGAGCATCACGTGCGTGAATACCGCGGCGATCCCACACACATCGTCCTCATGGGTCATTCGGCGGGAGGCCATACGGCGGCGTTCCTCGCGTTTAACCATAAGTTTCTTCGAAGATTTGGCGCTGACCCGAAAGACATCGTGGGTCTGATCGGTCTGTCGGGTACTTATGTTCTCGTGCCGGATTCTGACGTGATGCGCGCTGCGTTTCCGCCGCCCTACAGTATCAAGGACTGGCAACCCATCCAATACGTCGATTCATGCGCCCCGTCGACGCTGCTATTGCACGGGCTCGTCGATAAAGAGGTGTCGCCGCAGCAGGCTATCGAGTTGCGCGATGCGCTCGAGAAGGCGCATGTCCCTGTCCAATTGCACCTGTATGCGCATCGGGGGCACGCAGACACCATCGCCTCCTTCGCCCCCATAGCACGCTGGCGTGCACCCGCGCTGAAAGATTCGGTGGCTTTCATACGCAGGGTAGCCGGGAACCGTTCGTCTCGGTCGACGGCAACGGTCACCACGAAATAAGTGAACGGTGTCTCAGTCGCTTCTCTACAAGGGTGCGCCGATGACCTTAAGGTCCGCTTAAGTAAGCGAGAGCATGCTTGATAGTACGCAGAGACTGAGCACGGATGAATTGTAGGTAGAGATAGAGCTTGAAGATATGAAAGACTCCACTTCGCTGAGCATTGCACCGGTTTCAACGATAAGCGGCGCGCGCGGCGCTTTTCTACGGACTCGGGATTATTTATCCGCGCAGATCATCGGCCAGGAACTCCTGGTCGAGGGCTTGCTGATTGCGCTTTTGTCGGACGGCCATCTGCTGGTCGAGGGGCCGCCGGGGCTCGCCAAAACGCGCGCCGTCAAGGCCTTGGCCCGTGCCCTTGAATGCGACTTTCATCGGACGCAGTTTACGCCCGACATGTTGCCGTCCGACTTGACGGGGTCGGAGATCTATCGGCCTGAAGAGGGCGTTTTCAAATTTCAGCGTGGACCGCTCTTTCATAATCTGATCCTGGCCGATGAGATCAATCGGGCGCCCGCCAAAGTGCAATCCGCGTTGCTCGAGGCAATGGCAGAGCGGCAGATCAGCGTGGGACAAGCCACCTATCCGCTGCCCGCGCTTTTTTTGGTGATGGCGACGCAAAATCCCATCGAGCAAGAGGGTACCTATCCGCTGCCGGAGGCCCAGATCGATCGTTTCATGTTGCACCTTGCGGTGGACTACCCGGATCGTGCCACGACGCTTAAAATTATGCGGCTCGCCCATCAAGAGGCGACCAGCGAAATTGAGTTGGCGCCTCCCACCGAGCGCCTGAGCCAGGCGCAGGTGCTCGCCGCGCGCCGCGAGGCGCTGGCCTTGCATATTTCTGACGAGGTCGCCGAATACATCGCTGCGTTGGTCGATGCGACGCGGCGCCCTGACCCTTACAGTCAGGACTTGAAACAATGGCTTCGCTGGGGCGTCAGTCCGCGGGCGGCAATCGCCATGGAGCGCGGCGCGCGGGCGATCGCCTGGCTCGACGGCCGCGACTATGTGAGCCCCGATGACGTGCAGCAGATTGCCGGTGATGTCTTGCGTCACCGGCTGTTGCTCGACTACGGCGCCCAAGCCCGCGGCATCACCGCCCAACGCTGTGTCGAGGAGCTGCTCCGCAGGGTACCGGCGCCGTGAGCTTCCCCACGCTGCAGGAACTCATCACGCTGCAGGGCGCCGTGCGCAGATCGAAGTTACGGGGGCGCAGTCCGGCACAGGCGCAGCTTCTGGGGAGTCATCGAAGTGCACGTCACGGCCGCGGCTTGGAAATTGAGGAAGTGCGGCCCTATGTCGCGGGCGACGATCTGCGCAGCATCGACTGGCGCGTCACGGCTCGCCGCGGCCGGCTGCACACGAAGCTTTATCGCGAGGAGCGAGAGCGACCCGTCTGGCTACTGGTGGATCTCGGTGCCTCGATGTTCTTCGGCAGTCGCGGCCAACTCAAGTCCATGGTGGCCGTGCGCGCGGCTGCCCTGTTGGCCTGGGCCGCTGCCCTCGGCGAGGATCGGGTCGGAGCCGTGATTGGCGGGGGTAAGCGGACTCTTGTTCTGCCGTTGCGCTCGCGTCAGGCCGGCGTATTGCCGATCTTGAACGCCCTGATCGAACTGCAGCCGCGAGAGCCGACAACCGGGACCGGGGAGCTGGGCGCTGCGCTGCGCTCGCTGACCCCGCTGGTGCGTCCCGGCAGCAACGTGATTGCGCTATCAGATTTTCACTCCGAGGAAGTGCTATCGCAGGCGCTGTGGTGTGAGCTGGCAGCCCATAGCGATTGCCGCTGGGTGTGGATTAGCGATCCGCTCGAGGAGCACGCACTGCCGAACGGCCGATATTTGGCGGGATTCGATGGAAAAATCGCGCCCGTGGATGGCGGCCGGGTGCGCTCCGCGTGGCTTGAAACCTGGGCGCGCCGTGCAGCGCGAATCGACGAGCTGACGAAAGCGCTGCGTATCGACCTGCTGCGCCTCGACACCGCACAGCGCGTCGACGAGGCGCTGGCTGCAACCGTGAACTCCTCCAAGAGCGCGGCATGAATGCGGATTGGATCACCCAATTGGCGCCCGCACGTCCTCCCCCGTCGCCGGCGTGGTGGCCTCCGGCGATGGGGTGGTGGTTAGTTGCCGGGTTGATCCTCATCCTGCTCGGCGCGGGGATGGCGTGGTGGAAATCTTCCGCCTTCGACCGGGGGCGTCGCGTGCGGCGCGCAGCCCTTGCCGAGCTTGCGCATATTCGCTCGCTCGATGCGGAGGGTCAGCCTCGCGCGATCCAGCATCTGATGCGTCGCTACGCGTTGAGCGTCTATGGCGCTCGAGCCGTGGCTGACTTGAGCGGCGAGTCGTGGCTGCGTTTCATCGAAGCGCACGGAGGCGCCGCTTTTGCTGGGAGCAGCGGACGGGACTTCCTCGCGGCCGCCTACGGAAACGGCACGCGTGCGGCGCCGCCAGAATGGCTGCTCGCCGCAGAAGCCTTCATACGGCGCAGACCGCGGCGAGAGGAGACATGATCCACTTTGCGTGGCCCTGGCTCGCGCTGCTCGCTCCCTTGCCCTGGGTGCACTATCGATGGCGTGCTGCGGCGGCGCCCGCCGGAACACCTATCTTTGTTCCGTTTCTAGAGTCCGTACAGACCCCTGCAGTCGCTAATTTTGACGCGAGGCGGCCGGCCCGCCTGTGGTTCGCAGCGCTCTGGACCTTGCTGATATTGGCGGCGATTCGTCCCCAGGTGCTCGGCGATCCGGTGCCCGTGCCCACCACGGGCCGGCGCTTGTTGCTCGCCGTGGACGTGTCAGGCTCCATGGCAACGCCCGACATGGGCGCCGGTGTGACCCGGCTCGATGCCGTGCAGCAGGTCGCCGGCCAGTTTATCGACGGCCGTCATGGGGATCAGGTCGGCCTGATTCTCTTTGGCACGCAACCTTATCTGCAAGCCCCGTTGACGTCCGACCTGGTCACCGTGCACCGATTTCTAAACGAAGCGGTCGTCGGCATAGCGGGTCCGCAGACCGCCATTGGCGATGCCATCGGACTTGCGCTGAAGCGACTGCGCGCCTCTGATGAGGATCATCAAAGCGGCGGTGCCGGCGCTGCGAAGCACGCGATTTTGGTGCTGCTCACGGATGGGGAAAGTAACGCCGGTGCCATGCCGCCCTTGGAGGCCGCGCGGTTGGCGCATGAGGCCGGGCTTCGGATTTATACCATCGGCGTCGGCGCGGCCGCCCAAGAAGGATTCTTCGGTTCGCAAGGCAACACCGATTTGGATGAAGATACCTTAAAGGCCATCGCGAGGATTACGGGGGGCGAGTATTTTCGGGCGGCCGATGCCAATACCCTGCAGTCCGTCTACCGGCGAATCGATGAGTTGGAACCGGCTGCGGGTCGGGATCAATGGTTGCGTCCGGCTCAAGAGTGGTTCTCCGTGCCCTTAGGGATCGCGCTCTTGTTGAGTGTGGCGGTTAGCGGTTTGGGATCGCGTCAATGGCCCTGACAGCGCTACGATCGTTCCATTTCTTGCATCCCGCTTGGCTCGCACTCTTGCCGCTGCTTTGGGGTTTCGCGGCGTGGCAATTGCTGCGCTCGCGCCGCGAGGGCAGCTGGTCTAACGTGATGGACCCCGACCTCGTGTCGATGTTGCGTCTGCCCCGCGTCCTGGGTCGCTCGCCGTGGTGGGCGCTCGCGGCCGCGTGGACCCTGGCTGTCCTCGCCCTCGCCGGTATGACCTGGGAGCGAGATCAAAGCGTGGGCTATCGAGCGCCGGTCGACTGGATTCTGATGATGAATCTATCGCCGTCCATGGCCGCCGCCGATGTATCACCCGATCGGGCGACACGGGCTCGCTATCTGATCGCCGACTTTCTCAATGCCGCGCACGATACTCGCGTTGCATTGATTGTGTTCGCCGGTGAAGCCCATACCGTGGCACCCCTCACCACGGACGTGGCGACGGTGCGGGCCCTCTTGCCACCTCTCTCGCCAGCCATCATGCCCGAGTCGGGTGATGACTTGGCGCCGGCGCTCGACGAGGCAGGGCGGCTACTGCAAAGCGCTGGTAGTGCTCGAGCGCAGCTCGTCGTGTTGACTGATGGCATCGACGATCCCGCCGAGGCTCTTCAATCCGCGCGACGGCTGCGCTCGCAGGGAGCCACGGTGCATGTTATCGGCATCGGCACAGAGTCAGGCGCGCCCGTGCCCCTGAAGGGGGGAGGGTTCCAGCTCGATGCACAAGGCGCCAGCGTTTTGAGCAAACTGCCGGTGGATCAACTGCAGCGAATCGCAGCCGCCGGGGGAGGGGAGTATTTGCCCGCAGCTGAGTCGAGCCAGTTGATCCAGACGCTCGAGCAAGAGCGCGCCTTGAGCGCGCGCGAAGAGGGGAGCTCCGATGCGATCCGGCAAGTCTCCAGTTGGCGCAACGATGGCATTTGGCTGCTGCCGCTCTTACTCCTTTGCGTGCCGCTGCTCGCCCGTCGAGGCTGGCTGTGAAGATCTTGATCTCTCTGGGGCTTTTGGTATTGCTTCCCCTCGGCGCGCAGGCGGGCACCTGGTCAAACCTGTGGCAGCGCCCGGATCAGCAGGGCGAGAAGGCGCTTGAGTCGGGGAATCCTAAAGCGGCCGCCTCGCTTTTCGCCGATCCCCGGCGCCAGGCCTACGCGCAGCTGAAGGCGGGCGAGTACGCCGCCGCCGCGCAGCGCCTGGCACCGTTCGGTGATGCGGAATCAGAGTACAACCGCGGCAACGCGTTGGCGCAAGGCGGCGACCTTTCAGCGGCACTGACTGCATACGAGGCGACGCTCAAGCACCCGAATCTGGAACCCACGCTGCGGCGTGATGCCGAACACAATCGCGATGTGGTGCAACGTCAGCTGCAGACGCAAAAGCAACATCAACAAGGGAGCCCATCCAGTCAACCGTCCGAGGCGAACAAGGACAGCAGCGAGTCAAAAAGCAATCAAGCCGAGTCCTCTTCCAGTTCGGCCGACTCTGCGAAGTCCGCAAACACGCAAGGATCGACAAACCCCAAGCAATCCGAAGGTGCGTCTCAAGGTGACTCTCACGCATCCGAACGTGCTAATCAAAATCCCTCGCGCGAGCACGACGGCGAACGATCAGCCGGCGGCTCGACTACCGAGGAAGGTCATCAAAACTCGGGGCGGCAGGCGG
>Ga0302324_100017329_pt1 | contig 14285 bp, 10 predicted proteins | sample Palsa_T0_1_FD_201949 | JGI IMG/M metagenome (GOLD analysis project Ga0302324, IMG submission 201949) | Peat permafrost microbial communities from Stordalen Mire near Abisko, Sweden - Palsa_T0_1 | ecosystem: Environmental > Terrestrial > Soil > Palsa > Peat permafrost | place: Sweden: Abisko... | reverse complement strand
CACGGGCTGCGTGACCACGGGATGGGGGGCCCATTTCGCCTGGGCATGTTGCCTGCGACATCAGCTCTGGCGTCAGTGCTGAGCGTCGCGTTTGCCGAGAAGTTTCCTAAATTGCAGATTTCGATTGAGACCGGTGATGCAACGCATCTTCTGAAGGCGCTTCGGCAGGGCGAGGCAGATGTGGCGCTGGCTTATCTGGACGAATCAGTAGGCGATGGGCTGGATACCTTTGCGCTTTACCGAGAGCGCACGTTTCTATTTACTCGAGCGGCTGTAGGCGAGAATCGCCGGGTGACGTGGGCGGATGTGACATCGCTGCCGCTGTGCCTGTTGCGATCAGCTGCTCCACGGGCTGCGGAAACACAGTTGGAGAAAGCAGAGAAAGTGGTCTATACGGATTCGGCGGCTGTGTTGGCAGCGCATGTGGGAACAGGGCGGTGGTCCACGGTGCTTCCGCAGTCGTTGGCGACGATGTTGCGCAGGACACCTGCTCTGCGAGCATTGGCGGTTTCCGGACCCGGCGGCCAGGCCAATGTGGGATTCGTGACAATAAAAAGCGATCCGCTACCCGCGGCAGTGCATGCCCTGATGGAGATGGCCCACACGCCTGTCCTTGTCGCGGCGATACGCGAGATGCTGGCGGCTCATGAGGATTACTTACCCAAGAGTCCTGGCAAGAGTGCAGCGATAGGTAAGTAGCTGTTTTAGTGCCACAGCAGTGTATTTACCTATAACTTATTCTTGATAGAGAAAACCTATCAGCTAATCAAAATTATCTGTTTGATCCGTTGCCAGCCAGGTGCCATGCTGTAAGAGTTATGTCGCTTGCCACTGTTCAAACACAAAGTTATTCGTTCAACCGGAATCTGGTTCTGAGTGAACTGGAACGTACGCTCGCAGCCGTAAGCGAGCCACAGATCGCCGCTGCGCAAAGAATGATCCTCGCAGCCAACCGCTTGTTCGTGATGGGTGCAGGACGCACTGGGCTGGCGCTGAAGATGGCAGCCATGCGGCTGATGCATCTTGGTCTGGTGGTGCATGTCGCCGGTGAGGTGACTACTCCTGCGATCAGGTCGGGCGATCTGCTGGTGGTGGCTTCAGGATCGGGCACGACGGCTGGCCCGGTTCATGCGGCTGAGGTTGCAGTGAAGGCTGGCGCGCGGGTTCTGGCGCTTACTGCCACGCCTGATTCGAAACTGGCTACGCTCGCGCAAGGCTTGATCGTGATTCCGGCAGCGGCCAAGCAGGATCATCACGGAATGAGGTCGGAGCAATATGCCGGGGCGCTCTTCGAACAGAGCACTCTGCTGATCATGGATGCGATGTTTCAGGCAATGTGGCGCGAGGGCGGCGCCAGCGCAGAGGAGTTGTGGAAACGTCACGCGAATCTGGAATAACGAATCTGAAATAAAAGGACGGGCTCATACCGGAGTCTTTGTCTTTCTGCTGGAATACCGGGCGGTTCTTACGCCGGCCGGTTGCTCCTGATGTTAATTCTTTCAACACGTGAAATGAAAATGGAGTGCACGATGAAACTGCAAGTTGCAATAGATCTACTTTCAACGTCGGATGCGCTGACCTTGCTCAACAAGGTGGCGGAGTATGTGGATGTTATCGAGTTAGGAACCCCGCTGATCAAACAGCAGGGACTAAGCGTAGTTACAAATGTCAAGGCAGCATATCCAGACAAGCTGGTGTTTGCTGACATGAAGACGATGGACGCTGGCGAACTGGAGGCTGATCTTGCGTTCAAGGCGGGCGCGGACATCATGACGGTCCTGGCCTCGGCTGGCGACAGCACCATTGCAGGCGCTGTGAAGTCTGGTAAGGCGCATGGTAAAGCGGTTGTGGCCGACATGATCGGCGTGGCGGACAAGCCCAAGCGGCTGAAGGAACTGAAGGCGCTGGGCGTGAGCTGGGTCGAGCTTCATGCGGGGCTGGATGAGCAGGCGCAGGCAGGCTACTCCATTGAGAAGCTGCTGGAAGCGGGCCGAAATGCTGACATTCCGTTTTCGGTTGCGGGCGGCATCAATACTGAACGCATCGAAGGTGTCGAGTCCGCTGGCGCAACGATTGCGGTTGCGGGCGCGGCTATCTATGGAGCCAAGGACCCGGAAGTGGCTGCGAAGCGTCTACGCGAAAAAATCAAGCACCTCGGATAAGCGCGGATTTTGAAGTTAAGGCGGCGACAGGGCGTACATTGCCCTGTCGCCGCTTTCGTGTTTGCGGGAATTCATACAACTTTCTGTTTGAGATCCGCCCATCCGACAAGCGGAATGGGTGGGCAAAACGGCGAAATATTGCCCTAAACCTGGGGGGGGTGTGATTTTTGTGCGTATTCTACACATTCCAGACAGGTTAGACCGGTTTAATGGTGCGTTTATGGCGCGATTAGCCGGAGTTATGGAACACTTAGTTCCTTATTTCATTCTTATTTCCGGGCGGCGCGGACGGACTTGGTTTGCAACTCATTTCTATTATGCGCTTTCGGAGGTTAATTACACGCAAACTGATCTCTACTATCTTGCAGTGATCGCTGCTTCACGTCGTCAGGTATCAAATTGGCAATCGCCGTCCGCCGCGAACGCCTGCGAGTAATCCACGCGTGGCCTCAGGCCCGCTGTCATTGCTATTCCTTCTCTTTTACTTCGCTGACGGAGCTGGTGTTTCGATGCGGGGAAGCAGCTCCGCGCGGGTGGCTGCGTTGTAGGCAAACCATGCTTCGATCATTGATCCCTGCATCACGTCGCCATTTTGTACACGGTCATACAAGTCCATGTTGGAATGATGCGTACGCGAGCCGTACTCAAGTGGATCCTGCATGAAGCCGATGCCATCCAGGCCGATCCACGAGAAGCTGGTGGAGTCTGTGCCTCCGGGTTGCACCGTGGGACCAGCGGTCAAGCCGGTGACTGCCTCGATGCCAAGATCTTTGATGGGTGCGATCCACGATTGGAAGATCGCGGCAAGCTCGGCATTGCCCAGTGCCGATACGGCGCGGAATTTGCCTGAGCCTGAATCGTCGTTGAAGTACACATCCAGCTTGTCGTACTCAGGAGTCTTCTTCATGGTGTCGCGCGGAGCAAAGTGCTGTTGCACATAGGCCAGCGAACCGTAGAGTCCCTCTTCTTCACCGCCCCATAAGGCTACGCGGACGGTGCGAGCCATTGGCTTGTGCAGCGTGGCCAGGATGCGGACGGCTTCCATGGCTACGGCTGAGCCTGTACCGTTGTCGGTTGCGCCTGTGCCGCCCTGCCAGCTATCGAAGTGGCCTCCGACCATCACAACCTCGTCGGCTTTGGTTGTGCCGGGGATTTCCCCGACGACGTTGAAGCCCATCTGGTCATCCTTCTGGTATTCGGTGTCGATGTCGAAGGTCAGCTTGGGTGTGATGCCGTGCTGGAGCAGGCGACAGATCCGGTTGTACTGCTCCGGTGTAATGGCAGCCATCGGAGGCCCAACAGGGTCCTTGGGGTCCTGCGATCCGCCGTAGGAGGCAAAGATGGTGCCCCCGTCGCCGTTGTAACCCGGTGTGAGGGCCACGGCGACGCCTTCTTCTTTTAGAAAGGCGTTGACCTGGTTGCGCAGAATGCGGCCGGTGGGCGCAGCGGTCGAAAGCGTCATAGGCGTGTACTCGCCTGGCCGAGGCGCTGCGGCTCCAGGCCGGGCACCGCCGAAGCCGGTGTGCGAAGGGTCGGGTGTCTTGGTGCGCGCCGTAACCTCTTCATCGGTCAGACGGTGCGCATCTGGCTCCGTATGGAGCGATAGCTCGCGCGGGTCGAAGATCAGCACGATCTTGCCCTTCAGCTTGCCTTTATATTTGGCAAAGTCTGCCTCGGAGTGCAGCGGCGCCAGTATGGCCTCAGCCGTTACTGGTCCATCGGTGCCGGGTGTCCATGCCAGGGGAAAGCCGATCAGCGCGGCATATGCGGGCGATTCGAGCGCTCCGTAATACTTCTTGATCTGCCACCCATCGCCGAATGGCCCCCATTTTTCAAGGTGGACGTTCTGCAGGCCCCATGTCTTCATTTGCTGCATTGCCCACTCAGCAGCCGCTCGATGATTGCGGCTGTTGTTGACGCGCGGTCCGTAAACCTCTGAGATGTAAAAGAGGTTCTCCATCACCTGCGAGTGTTGGAACGCTTCATTCTTGATCTGGGTCAAAGCTCCCAAATCTATCTTGTCGCCACCCTGGTCTTGTGCGGGTGCGAGCGGAGTGAATAGCAGAGTAGCGGTGCAGGCGGCTGCGGCCAGCCTGGAGCGGAGCAGATTCACGATAGTCTCGCTTTCAAAAGGATGTTTAGTTGGAAGATGGATTTGGCCCACTCCTCAGGATAGAGAGTTGCCTGACAGAATCTATGAATGTTCGAACAGAGATAAAGCTATTGAATTTGCGTTCACAATGCAACACGATTGATATTCGTGAGCAATGGAAAGCCCGAGGTCTCAATGACGAGATCTCGGGCCTTTTTATTTGGTTGGCGGAGGTGGAACTTTAGTTAGCGGCGACCGCCGCTGGTTCTTCTACGCTGGCATTTTCGATGAGGTTGACTGGGTAGTAGGCGTTGCGGATGTATTGCTTGACCATACGGTTGGTGTTAAAGAAGGAGCCGTTGTAGGCCACGGTGGTGCGCATCAGGTTGCCCCAGGCTTCGGACGACTTGAGGTAGAGCGGAACGACTGACTTTTCCAGCTTCTCGTAGAGGTGGGTGGCTTCTGCGTTGTCGTCTGCGCCGTCTTCAATGGCCCAGCCGGTGTAGCCTTCGAGGCAGCCTTCGATCCACCAGCCATCGAGGATGGACAGGCTGGGAACGCCGTTCAGAGCCGCTTTCATGCCGCTTGTGCCGGATGCTTCATAGGGGCGCTTGGGGGTGTTGACCCAGACGTCTACGCCTGCGGTGAGGAGTGCGCCGAGTTCCCAATCGTAGTTTTCGAGATAGACGACGCGCAGATCGACGCCGGAGTATTTGTGCGCCTTTTCGATGACGCTGTGGATGAGGGCTTTGCCGGGCTCATCCATGGGATGGGCCTTGCCGGCGTAGAGGATCTGCAGGCCGCCGGCGGCTTGAGCAATTTCGAGCAGCCGTTCGGGGTCAGTGAAGAGCAGGTCCGCGCGCTTGTAGGTGGCGGCGCGGCGGGCGAAGCCGAGCGTGAGGACCCTGGGGTTGAGCACCAGGCCGGTGCGCGCGGCGACCTCGGCCAATAGCGTTTCTTTGGCCTGAGCGTGAGCGGTGATGATTTCTCCTAAGGGAATCTCGATGGCGTTGCGGAGGTAGAGATTGTCGCGGCGCCAGTGCTGGATGTTCTTGTCGAGTAGCTCCTGAAAGGGCTCCGAGACCCAGGTGGGCGCGTGGACGCCGTTGGTGATGGCGTCGATCTGATACTCGGGGAACAATTCGCGGGAGACGTTGCCGTGCTGGAGGGCGACGCCGTTGACGTAGCGGGAGAAGCGCAGCGCCACGTAGGTCATGTTGAGCATGTTGTCGTGGCAACAGCCGAGCGATTGCAGGCGGCCAGTACGCTCGCCGCCCAGGATGCGGTTTGACTGCTCGATGGAGAAGCGGTCGTGGCCTGCCGGTACCGGGGTGTGGGTGGTGAAGACGCACTTCTGACGAACTGCGTTCACGTCGACTTCGGTGACGCGATTGAGGGGCCCGCCGCCTAGCTGGGCTTCGAGAAGCGCGAGGGTTAGCAGGGCCGCGTGGCCTTCGTTCATGTGGTAGACGTTTACGCGATGGCCCAGCGCATTGAGGATTCGGACGCCGCCCATGCCGAGGACGATCTCCTGCTGGAGGCGGTAGTTGGAATCGCCGCCGTAGAGGTGGTCGGTCAGGCTGCGGTCCCATGGCGAGTTCTCGGGGAGATCGGTGTCTAAAAGATAGATGGGAATGATGTGGCCGGCGCGGCCCGCGAGGTCATAACGCCAGGCGCGGACGGTGACGGTGCGGTCCTCGACGGTGACAGTGATACGTGGAGCTTCTTCAGTGCAGAAATCGCTCGGGGTCCAGGGCTGGATGTCTTCGGTTTGCTTGCCCTGGGGATCGAGGTGCTGGCGGAAGTAGCCCTTGCGATGCGCAAGGGTGAAGGCTACCAGAGGAGTGCCGAGGTCGGCGGCGGAGCGGAGGGTGTCGCCTGCGAGCACGCCGAGGCCACCTGAGTACGTGGGCATGGCGGGGTTGATAGCGATTTCCATCGAGAAGTAAGCGACGACCCCGCTCTGGGGAAAAGACTCATAAGAGAATTGCTTTGGTGAATTTAGGATGGGCATAAACGTGATCTTCTCCGTGTGACAAATGGAGGGGCTGGACTGGCTGAGTCCAGAGCGTTACCTCCGGCAAAACAGACTGAAATGGAAGTACATCCTCACTTCGAAGTGCAGGTCGGTTTGCCTTACGAAACTCTTTCGAACCGGAAAGCCTACCTGATTTTAACAAGGGGTTAATTGCTATAGCAGCAAAAAACCGGCTTGTTTCTGCATGGTTGCCAGAGTACCTAATTGCTGGGTGCAGGCCAATCCCACGATGGTGCAGGTGCGGCCTGACCCGTAAGTCGACCGGAACGAAGCGTTTGAGAGAGTCAAGCGGGGCCGCTTTGTTCGCTTGCAATCGGTGTTGACCAGCTCCAGAATTGCATGGACGGGTTCAAAAGAATGGTCCAAATGCATCGATTTTGCGTAAATACGCCCCGTCGTTGGGTTACCAGGGTTGTGCAAAACTGAGCGCATAGGAGCAAAAACACGGTCAAATGACGCGATGTGCTCCGGCGGAGGCGTGGCAGATGTGAATCTCAGGATCGATGCCGGTGCCCTGGCGGTAGCGTTCTTTGAGGGTCTGGGCGAAGGCTGCGGCGGTGTTTTTTTCGACGAGATTGATGGTGCAGCCGCCGAATCCTCCGCCGGTGAGGCGCGCGCCGATGAGGCCGGGTAAGTCCTGCGCAAGATCGACCATGGTGTCGGCTTCTACGCAGCTGCCTTCGAAGTCTTTGCTGTAGCTGACGTGAGCCTCGTACATCAGCTCGCCGAGTTCGAGCAAGTCGTGGCGTAGAAGGGCATCGGCCGCGGCGACGGTGCGCAGATTTTCTGTGATGACGTGGCGAGCGCGTTTGAGCGCGTTGGCGGGAATTTCATGTCCCCAGGCTTCCAGATCGTCCAAGGTGGCGTCGCGGAGGAATTTGATTTCGGGCCGATGCTTGGCCAGGATTCGGCAGGCTTCTTCAACCTCGGCGCGGCGAGTGGTGTAGCCGGCTCCGGCGACGGAGTGCTTGACCATGGTGTTGGCGATGACGAGAGCGACATTGGCGGGGATGGGCGCGAGGCGAAAACTGAGGTTGCGGCAATCGAGCAAGAGCGCGTGGTCTTCTGCGCCATTGGCGGAGATGAACTGGTCCATGATGCCGCAACTGGCGCCGACAAACTCATTCTCGGCGCGCTGGCAGAGACGCGCGAGTCTTGGGCCGGGGATGGTTACGCCGAGTAGTCCGGTGATGGCGAACGCGGTTGCGACTTCGACGGCTGCGGAGCTGCTGAGGCCTGATCCCAGCGGGACATCGCCCCACAGGCTCAGGCTCATGGCCGGGATTTTGTAGCCTTCGCCGGCGAGGATCGCCATTACGCCGAGGGGATAATCGCTCCAATGGCCGCTCGCCACGGTTGGCAGCGCGTTGGCGGGGAAGGCGCGCTCTTCGCCGAAGTTTTCGGCATAGATGACGACCTGGCCGTCGGTGCGTGGAGAGATGGCTGCGAGCGTGGCGAAGTCGATCGCCGCCGGCATCACGAAACCCTCGGCGTAATCGGTGTGCTCGCCAATGAGATTCACACGGCCAGGGGCGGCGAAGATTTCGGGGCGGGAGCGGTAACGACCTTCATGGAGGATGCGCAGTGCTGCGGGGTCTTTCATGGTGTGTGTTCCTCGGTTGAAGAATTGCAATCCCTGATTGAGTTTTTGCAATGCCTGCCTGAGTTTTTCAATGCTTGAACGACGTTTTGCAATCGTTGTTGCTAAGTTCTCCGATGAGATCCGGAGTTCTCGACTACTTCGTTTCAGTGGACTATCAGCCGGCTGGGATTGGGATGCGTTCCAGCTCCAGTTCCATTGCCCAATCCACTGTCTCCGAGGGTTTGAGGGTGCGTGACCAGCTGCCGGTTTCGGCGAGTGAATCGACTGGAGCGGTGGAGGGTTCAAGAGCGACGCAGACCTGCTTCGGGCCATTGCCTTCCGGCCAGCCTCCGTAGCAGATCCAGAGCCCGAGATATGGGGTGAGATGTGGATCGAAGCGAGCGGCCAGGCGCACTCCGATTGAATTTCGCTCAAGAGCGGCCCAGCCCTCGCGCATGGGGCCTGAAAAGAGCTTTTCGGCAAAACCAGAGTCCTTTGCCTGGACCTGGCTCAGGTTGTGTTGCAGGCCGTCGGCTAGCCGGGCGAGCGGCCATGCGACGGTGTCTCCGCGCGATCCGAGACGGTTGCCTCGTGAGTATTCCAATTGCAGGGATTTCACCGAGCCGGGTAAGTGGATGCGATCGCCAGGTTGGCAGATGAACAAGGGGTGGGCGGCCCACGACCATGGAGTTGGATGACTGGCGAGATTCGTGAGCGAGTACAGCAACTGCATGCACCATCCGGAGGAGGTTTCGTAGAGCAGAATGGAGCGGGTTACTTCGAGCGGCAGCGAGAAACAGCGGGCGCGCATGATGACTGAGCGGCCAGTGGTTTCGAGGACATGCCATGGGACGCGCCACAGGTCGCCGTGGTCAGGGACGGAGGCTGGTCCTGATGCGGTAGCGATTGAGCATTGGGCGACGGAGGGTAGACACTCGTCCCAGCCGCTGGCGTCGCCCTCGGAAAAGCCCTTGGTTTGATTTCGCGGCCCGTAGGGATTGAGCGGGGCGTGCAACAGCTCGTGTTTGCCGATGCGGAGGGAGGCGATTTTGCCTCCAAATGCGGGTATTACGGTTGCGGAACAATCTCCGGCCGTAATGACAACGTTTTCTTTATCTTCTGCCAATCAGCTGCTCCCGTGCTTTGTTTCCGCATTAAATCACATCAGGCCCTTACGAAGATCAAGCTCGTGCGAAGTCTGTTGCTGAACTCAACAGCTCCCAGATCGCGTCCAGCCATTGCTTGTGCTCTGGCTTCATTAGGACTGAGCGCAGGCAGGTAACGGTCGATTGGGAATGTGCGCCAGATTGCACGGCGAACATTGCATCGGGCAATTGTACTAGCGCCAGATGCAGGTTGACTGCAGCGGATTCCTCAAAAATCTGCTGCGCCAGCGCGGAGCTTTGGCGGCTGGAATCGGCCGCAGCCTGCCACACCACAATGTCCAGCTCCGGCTTTCCGGCAAAGGGTACGAAGCGCGGGTCGGCGCGCAGCCGCCGGTCGAGTTCAAGAGCAGCCGCGCGGCCAGCGGCCAGTCCGCGTGCAAATTCGCCGTCCGGCGTTAAAGGCAGAAGCCGCTGCGTGGCCCAGAGGGCGACTGCCGATGCTCCGGCGCGGGAACACTCCAGGCTGATCTCGCCGAGGTGGAGTTCGTGCGAGGTGAAGTAGGTGTAGGGCGAATCGTGCTTGTAGAAGCGGCCTACCGCTGGGTCGCGAAAGAGAACGCAGCCGCAGCCATAGGGTTGCAGGCCATGTTTGTGTGGGTCGACGACGATGGAGTCGGCCTGGTCCATGGCCAGGTATGCACTGCGCGCGGGAGCGTCCAACTGGTCGGCGATCAGGCGGAAATAGCCGCCGTAGGCGGCATCCAGATGGACCCGGAAGCCGTAACGGTCGCGAAGGGTTAGAATTTCCGGCAATGGGTCGACGGATCCCAGGGCGGTGGTGCCCATGGTGACCGCGACTGTTCCTACATCGCCCTGGCGCAGTTCGCTCTCAAGGGCGTCGAGGTCCATGCGACCCAGTGTGTCTGAGGCAACTTTTGCGAATGGAAGCTTGAGGACGGAGCTGATGCGCTGGTGGGTGTAATGGGCCTGTTCCTGGGCGAGAATGCGCTTGCCGGGAGCGAGTTGGCCGGCGACCCAGAGCGCTTCGAGATTGGCGAAGGTACCGCCGGAGGTGAGATGGCCCAGGTGTTCGGTGAACCCAAACATGCTTGCGATCTGCGCGACTGCCTCAATCTCCATTTGGGAGCTGGCGCGGCCGCCATCGCGGGCGTGGTTGTTGGGGTTGATGGCCATGGCCATGGCATAGGCAGCGCGGGCGATGGGGTGCGGCGGCTTAAGCATCTGCCCGGCGTAGAGGGGATGGAAATAGGGATAGTTGTCGCCCATGCGGATGGCGACTTCATTGAGCACAGCGCTCATGGCGGCGCGATCCACTGGGCTGTCGAGAGGCGAACCAAACGGCGGCAATTCTGCAAAGGCCTCGGCGAGCCGGGCCAGCGGAGCCTCCAGCAAGCTTAAAATCGGGTCGCGTTTGACGTCTGCGCTCATGGCGAAAGTTCACGGTACCACAGAGCGCGTGGCTGGCCCAAGGCGCGCATCAGGACGGGACCGGTATGGGGCCAGGCCCGAAGACAGGCTGAGGATAGGCCAAAGATGGTTCAAATAGCACAACTTGCAGATTTTCGTACCTAGATTTCCAGATCAGTGGTAACATGAAATTAGCGTAAGAACCGAATCGGGCGTGAGCAGTACTCGCCCAACCAAGCAAGATCTGCCAGTGGTCGCTCCGTTTCACTCAAGCGCAATTCAAAGTTTAGGAAATACGACTCAAAATGGAACAAGGTACTGTGAAATGGTTTAACGACGCGAAGGGCTTCGGCTTCATCTCGCGTCAGAACGGCGAAGATGTGTTTGTTCACTACTCCGCTATTAACTCGAACGGCTTCAAGAGCTTGCAAGAAGGTCAGGCCGTTCAGTTCAACGTAGTGAAGGGTCCCAAGGGCTGGCAGGCGGCTGACGTACAGCCTCTCTAAGTCTTGGATTTAAGATCCCGAGGGATTCTGGCAGAATCCGAATTGAATCAACAAGGCGAGGGATTTCCCCTCGCCTTGTTGCTGCGAGTAGATATTGCGCTGAAATAAATTACTTTTTAGGTCTTCATTTCTTCCGATTTAACAAATCTTCCAAGGCATCGCAGGCAGCTTTAGGGCCATTTTCGCCGCGCAGCCGCAGCGCTATCTGCTGTGCGCGGTGGGCGTAGATTGGATCTTCCAATAAGACTCGCAGCTTGCGAGCTACGCGCAGGGGAGTGAAGTTTTGGCGCTGCAGGATACGAGCGACCTTGAGACGCCGCATCCGCCGTGCGTTATCTGGCTGATCGTGGCTGTAGGGCATGATCAGCATGGCCTTGCCGGCACACAGGCACTGCGCGGTCGTTCCGACGCCTCCCTGGTGAATTACTGCTGAGGCTCGGGCAAACAGGGCCGAATACGGAGCATATTCAGCCACGCAGATGGAGTCGGGGAGCTTGTGTCGCGGGCGGTTTCGAGCATCGGAGCCGATCAGGAGGACTGCGCGCATTCCCAGCCGCTCCGCGGCGCGCGCGCCAACTTCGTAGAACTTTCCCGCTGCCAGTACTGCTGCTGAGCCGAGGGTGAAGACGAGCGGCGCCGGGCCGGCGGCTAGAAATGTCTCCAGGTGCGGAGGGAGGGCGGCGTTGCCGGCGTCGGAATCGTAGAAGCAGAAGCCGGTGATTTTGGTGTTCGCTGGCCAGTCTGGCTGCTCCTGGCCGAGGACGCGGGAGAAAAGCGCAAGGACCAGGTTCGGGGAGTGTTTGGCGTCAAAGAGGGGATTGGGGCCGCGGTCCAGGCCCAATTCGCGGCGGAGGTCGTAGATGGGTTGCGGCCATTTGCGGCTTACCAGCCGGGCCAATCGCTTGATCGCGTGCCCCATTCCTGGAACGGCCTTGTCGGCGCGGGCGAGGCGCGGATACATGGGCAGCACTGGTGGGTCGTAGGCGGAAAAGAAGGAGAGCGGGGCGAGCACATAGCTGGCCCAGGGGATTCCGGTGATCTCGGCGACTATGGGGCCTGCGTAGTTGAGCTCGCCCAGGAGCAGCAGGTCGGCGCGGACCGGGGTTGTAGCGGCGGCGTTCAGATCGTCGTAGGTTTCGCGCAGGGCGGGGAAGAGGAATTCGCGCAGGCCGCGCTCGGTGCCTTTGCGGACGTCGTAGACCATCTCGGCGAGCAGCGTGTTTTTGGGGTCGAGGTCGGGGCGGACTGGATGAAATTCGATGCCTAGCGGGAGGATTTTTGGACCATAGACCGCAGGAACGGCCATTACTGGTTTATGGCCGCGGCGCTTCAGTTCCAGCGCGATGGCGATGAGAGGGTTGATGTCGCCGAAGGTGCCGATGTTGGAGAGAACTATGCGCACAGGGCAGATGACTCCCGCGATTCCCAATTGAGCTAGCTGCCTCTCAAGGGTAATTCAGCGATGCGGGTGGATTTGGCTTCTCACTGTGCCCCATTTATCTCACCATTTTGATTCAAAGGCGCGGAAGCGGCGCTCCTGTTCCCATTGGGCGGCGGCTTTTTCGTTGCTGTCGAGGAATGTTTTGCAGGCGTTGGTGGGCTTGTCTGAGCCGAGGATTTGGTCACGGCACGCCGCGGCTGGAGTGGCGAATTTGTCTTCTTGTGCCCAGAGGCTTTTGCCGGGCAGGAAGTCGTGTTCCATGCCGGTGCGGGCCATTTGCTTTAGGTCGGCGTAGCTGAGGTTGTATTCGAGTGCGGCGCGGACGTATTCGTGGGTGAGGTCGATGCGGGAGACGCCTTCGTCGTCCGTGGAAAGAGCTACGGGGACGCCAGCGCGGCGATAGATGGGCAGCGGGTGGTCCGATCCTTTGATGCCGAGGATGCCGTCGTTTGAGGTGAGGTTGATCTCGATCATGATGTGCTTCTGGGCCAGCTTTTTGAGCAGGGCTTGCGGATCGTTTTCGTACATCACGTCTACGCCGTGGCCGATGCGTTCGGCGTGGCCGAGTTCGACGGCCTGGCGGATGTGGAAGGTGAGGCCGTCGGGCGGGACCATGCCGGGAGCGAGTTCGCCGGCGTGGAGGGAGATGTGCACTGCAGGGTAGATCGAATGCAGGTAATCGAGCATCTTCATTTGCTCGGTGTAGTCCTTCATGGAGAGATAGCCATCTTCAGGCTGGACGAAGTTGATGCCTACGAATTTGGGCAGCTTGGCTATGGTTTCAAAGCCGAGCAGGGTTTGGGCGAAGACCTGCTCTTTGGGGGCTCCGCGCAGGATCTGGTAGATGAAGCGCACCTCTACCTTGCAGGCAGGCGCGGCTCCGGGGCTTGCGCAGTGCTCCAGCTTGTCTCTAAGATCGAGGGCGGTCTGGATGTGTTCTTTGGCGGCGTCGACTTCCTGGTCGAGGCCGGCGTCGAGCAGCTTCTGGCGGAACTCGGCCAGATCTGCGTCCCATCCGATTTTTTTGGCGATGAGGGCGGCGTGGCTGAATGGCGGGGTTTCCATCAGCTCAAGGTATTGCTCGTTTTGAGATGCGGCGCGGGTTGCTACCTCGTCAACCCATTCACCGGTGTGCTCTTTGCTAGTGCCTCCGAAATGATCGAAGGTGGCGAAGAACTGGTCGTGGCCGGACCAGCCGGCGTAGGGCACGAAGCTGCGCATGGAAAAGGCGTCGATGAGCTTGTCGTAGATGGCCTGGTTGACTGGGGTTTGGGTGTGGGCCAAGAGGTCGGCGGCGGAGATTTGGCCGAGGACTCTGGGGCATCCTCCGCTGGGCGGCTTGGCAAAGCTGAGAGCTTTGGTGTCGATGCAGAGGCCATCTTCGCCGGCAGCGCGAATCCAGCTCTCGGCGTAGACTGCGCCGCTCAGATGCACGTGCAGGTCCGCGCCCTTGGGCATGTCGATGAGGAAGTTGCGCAGGGCCAGCGGTCCCTGCCTGCGTGCGGCGTCGAATGCGCGAGCGGTACGCGCCGTACTGCCTGTTTCCGCGGGATTGGCGACTTTTTGGGGCTGGGAAAAGGATGCAGTAGATGCAACCACCAGAAGCAGGGAAGAGAACCAACGCATAACGCCTCGCAGACGATCTCTGAAGTGAAACTTAGTGTAATGTAGGCACCGCGGCCTGGCATGTGGCTATGGCTTCAATGGTTGATCGAGTTTGGCGGCTGGCGGTCCTCTTGCTATACTTGGGAAGTCGTTGCAGAAGCGCAGTATTCCCGCTATGCGGTCGATTCCAGCGCAAGTTTTTCTCACCTGCAATTGTGCGATTCAACTGAGGCCAGATAGCTCAGTGGTAGAGCGCGGCCCTGAAAAGGCCGGCGTCGGCGGTTCGATCCCGTCTCTGGCCACCACATAATAAAGAACTTAGCGG
>Ga0302324_100017325_pt1 | contig 14287 bp, 17 predicted proteins | sample Palsa_T0_1_FD_201949 | JGI IMG/M metagenome (GOLD analysis project Ga0302324, IMG submission 201949) | Peat permafrost microbial communities from Stordalen Mire near Abisko, Sweden - Palsa_T0_1 | ecosystem: Environmental > Terrestrial > Soil > Palsa > Peat permafrost | place: Sweden: Abisko... | reverse complement strand
TAGCGCACCGCAGAGCGGCCGCTCATGATGGCTTGCTACGGCTGATAGGGCGGCGCGACGCCCCAACCCCACCGCGGAACCGGCGCATGCTCCGCGACCGCCGCCCCAGGACGCGAGTTGTGGAGCGCCAGGCGCGAGCCCCACTCCGCATACCCAACGATCGCCGCTCGAAACTCCGGATCCTCGGGTAGACCAGCTTCGTCGGCAGCACGGCTCAGCAGCGTGACGAAGCGCAAGCGCTGCTCGCCGGTGATAGCAAGCCCCAGATGCCGGCCGAGCATCCGCTCGTAGCCACCAAGCTTCTCGGTGTAACCAGCAGGCCCACCCATGACTTCACACCACCAGATGGTCACGTGGCTGCGATGTTCCTCACTCACGTGCCCACCAAACACCGGGCTCAGCAGCTCATCCTGCTCGACCAGGTCATAGAACACGTTCAGCCACCGCCCGAACGCCTCGGTTCCCCCGCCCCACTCATAGACGGTGGGCGGTCCACTCCGATCAGCACTCATTCCTCAGGACGATAGCTCTGAGTGCGGGTGGCCAGCGAATGCGATCGTCCGCGAGGGTCGCGGTTTACCCTTGAGGACCCGACACCAGCGGCACCGAGTACCGCGGCGGAAGCCGGATCAGGATCTTTGCTGCTTAATGGAGTGCGGCTGGGAGCGCGTGCTCAATCGCTTCGACGAGATACGGACTCATGGTTCGGGCGTAGCTGGCGGTGACGTGGGCGGCGGTGTCCCTGTACAGGAGGACGTTTCCGATCGTGGCGGGGCAGAAGCCGTGGCGGCAGTAGAACCGGCGGGTCTCGACCACCCGGGCCCCGGGGATCCATTCGGCGGCTTGGGCCAAGCGATCCGGGTCCTGGTAGCCGACGGTGACAGGGGTGCCACAGTCGCCCGTCGCGCTGTAGGTGATGCGGGCGACGCACGCCGTACTCGCGGGCGACACGCTGGGGTCGTCCTCGACGACCACAATGTGCGCGCCGGTGGCGGCGACGGGCCTCATCGCCTTGAGGTGGTCGGCAACCGAGCTGGTGTACACGCGGATCTCGGTGGCGATGACGACCGCGTAATGGCGGTCAAGGAGCGCCCGCTGGATCAGCCGAAGTCCCGGGCAGTCTGGTGAGAGATAGGCGGGTAGCCATCCGCAGGTTTGTCCGGTGAATGAGGTGACGCGCCAGTTCAGCGCGTTGAGCTGGGGCTCGAGGGCCGCCAGGAGCGCTGCGGCGTGGCTGTCGCCCACGAGGGCAACCCGGATCGCGTCGGGTCGCCGGCTTCCGTACTGGCACGGGTGCATGGGCTGGCGCAGGTAGGCGTAGCAGGCGTAGGCACCACCCGTGTCGTCAGGCAGTTGGCCGGGCAACGGGGCGACTCGGTCGCCTTGGTTCAGCCCGGCGCAGCGATGGCGGGGGTCGAGCGCCGCCGCCCCGACGCAGTTGCTCGGATCGTCCTGCGTACGCCCGATCAGGACCGGCGCCCCAAGCACAAGTCTCGTCGGACTGATTGCCCGGACGGCGAGGAGACCAGCTCCGGCCAGGACTGCGGTCAGCGCACACGCGGCGGCGTATCGCAGCCAGCCGACCGCGGGGACCGGAAGGCGGCCCGGGCGCTGTCGGAACCAGATCCCGCGCCGGGCAGGATCCTCGAGCAGGTGAAATGAAGCGGCGGACAGCCCGAAGATCAGCGCCAGACCCGCCAACCAGTAAGCCACCGAGTATTGGCGGACGACGGTGACGATCAGCACGACAACCGGGAAGTGCCAGAGATAGAGGCTATAGGAGAGCTTGCCCAGGTACTGGCTGACCGGGTTGGTCAACGGCAGCAGCGACCGCCCCGAGAGGCCGGCGCCCGCGCCGATCAGAGCGGCGGCCGAGAGAGCCGGTAGCAGCGCCCACGGCGCAGGAAACCCAGCAGACGATGGCACAACGAACAGCGACACGAGCACACCGAGCAGGCCGACCCAGGCGATCACGAGACGCACTCGCGCCTCGCACCGGGCGATCAGCTGAGCGGCGATCGCGACAAGTGCTCCCAAGCCCAGCTCCCAGGCCCGGACCAAGGTGGAGAAGTAGGCGGCCGTCGGGTTGTGGGCGGTCTCAGCGAAGGCCCACGCGAGTGAGATGCCGGAGATCACGGCGACCGCGACGCCTGCGACCAGCCGCGTGTGCTCGTGTCGCCAGAACCGCAGGCGGAGACCGATCAGCAGCAGGCCCAGCAACAGCCACGGCCACACGAAATAGAACTGCTCCTCGACCGACAGCGACCAGTAGTGCTGCAGCGGTGACGGGGGCAGTGACTGGTTGAAGTAGTTGACGCCGGTCCGAGCGAAACGCCAGTTGGCGGTGAACAGGGCCGCCGCGATCGCGTCTTTGGCGGTGAAGTGGTAGCGGTCGATGCCCGCCAGCACCCGGGTGGCGCACACGGTCACGCCGATCACAAACAGGCCCGCGGGCAGAATCCTCTTGATCCGCCGGGCATAGAAACCCCGGAACGAGATCGTCTGCCGCGCCTCGAATTCGCGCACGAGGATCCCGGTGATCAAGTAGCCAGAGATCACGAAGAAGACATCGACCCCGACGAAGCTGCCCGTCGGCCAGCCTGCCATATGGTTCGCCACCACCGCCAGCACCGCGATCGCGCGCAGACCCTGGATGTCTGCCCGGTAGCGGACGCGGCGATCGTCAGGCGGAGCCGGCGACGGGTTCCGCTGCAGCAGGGCCCCCATCCCGCGCATTGTGCCCTGCTGTGCTGCCTAGCGCTCGCGCGCGTTCAGGCCGAGAGGGGTTCGGGAAGTGCGGTCCCGTAGTGGCATTCACGCCGCCGCCGGTACAGCACCAGCGGACACCGTCTCGTGCCGCGCGACCGCGCTGCTCCCGCGCTGCCGCTTGGCGCAGTCCGGCAGCGCACGGAGGCTCGCGGGCGAGTGCTTTCACCATCTGGGTGCTCAGCGACTGGACGACTCCTATGGCGCCGCCGAGTACTTCGGTGTAGAAGCGCCGAGAGCGCTCGACATCGTCCGAGACGATGAAGTGGGTCAGCACAATCCCCTCTGGGGCGGTGCGAGCTCGGCTATGTGGCACCTCCACTGGTTGGGTCTGGTACCCCGCCTGCGACGGGGTCTGCAGCCGAGGTTGTGATGATCGGGGATTCCATCTCTTTCCGAGGCACCGCTGCAGGCCACCACGTTTGATCCCGATGGTCTTGCCCTGGCTGAATCGGATTGGTTCATCGAGCGTATCGACAAGAAACGTCTCTGGATCCCCGCGATCCCAGACGTCGCGAAGCCCTGGTGCGCCCAAATCGAAATCCGGACGAATTTTCTGGAGAACCAGTCGCTCGTAGCAAGTACCGGTCGAGAACCGCTCCGCCGCTCAAGCGGTCTCGCGTCATCGACGATGGCGCCCGCGCGAACGCACTGGGCTCGTTGCTTGGGCGCGGGCGTCAAAAGTCGTGTGGGTCAGGGATGCAGGATCCGGGGTTCCGGTAGCCATCGGGCATCGAGGTCGAGCATGCGCTTCGAGGGCTTCGCATCGCAAGGCCGGTCCTCAGAAAATGAGGATCGTGATCGTCTTGAACCAGGGTCGGTCTGAGCGGTTTGCAACAACCCGGCCGTGCGATAGGGTGCGCCCGGTGCAACGAGGGGCTCGTACGCGAACGTGCGCCTTGGGGTCGTCGCGTGCATCGCTGTGAGAAGCGATCCACCAGCGCACGCCACGGGTCGCCGCCGACATCGGACTGAACGTGTCGGGAGCGCTCGCTTGCGCGTCGCAGATGTGAACGCTGAGCGAACAGTTGGAGGCCTGTCTGGCTCGCCCCGGGGATCGGCGAGCGTTGTACCGCTCATGCCGCAGGTTGCTGCAGCGTCCCAGGATCGCGCGGACAGAGCGTTCGCGTCGCAGATGCCTCTGGACATCGCGTAGTAGCGAGCGCACGTTGTCCTGGACTTGAACAGATGCGCGACCTCCGCGCTGAGGGCTGCGGGGGTCAGGTGTTCTTGGTTGAGTAGCGCCTGGTAAATCAGGGTCACCCGGACCCGGAAGATGACGTCTTCGATGGTCTGCCCGGTCTCTGTCAGAAACGTTTTGAAATCCGCGGGCGTCTGAAACTGCTCGCGTTTGTCGGCATCAAACGCACGGCGGACCTGGGCAGGGGTGAACGCGATGTGATTGGTGAAAGCGCGGTCTTCGAGCCAGTGAGCCGTGATCAGAAAGTCAAGAACTTGATCTCTGAGAGCCACGAACAGCTGACCACAATCATCTCTGAGGGTGTTCTCGGAGTCATGCCTGTGACGGGACGTCTCCCGCACCCGCGTAATGCACTCGGTGAACTTCGGCGGATCAGTGGGGACGATCACGGGCTGGCCTCGGCTGGTACTGCTCTTGGCGGTCACGAACATCCAATGCTCGAACACCTGGCGGGTGATCGGTGTGCCGACCACGTCGGCAACATTCGCCGTGGTCCCCGCCGTCCCGACCGAAGGAATGAGCCAGGTCGCGAGCACCACCCCAAACACCAACAAGCTCAGCCGAAGCAAGAGCGATCTCCGATTCGCAGTGTTATCCAGACCCACCACGACCAACTATGTCGAAACACCAATCGAAACGTGGTCAGGCCTCCATCGCCAAATCGCACCTGGCGAGCACCTCCACACCGCACGAGATCACGAGCGCATATTCTCGCCCTCGACACTGACCAAGGCGTCGGCGAGAGCGACACCGCGCTCGGTGAGTGGGTGTGGCCTTAAGGCGTGACTTTCGCGTGTTGCGGTTCGGTGCTGACCGACGCTGATCGGCGGGAGCCACCGTCCGGTTAGTCACCGCTCGCCGCGGCCGCCGCGGCTCGGGCCCGGAACGTGCCGGGCGCAAGTTCTCCGTCGGCGCCAAGCATACCCATGGTCGATCGTGCGCGAAGCCGCCGCCAAGGACGCGGCACGGCTGGCGAACCCGCGCCTACGTGCCCTTGGGCAGGACCGAGTCGCCGAGCCCCATGACGCCCGGCGGCGGCCTCACGCCGACCCTGGCCTGTCCGACCGCTTCATCGTTGCTTGCGTCCGTCAGCGTTAGAGTGTGACGACGATTTTGCCGTGGACGTGACGGCCCGCCTGTAGCGTCGCAGCCTCGCTGATCTGTTCGATTGGGAACGTTGCCCCGATTGGCACGGTCACGTCTTGCGCCACGATTGCCGCAGCGATCTGAGGCACTGCGTCGGGCTGAGCGGTGGTCGCGAAGACTGCGCGTGCGCCGCCGGGAGGGGTTGGGCCCGCGGCGATCGCGGCGATGCGGTCGGGTGATACGCCGAGAGCCAGTGCAGTTTCGATCGTCTCGGTGCCAAAGAGATCGATCGCTGCTGTGATGCCTTCGGGAGCGGACGCCCTGACGCGATCCTCCAGGCCCGCGCCGTAGGCGACTGGTTGTGCCCCTAGGTCGCTCAGGAACGGGAACGTGCCCTCCGACGCGGTCCCGATCACCGTTGCGCCAGCCAGCCGAGCCAACTGCACAACGAAAACGCCCACACCGCCTGCTGCCCCGCCGACCAGAACGGTGTCTTTCGACGAGAGATTGAGTACTGCGAGCGCGGCTGACGCGGTTGCGCCGGCGATGTACAGCGTGCTCGCAACCTCGTCGCTGAGTCCTTCGGGAGTGTGAAAAATGGCTTCCGACGCGTCGGTCTTGATCACGACAAAGTCTGCTGCAGCTCGCTCCATGACACCGCCGTACACGCGGTCGCCCACCGTGAATCCGCCGACGTCCTCACCAACCTCGTCGACGGAGCCGGCGAAGTCATAGCCAAACCCGGACGGGAGGGTGATGTTGAAGCGCGCCGCGAGCTCCGGCATGGCGGCGAAGGCCGGATCCATCGGGTTGAGGCCAACCGCCGCAACTCGTATCCGGATTTCGCTGGGTCCGGCATGCGGCTCCGGAACATTCCGGAGTTCCAACACCTCGGGGCCTCCGAACTTCTCGTAGATGACTGCACGACTCATAGGTCTAGCTCCGGCTGAATTGGTCATTAGAGTGCGTCTCCATAGTGATGAGATATTTATCCTATCATCGTGAGCACCGTGATGAGACAAAAGTCTCATGGGTAACATGGGGAACATGCCTCGATGGGAACCAGATGCGCGCGAGCGGCTAGTGAGCGCAGCGCTGCACCTGTTCTCAGAGCAGGGCTTCGACGACACCACCGTGGCCGAGATCTCCGATCGTGCCGGGCTGGCCAAGAGCACGTTCTTTCGGTACTTCCCTGACAAACGCGACGTGCTGACTGCTGGACAAGAGACCTTGTCGAGGCTCTTCGCTGAGGGCGTCTCCTCAGCCCCAGCGGCTGCCACGCCCCTCACTGCGGTCGCCTCAGGGTTAGAGCGCGCGGCTGAGGCGATGGGGCCGTTCAATCGCGAGCTCGCGCCACGCCTTCAGGCCGTCATCGCGACCAGCACCGAACTCCAAGAACGCTCGGCGCTCAAACAGGTCGGGTTGGCCGCGGCCATGGCAGGCGCTCTACGCGCGCGTGGCGTCCCAGACTCGGCGGCCAGCCTCGCAGCAGAGCTAGGCGTCCTCGCATTCAAGGAGGCGTACACCACATGGCTCAGGCCAGACAACCACCACGAGCTGAGTGAACTCACACGCAAAGCCCTAGACGGACTGCGCACCACCGTCACCGAACTCGGTTGAGAGTATGCCCGAGCGCGCGCCCACTGCGCGCTTGGGCCTACTTCGGCGAGCCGGCCCCGGACCTCGACGTGCTGACGGTGCCTCCTATGCCGCTGCAGCGGCCACGCGCTATGGCGACGTTGCGCTGTCGCCTCAGGCGTCCAGCGGTAGCGTCCGGAGGGGGACGCTTGGGTTCTCGCGGTGATCGCAACACCCGCGATTGGAGCTGGTCATTTTGGTTTGTAGGAGTTCTTCTTTCTGTATGCGAGTGATTGTCTGGTCGACTCGTCGGACTTCGTCCGAGACTTCTGGTGGCTGCAGGCCCGCCTGATCGTGACCGCCGAAGGAGCCGATCCGCCAAATCAGTCGGTTGCCCACCTGGAAAAGGAGTACTTTGGAATGCAGGGCCGTTATCGGCCGCTGCTGCTCGATTCGCTCGCGCAGGCCCGCTTGGCACGGCTTGCCTCTCGCTGACCTTCACGGCCGTTTCGTCCACGGCGACAGAAACGCCGTTCACAAAAAGGACTTGTCCCCATCCGGAGTCCTCATGGGAGGTCAGTCATGACCACGATCCCAAGATCATCAGCGTCGTGACCACGTTCAACCATCCTGCGGAACTCAAGCACTAAGCAACCATTCCCACTCACGAAGCTAGCGAGATCGTCGGCAACCCGCAGCCTGATCTGGCCTGCACTACCCATAGGAACTCATGGCCTATTTCCTTTCACATATTCGCAACCGCAAGCTCGGTGTCTCGTTAGGGCTTCTCGTCATCCTCGGCGCCGTCGTCATTGACCTGGTGTTCTCGGGCAATCCGGCTCTATCAATCGGCGTTCTTTTGGTGGTCGTGATCATCGGGGTGGTCCGCCGCCGCTCGGTGCTCGGCCGCTCGCGGTCTCGCGGCCCCGACAAGCAGCGCTAACGAAGGGCCTCCGCTGAGGCGGTTCTGGCTCGCGAAATCAATCAGGTCCGCGTCTTATGCAAGGCGCGCCCACGACGCTGCGTCCAGGATTAACGCTCACAAGGCACAAGGAGAACCCATGACAACCGCCGCCAAGACCCAGCCACCGCAAGCAAACGGGCGAGCCAGACAAGTTAAAGGCTGGTATCTAGATCCGGCCCGCGGCGCGACGGATCGATCCATCATTAGCGGCTTGATCGCCGCGGTGATCTTCTTTGTCATTGACGTCGCCACGGGAGGCGGCGTCGTATCGGCGATCGGCTTGGCCGTGATCCTCGGGATCTTCGTTGCCGCGATCTTTTTCGCGATCTCGCGCACGATCATCGCGGGCATGCGCAACCGCTCTTGAACCAAGAGCCGGACGGCGCCGGTCGACAACTCCGCCGACGTCCCGCCATATGGGCTCGCGTGTGCAGGTGCCGCCACACTATGGCCTTGAGGAACCGACTCGACGCCGCCAAGATCGCTCCCGTCAGAGCGACGCGTATTCGTTGGAATCTTGACCGAGAGTCGTCACTGCCGCCCCGTGGCGACCCCTCGGCGGTGGCGACGCGTTCGGCTGACAGCGACCTGAGCTCAGGACCGGGCTGACGCGACCGATCGTGGCGCAGGCCGGGAATGTACGAAGCGAGAGCCAGCGAACCAGGCGACCACGGCGATGAACGCGCCGGCCACCATGACCGCCACCGCGATCCGGACGAGCATCGTGGTGGCGATCGACACCACCTCACCGGCGGCCGGACGCAGCGACGCGTCGTTGACCAGCGAGCTCGGCACGGCCGCGACGGCGATCAACCGCACCAGGAGTACCACCGCGGCGGCCACGATCAGCGAGACTCCGACCCACATCAGCGTGCGGCGCCGGCGACCGCCGGCGATCGCGATCACCAGCAGGTACACGAGCGGGACGACGATGGCCAGCACGAGGGCGAGCCCTCGCAGGGCTTTGCCTCCCTTGCGGACCAGGCTGAGCTGATCGGAACGCAGGATCCTCAACTGCGCGGCCGACGCCGGCAGCTGGGCACCGAGATCGACCGGTAGCGACAGCCGCGCCGAGACCGCCTCCAGAACGGTGCGGAGGTTCAGCGTGACCTCCCCCCCGTTGACGGAAACCGCGCGACTGTGACCCTCGACGATGTTCACGAACGTCTGGGCGGCCACGCGATTCGCCGCCGCCCACGCCGTCTGAAGATCCGGACGCGCGAGCGCGCGCTCGATGCCGGACGCCGCCGCCTTGCGCAGGTCCTCGGCCGCCCCACTGGCAAACGGCTGGAGCACCGGAGGCACGTCAGACCCGATCACCCCGGACACGTTCAAGCTGTCCGACAGCTGACCGACCAGGTAGTTCGCGGTCGCGGCGCGAACCTGAGCGTTATGCAGCAGCTGCCGGCTCGTACTCGCCCAGTTATCGGGATTCAGCAGCTCACGATTGGCCCAGATCGCCAGCATCGCGAGCACGGCGAGCACCGTCGTCAGCGCGAGCAGGACGTGGATGAGAACCCCGTTTGGCTTCCCCGTCGCATTCCCAGGTGCCGCCGGCTTGTGGGTCGTCGTCACCGCGCCGCGCTCCGCCAGACCATCGGATTATCGTGCCACCTCCCGGCTATTCCGGAGACGAGGCACTGATCGTGATCGAGACCGGCGAGGTGTTCGCCGGCTCGCTCCCCGGTCGGGCTCTACGGCTCGTGCGCGCATGGCTTGATGAGCAGCGAGCCGAACTGATGGCAAACTGGATCGTGCGAGCGCTGGCCAACAGACTGAATCTTTGGATCCGCTGAGATGAGCGAGTTGATCAAGTTCGACGCCCTCGAGCCGCTGGATGGCCACTGGCTGAGCCTCACCTTCTCCGACGGTGAGGTGAAGGATGTCGATGTCGGAGAGACTCTCGGCCGCGGAGCCGTGTTCTCCGCTAGCCGCGAGGGCCGCGCGGTCTTCGAGCAGGTCCGTGTCAACCCAGAGACCCGCACGATCCAGTGGCCCGATGAGGTCGATCTCGATCCTGAGGTGCTCTCCGGCAGATTTGCACTCGACGCACGCGGAGGCAACTGACCTGAGCGGCGCAAACCAATGTTGAGCGAACGGTCGGAGGCCTGTCTGGCCGGCCCGGGATCTGCGAGCTTTGGGCGAGCTGCTCGGACTCCCGGTTCGCGACGATCTCGACAGCGATAATCGCTCGGATGTCGCACGACGCCGACCGTTGGTCTCGCTGGCACGCCGTGCGCGATGCAGGCGGCGTTGATGAGCGCCAGGTCGTCTCAGCGCGCCTTCGCCGCGCCCAGGAGGAGCTTCTGAGCGCGGTCGAGCCGCTTGACGGCGCGACGCTGCTGGACGTCGGAACGGGGGACGGCCTGGTCGGCCTCGGCGCGCTCGACCTCGTGGGCACGCGAGGCAGCGTCATCTTCTCGGACATCTCGGCCCCGCTACTGGAGCGATGCCGCGAGGCCGTGGACGCGCATCCCGCGCGAGAGCGTGCTCGGTTCGTGGTCGCTCGCGCTGAAGATCTCGTTGGCGTGGCCGACTCCTCGGTCGAGGTGGTCACGGCGCGCGCGGTGCTCGTGTTCGTCGCCGACAAGGCGGGCGCCTTTGCCGCGATGCACCGTGTGCTGCGTCCGGGCGGGCGGATCTCGCTGCGCGAGGTCGTGGGACGCCTGATGTTCCCGGAGCCGCCCGAGCGATTCTGGGGCTACGACCTGAGCTCGGTCGTCGAGCTGTGCGTGCGGGTGAAGGCTGCCCACGCCGAGCTCGAGAATCCAGCGTTTCGCGCCGCCAGGCTCGATTTCGACGACCGCGATCTCGTCGATCTGGCGCGAGCGGCGGGATTCGACCGCGTCCATGTCGAATGTCACATCGACCTCGAGCCCGGCGCGCTAATGCCCGGTGCGACCCTCGAGCGGTTGCTCGACAGTGCGCCCACGCCTGTCGCGCCCACGATCGGCGAGGCAGTCGACCACGCGCTGGACAACCTCGAGCGCAGGGAGTTCCTGGCTGCGCTGCGGGACGCCATCCACGCCGGCAACGCCATACGCAGAACCGCGATCGCCCGGGTCGCTGCGCACAAGCCGCTCGAGCCGTAGCCCAAGCCTGCCACCTGCCCGGGTTGTGAGCGAAAGGAGGGGCTCGCGAGAGAGACCCATCAGCCGCCGAACACTCCCAGGGCCCAGGCGACGATCGGGTGCACGCCAGCCGATTCAACGGACAAGGTTCTGGTCGCCCCGGACTGCTGAGGCCGTTGGCCCGGAGGCGCGCTGACTAGGTCAAGAGCACCGATGACAGGCGGGTGGGGGCGTACCGACGGGGATGCGTCCGGCGTGAATGTCGCGCTCGTGCGTGGCGAGGACGTCGCAGCGATTGTTGAGGGCGACCGTGCTGTGCCCTTTGACGCGCCTCCACACGACGGTGTGCGGATCGATCGCGGCGAGCAGGGCAACCCAGAGGTCCTGGTTTTTGACGGGCTTCTTGCCGCTCTTCCAGCCGTTGTTCTGCCACTTGCCAAGCCATCCTTCTGTGAACGGATTCGCCACGTAGGCTGAGTCCGGGTGGATCGTGAGTGTTGTCGGGCGTGTGAGCGCCAGTAGCCCTTCAAGAACTGCTTGCAGCTCCATCCGGTTGTTCGTGGTCATGTCGTCGCCGCCATGGCCTTCGAGCTTCTTCGCCACGCTCCCGTCGGGTTTCCGGGCGATGAGGATGTAGGCCCAGCCGCCCGGTCCGGGATTCCCTGAGCAGGCGCCGTCAGACCAGAGTTCAGTGCCGACGGTCATACGCCGAGACTACGCGCTCTGCCAGCTGTCAACCGCGGCCGGGCTTGTGGCTTGACTTTTCAAAAGTGACGGGTCGGTCGCCCCGGGGTAAGGTAATCATCATGTCGGGCAACCTCGCGTCCTTTGCCATCCACGTCGATGATGTCGACCGTGCTCGCGCGTTCTATGAGGCGGTTCTCGGCTGGGAGTTCGAGGCCTGGGGTCCTCCCGGCTTTTTCTTGATCCGTACCGGCGACGACGGTTCGCCTGGCGTCCAAGGTTTGATGCACGAGCGCCGGGAACCGCGCACCGGAACCGGTCTCAATGGGATCGAAGTCACTTTCTCGGTTGACGACGTCGATGTCGTCGCGGCGGCGGCCGAGTCCCACGGCGGGCAAATAATCATCGCGAAATCGGTCATCCCGACCGTAGGCACGTTGGTTCGGTTTCTTGACCCCGAAGGCAATGACATCGGCGTGATGAAGTACGAAACGCCACCCCACACTTGAGCTGCCGCGCAGCCCGCGCACCCCAGGGACACACACACCGTCTCACCGACCTCCGAGCGGACGCGCTCGCTAGCCGCCGCTGCGGCTGGCGAGGCGGCGCTCAGACCGTTCGCTGATCCATCCGATTTCAGACGGCGTCACGGCTTCCGTCATAAGCCCGATGCGGCCATCTGATGAACCCGCGGGAGGCTACGGCCATTCGCGCAAGCTGAAGGGCGTGCGTCCCGGCCTACCGGCGGCGCAGTTCCTTCGCCGGTCCCGACTGACAGCCTTCCGAAGCGGCGTCCGACCAGGCTGCGGTTTCGCGGTGCGGTTCGAGCGGTCTACGGTGTGTGGACGCTGTGAAGGTCGATTACTTCTTGCGTGATCTCGAACGGAATGTTTGGCTTCACGTTTGCGTCGAACCACGTGTCGTGCTGCTCCTGCGTCTCCCACACCTCGGCAACGACAAAGCCTCTGGCGTCTTCGTATGTGACATGGACTAGGAAGCCCGGCGACTTCTTTAGCTGCTCGACTAGGGCCGGCGCGGCCTCGTCGTACTGCGCGCCGCTCATCGCGGAACGGTGTCGAATGAGAACGGGCATGGTGTCCTCCTGTAGAGATCTGGACCATGGGTTGGACAGTCGACCCACCCGTCGCGATGCCACGGCGGCATTCTTCGGATGAGGTGCATGTGAAGCACTTCTGTGACGGCCGCGCCAAACCTACACCGGGACGGGTCGAGCATGTTTTTTTGGGCCGCCCAGCCATTGCCAACGCTACGCGAGGCGTAAACTCGAGACTCTGAGCGCCGCGCCGCTCGCTTCCCAACGATCGCTTTCCGGCGGCCTCGTCTTGGCCGGATCGATGTTCGCTTAGCGTCCGGTCAGCGTACGGCCGTGTGGGCGCTTGCTGTGGCCCTCGAAGCGCAGCGGAGGCTGTCGATCATCGCGCGATCGGCTACCACGACCAACGGCGGAAGCGTGGGGCACACCGGCCCGCATGACCCGGTGTGTGTGGATGAGCGCCCCTTCGCGGCGCCTGTATTCGGCGATCTTCGCCGAGTCGCGGGGTAATCTGACTGCGGTGTCGCCCAACGAACTCGGATTTCCGCACGACGCGGCAGGCGCCCGTGCGTCGGATCGCGACCGGGAGCAGGCACTTGAGCAGCTCTCAACCGCAGCCGGTGACGGACGGCTGACGCTGGAGGAGTACTCGGCCCGCGCCGACCGGGCGCTCTCGGCGCGCAAGCTGGGTGAGCTGGCTGAGCTGACCACCGACCTGGAGCGTCCGCCTGACCCGGCGGCCGCCGTGCCCGAGCAGATGACCGCGATCCTCAGCAGCGATTCTCGCCAAGGTCACTGGCGCGTGCCGGCGCAGCTGTCGGCGCGCTCGCTGTTGGGCGAGTGCAAGATCGACATGCAGGACGCGGTGCTCACTTCGCATACGACGGTGATCCACGCGCGGGCGACGCTCGGGTCAATCGAGATCTTCGTCCCGGACGGTGTCGAGGTGCGGCTCACGGGCAAGGCGATTCTCGGCGAGAAGTCGTCGACCGTCCGGGACGCAGCGGTCCCAGGCGCGCCCGTGGTCGAGGTCCGAGCGACCGCGCTCCTAGGGAGCGTCAGGGTGCGCCCTACAAGGCTCTCCCGGCGGATCGGCGGCGCACTGCCCGAGATTGCCGCCGCCAAGCTTGGCCCGGATGGGGACAAGCACAACGACAGGTCATGACGGCTTCGGGCCGGCGGCGCTGCTGCCGACTATCGTCGCTCTGAGCAGCGCCCGGTTGAGTTCCCCGTCGGACGCCTACGAGGAGGCTCTGGGCGTTGCGTCAGTCGAGAGCCTCGAGCAGATGGAAGAGCTCTCGGGCCCAGTGCGGGTCTTCGCGTTGAGCCCAAAGCGCGGCAGCGAGCGCGCGGATGCGTAGCCAGGCGACCATGCGGTCGCGGTCGAGGCCGGCGGCGGTGGCGTAGGTGGCGGTGAGCTTGCGGAGGTACTCGCGGCCGACGGCGAGTTGGTGGGGGATGTCGCGCAGCGCGGCGCCGTACATGAATCCGAAGACGTCAGCGTGGGGGTCGCCAAGGTGTGGTTTGGGGTCGATCAGCACCCACCGGTTCCGACAATGCTCATCGCGTCCGTGGCGGCCTCGCGCAGAGTCGTGCCGGGACGAACGCGCTGCAGCAATATTGTCAGTCCGTGGTCCCGGGTGGCGTACACCTGCGGCGCGGCGCCCGCGCTGGCGCCACTGGTCGCCCGATCAAGCTGAGAGCGTGATCGCAAACGCCCAAGATCGGCTGGCGACCGCGATCGACGCTTGGCAGCTCACGGCCACCGAACCACGCGCGACGACGGTACGAGGTGGAGCGTTCGATCGCCGGAGAGTTCCGCTTCGACCCGATCGTTAGCAGCGAACCTGCTAGCAGGCGCACCGATGCATGCTCGCATTCCG
>Ga0302324_100017324_pt1 | contig 14288 bp, 6 predicted proteins | sample Palsa_T0_1_FD_201949 | JGI IMG/M metagenome (GOLD analysis project Ga0302324, IMG submission 201949) | Peat permafrost microbial communities from Stordalen Mire near Abisko, Sweden - Palsa_T0_1 | ecosystem: Environmental > Terrestrial > Soil > Palsa > Peat permafrost | place: Sweden: Abisko... | reverse complement strand
CTAGCAGCCTGTCGGGTTTAGTAGACGTGTTAAATGGGCGATAATCATGTTCGGTCCCCTCACATTAATGGAAGTCATGAGCAACTTTCGACCGATCAATCGCGACACTGGATTTTTGTTGCCGCCCTCGGTGGATGAGTGGTTGCCGCAAAGGCACTTGGCGCGCTTTGTGGTCGAAGTCATCGACGGAGTGGATCTGTCGGAACTGGTCAAAGCTTACCGTGGCTCGGGTATCGCCTCGTATCACCCGGCGATGTTGCTGGGGCTGCTGGTATATGGCTATTCGACCAAGGTTTTCTCGAGCCGGGCGATCGAGCGAGCGACGCATGACTCGGTGGCATTTCGCTTTATTGCCGGCAATGAACACCCGGATCACGACACGATTGCGAACTTTCGCAAGCGCTTCCTGCCCCAAATTGCGGCCTTGTTCGTCGAGGTGTTGAAGCTGGCCAGCACGATGGGAATGCTCAAAATGGGCACCGTCGCCCTGGACGGCACAAAAGTGCACGCCAATGCGAGCCGGCACAGCGCCCTGTCGTACGGGCATGCGAAGAAGATCGAGAAGCAGCTGAAGCGCGAAGTGAAGCAACTGCTGCGCCTCGCCGAGCAGGCCGATGGGGTGAACGTTCCTGACGGGATGTCGATCCCGGAGGAGTTGGAGCGCCGGGAACTGCGTCTGGCCGCGATTGCCGAGGCGAAGGCGAAGATCGAGGCGCGTGCCGAGGAGCGTTTGCAGCGCGACCAAGCAGAGCATGAAAGCAAACTTGCCGCTCGCGCTGAGCGGGAGAAGAACACCGGCAAAAAGCCGCGCGGTCGCCCGCCCGAACCGCCTACCGGGGGTGTGAAAGAGAAGGACCAGGTCAATCTGACGGACGAAGACTCGCGGATCATGAAAGTCGCCGGCGGCGGCTTCGATCAGTGCTACAACGCCCAAGCGGCGGTGGCCACCGGCAGCATGCTCATCGTTGCCACCGAAGTGACCCAAGCGACCAACGACAAAGAGCAGTTGATACCGATGATCGAGAAAATCCAGGCGCTGCCGAAGGAACTCGGTCGCGCCAAACGCATCCTCGCCGATAGCGGCTACCTGAGTCAGAGTAACGTCGAGCAATGCGAGGCGGCGAAGATCGAACCGCTGATCGCGATGGGGCGCTCTCGCCATCATGTCAGCTGGAAGCAGCGCTTCGCCGCAACGCCGAAATCCCCGCCTGACTCGGCAACCGCGCTGGAGAAGATGGCGTATCGGCTGAAGACCCCGCGCGGCAGGAAGCTCTACGGACTGCGCAAACAGACTCCGGAACCGGTGTTCGGCATCATCAAGTCCGTGATGGGCTATCGGCAATCTCTGCTCAGAGGACTGGAAAACGTCAAAGGCGAGTGGAATCTGGTAACGATGAGCTGGAACATCAAGCGAATGTTCGCGATGCAGCCTTGCTGAGAGAGCATCACGAGCACTCCGCGCACCATCATCGATCAATGCCATCATGAATCCACGCTCGATACCCGCCTCTATCCGTTCAACCAAAATCGTCAATCCGACAGGCTGCTAGGATCGTGGAAATGGACGGCACATGAAGATCTGGGTGGGCGTAACGGACGAGCAGTGGTTCGACCGGTTGAGCTTGTTAAAGCCCGACGAAGTGAACTTCTGGCAACCAAGTGGTGGCCGCAAGTTCGCCGCTTTGGCGCCTGGTGAGCCGTTTCTGTTCAAACTGCATAGTCCGAAGAATTTCATTGTCGGTGGAGGGCATTTCGTTCGGCATTCTCCGCTGCCAGCCTCGCTCGCCTGGGATGCCTTTGGCGAAAAAAATGGGGTAGCCTCGTATCGCGAATTACTGTCGCGCGTGCGCCGTTATCGCAAAGAAGGTGACTCCGTAGATCCGGTCATCGGTTGCAACGTATTGGCGGAACCGTTCTTCTTCGCGCGGGCGCAGTGGATTCCGGCACCGACCAGCTGGGCGCCCAATATCGTTCAGGGCAAGACTTACGACTCGATGACCAGTGAAGGCGCCGCGCTTTGGCGGGAGGTCCAACAATCCGTCGCGCACCACGAAGGCGTTGCCGAATCATCCGTTGAACTAGAGGAAACCGACGCTAACCGTTTCGGCTCGGAATATTTGACCCGCAGCCGGCTTGGACAAGGGGCCTTTCGTGTACTCGTGATAGATGCCTATCAACGGCGGTGTGCTGTGACCGGCGAGAAGACATTGCCAGTGCTTGAAGCCGCCCATATCAGGCCCTATGCCAGCCAGGGACCTCATCAGGTGAGCAACGGAATTCTCTTGCGGTCCGATCTGCATAAACTGTTCGACGTGGGGTACGTGACAGTCACTCCTGAGCTCAAGCTTGAAGTCAGTCCACGGCTGCGAGAGGAGTGGCACAACGGCCGGGAGTACTATGCCCACCACGGTCAACCGCTAACTTTCATGCCGACGGAGGCAAGCAACCGACCGCGCGCCGAGTACTTGCGCTGGCACAACGAGGAAGTATACAAAACGTGAACGCATCAGAGACGCTACCCCAACCCGACCGCCTGGTAAAGCTGCGAGATGAATTGCGCCAATTTGCGGCCGACCGGGATTGGGAGCAATTCCACACGCCAAAGAATCTCGCGATTGCGCTCAGCGTTGAGGCCGGCGAACTGCTTGAGCACTTTCAGTGGCTGACAACGGACGAATCGCAGCGGCTGCCAGCCGATAAATCTAGCGCGATCCGCCTCGAAATGGCCGATGTCCTACTCTATCTTATCCGTCTCGCAGATCGCCTGGGGATCGATCTCGCGGCGAGCGCCTTCGACAAGATAGCGATAAATGCCAAGAAATATCCGGTATCCCTTTCGAAGGGCTCGTCAAAGAAATACACGGAGCTGTAGCGGAGGCGGAGATCGCGAGAAAGACGCCGACCCTGAGGCTCGCCGGCGTCACTTGCTCGCCCGAATGTATCGCGTGAGATGGCGGGCGAGGCGGGCAACATCGAGCGCAGTTAGCGTTTCTTATTGCCGCGCGATTCGCGCTGCAAGATCGGCCGCGCTGAGCACCCATACGGGTGCCAGCGACTCTCGGTGATCGACGATCGACCAGCCCGGGAAAACGACGATGGGTGTCACCCAGATCGGCTTTCTCGTGAATGTCTTGAGAATTTGCTGGAGATCGGTCGCGCCCTCGCGCGCTTGACGTAGTGGATCGCGATCCGGCCTGGATCCATCGACCTTGAGATGGTCCGAGGTGACAGATACCACGGCGCCGCGCCGCAGCGGCTTTGATCGTGTCTTGGTTTCTACCGCGTAGATACCGCGGGTGCAAACAATTACATGGTCGACGTTGCCATGCGCGATGGGCGCGTCGTGGAAAATGCGAGCGGTAGGATCTAGCCGGTTGTTCATATATTCGGCCATTGCGCGTTCGCCCTCGCGGCCCAATTTGAGCGCTTTCAGCTGAGCCCAGTTCCGCCGCCATCTCGCCGCGAAAACGGCGACGCTCACGACGAGCATCGCTGAAAACCCCCACGGATTTCGCGGCGCGTTGCTGAAGTAGCCGATCCATTCAGTCAAGCACACAATGAGAAGCATGCCGACTATCATCAACGGAAGGAGAAAGTGATCGACGGCGAAATCCTGAAGCTTGGTGTCGATTGATTGACCCGGCAGATTCAGGAGCCTCTTGGTGATAGGGGAATCCCTACTGTCGATTGCCCCACCTTGATCTGTTTTATCGCTCATTCACCATCCCGCTGGTGCCCATTAGTGGAGAGGCTTGACTGTAAGCCAAAGATCTTGATGGAAATGTGACTCACTCCGCAGCACTGGTGGAGTGCGCAAGACCCTACTATTGGGCTATTCTCGTGCCCCCAATAACGCCAGGGATGGAGTAGGGATATGGTGTCCGATCGACTGTCAGACGCAACAAGAAATCCGGCGCCCGAAAGGGCTTTGGCACGGTTCGTTATAACTGACAGAGGACTATTCGAGGATTTTGGCGCGCTTGGGGTGCAATGCCGTGATCGGTGAGACTCTCAAACAGTTGAGTCTCAAAGTCTCGCAGTACTTTCTTGACTTTTTGGAATCCGACTTCAAGCGTCAGCAAGCGCCACGCCGGCGAGTGATCTTGCAAACCGCGTCTGGGTTCAAGGCTGGCATGCCTCTCTCGCCGTACAGAACCCTGCTTGACGCGGTCTGGAACGTGCTTGCCAAGCCGTGGGAAGACGCCGAGATCTCCATTACCCCGCGCGTCTTCACTAAGACCTTGAGTCAGCCGTTAAGGCTGATCCTGAAGGAGCAAGTGATTGCCTTAAGCCGCGAGCAACTCGAAGCCGTCATCTTGGCGGTGGTCCAGCAGGCCAAGAAGACGTTGCCGAACGCGGTATCCCACCCAGAGGAATGGGTCGCGTTGGTCCGCCAAGAGTTGGCGACGAGTATTGGTGCCAACATTGTACGGCCGATGTTGGCTTTCATTGATACCGCGCTAAAAGATCAGGCTTACTCGTCGATCGACTCAATCTTCAACGCAGAGGGCGATCTGATTGAAGTCCTCGCCGAGCCGTTGGACGTGCAGCTTCCGGAGGTATTGGCACGGTTTTCGGTGAGCCGCGACGTGGCGGAATTGACGCAGACAGCCATCAAACTTCTAAATCTCGAATTTGTACGATCCTCCTTGAGTGCGTTTTTCGAATCCTTTGCGGCCGCCGACGCGTTCCTCGAGTTTCGTGATCTGGAGACGTATGTGTCGACGTCAGAAGGCAACCAGCTGTACCTGTACGTGGGCACCATTAAATACGGGTCATCAACTTACCCGATGTTGTACTTGCCGATCGAGACGCGCCGGGATGAGCACCATGGCACCTACACGCTGAAGTTCGGTAACCAGTTGTACGCGAACAAACGCGCCACCGATTTCGTGCTACAGGAGCTGGGCTCGCGTCAGCAGCGACAATGGCTGAGTCCCATCCCAGAGAGGATTACCTATCTCACGACGGCCGAGTCAATAGCGCAGGCCATATCGCCCATCGTCAAGAAGATCACTCGCGCCTACGGGTTCGTGGATGACCTTAAGCTGGCGCCGGGACCGGTATCCCAGCTGTCCGATACGCAAGTATCGATCTCAAGCGGCCTATATTTCTGCGCGTTCGAGAAGGCGGATGAGGCGCTACTCAACGATTATGAGGAAATGATCTCGCAGATTCGGACGAACAAGGCCGGTGTCGTTGAACTCTATCAATCGATCATTCAAGGAGTCATCGAAGGCAATCCCGTCAGTATCGACGGAGCCATTGACCAACAATGGGCCGAGCGGCCCGTTGACATTCGAGCCGTGCCGGACACGCCCATTCCGCTCAACGAAGAGCAGCAAAAGGTACTGCATGCGATCCACCATGAGGAGGGACGCATCATAGTGGTTGAGGGCCCTCCGGGCACGGGCAAGTCGCATACGATCGTGGCAATCGCGGCGGACTGCGCCTTTCGGAAAAAAAGCTGCCTGGTCCTGTCCGACAAAGCCGAGGCGCTGGAAGTCGTTCATAACAAGCTATCGGCCGCGATGAATGACGTCCGCGGCACCGATGACTTCCCCAACCCGCTACTTCGACTAGGAACTGAGCACGCCAATTTCAGGCGGTTGACCTCCGCCACGACAATTACACAGGTCGCCGCGCAAGTAAAAGCCACCAAAGCTAACCGATCGCATCTGGAAGGCGATCGAGACCACCGTCGTCAAGCACTGAGGGAACAAATCGGCTCGGTCGTGACGGCTTACGGAGCGATCAAAACCCAAGACATTCTCGATCTCGAGCGGCTCGCAACGCAGATCGACACGCTCTGTGGTGAGAGCCTATCGGCGGTCCTCGATCAGATGTGTGAATTAACCCCCGCGCCTGCAAAAGACGGCGTTCGACCAATCAACCCATCGATAGAGGCGTTCCTCTCTGACATCCTATCGGCGTCAACCAATCGATCCCGCGCCTCGATGGATGCGCTACTAGCTACGTATCGATTCGCGTCCGAGATCTCAGATCGCATTAAAGAAAGCTGCTTTCAGGACTGTCCATCGTTGAGCCCGGCGCAGTTGGAGCAGCTTACTGAGGTCATCCGCGAGGTCGAGGGATTAAAGAAGCCCTTGATCGGCTGGCTGCTGAGCCGTCGTAAGTTGCTTGTGTTGGCCGCCAAGTGTCAGGGAATCTCCACGTTTCGCATGGCCATCGAATTTCCACGCGACCTCGCGATGATCAAGGGTGTGGCCACGGCCGGTCACCAACTCGCGGCGGCGATCTCCAGCAATCCCAATCGATCTATCCAATTCGCGAATGTTTATTCAGTCCTCGGTAAAACGGCTTTTCCGGTGGCGGGTTTGGAGGAGCTATCCCTCTTTGTAGTCGCCCTCAATAAGGTACCAACCTGTTCGGCCATCGAACGATTGTACGAGACCACGCCGACGGCGACCGCCGCACGGCTTTGGACCCTATCGATTCGGTATGCACTCCAGATGCGCGCCCTGTGCAAACAGTTTGCGAATGCACCGCATCTCGAATACGTGGCGCGCAAGACCGAAGTAGAGAAACTCAACACGGCGCTTATGAATGCGGAAGTGGATTCACGACTGATCTCGTTCATGGAGAATTCGCGAGCGGATGCGAAAGTGTTGGCCAAGCTCATTAAGGAAAAGCAAAAGTTCCCCGAGGACAAATTCGAGACGGTCAAACAGGCATTTCCCGTCATGATCGCAAGCATTCGCGAGTTCGGCGAGTTCATGCCCCTCAAGAAGGATCTTCTCGACGTGTTGGTCATCGACGAGGCCTCCCAAGTGTCGATTGCTCAGGCATTCCCGGCCATGTTACGAGCGAAAAAGATCGTAATCTTGGGAGATACCAATCAATTCGCCAATACGAAGTCGAGCAATGCCAGCATCGAGCTCAACCAGAAGCACCGGAGCGAGCTGGAAGCATATTTTAAGAGGGAGATATCGACTGACGCCGCGATGCTCGAGCGCTTGAGTTATTTTGACGTGAAACGTTCTGTGCTCGAATTCGGCCAGCTGTACGCCAACTTTAGAATCATGCTTCGCAAGCATTTCCGATCATATAAGGAGCTGATCCATTATTCTTCATCGACCTTTTATGCCGGCCAGCTCCAGGCCATAAAGATTCGCACCGTCCCGCTCGCAGATTGCATCGAATTCAATGAATTAACCATTCCCGACGAGAAGTTTGCCCGCAACACCAACCCGGTAGAGGCCAACTTTATCTTGGCACGTTGTGTGGAATTGCTAGAGGAAGGTTCTCCGCCCACCGTAGGCGTCATTACGCCCTTTCGGGAACAACAGTCTTATCTGAGCCGCCTATTTGCCAATGATGCCCGTGCCGCGGAGTTTCGCTCACGCCTTAAGATCAAGGTAATGACCTTTGATAGCTGTCAAGGCGAGGAGAGAAATCTCATTTTCTATTCCATGGTCGCGACTAAGGGTCACGATCTATTGAACTACATTTTCCCCGTCCAGCTCGAGAATCCGGACGAATTGATCGGCGAGAAACTAAAAATGCAGCGCCTTAACGTGGGATTTAGTCGCGCGCAGGACGCCGTTTCCTTCGTGTTATCCAAGCCGCTCTCCGAATTCAAAGGATCTATCGGCCAAGCCCTCAGGCATTTCGAGACGGTAGGTAAGAGTCACAAGGCGGGTGGAGATGAAACCGACCCATTGAGCCCAATGGAAAAGAAGGTTCTTGACTGGATCTATGCGACTCCCTTTTATCAGTTGAGAACGGACTCAGTGGAAGTCCTTCCTCAATTCCCGCTTGGCGACTATCTGCGCCAGCTGGATCCAACCTATAAGCACCCGTCGTGGCGTGTAGATTTTCTCGTGACGGTGAATACGGAATGCTCTGTTATCTACGTGGTAATCGAATACGACGGCTTTGAATATCATTTCAAGAGGGGAGCCCCTGTTGATGTGACCAATCATGACCGCTACCTACGTGAAGCCGACGTTGAACGTCAGCTGACTCTTGAAAGCTACGGATATCGGTTTCTTAGGCTGAATCGATTCAACCTAGGTACCGATCCAGTGGCAAAGCTTTCGGAGAGGCTCGAGCAGATAGCGGCCTCTGCTGCGCGCGCCGATTCGACTGGCGCGGTTAAAATCATCAGTCAGCAAGCAGAAGCACTCACTGACAAGAGCGCAAAGGTCTGCGAGCGGTGCGGAGCCATTAAACCGATGGCCTTGTTCTTCGACAAGACACTGGGCGGCGGCTCGGGGGGAAACGGTCGGATTTGTATGCCCTGCAAACATGGCGAATCGGCGACTCTGGGCCAGAGGCAACGATTTGGCAGGCGGAGACGCTGGTGACCGCCAAAAGTCCCCCCACGGTGTTCAGCCATAACCGTCTGATTGTGTCGCGTCAAGTGAGACGAGAAATCTCATTTTGAGCGAGAGGACAGCCAGGGAGGGAAGTTTGCGCCGACATACGGTAATTGCTCACGGTCGCCACGCCGTGCGCGAGCGGCGCCTGGATGCCGCGCGGCAGCGCCAACACGGGTTGCACATTCTCACTTTCGAGCAGCTTGCGGCACGACTTGCGGGCGGTCTCACGTGCTCGGTCGATGAAGAGACTCTGCGCCAAGCCGTTCAGGCGGCGCTGCCCACGTTGAACCTCGGCGAGCTCGACAGTCTGAAATCGCTCCCGGGAATGGTCGCCGCGGCGGTGGACACGATCAGTAAGGTATGGAGCGCCGGCATTGATCTGCAGCAGCGCGCTGCGAGCCATCCCCGGCTCTCGTCCATCGCGACACTTGAGAGAGCAGTTCTCGTGGCGCTGCCGCCGAACATGATGCGGCCCGCAGATCTGGTGGCCGCCGCACTCGCTCGTCTAGAGTATGCGCCCACGCTGATCGGACCGATGGAGGTCGTCGGGCTCACCGAACTTGCGCTCTGTTGGCGTCCTCTATTGTTGGGGCTTGCCACGCGAGTATCAGTGCGCTGGATCGCAGGTCCGCGATCGGTGCCTGCCTGGCTTGAGGGCTGCGGGATCCAGATCGAGCTGGCCAAAGGGCAGGCGCCGCAGATCATGACGGTCAGTGCCTCGACGGCTTACCAGGAAGCGATCGATGCCATGCGCTGGGCCCGTGCGCTTCTCGCCTCGGGCCAAGCCCAACCAGCGGAGATTGCGATTGCAGCCGTCACCCCTGTTGAGTACGACGATTACTTCCTCGCTCTGCGGCACGATGCCAACTTTGAGCTTCATTTCGTGCATGGCGTGCACATCACCTCCTGCAGGGACGGGCAGGCGGCCGCCGCGCTCGCGGACATTCTACTGCGTGGTCTCTCTCAGGTACGTATCCGGCGGCTCTCGACGCTGCTACGTTCCTATCCGGGCCCGTTTCAGGATCTTCCCGAGGGCTGGGTACGTCTCTTGCCGAGCGACGCGCCGCTCACGTCGCGTCAGGCATGGACCCGCCTGTTGGAGCGGTTGACGCCCGCGAGCTGGAGCGACGGCATCGACCATAGTCCGGTGCTTCGCGAGATCGTGGACGTCCTTTGGCAAGGCACTGCTGCAGCCTCTCCGGTTGGTGAACGACTATTGAGCGGTCGCGTGCTCGCTATCTGGCGCAGCGCTTTGCGCGCGGGACCCGCGGCGTCGCTCGATCTCACGCTGGCGGCGCTCAGACAGGACGATGGTCTGGACGCTTGCGTGTCGCTGGCTTGGATGCCAGCGAGCGCCTTGGCCGCCTCTCCTCGGCGCTTCGTCCGATTACTGGGATTGAACTCCTCGCGTTGGCCGCGTGCAATTTCCGAGGATCGGTTGCTATCGGATCACATCATCCCGACCACCGAGCTTGATCCGCTGCCGGTCAGCGCTGCGGATCGGCGCGACTTCGAGACCATTCTCGCGACAACGGAGTGTCAGGTGACGCTATCGCGCGCGCGCCGCGACGCTGATGGCCGATTGCTGGGCCGCAGCCCACTACTCTACGGGCAGCCTGCCGAGCACTACCTGCGGCGCAATGCCGTGCCGGAGCATGCCTTCAGCGAAACCGATCGGCTCACGGCCCGTCCGGATGAATTTTCCGCCTTTCCTCAATCCATTGCCGCCACCTCCTGCTGGCGCGATTGGATGCGCCCCGAGATCACCGCTCACGACGGCTTACTGCGCGAGCATCATCCGGCGATCGATGCCGCCTTGGGCCGCGTGCACTCGGCAAGCTCCCTCAGGCTCCTATTGCGCAATCCGCTGGGATTTGTTTGGCAGTACGTCCTGGGATGGCGCTCGCCAACGGGAGGCGAGGATCCGCTCGTCCTGGATGCGTTGGGATTTGGCGATCTTGTCCATGGTGCTCTCGATTGCGCCTTGCAGGCGCTCGAAGCCAATGGCGGGTGTGCTACGGCGAGCGGCGAACAGATCGCTCGCGCGACAGATGCGGCATTGCACGAACTCGCCTTGGACTGGGAGAGCGAGCGCTCGGTCCCACCCGCGCTCATTTGGCGCCGCACGCTCGAGGAAGCCAAAGCGCTCTGCGAGCGTGCGCTGAGCTTTCAGTCGCAGTGGCATGCCGGAACGCGTTCCTATAGCGAAGTGCCATTTGGTGGCTCGACACCGAAGTCCTCAGCGGCCCTGCCGTGGGACGCGACGCTGCCAGTAGAGATTCCCGGCACCGGTCTTCGCATTGGCGGCTACATTGATCGACTCGACATCGCGGGAGACTCGCAGCACGTGCGCGTACGCGATTACAAGAGCGGCCGCACGCCTTCACCGGATATTGTGTTCGACGGCGGCAAGGAGCTGCAGCGATGCCTGTATGCCTTCGCAGCCAAGGCGATGCTCGGTGAGCATGTCGATGTCACCACTTCGCTCCTGTTTCTGCGCGATGAGACGGACTTGCCTCTGAATGACCCCGGGCTGCGCCTGCGTGAGATTGGCCAATACCTGCAGTCTGCGCGCGCCAACCTTCTCTCAGGCGGCGCGCTGCTAGGTATTGATACCGGCGGCCGCTTTGACGCGCTCGCTTTCGCGCTGCCGGCCAATGCCAATGCAACCTATCGCAGGCGCAAGGAGCCGGCCGCCACCCAGCGGCTAGGGGACGCGGTGCGAATTTGGGACGCGCTTTGATGACCGCCGTGCCCAGAACTCTGCGCGATGATGCCAGCCGCTTACGCGCAATGGCCACTCACGATCACTCCTTCCTCGTCGAGGCGGGCGCCGGCTCTGGTAAAACCGCGGTCATGGCTGGCCGCATCGCCCTGATGCTCGCAACCGGGATCCTACCTAAGCACATCGCCGCCGTGACCTTCACGGAGCTTGCCGCGAGCGAGTTGCTGCAGCGGGTGCGCGAGTTTGTTACGGCATTAACCGACGGGGAGATACCGCCCGAGCTACGCATCGCACTTCCTCAAGGACTCTCAGATCAACAGCGCCGGCATCTCACGCACGCGAGCCATCAGATCGATGATTTGACCTGCTCGACTATTCACGGCTTCTGCCAGCGACTGATCAAACCCTATCCGGTCGAGGCGCAGATTGACCCTGGCGCCGCTGTCATGGATCGTGACCAAGCGGATATGCTGTTCTTCGAGACAGTCGAATCCTGGCTGCGCGACGCGCTCTCTCATGACGGGGGAGGGCTGCTCGCCGCGATGGTGCTGCAGGATACGAGTGCGGGCGAGAGTGTCATCCTCGTCCATCAGATCCTGCAGAGTCTACGAACCTTTCGTACCCTTAGTGTGACTCCTGGCCGCGCGTTGGAGCCCCTGATTCGAGACTTCGACCAGGCGGCGCGCGATTTCTCGCAATTTATGCGTAGTGCAGGCGTTGATGAGCCAGACACGGTGCTGATCGCGAGCCAATTCACGGAGATGAACCGCACAATTGCCGGAATATTACCGCTCGATGAGCTCACCCGTCTTGTGCGGCTCATACGGCTCTCGCCCCATCCGGATCTTTGCAAAAAGGACGGCGATTTCCTAAAGTATCAGAAGAAGGGAAAATGGGGCGCGACGGCCAAAGTGATCGGTCTATCGAAGGCCGACGGCGATCGTTTAAACAGTGTTGCCGACAATCACTACGCCACCTGCTGCTATGCCTGGACCCAGATGTCACAGGCCGTCGCGGCTCAAATGCTGGCTCACCTACTCGATCTGCTTCAGCCGGCTATTGATCGTTTCCATCAGAACAAGCGCGCCGCCGCGCTGCTGGACTTTGACGATCTGATCTTCGCGGCGCGAGATTTGCTGCGTGATCACGAACCGGTACGACGGGCCCTGGCGGATCGATATCGGCATGTACTGGTGGATGAATTCCAGGACACGGATCCGCGACAGACCGAGATCTTCTGGCGGCTGTGCGGTGATGCGGCGCCAGGGGCTGCGAGGCCCGACTGGATGCGCTGGCTCATTCGGCCCGGCTCGCTCTTTCTGGTCGGTGACCCCAAACAAGCGATTTATCGCTTTCGCGGCGCGGATGTTGCCGCATATATCCAGGCTCGCGATCTGATGCTCGCGCAAGACCCGAATAGCGTTCTCACCATCGCGACGAACTTCCGCTCGTGTGAACCCATTCTGCGATACGTCAATGAGCGTTTCGCTCAACCGCTGTCCGTCGCGAACGCTCAGCCGGGCTTCACACCCCTTGATGCATTTCACGCAGCTCCGAAGGTAGGTTTGTGTGTCGCGGCGATAGACGTAGCGATCGCCGACGCGCAGGGAAAGGCCACTTCGGAGGATCAGCGCGATGCCGAAGCCGAAGGGGTTGCAGATGTCTGTGCACGCTTAATCGGGAAAGCGCCGATACTCGATCGAAAGACCGGGGAGCAGCGTCCCTGCAGGCCAGGCGACATCGCACTGCTCGCGCCAACGGGCAGCGAATTGTGGCGCTACGAGGAAGCCCTCGAGAGTCGCGGCATTGCCGTCGCCAGTCAGGCGGGCAAAGGCCTCTTTCAGCGCCAGGAAATTCAGGATCTGATCGCGCTCACGCGCGTGCTTGCCGATCGGCGAGATACCCTGGCGTTGGGGGCCTTATTGCGCGGCCCGCTGGTCGGCCTCACGGAGGAGGAGTTGCTGGATATCGTGTGGGGCCTGCCGCCGGCGTCTGACTCACCCGCCATCACGCCGTCGCCTGAGCGAAAACGCACGCCTCGCCTCGATCTGGGCGTTCCCGCCTCAAGCATCACTCACCCCCATGCACGCGACATCATCGAGAAACTGCAGACGCTCGCGCGCAAGGCCAATGCCACCACCCCCTACGCGCTTCTTTGCGAGGCCGTTGATGTCCTGCGCGTGCGGCCGATCCTCCTGCAGCGCTACAGGGGCCAAATAGAGCGCGCGCTTGCCAACCTCGATCTGTATTTGAGTTTCAGCCGCGCATTCGCTGTGCGCGGGCTACGCGCCTTCGCTGAGACGATGACAGCCGCCTGGGAAGATGAGTCACGTGCGGTGGAGGGCCGCCCCGACGCGCAAGAGGAAGCCGTCGCGCTCTACACTATGCACGCCGCCAAAGGCCTGGAATGGCCCATCGTCATTCCCATCAATACGATGACCCGCATCAAATCGGTCTCGGGCCCGATTGTTGAGCGCAATACGGGGCACTTCTATTGCGCAGTGCTTGGAGTGAGGCCCACTGGGTACGCGGTGGCACTCGCCGCCGAGAGCGCAGAACTTGGCCGTGAGCGTGTGCGGCTATGGTATGTCGCTGCCACCCGAGCACGAGAGTTACTCCTACTTCCTCGGCTTGACGTTGCTCCGAAGGGCTCTGTGTGGAATGCGATCCTAGACCTATCACTGCCCAACCTGCCGGCAATCAACCTGAGTGGATTTGCGCCGGACCTCGTTATCACCGCTCAAGAGAAGTCCAACACCCAGACGCGAGATTTCTTCGCCAATGAAGCTGCCGAGATTGCGGCTCGGCAGCAACATATCCGATGGCGTGCACCGAGCCGAGAGGAGGGTACGGGGGCAAATGCGTTCCATGCCGAAGAGCCCGAGATTCTGATTTCGAATATCGAGAGTGCGCGGCTTTCGACCGACACCACACCCGACATCCAGGGCGGCCGCGAACGCGGCATACTCCTTCACAAACTCATCGAAGAAGTACTGACCGGCGAGATCGAAGAGTCCGTAACCGCTCTCACGGCCCGCGCGGAAACCCTAATCCGCGCATTGGGTCAACCCGTCGCGAACGATCCCGCCAGTGGACTCACGCCGGCTGAACTCGCCGGGTGCGTCATCCGCGCGCTGTCAGCGCACGAAGTGGCTGCGCTGCGGACCAGCTTGGTGCCAGAAATTCCTGTGTACGCGTCATCGGCACTGCAGGACTAT
>Ga0302324_100017321_pt1 | contig 14289 bp, 11 predicted proteins | sample Palsa_T0_1_FD_201949 | JGI IMG/M metagenome (GOLD analysis project Ga0302324, IMG submission 201949) | Peat permafrost microbial communities from Stordalen Mire near Abisko, Sweden - Palsa_T0_1 | ecosystem: Environmental > Terrestrial > Soil > Palsa > Peat permafrost | place: Sweden: Abisko... | reverse complement strand
TTATCACCTGGTTCAGAATCGGGGACGTGCTGGTGCCGTTGTTCGTGTCTCCTGTGTACACGGCGAACAGCGGGTAGGCGTCGGCACTGAGGTCTGACAGGGTCAGCGTGGCCACCCCGCTGGAGTTCAGCGTGGCTGTACCGATCGAGTAACTGCTCCAGTTGAAGCGCACTATTCCGGTGGGGGTGGTTGAGCCGGAAGTCTTCACGGTTGCGGTCCAAGTTACCTTTTGCCCATAGATGGACGGATTCAGGCTGGAGGTGAGAGCTGTCGTGGTCGGGTCCTTATCCACTACCTGATCCTTCGACCCCCTGCTCGGGTCAAACGCTGCATCCCCGGCGTAGGTCGCACTGATTTCGTGGTTCCCTCTCGAGAGTGATGAGGTGGTGTACACTGCCGTTTCGCTCGCCAGCGCCACCGAGCCCAAAGTCGTGGTCCCGTCGTAGAAGGTCACCAGTCCGCCATCCGGAATCGTCCCTTGGGCTGACGTGACATGCGCGGTAAACGTCACTGGCTGACCGACAAACGAAGGCGACCCCGATGTGGTTACCGATGTCTCCGAAACACCAACGGTTCCCGAGAGCCGAGCCGACTGCGGGCTGTTGGAGGCAGTATCGACAAACGTTATGGTGCCGGCTCGTGGGCTGGTTCCAGTTCCAGTCGGCGTGAAAGTGACGTAAATGTCGCAATGGGTGTTCGGCTTCACTCCGTTCTGGCAGTTGTTGGCGGAGACGGCGAACTCGCCCTGGAGGTTTACGCTTGTGACGGTAATCGGAAGTGGGCCATCGTTGAAAAGGGAGATTCGCTTAGCCGGGCTGGTGGTTTGCAGCCGCTGCGGCCCAAACGTGAGTGCCGTAGGTTTAACAACAGCAGTCGCACTGCTCACTTCGAACACAACACCGTTTCCGCTCGATCCGCCCTGGCCGGTCGTGCCATAGAGGTTGCCTGCGCTGTCTAGAATTAGACCGCCATTCGGTCCGCTTCCGTCCGCGCCGTCGAAATTCCAGAGAACCTTCTCTTTGTAGCTGCCCGCGCCAACTGGGGGTACTAGCTCGAAAACAGTCCCCTGGCCGGTGGTGCCACCTTGGATCGTGGTGCCGTAAATGTTCCCGACCGAGTCGAGCACAAGCCCCCCAGAGGGCGCGTTGCCTTCTAGCTCGCTGTCATCGGGTAAAAAGTTGTAGATAACCGTCTTCGTCCATCCCGTTTCTCCAGGACTCAGCTTGTAGACCGTTCCAGAAAATTCTACCGGTCCCCTGTAGACCTTGTACCAACCCGTTTCCGTGCCGTAAATGTTTCCGGCTCGGTCGAGCGCCGGAGCGCTCCATAGAGTTACGCCACCGGGGATGGTAGTAAAGGTGTAAAGCACGGTTGAATTCCAACCACCCTTGCCGTTCGGTGACAGCTCAAATACTACCCACTGTCCAGTCTGACCAAACGCGAGGCCGAAGATGTTTCCGGCGGCATCCATAGTCAACCCGGCTGTGGAATTTTCAAGGTTGATCGAAATCAATTTCTCCGTCCATCCCCCGCTGGACGGGCTCAGCTCGAAGTTGCCAGCGGCCACCTGGCCGTAGAGATTGCCCGCCGCGTCCATGACCACGCCGCCCCCCGGATCGTCGCCGCCCTGGCACACGCCTGTGAATGGCGAGCAAAACACGTACAGGACGGTTTCCGTCCAGCCTGCTCCCACGGGGCTAAGTTCGAACGCGACGCCGCAGCCAGGAGTAAAGGGGCAATTAGGGTTGCCGCCTTCGGGCGTTATTCCGTAAAGGTTCCCCACGCTGTCGAATATCACAGGGCCGGCGGGATATGACCCGTCCGTACAGTTCTCGCCACCCTCGGAACAGAAGTTGTAGAGCACAGCTTCGTTCCAGCCTCCGCTGCCGTTCGGCGAAAGCTCAAATACGGTTCCCAATCCCGACCCCGCAAATCCCGTCCCACCAAGGGCGGTCGTTCCATAGAGGTTGCCACCACGAAGGGTGAGACTGGACCGAGGTGTGCCACCATCGCTGCCTCCTGTGAAGTTGTAGAGCACGGTCTCAGTCTGGGCCTGCGCCGGGCGAGCGGCGATCAGCAGCAGCGCGGAAAGCACAGCTAGTGTCAGAGCGCCGCGGGCGGCTGCGGTTCCCAGTTTCGTCGAGCTCAATCTCGGGCCGGCATCGGAAATGCTCAAGCGGATCGTGCGGGCGTTTAGGGTACGCTGGCTGGTCATCGGAGACCTCCTTCAGGTAAATCAAATGCAGGGGCCCTGACGTGCGTCCAAGTCGTGCTTATAAGATATTTGCTTACGAGACCGTTCTGATCGACCTGATCTGGTCAATACCCCCCTGAGGGCCCGGCTTGCGGGGCGAGGAGGATGCAGCAAGGGGAAGACAATACGGGCGAACATTAGCACCGACCGGAAGCCGAGTCAATGCCGAATTGTGGCATTCCGAATTATGGCACCCATTTCCTACCATCTTGGGCTGACAAAAAAACGAAGGCGAATCTTCCCTGCTTGATCGCCGGAGCCCGCTTGATGCACCACCACACTGAGGGTGGGATTAGGTTGCGGAGTAGTGAACAAGAAACCTAGATCCCTCGCTTCGCTTGGGATGACCCGAGTCGCTGCCTGGATGTCTCGGTGACGAAGACGATTTTGGGGTGGAACAACGTTCCGGCCACACGGGTGGCGATGGCGATCAGGTCCCTTTGGCCGTGGAAGACCTTGACCTGGCGAGCGCGGGTGAGTTCGGGAAGGTTGACGGGGCGTCCGCTGCGGATCAGGGCGGCGGTGGCGTCGGGGGCGGTGACGGAGGGAAATTGCGGTAGGAGTTGGCGGGGGTGGACGAAGAGGTCGGTTATCCCTGCATGGCCGGAGACAGCAGGTCCCTCCACTTCGCATCCCACTCCTTGCGGCAGTGGGATGCTCCGGTCGGGATGACAGTCTGGAGTGGGGTCGGGATGACAGATCTTTATGTGACTCTCGACTTCGTCGAGGGTGTGGGCTTGCCTGATATTGAATTCGGCTACGGCGGTGCGGCGGAGAGATTCGAGATGTGCTCCGGAGCCCAGAAGCTGGCCCATTTCGTGGGCTACGGAACGCATGTAGGTTCCTGAAGCCACTCGGGCGCGGAAGCGGGCGCGGTCCCCCTCGACACCGAGGATGACGAATTCTTTGATCTCGACCTGCACCGGCTTCAGGACGACTTCTTGTTGTTTTCTGGCCAGTTTGTAGGCGGGGACCCCGTGGATTTTCTTGGCCGAGAACGGCGGTGGCACTTGCTCGATTAGGCCTTGAAATCCGGCAGCGAGTTTCTGGAGATTCTCTAAGTTAAGATCGGGCCTTTGGCCCGATGGACGGCCGAGGGCGGCTGTCCCCACATCCATATCTAGAGGTTCGCCATCGGCATCATAGGTGTTGGTGGCGAAACCGAAGCGGATCACGCCTTCGTAGGTCTTCTCAGACGTGGTATAGAACTGCGCCAAGCGGGTGAGACTGCCGGTAACGAGCGGGAGCACGCCCGTGGCGAGGGGGTCAAGTGTGCCGAGATGGCCGACGGAGCGCTGCTGCAGAATGCGGCGCATGCGGTTGACTACGTCGTGAGACGTCCAACCGGCGGGCTTATCGACGATAATGACACCGTTCATGAGAGGATTTGGTAACTTGGTAATCGAGCCATCGGGTCACTGAAACGCTCGGGCCGGCTCGCGACGATTTTCAATTGCTAAATTACTCAACTACCAACTTACCAGATTCCTTATGCTTCCTATTCGCGACGACCAGCCTCGGTACAGCACTCCGTGGGTGAACTACTTTTTGATCGGGCTCAACCTGGTTATTTTCTGCTTCGAGGCAACACTGGATCCGCGGAGCCTGGAGGTTCTGATTCGACAATTTGGCGTAGTGCCGTCGCATCTCTCGGTGTTTCTTTCGGGCTCGCCGAGGTACTCTCTGCTGGCGATCGTAGTTCCCTTCTTCACGTCACTGTTTTTGCACGGATCGTGGATGCATGTGATCGGCAATATGTGGTTTCTCTACATCTTCGGGGACAACGTCGAAGACTACCTGGGACACTTCAAGTACCTGGTGTTTTACCTGCTTACCGGCGTGCTGGCGATGAGCACGCATATGGCCATGAACCTGCATTCGACCGCACCTGCGCTGGGAGCGAGCGGAGCCATCGCCGGGGTGTTGGGAGCGTATTTCATTCTTTATCCGCGAGCGCGCGTGCTGACATGGTTCTTCGTGTTCGTGGTGTGGGTGCCGGCGTGGATTATTCTGGGCTACTGGTTTGTGCTGAACTTCCTGAGTGGGACGGCGACTACGCTGGCGGTGCAGGCGCGGAACATGGGAGGTGTGGCCTTCTGGGCGCACGTGGGCGGATTCATCTCCGGAGCGCTGCTGGTGAAGGTTTTCGGCGAGCGGAGGCTACGGTATCCGTATGCGGTGCAGTGAGACGATGGTGTAGGGTTCAGCGAGAGCGGCATGCTGGCATCTTCCCGCCGGCGCGGCGGGCGAGGACGCCCGCTCCCTTGAGTTCGCTCAGAGCAGGCTCCCAGCCGTCGAGACGGCGCTAGGCGGGAAGCTACTACTTCTTGGGCCGCGACTCCGGGGGCACGAGGCCTGCCAGCCGGTAGTAAACGACGAGCTGGCCGTAGTGTTCGCCGGAGTGCTCGATGAGACCGTAGGCCATATCGGAGATGCGGACCTGCTGGTGTTCGAAGGGATCGACAACCAGGTCGGACATTCCTTTGTCGCCTTTGGCCTGGATGGCGGCGGCGCCGTCGGCAAAGGCTTTTTTCACGTAGGCAGCGATGTCGGCCTTGGTCTTGAATTGATCGCGTTTGGGATTTTCTTCAGTCGGCAACTTCTGGCCCAGAGCGAGATTGGTGAAAAAATAATTCACCCCGGCGGCATGAAGCAGTTGCTCGGCGAAGCTGCGCTGGGCGGGCGTGGGCTTGAAGTCGTATTTGTCCTCGGGGAAATCTTCGGCCATGGCGATGAGCTTGCGGCCAATATCGTTCCAGGAGTCGAGCACAACCTTCGATGGGCTATCGACGGGCTTGATTGTGGCTTCTTTCTTGTCTTGGGCGTGGGCGGGAAAAGTAAGAGTCGCGACGGCCAACATTGCTGCGGCCAGAAATGGTGCCTTGCTCATGGCTGGTTCCTCCGGGGGTGTCTGGAATTGGCGAACGCAATCTTAATCTGAATCTTCGTTGATGTAAACGCTCCCGCTTCTTGTTCCAAGGATGATGTTGCATAAAGAGGCGCGCGGAACCTACAATGCGATGCTCGCCAACGAGCAATCCGTTTCTCACCCTGGAGGCAACATGAACGTAAGAAAGGCCGCATTGACGGTCGCAGTGCTTTTGATCGGCACGATGTGTTTTGCGCAAAACCCGAACATGGGCACCTGGAAGCTCAACGAAGCCAAGTCGAAGTTAGCAGCCGGGCTCCCCAAGAACACAAGCGTTACGTATGAAGCCGCTGGCGACAGCATAAAAGCCACGGTGGATGGCGTCGACCCACACGGCAAGCCCACTCACACGGTGTGGGTCGGCAAGTTCGACGGCAAGGACTATCCGGTGACGGGCGATCCAACCGCGGACACTCGAGCGCTCAAACAGATCGACGCTCATACCCTCGAGTTGACATCGAAAAAGGGCGGCAAAGTAACGCTGACCGGCAAGATCGTTGTCGCTGCCGACGGGATGAGCCGTACTCTCACGGCCAGCGCCACTGATTCGATGGGCATGAAAGTCGAGGGGATGTCCTTTTACGATAAACAGTAAGCATTCGGCTGACCATATCTTCGTGCCCCGTCCTTGTCGCATTCCTGCGAAAAGGCTGGGGCTTTTCGTTTACGGCTGGGCTCAAAATCAAAGGCGGCGCAAAGCGGTATCGGCCGCACTGGTTTGCATCGGCTATAATTCCGCCAACACATGCCCCTGACTTTTGGCACGAAACTCGGCCCTTATGAAATTCAATCGCCGCTGGGCGCGGGCGGCATGGGCGAGGTTTACCGCGCCCGCGATGCCAGGCTGAATCGCGATGTCGCCATCAAGATTCTCCCCACGTCGTTCTCCAGCGATCCTGAGCGGCTGCAGCGCTTCGCACAGGAGTCGCGCGCGGCCGCGGCCCTGAACCATCCCAACATTCTTTCTATCTTCGACATTGGCGAGGGCGACATTGGCGAAGCCCGCGGAGCGCCCTACGTCGTCTCCGAACTGCTGGAGGGCGAGACCCTCCGCGACCGGCTACGGGACGGGCCGCTCACTTCCCGTAAAGCGATCGAGTACGCGCAGCAGATTGCCAGGGGACTTGCCGCCGCGCACGAAAAAGGCATCGTGCATCGCGACCTGAAACCGGAGAATCTGTTCATCACCCACGACGGCCGCGCCAAGATTCTCGACTTCGGCCTGGCCAAGATTACCCGCCCGGAGGCGGACGTGTCCGGCAATGAACCCACGCAGCAGGTGGGCACCGAAGCTGGAATGGTGATGGGCACGGTCGGCTACATGTCGCCCGAGCAAGCCCGCGGCAAGCCCGCCGACGCGCGCTCCGACATCTTCGCGTTCGGGGCCATCCTTTACGAAATGCTTTCCGGCAAACGCGCCTTTCACGGCGATTCCGCCGTCGATACCATGAGCGCAATTCTCAAGGAAGATCCGCCCGATCTCGCTGAGACCAACCGCAACGTATCTCCCGCGCTGGAACGCATCGTCCGGCACTGCCTGGAGAAAAATCCCGCCGAGCGTTTTCAGTCGGCGCGCGACGTAGCCTTCAATCTGGAAGCGCTTACCGACATTTCGAGTTCGAACCGGGGCGGCGTTCGCGCTATGCCGGAGGAACCCGCCACTCGCCGATGGATCATGCCCGTGCTCGGCGGAGTGTTACTGCTCGCGTCTTGGGCGGGCATCTATCGTTTAGCCCGTCGCGGGGCCGTGGCCGCCAACCCCACATTCCACGAGGTAACTTTCCGCAACGGCACCATCGCGGCCGCCCGCTTTGCTCCGGACGGCCAGACTGTGGTATACGGCGCCGGCTGGGAAGGCCAGCCGCAGCAAATCTTTTCTACGCGCTTCGACAGCACGGACTCGCGTTCGGTTGACTTGCCGCCCGCGCAGATCCTTGCCATCTCTTCGAAAGGCGAGATGGCGATCGCCCTGCATCCCACAAACTTCAGCGCCTTCCGCCAGATCGCAACTCTGGCGCGCGTGCCGCTGGCGGGAGGCGCGCCCCGCGAAGTCATCGACAAGGCTTTTTGGGCGGACTGGACCCCCGACGGCCAGTCCTTGGCCGTCATTCGGCAAAGCGCCGCCCGAGGATCTCATCTTGAATTTCCCTCCGGCAACGTGATCTACGAGCCGCGAGGCTGGGTCAGCCATGTGCGATTCTCCCCCAGCGGAGAGTTTCTGGCGATGGCCGACCATGTCCCGAGTGGCGACGACGGCCGCGTCGTCATCGTCGACGCACGCGGAAATCCCAAGGCCAGTTCTTCCTTCTACTCGAGCGTCGAAGGACTGGCATGGGCGCCGAACGCCAAGGAAGTCTGGTTTTCCGCTGTCCCCGGTGGTGCGGCACGCTCCATCTACGCGCTCGATCTCTCGGGTAAGGAACGCCTCATCTACCGCGCGCCCGGGGGACTCACTGTGCAGGACATCAGCCGCGACGGTCGGGTGCTGCTGACCGCGGACAAAACTCGCATGAGCATTTCGGCGCTCGCACCCGGCGAAACCCGCGAGCGCAGCCTTTCCTGGTTTGACTGGTCGCTGCTGTCGGACCTGTCCGCGGATGGCAAGACGATTGTCTTCTCCGAAAGCGGCGAGGCCGAGGGCGGGAGCGCTAGCATTTTGCTGCGCAAGACCGATGGCTCGCCGGCGGTGCGGCTCGGCGAGGGCGGCTTTGGTCGTCTTTCTCCCGATGGTCAATGGGTGGTGTGCAACGTGGGGTCTCCCAGGAAGCTGATTCTGCTGCCCACCGGCGTCGGCGAACCCCGCCAACTGACCGACGACCAGAATGATCATGGCACCGCCGCCTGGTTGCCAGACAGCAAGTCGATCGTTTTCTCGGCCAACGAGCCAGGCCATCGTCCTCGCATGTATGTGAAGGATATTCAGGGCGGTACGCCCCGAGTTCTGACTCCTGAAGGCACTACCGGAAATCTGATCACTCCAGACGGCAAGTACCTTGTCGCCGGCGACCTGAACCGTCAGGCCTGGCTTTATCCGATTGCCGGCGGGGATCCGCTGGAGATCAACTTCACGGCGGGTCCCAACGAATTTCCCATCGGCTTTTCGAGTGACGGCAAGGGCCTGCTCGTGGCTGCCACCGGCGTTCCCATGAAGATCTCACGTGTCGATCTCGCCACCGGCCTCCGCGTGCCCTTGAAGGAAATCGCTCCCGCCGATCCCGCCGGCGTGCAAAGCATCTCCAACATCCGATTCAGCGCCGACGGCAAGGCTTACGCCTACTCCACTCTGCGCGTACTGTCGGATCTCTACGTGGTGGAGGGTATGAAGTGAGAGTCGTTTTTCAGCGTTAAGACGGGCCACCCGAATCCCAGGAATGGTCTTACGCGGTTCTAGCCCGCGACAGCAACGGCATGGACGTGGTTTACAAGGCTGCGGCGCCTCGTAGCCCTGAAGTTTCTTCCTGAAGACGTCATCCGCGACGCGGGCGCGCTCAAGCGCGAGGCCCAGGCCGCGTCGGCGCTGAATCATCCCAACATCTGCACACTACCGGCTTGTTGCAGTGGTTGCGCATGCCTAAGGTCCCACTACAGCGGGCTCAGGGGTGCACAGGGTAATTCAGGGCGCGCTTTATAAAAGGCCGACGGTCGGAAGGATCTCCAGCGTTTCGACGGTGGCGTTTGGCGGAAGAAGAATGGCGTTGACGACGGCTTCGGCGACGGTTGCCGGCGACATCATTTTTTTCCGCGGGGCTTGCGGCCACAGAGTTTTCCAGATATCGGTGTCTGTGGCTCCGGGCAGAAGGGCGATCACGCGAATTCCCCTGGGGCGCAATTCTTCGCGCAAGGTAGTGGTGAAACCCAGCGTGCCGTGCTTCGAAGCGTTGTAGGCAGCGCATCCAGCGAAGGCGCGATTGGCCGCGATGGAGAGATTGTTCACGATGGTGCCGCCACGCTTCATGATGGCGAGCGCGGCCTGCGTCACCAGAAATGTGCCGGTCAAGTTGGTATCGATGACGTCCTGCAAGAGCGGCAGGGGCAGCTTGTCTACTGTGAGATTGGCGTGGGCGATGCCGGCGTTGTTGATGAGGATATCAAGGCGCTGGAATTGGCGTCGGAGGACGCGGAACAGATCGTCGACCGATTGCGGATCGCGCACCTCACAGGAGTGCACGAGGATTTGAATCTTTGCAGAAGCCAGTTCCCTGCTGATGCGGCGCAAGGCTTGCTCATCGCGGCCGGTGATAACCAGATTGCAACCCTTGGCGGCCAGCGTGCGGGCGATGGCCAGTCCCATGCCGCGGGAGGCGCCGGTGACTAGGGCGACTCGCTGGCGGAGTTCTCGGCTGCTTTGAGTAGAGGCTCTGTTTGGCACGAGTCAATATTACCGAATCCAAAACAGATCAAAGGCAACATCAAGATCAACGTCAAAAGCGACGGACAGGAGTGTCCGTCCCACACGTTCTCTGCCGGGACCTACATCCCGTTGGCGCGTTGGCGAATCAGCGAGAGGAATTCCGAGCGCGTCTCGTTTTCGTTGCGGAAGCAGCCCAGCATGGAAGACGTGACGGCGGCGGAATGCTGCTTCTCGACGCCGCGCATCATCATGCACAGGTGGCGGGCCTCGATGACCACGGCTACGCCTTGCGGTTCGATCACTTTCTGGATGGTTTCGGCAATCTGCGTTGTGAGGCGCTCTTGAATCTGCAGGCGGCGGGAGAAGAGTTCGATCAGGCGCGGAACCTTGCTCAGGCCGATCACCTTGCCATTCGGAATGTAGGCGACGTGCACTTTGCCGAAGAACGGCAGCAGGTGGTGCTCGCACAGACTGAACATTTCGATGTCTTTGACGATCACCATCTCGTCGTAGGTGACGGTGAACAGCGCGCCCTTGAGCAGGGCCTCGGGATCTTCGGTGTAGCCGCGGGTGAGGAATTGCAGGGACTTGCGAACGCGTTGAGGAGTAAGCTGGAGACCTTCGCGGTGCGGATCTTCACCCAGGCGGACGATCATTTCCTGGACGAGGTCTTCGAAGCTGGCGCTGGTGAGAGTTGGCAGTTCGGTTGTGGGTTTCATAAGGTTAATTTCGCAAACGGCGTAATTGAGTAATCGGGCAATTCTTATCCAACTGATTCTGATTTGCCAGCGTACTCGAACGAATTCATCATAGTTTCTTCAAGCCTTACCCTTTCAAGATGCGCGTGGAGGAAGCCGCGCTGCACTATTTCGTAGATCCGGATGCAAAGATTTTCCGTGGTAGGCACTTCCTGGGAGAATTCGGGGAGCGTATTCAAGTTCTCGTGGCCATAGCGGCTGAGCACTTCCCTTTCGATAAACCCGTCGAGATCGGTGAGGTTGCACACCATCCCGGTCTGCTCGTCGACCGGGCCGCTGACGGTTACTTCGACGGTGTAGTTGTGGCCGTGCCCGAACGGGTTGTTGCACTTGCCGTAAGTCGACTGGTTCTCCTGCTCTGACATGGCTTCGCTGTGCAGGCGATGGGAAGCGGAGAAAAGATAGCGGCGTGAGAGGTGAGCTTTCATCTACTGGCCTTATGCATTTGATCTGGACGCTTAAAACCAAAGACCTTTAACACTTTTCGACTCCGCTCAGGGCAGGCGTCGGGCACAGGGACACACGGTAGTACTCTCGCTCCGCATCATGCTTCGCCGTAGAAATCGACAAACAAATCTGGCGTCTCATAAACCCGCACCCGGTGCAGCGTCGCGCGTTCGAGCTTGGTGGCCAGACGCTGCCAGATGGCAATGGCTATGTTTTCCGTGGTCGGGATTTGATGCAGAAACTCCGGCACCTCTTTATTGAGGAAGCGATGGTCCATGGCCTCGAGCACTTCGCGGTGCATGACTTCCTTGAGTTGTTTGAGGTCGATGACGAAGCCGGAGCGCGGGTCGACTTCTCCCTTTACCGTGACCTCGAGGGTGTAGTTGTGGCCGTGGCCGTTCGGGTTATTGCACTTGCCGAAGACACGACGGTTTTCCTCCGGAGTGAAGTCCGGGTTGTGGTAGTAGTGCGAAGCGGAAAATTCAGCTTTACGCGTGAGATAAACCATAAAACAGTTGCCGGTTGTCAGTTGCCAGTTGCCAGTAAACAAGGTTCATCCGAATATGTTCGGCCTTTCCAGCGCACACTCCCTTTCGCGTGCGCGCTCTTCGAGCGCAGCAGGAGATATGAGAACAGAGGAAGACCGAATACGGCGAGGATATTTGCCTCCCAGGAAAAATGCGCCCCGCGGATTCGCATGAGAAAGAACCCATACAAGACCACGCAAACTAACCCGGCCACAGCGGCTGGCTGCCGGTGTCCGTGAAAGGCGGCGACGAGGCTGATTGCGAGGCTGGCAACGATCAGAACAAACTCAAGGGCCCGGAGCGCGGCCAGCAGCACGGGTGAGGCGAACAACAGCGCCAGGTTCTTGGTCCAGCCTTCGCGGAGTTGGGCGAAACTGCGATACATGCGGGTACGAACTGCGTCGCCGCCGTAACGAAAGAATATCTTTCTGCCCGATCGTTTCACCGCCCGAGCCAGAGCCACATCCTCGAGCAGGTTTCCGGCGATGGCGGCGTGTCCGCCGACAGCGTCGTAGGCTTCGCGCGTGATCAGAATGTACTGACCGTTGGCGGCGGCCGCAGGTGAATTCGGATTGCTCACTTGCGATGGACGAAAGCTCGCGGCCAAGTCGGCGAAGATCACCGGCATCACGGCCTTCTCGCAAAAGCTTTTTACGATCTGTTCCGGCGAGTAGGAGAGCAAGGTTGCGCCGTGGCGCTTCGCTTCTTCAAGGCTGCGTGCCAGCGATCCTGGCAGGTGAATGGTATCGGCATCGGTAAACAGCAGCCATTCGCCGCGAGCTGCTCTGGCTCCCGCAGTGACGGCGTTGTTCTTGCCCGTCCAACCTGTGGGAAGCGCGCCGGCTTCAATGACTCGCACTTGGGCGCTGGCCAAGGATAAAGCGATCGCGCGTGTGCGGTCGGTCGAGTGATCGTCGACCACGATGATTTCGAAGGCCACATCGTTCTGCACGTGGTTCCGCAAGCTGTTCTGCATGACGAGCGACTGAAGACATGCGCCCAGGCAAGCTTCTTCGTTGCGAGCCGGTATGATCACCGACACCGTGGGACGCCCCGAAACTGTAGCCGACGCAGGCATGCGACGAATCCATTATTATAGCTGGGTGCGACGTATGCTTCGTTTTGCCGGCGCTATTGCCCCGGTCTTCATTGTTGTTATTCTTCTGCTTGCGATTACGCTGGCACTGTCGGGCTGCTACAGCGGGAGCCGCCCGCCGCGGGTCGGCATGGCGGCTCCGGATTTCACGGTGCGCGACTCCGATCGTACGGTCACGCTGAGCCAACTCAAGGGACAGGTGGTGGTGCTGAATTTCTGGGCGACCTGGTGCGCTCCCTGCGTGGAAGAAGTTCCGTCGCTGGTAGAGATGCAACAACGCATGAAGTCCAAAGGCGTGACCGTGCTGGCGGTGAGCGTTGACGTCGACGAAAATAACTACCGCCGGTTCCTGCGAGACCACAGTGTCGCTCTGCTCACGGTGCGGGACGCAGACCAGAAAAGCAATGGCCTGTACGGAACAAGCAAGTTTCCCGAGACCTACATCATCGATCGCAATGGCGTCGTGCGCCGCAAGTTTATTGGGGCGGTGGATTGGACGGAGCCGGAGGTCATCGATTTTCTGGAAAGGCTGTAGGGAGAAGTGCTGATTGGCGATCGTTGATTGCGAATCGGAACCCTTGGGCTTCTCAACCAGCAGTCAATACGCCAATCAGCCACTGTCCGTGCCTCAGCAGTAAAACGCTACAACTTTACTTTCCGCAGGCGCAGGGCGTTCGTGATTACCGAGACTGAGCTGAAGCTCATGGCTGCGGCGGCGAAGATGGGGCTAAGCAGCAGGCCGAAGAATGGATAAAGAATGCCGGCTGCGATTGGTACACCGACCGCGTTGTAAACAAAAGCAAAGAATAGATTCTGCCGGATGTTGCGCATGGTCGCCTGGCTTAGCTTGCGGGCGCGCAGGATTCCCGCCAGGTCGCCCTTCACGAGCGTGATGCCGCCGCTTTCCATGGCGACGTCGGTGCCGGTGCCCATGGCGATGCCGACGTCGGCCTGCGCCAACGCCGGGGCATCGTTGACGCCGTCCCCCGCCATCGCGACCACTCTTCCCTGCCCTTGCAGCTTGCGGATGACTTCCAACTTCCCTTCCGGCAGGACTTCGGCTTCGAATTCATCGATGCCGAGCGTCTTGGCAATCGACGCGGCGACGATGCGATTATCGCCGGTGAGCATCACGATGCGAATGCCGAGAGCTTTGAGATCGCGGAGGACACCGGGCGTCGAAGGCTTTAGTCGATCCGCGATGCCAAGGTTTCCGACATACTTGCCGTCGATGGCCACAAAAATCGGCGTGCTGCCGGGCACCGTGTCGTAACTCGGGCCCGTACCCGGTTTTAGCGCACCGACCTCAGCCATCAGAGCGAGACTGCCGACTGCGACTTTTCTTCCGTCCACTGCGCCAACAATGCCGTTGCCAGTGACGGAGTGGAATTCTTCCGGCTGGGAAAGGTGCAGGCCTCGCGTCACGGCGGCATCGACGACCACACGGCCCAAGGGATGCTCGCTGGCTCGTTCCAGACTGGCAGCCAGGCGAAGGGTTTCACCACCGTCATCCTGCGGTAAAGAAATTCCCATCAGCTGTGGCTTGCCTTCGGTCAGCGTTCCAGTTTTGTCAACCACCAGCGTGTCGACTTTTTCCAGAATCTCAAGCGCTTCGGCATTCTTGATGAGCACGCCCGCGTGCGCGCCGCGGCCTACGCCGACCATGATCGCCATGGGCGTAGCGAGACCTAACGCGCAGGGGCAGGCGATGATGAGCACCGCGACCGCGTTCACGAGTGCGTGCGCGAGGCGGGGTTGCGGACCGAGGAAGAGCCACCCGAGAAAAGTCATCATCGCGATTGCCACCACGATGGGAACGAACCACTTGGCCACGCGATCGGCGAGGCGCTGGATGGGAGCGCGGCTGCGCTGAGCTTGCCCGACGAGTCGTACGATTCGCGCCAGCAGAGTTTCGCTGCCCACGCGC
>Ga0302324_100017319_pt1 | contig 14289 bp, 11 predicted proteins | sample Palsa_T0_1_FD_201949 | JGI IMG/M metagenome (GOLD analysis project Ga0302324, IMG submission 201949) | Peat permafrost microbial communities from Stordalen Mire near Abisko, Sweden - Palsa_T0_1 | ecosystem: Environmental > Terrestrial > Soil > Palsa > Peat permafrost | place: Sweden: Abisko... | reverse complement strand
ATAGAAGACGAGCCAGCCAAAGAAAATGACAGCATGGACGTAGAGCAATCCGGGGCGTGGGAGAGCCGGGTGGATAAGCCGTCTGTCGATGGTCCGGCTGAAACCGTAGGCCACGACAACTGCGATGCGAGTCTGAGTGTCACGGTCAATGCGTCGGTTGCACCGAGCTTTTCGCTGGCGGCCAGCCCAACGTCCTTGACTATCGTGGCAGGCCAATCCGGAACTTCGACCATAACCTTGACACCGGCTGGTGGATTCAGCGGGACTGTGAACTTGAGTTGTTCTGGTCTCCCACAATACTCGACGTGCGCCTTCAGTCCGGCGACTCTATCTCCGGCTGGATCCAATACGGCTCTCACCACAACGCTGACGATGACCACGAACGTAACGACTACGTCATTGCTGGGGGATGGCTTCCAGCGAATTCCTTCGGCTGGCTCAAAAATGATCTGCGCCGCCGCGGGGCTCACCAGCCTGGTGCTGTGCTTTGGTTTCCGCAGGCGAATCTTCGCGGCGAGCCGTTTCTGTTCCGTGCTGGTTCTCGCCATCGGCCTGATTCTGGCCTGCATGGGCTTTATCTCCGGGTGCGGGGGAGGGTCAGGTAACACAGGCGGTTCTTCTACTCCCACAGGTCCCGTTACGCCAGCCGGAAACTCAACCGTCACGGTCACAGGCTCGGCGGGGAACGGCGGGGCACAAGAAACGGTGAATTTGACGGTCACGGTTACGCAGTGACCCGCGTCATTTTTTGGGGAAGAGAGAGGCAATATAAGGCAGCTATTAAAGCAATAAGGGGGCTCATCGACCTGAGCGAATTTCCAGCGCCACCGTCCATGTTCCGGCTCCATTGGAGCCACATAGGGGGTGGCGATGGCTTGGGCGAACGAGGGTTCGCCGGACATGTGCGTACTTGCTGGGAAGGTGCGGCTTCCGGAGATCCGAATCCTGCTGCAGTTAACTCGTGGCTCTCTGGCTCGCCGGAATGGCGGCCGAAATCTTTCGGAAACAAGAGCCGCTTCTGTCGAATCTCGCTGCTTACGCGTCCGAACACAAGTCCAGCGGTCCTTCAATGCTGGCGCAGGGCAGTCAACCGTTGTCGAGCCTGCCTCTGCCGCGCTCGGCGCGTGGTTCCGGAATTTCCTGCACGAGATCAGCCCCTATTGGCGAGGCCACGTCTGCACCAGAGAAAGACGACAGCCTGTATCGGTTGATCGTCACTGGAACCCGCGGTGCCTCCTGAGCCGCCTGCAGCTCCGGTGTTGGCGCGTCGGCGGTTTGGATCCGAGGGCATTCCGCACGATCAGACCCTGGCTAGGATTCGCCTGCTGGTCACTGAGCGCCCGACTTTCCGCCATTCCTGTGCAATCTACGAGCCCGCTGCGCCTTCAAAAGGGCAATCGATGGGTTACTGCTGCCCAAAGAACGATTACTTCGGAATGATTGACGCCAAGCTCAATAAGTCTTCTTATCGGAATGGCAACTCTGGAGCAAGATGATAAGGCCGAACCTCGGGAAATACTTTCTTTGTCTGTCTTTCTTTGTCTGTCTTGGACTTGGTTGTGGATCGCAGGGGGGCGGCTCCAGTGCGCCTCAGAACCCCGCGCCAACGCTGAGCAGTGTCAGCCCGAATAACGCAACGGCAGGAAGTGCGGCACTCACCGTGACCGTGTCAGGGAGTGGTTTTGTCGCGTCGTCGGTGGTCGAGTGGAATGGCACGGCACTGGCGACAACCTTGAGTTCAAGCGTGAATCTGCAGGCTCAGGTTCCGGCATCTGATTTGGCGAACGCCGGAAGCGCCAGCGTAATGGTTGAAACACCGACACCCGGAGGTGGTACATCAGCCGCACTCACCTTCACGATCGGGCCAGCGGCTAATCCCGACCCAGCAATCACCTCACTGTCGCCCTCCGGCGCGATCGCCGGAAGTCCCGCGTTAACTCTGACGGTTGACGGAACGAATTTCATTTCGAACAGCCAGGTTCTGTGGAACGGTAGCCCGTTGCCGACGACGTTCGCCTCGGTCACGTCCCTGACCACGCAGATACCGGCCTCAGATCTGGCTTCCGCAGGAGTCGCGGCTGTCGCAGTCGAGAATCCGGCTCCGGGTGGCGGCACCTCAGCGACGGTGGATTTCGTGATCAGCACTCCACCGAACCCACTGCCGACAATTGGCGCACTGTCTCCGCCCAGCGGCAACGTGGGAGGCTCAGCGTTCACTCTGAGCGTAAGCGGAACGAACTTCATTGCAAGTTCACTGGTGCTGTGGAACGGGAGTATGGTGCCGACTACTTATCTGTCGGGCACATCCCTGACCGCACAGATACCTGCTTCGGACTTGTCTTCCGCAGGGACCGCCAGCGTCGCTGTGCAGAATCCGGCTCCGGGCGGCGGCAACTCGAATTCACTCGCTTTTACGATCAGTGTTCCACCGAACCCCGTACCGACCCTGACCTCGCTTTTACCGTCCAATGCCAATGCCGGGGGATCGGCCTTTACGCTAACGGTGAGCGGGACCAACTTCGTCTCGACTTCGCAGGTGTTGTGGGACGGTAGCCAGCGCGTAACGACGTTCGTCTCCAGTACATTGCTGACAGCACAAATTCTCGCTTCTGATCTGGGTTCCTCGGGAACAGCAACCGTCACGGTACAGAGCCCAGCTCCGGGCGGAGGCACATCAGGTTCACTCACCTTCACCATCAATTCGGCTCCCAATCCAACGCCGACGGTCACCTCTCTTTCGCCATCCAGCGGGACGGTCGGAGGCGCGGCGTTCACGCTGACGGTGACCGGGTCGAACTTCGTATCCACTTCTCAGGTATTGTGGAACGGAAGCATGGTGCCAACGACGTTTGCCTCCAGCAGTTCGCTGTCTGCGCAAATACCTGCCGCCGATCTGAGTTCCTCAGGTACCGCGAGCGTCGCGGTGCAGAATCCGGCGCCGGGTGGCGGAACGTCAGCGGCTCTGACTTTTACTATCAACCCAGCCTCCAATCCTGTGCCGACGGTCAGCTCCCTCTCGCCGTCGAGTGCCAATGCCGGGGCCGCGGCCTTCACACTAGCCGTCAGCGGGACGAACTTTATCGCGAGTTCACAGGTGTTGTGGAATGGCGGACCGGTGTCGACAACCTACCTATCCGGCACTTCGATGACCGCAACAATTCCCGCTTCCGACCTGAGTTCGGCAGGAACGGCGAGTGTCGCGGTGCAGAATCCAACCCCCGGGGGAGGGACTTCGGCTGCCGCCACCTTCACCATCAATCCCGCGCTGAACTCGGTTCCGACAATCAGCTCGATTTCACCATCCTCCGCCGTTGCGGGGACCCAGGCCTTGACGCTGACCGTCAGTGGAACACAATTCATTGCGAATTCGGAGGTGCTGTGGAATGGGGCCGCAGTGCCGACGACTTACATATCCGCCACTTCGTTGACTGCAGCTATTCCGACTTCTGACCTAAGCTCGGTTGGAACGGCGAGTGTAGCCGTGCAAAATCCAGCGCCGGGTGGGGGAGCATCCGCCAGTCTGACCTTTACTATCAACTCGACAGGGTTGAACCTCACGGTGCTGGGCCTGGAGGGGACCGATATTGCCTGGAACTCAAGCCAGCAAAAGCTGTATGTCTCTGTGCCGAGTAGTGCAAGTACAAACGGAAACACGATCACAGTAGTCAACCCGATTGCCGGAACCGTGGTGAGTTCCCAAAGCGTCAGTTCGGAGCCGTATGGTCTGGCGATCTCCGACGATAACCAATATTTGTACGGAGCGATTAACGGCGGCGCTACAATTCAGCGGTTCATCCTGCCCGGACTCACGCCTGATATTCAATTCTCTTTGGGCACGGATCCCTTTGGTGGCAGCACCTATCTCGCCGGGGACATGAAGGTGCAGCCGGGCGCTGCACATACGCTTGCCATTTCCTACGGGGATTACGGAACAGGATTAGTTGGGATTTTCGATGATGGAGTTGAGCGGCCCAACGTAGCTGGAGGCGGGGCGAACTCTTTAGGAAATGCTCTTCAGTGGAGAGCGGATGGTGGCGAGGTATATTCCGCACTGGCCATGGGGAGTGACAGCCCCTATTGGACCTCTGGCAGCGGTTCACTCTACACACTGTCCGTGAGCCCGAGTGGTGTGAGCCTGCTGGAAACCTACGCCAGCGTCTTTCGGCGCGAGGGAGTGCACCTGCACGCCGACCCGACCACTGGGTACGTATATGACGACTGGGGGGAAGTCGTAAACGCGGCAACTGGAATTCCTGTTGGAGATTTCCGAATCAGCCGTCCTTATGGTGTTTATTCCCCAGGAATGCTGAGCGTCGTCGATCCCGGCTTACAGCGGTACTTCACGCTTCTTGAAGTAAATGAGCCAGACGGAACTCTCGCATTCCAGATACAAGCTTTCGATCAAACTACTTTTCAACTATTGAGCACCATCGTTATTCCGAATGCTATCGGCGCACCCACGAACTTCATTCGGTGGGGCCAGTCGGGCCTTGCAATGGTCACGAACGGCTCCGGTAGCTTGAATGGAAAACTCTACCTCCTCGACGGGACATTCGTGAATCCATCGGGGGTTGAGGATACAACGGCAGGGACTCCGCTGAATCCAGTACCGACCCTCACGTCGATCAGCCCAATTACAGCGACCGTGGGCGGCGCGGCGGTAACGCTGACCGTCACGGGACGTGATTTTGTCGGCCAGCCGACCGTCTTCTGGAATGGAAGTGCGTTGCCGACGACACTGGTTAACAATACGGAGGTGCAGGCGCAGATTCCGGCTTCGGATCTCGCTGCTGTCGCTCAGGCCTCCATCACGGCATCAAACACCGCTTCTGACGTTCCGCTTTCTAACTCGATGCCCTTTTCCGTGAACCCAGTAGCACCTGCTGGAAGCCAGATTGCCGTCTACGGCACCGGAGGGAATGACTTGGTCTGGGATGCAAACGCCGCCAGGATTTACGTCAGCACGCCTGGAATCCAGGGGGACGCAGGCGACGGCGTCGTTATTGTCGATCCCGTGGCTGGAACGGTCGCGACCACTGGCTTCCTGGGCAGCGATCCGGCTAATCTTTCGATCTCCAGCGATGGTCAATACCTATACGCCGCGATGTATGGCCAAAATGCCATCCAGCAACTGACGTTACCGGATTTCCAGGTCAACAATGCATGGAACCTGGGCGCGGATTCGTTCTTCGGACCGTATTACGCGCTGGATTTGCAAGCTGCGCCTGAAGCACCGCACACAACGGCGGTCATCCTGGCGAATTTTGATATTTCACCACCATCAAAGGCCGTCGTCATTTATGACGATGCAACGCCTCGACCGACCGAGCAACAGAGTGGCGCTTATATATATTCATGGCTCCAATGGGCTGGGAACGACACGACTCTTTATTCCACAGATGAGGACACATTCCTTGCGCTCGGAGTAACAGCAAGCGGAGTGACCCTGGACACTCAGTACCCTAATGCCACGATCATCAGTGCTAGGCTGCACTTCGATGCGGGAACTGGCTTGATCTATACCGATGGTGGCCAGGTACTCCAGCCCTCTAACGGCAGCACGGTCGGCAATTATGGCGCATCTGGCATTGCCGTTCCGGATTCCACCCTGGACCGTGTGTTCATCCTGGGGCAAACTACCACGCAGGTTGGGACGTTGAACTATACGATCGAGTCCTTCGACCAATCGAAGTTCACCGCCATTGCTTCAATCACCATTGACAATGTCGTGGGTACGCCGACCGCTCTGATTCGCTGGGGGGCGAACGGATTAGCTTTCACCACCCGGGTGGGGGCGCCTCCCGATTTCAATGGCACCGGCCCGGGGCAGTTGTACGTCATCAGCGGAGACTTTGTGAACCCGTCGACAAGTTCGAGTAGATCAACCCTGGCTCGGCCAATCATACCTGTGCGAAGAACCTGGAGTCGGGGAGCCAGTTCTAGTGATCGTTCACTGTCGGTAGTGGCGGTTCACGATTCATCTTCAAACTAAGGCCCTCCTTCGGAATGCTCCGGAAGCATAGACTAAGGACCCTCACGTCCGAGGTCCGGTAGTCTCGTTCTCAGACTCGCCATCCTTCAGGCCAACCGGCTATTCTTCTCCACGGTCCATCTATGTCGCATGTGAACAGACGTCAGTTCCTCCATGGGAGTGGCGCACTGGCCATCTCCTCACCGTTCAACCGCCGCTTCTTGCCGCAAGGACTGGCTGTCGACTTACCACCCGTGTCTCCCAGGTTGGACACCGGGCTCTATCGCTTCGGGGTGAACTACACTCCCTCGCACAACTGGTGGTTCTGCTGGAACGACTGGGACGCCGATCCCATCCGGCGCGATCTCGATGCGATCGCCTCGCTGGCCGCCGATCACCTTAGGCTGCTTCTGATCTGGCCGTATTTCCAACCCAACCCGAAATGGGTTAGTACTCTCCATCTTCAGCGGCTGGACCAGTTACTGGCACTCATGGCGGAGCGTCAACTGGACGCGCTCATCACAGTCTTCACGGGTCAACTGAGCGGCTGGTATTTCCTGCCGCCCTTCAACAAGCCGGGGGAGGGCTTCTTTACCGACAGCGGGATGTGGGCGGCCCAGGAGTTGTTCATTCGCGAGCTGGCGAAGGTTGTCGGGAATCGCCCAAATGTGATCGGATTCGACCTCGGCAACGAGATCAACACCTGCTGGAACGGCCCGACGGAAGCTGGTGATCAATGGATGGCCAGGATGTTCAAGCTGGCGGATTCGGTCATGCCCGGGCGACTGAACGTGAACGGAGTTGATCATCATCCCTGGTTCGAGAAAACAACGTTCTCCGCTCAGGCTCTCGCCAGCCAACGAATGCCGGTGATGCACTGCTATCCATGGTGGACCGGTGCCTTGAAATACGGGGGCCCGATGGATCCGCCGAGCGTGAAGCTTCTGGCGGGAATGGCAGCTCTGATCCGTTCCTATGCCGGATCGCAGCAGAAGCCGGTGTGGGCGGGCGAGTTCAACACCTGCATCGAGGCGCTGAAGGAGAAGCAACAAGCCGAATGGCTCGAACGAGCCGTTTCAGCGGCGATCGACGAAGGAGTCGCCTGGTTCACCTATTGGGACAGTCACGACGTAGATCGCAAGTTTGCCTTCAATGCGGTGGAATACAGTCTCGGGCTGCTGACCAACGACGGGCGCGTGAAAGAACAGGGGCGGATGTTCCGGCAGCTCGTACTCGCGCATCGAGCCAAGCCCGTGCGATATCCGACAGCCACGTTACCGCTCCCACCCGCGCAACCGACCGTAGATTCAACCTGGCAATGGCTGCTGGACTGGATGGGATGGCGGCCTTTGACGAGGTGACCCGAGTTAAGCGGACCGCAGTGAAATGGGGAAAAGGAAATATGTCTCCTATTGAATGAGGAAGTTTTCGACAGGAGCAATTCATGACCACGGACATCGAACTCACGCCGACCGAGCGGTTGGCCATCTTGTCCTTGCGGCTGGAACCTCGACAGTCCCTCCAACGCCTGCAAAAGACAACCCGGACCCGGACGCTGAAACACTTGGGTCGTGCCATCCGAACTCTACGTCTGGCCCGAATTGTTGTACCGGAGCAGGGTGAAGACGGTCTTGAGCGGTACTCGCTTGGCGTGGGTGGCCAGCGTGGTTAGGTTCGGACCAGAGGCTCACTCATTTCTGCTGATCATCGATCAGTGCCTTTCAAAAGCTGTCTGAGTAAAGAAGCTGCGAAACGCACGCATCCCTTGCGGTGCTGTCTCGCTGGGTCGCTGCCCGCTTGCCGCGCTGCAGGCGGCAAGACGATCATGAATTCTCTGTCCGACGCACACTGACCACCCGACACACAGTGTGCCACCATGCAGGTTCGTGGTCAGGATACCTATATTGCTCTTTGTCCTCAGTGACCAGTGTCTTCTCCACCGTCCGTCCCGGACGTCATCTTTCGTAAATTCGATTCCCTGCCAGGCATGTCCTGCATCAGCTCGACGGCGTGGCTGCCGGTTCATGGGATCGGCGTCTCTGAGTGGCCGAGTTTCAGACCCCGCGAAGCTCCCCGATGTGCACTCTACCCATTGGGGAGCGATCGCCTTCAGAATCGGGTTGCTTGCCGGTCTAAAAAGGCCGGGCACGCATTTCAAGCTCGTCCAGCGCCGTGCAGGTCATCCGGACAGGGGTGGCACACACGAAGGCGGTGGTGAAAGGGATCACAGCAGCGTCAAAAGAGCAGAAGTCGGGCAGCAGAAGGTACGGCACGGGCGTTTCGGGTCTCGTCTTTGCGGTGGAGAGGTGGAGCCCCGTTACATTCTCCTGACTTGTAATCATGACCACCTCGACGACAATCAGTTCTGCTCATCCATCGCCCCCTTATCGTTGTCTTCCACTTGGGAGGAGGTCCGGTACCAGAGATCAAAGCCACGTACCGATACCTCAGAAAGACTTCCGGGTCCTACAGCTCTATGACCGATGGGCGAAGGGTCGAGGCCTCACACCGTGCTGGACCGTGCACAAGTGGTTCCTCGACAGTACGACAGCTGCAACCACCACGGCGCCGGACCATGGGTCTCCCAGGTATTGGGTGTCTCTCTCAATTCAGACATCAATAGGAGAGTATTTATATAGGTCCTCCCCCCTCGGTATGGAGACCAGCCAGACTATGCAAACCCCACTGACCCGTTCGCAAATCAACCGCCGGTGATGTTCACCACAACGAAGGGAAAGACCGGGCGCTCGAAGGAGACTTTGTGATTGACAAGAAGGCATCCAGCGCCTCGGTCGTGCTTTGGCTCATCTCTGCCATCCCGCTGTCCTCGGTTTGTCCTTCCACAGCTACTCATCCTACGCTGTGATCGCCATGCGCCGCGCTCGCCGTGTTGATCCGCGCTCCTTCGACCTGACGACTCCTTGCTCGCTCTACGGATATCGAATCCCTCCATATGAAATCCTGCGAACCGGGTCCCTCATCCGCTGTGTCCTGTTCGGATGCCCCTCAGAAGTCGCCCGAGTAAGATGGGGGGTAAAGCGCCTCGGGACCCAGCGGACAGCCGTGACTGACGACACGATCACAATCTCGGAGCGGACGCGCTTCCAGGTGGCGATGATCATTGCGATCATCGCGGATGCGCTCCAGATCTTCCTCATGCCTTTCCTCGTCGAGGGTGCTACGTCGCCTGCGGATGACATCCTCGATCTCGGTATTGGAGCTGCGTTATTTAGCTTGCTGGGCTGGCATTGGGAGTTTCTTCCATCGTTTGTCGCCAAGCTTGTTCCCGGAGTCGACTTGGTCCCGTTCTGGACGATGGCGGTAGCCAACGTCTATCGAAAATCGAAGCGAATCGCGGTCAGCGCAGAAGAAATTCGTTAGGAGCCCCCGAGGCTGAGAGACCTACGCAGCTCGTAGGGCCCTGCTCGATTCCGGCCTGGACGGACTGGCACGAGAGAGTTGTTCCGCTTTCGGAGATGCTTCCGTGGATGTGATCGTGGTTCCGTTTGCTCAAAGTGAAACTCCAGGATCCATTTGTTGGCTATTGCGCGGCCATCTATCTAGGCAGGCCTGAACTTCCAACCTCACGCTGTCCGGAGTGCCCAGTTGGCGAAATACCGGCTCGGTCCCGGCGAGTCGATGGTTGCGTCTGAAACATTTCCGTTGAGGTACTGACGCAGAGGCTGACCGGGCCGCGAATCTACGGTTCGCGCATGCCAGTTGCGATAGGGCGAACCCAAGGCGAAAATGGATTGTGGCCTCAACGCTTCCAGCCCGCAGAGAGACGGAGCCACGGTTGCAATGGTTGTTCCTCGATCTCAATTCCTACTTCGCCTCGGTCGAACAGGAATTGCGACCCGAGCTGCGTGGACGTCCCGTCGCTGTTGTGCCCGTGATGGCCGACACCACGTGCGCTATTGCCGCCAGTTATGAGGCTAAGGCATTCGGGGTCCGGACCGGCACTCAGATCGGCGAAGCCAAGCGCCTCTGCCCCGGCATTGTGCTGGTCGAAGCACGGCATGAGATTTACGTCGACTATCACAATCGCATTGTGGAAGCCGTTGAGCGGTGCGTTCCTGTTGCTGCCGTGATGTCGATCGACGAGATGGCAGCTCACCTGATTGGCCGCGAGCAGCCGTTATTTGCAGCGCTCGCTTTGGCACACCGCATCAAGGCCTCCATTCAGAAGAACGTCGGATCGACACTTCGCTGCTCCATTGGTCTTGCACCGAATCGGTACTTGGCCAAGATCGCCTCTGATATGGATAAGCCCGATGGCCTGATCGCGCTGACGCCGGACCTGCTTTCGACGGCGCTGAGCCAGCTCACCCTGCGTGATTTGCCCGGCGTGGGCGCACGGATGGAGAAGCGTCTTCACGAGAGCGGCATCCGGACGATGCCCCAATTGCTGGCGCTGGACCGCGAACAGATGAGCAAGGCATGGGGTGGTATTGGTGGCGAGAAGCTCTGGCATTGGCTTCGCGGCGAGGACTTTCACGACGCTGAGCTGGAACACCAGAAATCCATCAGCCAGAGTCATGTGCTGCCGCCCGAACTCAGAACCGACGACGGGTGCTACGCAGTAGCGCACAAACTGTTGCACAAAGCGGCGATGCGCCTGAGAACCGCACGTCTGTGGACCACGCAGGTCTCCCTGACCATAAAGTATGCAACCGCGAAAGCTCAGGCAGAGGGACAACATTCATCCGGGATTCCCCAGACGGTCTGGTCGCAGGGCCTTTCCGTGATCGAATGCCAAGACAGTCAAACACTCGTCGAAGCCCTATGCAAGCTGTGGGCCGGCCGCCCGCAGGATGCGAAACACGCGAAGCCGTTCTTCATCGGAGTCTGGCTCGGCAATCTGGTTCCAGACCATCTGCATACCCTGAGCCTTTTCTCAAATCTCGAAAGCGAGGCCAAACGTACACGGCTCACGAGCACGATGGACGCGCTGAACCATAAGTACGGAACCGCGACGCTGTTTCCGGCCAGCATGTTGCTGGCACGAGCCGCCGCTCCGACCCGGATCGCATTTACGCTGACCGCGAAGAAGTCCACAGCCGCTACATCGATCACCAAGAAAGCGGCGAAGCACACCATGAGCGCTGGCGCACGTGCGAAGATCGCCGCCGCTCAAAAGGCCCGGTGGGCCAAGCTCAGGAAGGCTCCGAAGAAGGCCGCTCCAGCGAAAAAGGCCGTCTCCACCAAGAGCGCAGGTGCAAAGAAGAAAACTCCCGGCGGTCCGGCGGCTGCTGCTACGCCAATGGCAGCGGGTTCGTGAAGTTCTCAACTGTGGTTAGTGCAACAGGTGCCCATCGGTCGATCCGGGTTGGGAGTTGAGGTAACCGAGCCTCCCGGTAAGTTACCTCAGCCAGCCCACGCGCCTCCTCTGTTTTTTCTTCCTCCAGAGGATCTCCTCTTTCCGCGAGAACGCGGGTAATGGAGTATTCGGCGATCTGAGAGGAGGCGGCTTTTGGTGCGTTCAGCCAGATCGTTCGACGAACATTGCGGCACGGATCCTCTATTGGTTTTCACCGCCGCTTCGATTGTTCCCGGCACCCAAACAAACGCTGCACGCGGTGGCCGAAATCCGGACGGTGCGCCATTCGAATAGCCGCCGAGGTACTGCTGTTCATATCGGCGCAGGATATCTCCGATCCTGGTTATTCCGTCGTCGTCGGGTTGAATCTGTCTGCGCATGCTGCGTTTTCCTGAACCCTATCGACAGTCGAACCGACACAACCTCTGTCCCTCACTTCCTCTCGGGAAGCGGACCCATTGAGTCTCGTTCGGGGAGTTTTTGGGCTTGCTGATCTCCCAGAATATAAATATTCGGGTAAATTCCGTCCCCGTGGGTATTAACCATTAGGGAGTTTCACACCAGCCGAAAACGTAAGGAGAATTCAACCGTGGATTTATTAACAGTAGAACAACGTCTTGTGCTGTTTGCCGTATGGGTATCCAAAGGCGGAAATGACGCCAGGAACGTCGCCAGCCTCACGTTGTTGACCAGGGCCGTCGTGGAAAGCAGCCTTACTCAACTAGATACAGCGGACTGTATCCGGCAGGTCTCTGAGGATGATCCGCCACACTACACCGCTGACCTGCTCGACGGCGTCCCCCTTGTCCCATCCTGGGACCGATGGCTGGCCGAATACTGCGATGCGTTCCCACCATTTGTGGACCGCGATGCGGAAGCCACGACCTTCTGCTCATGCGGTGTCGTATTGCTTACGGCTGTGCTCGCCAGCACCAAGAACGCGGACCTGATCGCTCATGTCACGACCTTTCCCCGGGCCTTTGTTCAGAAGGTGATCGATCTTGCCGATGAGGATGCTGTCTGGCTGTTCCACAACGTGCTGGACCTCAGGCATCGTCTGTTGCGGACGGCACCACTCTCTGAAATCGAGAAGACCTTAGATGTAGTCAAAGAGGACTTCTGGATGGCCAAGCCGTTCGAAGACTCGGAGGCGTTGGAATATCTTCGTGAGGGTCGTCAGTTTGGCGGAAAGATGGACGACTGGCCGGAGGCCGAGGATATCCGAAATACTGAATGAGCCCCCCGCATCCACAGGTAGCGCCAGTCACCTCGGTGGCGACGCCGAGGGTCGCGTCGACTTCGGCCGGGTTGAAGAGGTCGCCGTCCTTGACGGTTAACACCTCGTTTCGCACGTTCGAGATATTCGCGATCGGATCCGTGAAGAAGCTCCAGTCGAGTTCACCGCCGAGGTTCATCGGCCAGCGGTCGGTGTCTAAGACCATCTCCGTTTCGTCGGTTCCGGCCGCCTCAATCAGCAACACGCTCACATCCGGATTGGCGGCCAGCCTTCCCGCGACGACGGAGCCGGAACTACCGCTGCCACAGACGATGTAATCAAACTCCCCGCCTAACTCGGAGGCAAGGCGATCCTGGTTTGCGCTAGCGGCACTTTCGAAGGTCTGATTCGTTGAATCTCGCATATGTCCTCCTTGATTCCGGGCAAGCAGGAATCTGTTTGCAGCGTTAGCGGTGACTTTCTTTTGGGGGACCTCGGTCGTTTTGAGAAAGCCGCTAGGCGGCCTTCATTGGAAACGGCCTTGATTGATTTCCCAAAGAAACGGACGCATCGTCGCGACCATCTCTTCCAAATGCGTTTCGAGTGCGAAGTGTCCCGTGGGCAGAAATTTAGCCGTGGCGGCCGGGATGTCCTTCTTGAAGGCTTCTGCTCCCGCGGGGATAAAGAATGGATCGTACTTGCCCCACACCGCCAGCAGCGGGGGTTTTGCCTCTCGGAAATATTGCTGCCACCTGGGGTAGAGCTTGACGTTGCTCGCGTAGTCAAGGAACAGATCGAGTTGTATATCGACGTTCCCCGGACGGGCGAGGAGCGCAGCGTCCAGCGTGTAGCCCTCGGGCTTGATCATGGATGGGTCAGGAATTCCGGACGAATACTCGTGGCGCAGTCCTTCCAGGTTAAGGCCCTCGCGTATCGCATTCCGATGCTCCAGTGTGGGCTCACGCCAGTAGCGTTGAATCGGCTGCCATGCATCCCCAAGACCTTCCTCATATGCGTTTCCATTCTGCGAAATAATGGCGGTCACGCGTTCAGGCGCCATCAACGCCAGGCGGAAGCCGATAGGCGCGCCGTAGTCAAATACGTACATTGCGTAACGGGAAAGCTTCAGCGCCTGTGTAAACGCGAAGATCGTTTTCGCCAGTGCTTCAAATGTGTATTTGTATCCGCGCTCCGCAGGCACATCCGTGAAGCCGAATCCCGGCAGATCTGGAGCGATCACATGATAGCGATCGGCAAGGCGCGGAATGAGCTCTCGATATTGAAACGAGGACGTGGGAAATCCGTGGAGCAACAGGATGACCGGAGCGTCTGCTGGCCCTGCTTCGCGGTAGAAAACTTGAACCCCATCCGCTTCAACGCGATGGTGAGATGTCAACGGGATGTTTGGAATGTCTGTCATGGCTCCTCCGAAGATGCGGGTGTTCTGATTGAAGTCAATACCGGAAGCCTTGTTGCGTACTCGGTTGATGCTGACAGGGACTGACGCATTGCGTCGGGACAAGTCTGCAGCTACATCCCACGCCCCGTGTCGATAAAGTTGGGCAACTGTGTTAGATCGTTATGGGTTGCATCGGCGAACTCGCCCAGTTGCTCGGCCGGCAGATCGAGTCTGTTCACCCAATACGTTGGATAGCCGAATGTCTTCGCGCCGGCTGCATCCCATCCACCGAACGCCACGAATGCTATCTCATGCTTGTCCAAGTGAAAAGCTTTGAGTCCCATGTCGTACGTCGCAGGATCGGGCTTGAACACCTTCACACG
>Ga0302324_100017317_pt1 | contig 14290 bp, 11 predicted proteins | sample Palsa_T0_1_FD_201949 | JGI IMG/M metagenome (GOLD analysis project Ga0302324, IMG submission 201949) | Peat permafrost microbial communities from Stordalen Mire near Abisko, Sweden - Palsa_T0_1 | ecosystem: Environmental > Terrestrial > Soil > Palsa > Peat permafrost | place: Sweden: Abisko... | reverse complement strand
CAGGATCGCGTCCACTCGATCGAGATCCAGGTAGCCGGGCGGGCGTTCAGGAAATTGGATATCGCGCATCGCTTTGAGCGGCACGCGAACCAGCAAATGAAGGCGGTTGCCGTCGGGCTTGAGAAGCGCCTGGACGGTTACGTCGTTTGGGATTTCGTGACCAAACGCGGGGGCCATGGAAAGCGCCGCCAACGCGGAGATGATGCGAATTGTGGTAAATCTGGATGACATGGCGTACGTGGCATGTTCGGCTGCGCAACCCAAAGACGATCTGGTTGCGTGAACCTCAATCGTGTATAATAGCGTACCATCCATGAAAGGGAGGAGAAGTCCCATGAAGCGGCATCTCTATATTGGAGCAATGTTTCTCGCGGTCCTTGTGGCACTCGCGGTGGCGTCCCATCTTCTGGGGAAGAGGGCCGTGGTTCAGGCCAACGGCGAACAAGCGCCCAAGTTTGAAGTAGACCCCATGTGGCCGAAGCCACTGCCGAACCACTGGCTGATGGGGAACACCATCGGCGTTTCGGTCGATTCGAAGGATCATATCTGGATCATTCACCGCCAGGGTTCGCTCGAGGCGATGGAAGATTACGGTGTTGCAAACCCGCCCGGCGCCAAGCGGCAGCGCGGCAAAGTGGAATCGGAATGCTGCCAGCCCGCGCCTCCGGTGCTCGAGTTCGACGAAGCGGGCAACCTGCTCGCAAGCTGGGGAGGCCAGGATGGGGACGGCTATGTATGGCCGGCTTCGAACCACGGCATCACGGTGGACCACAAAGGTAACGTATGGATCGGCGGCAACGGTCGCGCCGCTACCGACCAGAACGCGGGTCGCGGTGGAGCGTCGGTACCCGGCCGTGGCGCCGCGCCCACCGAAGAGCAAGCCGGAAGGGCCCCGGGTCGCGGTCCCGGTGGCCCGCCGCTCTATCACGACAGCATGATCATGAAGTTCACGCAGGAAGGCAAATTCCTGATGCAGATCGGCAAGTCGGGACAGAGCCACGGCAGCAACGATACCGACAACCTCGGATTGCCCGCCAAGATTTTCGTCGATCCCAAGGCGAACGAGGTTTACGTCGCCGACGGTTATGGCAACAAGCGCGTGATCGTTTTCGACGCCGATAGCGGAAAGTTCAAGCGCTATTGGGGCGCTTACGGCCACAAGCCGGACGACACCAACCTGGGACCGTACTCAGCCGACGCTCCCATAGCCCAGCAATTCCGCAACCCGGTGCATTGCGCCGACCTATCGAACGACGGCTTGCTTTACGTTTGCGATCGCGTGAACGACCGCCTCCAGGTATTCAAGGCGGACGGAACATTCGTGAAGGAGAAAGTCCTGTTCAAGGACACGCTCGGCGACGGCGCGGTGTGGGACGTTGCGTTCTCGAAGGACCCACAGCAGAAGTACCTGTATCTAGCCGATGGGGCGAACGAGCAGGTCCACATTCTGGATCGCGAATCGCTCGAAGTGCTGACCAGCTTCGGCGACGGCGGACGCCAGCCCGGCGAGTTCTACGCCGTGCACAGCATCGCCACCGACTCGAAGGGCAACATCTTCACGACGGAGACCTATCGCGGGCAGCGCGTGCAGAAGTTCGTGTACAAGGGTCTGGGGCCGGTAGGGAAATCGTCCGAGGGCGTGCTGTGGCCGAAGTCGGCCAAGAGTCCGTTCTAGGAAGCGCCGTATATTCGACGACGCCCGGTCCTCGCGGCCGGGCGTTTTTCTTTAGTATCAGTTTCTTCCTTCTTAGGCCTACTGTCGGACCGGATCCAAAGCAGGTTCGACGGGATGACACAGCATGAGGAATTCGTTTGGCGGCCTAAATCGAACTTCCGAGACCGGGCGGTCCGTCCTATTGCCTTCGACGACGTAGCGGACTGTGAAGCTTACAGTCTTGCCCGCACATGCCGGAACGAAGCGCGTCTTGTCCTTGAAATACCTGCCGAGCGCAAAACCCAGGATTGGCTTGGCAGTGCCGTAGTCGATTTTCTTTGCAGTCCATTCTTGCCTATTAGAATGCGTACCTTGATCGTCGCCGGGATGCTTATCATCACCTCTCCGGTGACGTAGGGCATCGCGATCTCACTGACGCAATCCATCGGATTTTCGGCCGCGTTTGCCCCGAAGACGAAAGTAGAGTGGCAGACACACACAGCACCCGACAGATGAGCGCAGAATTCACAAGAAGTTCGTCGCCCTCAACGGCAGCGCGCCCGGTCAACCGGAAACCACTTACTTCTGCGCGGTTACCTTAGCGTCCGGATGATCCACGTAGTAAGTGATTCCGGAATACTGCATTTCCTGCCAGGTCTGGTCGCCCCAGTGCACTTCCGACTTGGGATCGGGGTTCGATAGGTTGTTCACCGAATTGTCGTAGTGTGCGGTGGCTTCCAGTCGCGATCCTTTCGTCACCGCTAGCGGTGTGGTGAAGACGTAGTAGGTCTGCCAGTTGAAATCGTACTTCGGAACTGCCAGAACAACATCGGAGCTGCCGTCGGGGGAAATCAGCCGGTATTCCCAGCTCTTGCCACGCAGGTGAGTATGCGGGAAAAGTGCGGTGATGTGCACGTCGTCGGTGAACTCGATGGCCGAATCCACTGCCTGGTTGTCGGAGCCCGGAGGCAGCTTCAGCATAAAATTCAGGAACGCGCTGGTGTGAATCTCCTGCTTCGGCGGCTCTTTGGCGAAGATCATACCGACGCTGCTCTGGTCGGTAGCTTCCTTGCCGTTGGCCGTGTAGTGCACCTGTAAGACCAACTGTGAGCCCGCTGGAACGCGCATGGCCTGTCCCGGTTCGTAGATCATCGCGTTCGTGCCCGGAGCTGTGGTGGCGATGAGCGTGCCCGGCCCGAGTTGATTTTGGTCGTCTTTACCGTCCGGAGATGGCGGCAGCTTCGGTATAACCGCCTTGAAAGCCGGCGGAGCGGGCTGCTTACCCTTCTCGCGAACGAACACAAGAATGTGATGAACAACGCTACGCGTGCCAGGCCGGACTTCGATGGCCTGCACCCACTTGTCTTCCGTAAAATTCGTCGGGATGGTGAAATACTGATACGCGATGGTGCCGCTGGCGGTCACCTTGAAGGTCTTCGTCATGCTCAGCACCACGTCGGGAGTGCCGATCTCCCAGCCTTCCGTGAATTTCGGTTGAGGCGGCAGGTCCTTCGGGTCGCCCTGCGGAGCGCCGGCTTCGGTCCAGCGGATGAGCGTAGCCTTTTCGACGTCGGTCAAGCGGCGATCGTTAGAGAAGACACCCCGGGGGTTGGACGCATGCCAGGGCGGCATCTGGCCTTGCGAGACCTTCTCGCGAATCGACTTAGCCCACGGCCGCGCCTGTTCGTAAGTGAGCAGCGACATCGGAGCGATCTCGCCCGTGCGATGGCAGCTCGCGCAATTCTTATAAAGAATAGGCGCGACGTCTTTCGTAAACGTCGGAGGAGCCGCTGTCGGCTCGCCAGCCCAGATGACACAACTAGCCAAACATGCGAGCCCGAGCGTCCCGAGCGCGGATCTGATCATAATGAATCTCCTCTTTCCTTCAAATCTACCATAGTGTCCTACGCATACGCGATATCCTAAGTTCCATGCCCGAAGACGTAATCCTTACATCGGTTGAAGAACGCATTGCGACTTTGACCTTCAATCGGCCGGACCGCATGAACGCCCTGAGTCCGGAGCTGCTGACGAAATCGATTGAGACGCTCACACGCTGGGAGGAAGATCCCAATGTTGCCGTGGTGGTGGTGACCGGCGCCGGGCGGGCGTTCAGCGCCGGCGGCGACATTGGCGGAATGTCGCAGGAGAACGCCGCGCCGCGGCCGCTGGAAGAGCGCATCGATTGGCTTCGCCGCGCCCAGCGTCTATCCGCGTTGCTCTATCAAATGCCCAAGGTGACCATCGCCAGCGTGAATGGATTCGCCATGGGCGCGGGGTTGGGCGTGTGCCTGGCCTGTGATTTGCGCATTGCGTCGGATCAAGCGAAATTCGGAACCGCCTACGCCAAAGTTGGATTCGGCGGCGACTTCGGCGTCACCTGGCTGCTAACCCAGTACGCGGGCGCGCCGAAAGCCAAGGAACTGCTGTTCTTCGCCGAGCCGTTCGATGCGGCGCAGGCCCTTCGCCTGGGCCTGTTGAATCTGGTTGTCCCGCCTGAGACGCTCGCGGCCCAGACTCGCGAACTCGCGGCGCGGCTGGCCGCCGGACCGCTGGTGAGCTATCGCTACATGAAGGCCAACGTGAATCTGGCGACGACGGTCGACTTCCGCACCATGCTCGACCGCGAACCGGAGACGCATCTCCGCTGCGGCCAAACGGAGGACCATCGGGAAGGCGTGCAGGCGTTCCTGGAGAAACGGCCGGCGAATTTCAGAGGGCGCTAGGAACGGATTCCATCAGCGGTTGGTGAATAGCGGTTCCAGGGTTGCAGTTTCTTTAGACATCCAAGCGTGGATGTCGCCCAGGGTGGCTCGGGCGTCGCGAATCGGACGCCATCCGCTAAGCTCCGAGATGCGGCGGTGGTCGGTCACATAGAGCTTCACATCGCCGCGGCGGGTTTCGCGGTCTTCTCCCAGAGGGATCACGTTGCCGGTGATTTCGCGGCATAGGGCGGTGCATTCTCGCAACGAGAGGCTGAACTGGGGACCTCCTCCGGCGTTGAAGATCTCACCTGCGTACCGGTCGAAGGATTCGATTTGGAGCAGAATCAGATCCTTTAGATCCTCGACGTGCAGGAAATCGCGGACCTGCTTGCCCTGGCCGCCGAAGCCAATGTAGCGGAGTGGCAGTTGAAAGTGATGCGCCGCCATCCACAATCCAAAGACGCCCTGATCCAACTTGGCCATTTGGCCGGGCCCGGTAACCAGACCGCAGCGATTTATGATGGTCCGAACGCCATAGGCATCCGCATATTCCTCGATCAACAATTCGGACGCGAGTTTAGAGGCGCCATAGAGCGTTCGGGCTCCCCGCAGCGAAAAGTCTTCCGAGATGCCCCAGTCGGAAACGCCCGGCAGGGTCTCGCCGGCCGCAAGGCGGAATCGCGTGGCGTCTTCAATTATCTTCATGCGGTTGAGAAGAACGTACGGATAAACGCGGCTGCTCGAAAGGAAGAGAAGGTCTGCCCGATGGCGACGGCAGATTTCCAGGCAGTTGATGCAACCGACCAGATTTGTGTTGATCAGATACTCCGGGGATTCGCCGTATCCAGCTTGCGCGGAAGGCTCGGCCGAACACTCGACCACCAATTGAGGAGCTCGGGAGAGCGATGACAGATCTTCGGCGCAGCGCACGTCCCCGTGAACGAATCGTACGCCCGCGTCGCGCAGACGGCCTAGGTTCAGTTCCGAGCCGCGCCGCTTCAGGTTGTCGAATGCGATGACGTGCGAGTCGGGGAACTTGGTCTTAAGTCCAATCGCCAGATGCGAACCGATGAAACCGGCGCCTCCAGTAACGAGGACCGTTTCATACATGCTCATACATGATGGTGTCGGGCGCGTTCAGGCTGGGGCTGCGCTTCGCGCCGGTAATCCCCGCGGGAAAGATGCTTCTCGAGCCAAAGGTACAGCACGATGAACAGGTATCGGCTGCCCATCTCCTTGATCTTGAGTTTGGATATACCGGTCTGCCGATTGGTCCAAGCGATGGGCAGGACCGCGTAGGAATACCCGCGCACGATGGCTTTAAGCGGCATCTCGACGGTGAGATTAAAGTGCCGCGATATAAGGGGCTGCATTCCTTCGATGACCGCGCGGCGGTAACACTTGAAGGCGTTGGTGACGTCGTTGTAGTGCAATCCGAATAGCGCGCGGATGAAAAGATTGGCGAAGCGGTTGAGGACCAGCTTGTGCGTCGGATAGTCCACCACGCGCCCTCCGCGGATGAAGCGCGAGCCGAAGGCGCAATCCGCGCCCTCATTCAGTGCCTGCCAGTAGCGCACCAAGTCCGCGGCGTCGTCGGAGCCGTCCGCCATCATGATGGCCACGGCGTCACCGGAAAACCGCCGCAGACCGGCGCGCACGGCCATTCCATAGCCCGTCCGATCGGGGTTCCGCACCAGCAGAATTCCAGGCTGACGCGCGGCCATATCCTCCACGATGCGCGCCGTGGCATCGGTGCTGTGATCGTCCACCACGACGACCTCGAAAACGATGTGTTGGGCGCTAAGCGTGTCCGTGATATCACCGAGAGTGGCGGCAATGGACCCTTCCTCGTTCTTCGCCGGGATAACAATTGAAAGCTTCATGCCCGAACCAGTGCGGCGCGCCTCTCGATCATCTGGTCCAGGATGGCCGCTACGTTGTACTCGATCGTCCATCCTGGAAAATGCGCGCGAACCTTTCCTAAATCGGTGATGTAGCAGATGTGATCGCCGGTGCGGTTCCGCTCGTCATAACCGTAGCGGAGGGGCAGGCCGCGCTGGTTAAGCGCCTGGATGGTCTCGAGGATCGAGAGACTGTTCTCCCGGCCGCCGCCGAGATTGTAGACTTCACCCCGCCGGGGATTCCGGAAGAATTCGAGAAACAGCGCGGCGACATCGCGAGTGTGGATCTGGTCACGCACCTGTTTCCCCTTGAAGCCGAAGATCTTGTACTCGCGCCCGACGATGGCGCACTGGACGATATAAGCCAGATAACCGTGCAATTCCACGGCCGCGTGTTGAGGGCCAGTCAAGCAGCCGCACCGAAAGATGCCGACCGGCATATCGTAGTAGCGCCCGAACTCCTGACAGAGAATGTCCGCACTGACTTTGGAGGCGCCAAACAGCGAATGCAGGCACTGATCGATGGACATGTTTTCATCGATGCCCGGTCGACCGTCGGCGTAATCGAAGCGAGACTCCAATTCCTTTAGCGGCACTAAATTGGGCCGGTCGCCGTAGACTTTATTTGTGCTGGTGAAGCAAAACGGACTATCGCGGCAGTACTCCTTCGCCGCTACCAACAAGTTCAGCGTGCCTACAGCGTTTGTCTCGAAGTCCTCGAACGGGATGGCGTCAGCGCGGTCGTGCGAGGGTTGCGCCGCAGTATGAATGATGAGGTCGGGGCGCTCCTCCTTGATCAGGTCCTGGATGCTGGCGCGGTCGCGGACGTCCAACGCGAAATGGCGGTAGCCGGGGTAGGTTGCCAGCAGATTCCGAACCATCGATGCGGTAGAGGCGGCCGCGCCGAAGAAGTGCCGCCGCATATCGTTGTCGATACCGGCGACCTGCCAGCCTGACTGGCATAACAATTCCGAACAACCGGAGCCAATCAGCCCGCCGGAACCCGTGACAATTGCCTTCAATCTCGCTTGGCCTCCTGCCTGTTGCAGGCTTCCTAGTGAGTATAACAACCGCGGCTCAGTGCTCCGGTAAGATCGCCTCATGCACGTGGCCGCCGGAAACGTCGAGAATCACGGCTTGCCCGGAGGCGAGCAGATCGTGGACTTCCGGCAACGGCAAGAGGAACAATAGCGCTCTGCGCCCGCCATTTTCGATGGCCCGATCGGCGCCGGGAGCTAGATGAACGTTGTGCATGCGATAATCCTCAAACGGCTGATCCGCGAAACCGGCGAAGAATTGATCGGTATCCATGCCGGTTAACAACAGTTGCTTACCGGGGTGCGCGCGATCATATTCGACAACACCATCCACCAGAGAGCGCGAGTTCAGGCTACGTTCGTAGACCCATCCGGTGGCCTTCCACGCCGCCGGCACGGACGCCAGCAAGTACAATGCGGCCGTCAGGGCGCTCACTGCGCGCCAGCGGGAGGCGAGTGCAGCACCCAGGATGATGGCCAAGCCCATGGCTGGACCGGTCAGCAGATAATCGGAGATGTGCGTGGGCAAAGCCAGGACGGGGGTAAGCAGGATCACGAACCATCCCGCGCCGAGCAACCCGGCTTTAGGCGCCGCGGCGATGCAGGCTAAAATTCCGACGCAGAGCAAACCGGTGGCGATCACGATAGACCACGCCGGCCAAGCCCATTCAAAGTGCCCGAGACTTTCGGGCCCCAGCGCCAGCTCGATATATCGGGCTAGCGTCGAGAAGATCCTGGCATCGATCTGAAGAGCGTACGGCCCGGTCTTCACGGCTGGGGCGGCCCAAAAGTGGATGAAAGTGTAGGTTGCCGAAATTAGGTACAAGGGCAAGGTGAGACGCAGCCGCTTGCGGTCGTAAAGAAGCGTATAGAGCGAAACCAGGCACGGGTACATGACGGCCGTTTCCAGCGAGCCGAGTCCCAGGATGAAGACCGCGATTTGCCACCCGTACCGGCCTTCCATGAAGAGAAGCAAAGCGAGCAGGACAAAAAACAGGTATTGGGTTTCATTGTAAATGCAGGTCCAGCAAAAGCTTTGCACGATGGCGGCGTTCGAGATCCAAAAAATCTGGGAGCCAAAGGCAGCCAAGGCGGAATTCGTAAGCCTGAGGACCAGCGCGTTCAGAAGATAGAGATCCGCGAGAACGGTGGCGAACACGACCATTCGGAAGGGCAGTGCATTCACGCCGAAGAGCCGGAACAGGCCGAAGAAGAAAAGGTTCTCGCTCCAGGGGCGAATATTGCCGTGTGCTTTGGGGGCAAACAGCATGGCGAGAACATCCCTCTTATAGCGAGGGTCGATTGCAATATGGAGCCAGCCCCAATCGTCCTGGAAAAACCAGCATTCGAGGCCGCGCCAATAGAACGCAAGGAATACGACGGAGGCGATCAGCCAGCCTGCGTAGCGAATGGCCGGTGTGGGAACCGTGATCGCGGAGCTGGCCAAGTCCAGAGAATACCACCGGCATGTTTTGAAGTAAATACGCCACCCGCGCTCGATATCTTCCGCGGATCAGCTCGCTCCCAGACCGGCGGCAGCTTAGGACACCAGCACGGCGTCGAATAATCGGCGCAGCAATGCGGCCAGGCGCGCGTTGGAAATTCTTCGCGGATCGTAGGCGCGCTCCAATACCAGGCCGTTGAGCAGCGCTTCCAGCGCCACTTTTCTCGATTCCTTGGCCTTCCCGCTGCCCCGGATGCTGGCGGGCATCAGTTGGTTGATGGACGCAAGATTCAAGGACGCGCGAATGCGCCGGTGCGTGGCGGCGAGCCTGGCTCGCAAGCGCGGATGCCGCACGGCAAACAGCTTGAATTCGAGCATCAGCATGGCCCAATGCGGATCCCAAGCGCGTCCGACATAGAACTCACGTAGCGCGTCCAAGTGTCCTTGCGGGGTGGCCGCGCGTTCGACGATGCGCCGCATCTCCTGCACCCGCTGGGACGATTCCTGCTCGAGCAGCGCAAAGAACAGCTCCTCTTTGCTCTCAAAGTGGGCGTAAAACGCGCCGCGGGTGTGGCCGGTGGAGACGGCGATCTCCTCGATCCGCGCCGCTTCGAAGCCGTCTCGCGCGAAGATCCGCCGCGCCGATTCGAGCAGCGCCTTGCGAGTCGCGTCGGTTCGCTGCTGATGCTTGTTGAGGCGGGCTGGCGCGACCGGATTGGTCATCGGCTCCATTATATACATTCGCGTATGTATTCATGCTAAATTCAGGGATGTGATCGTAAGGATCGTCCCGTTAGCCTGGCTGGCTTGCGTCGTGGCCTGGCCGCAGATTCCCGGAACGACCGGACAGGCGGGCTCCAGCCGTCCGATTACGCTTCCGCCATCGGGCCGCGAAGGAGCGCCGGGAGCGGTCACCGTCCAACAGTCGGCCACTTCGGGGGGCGCGGAAACCATCAACAGCTCCACCCAGATCGGAGGGGGCTTCCAGGGCAGCGTTCCCGGCGAAAATGTGCCTGCGGGCACCATCGCGCTGACATTGGGAGACGCCGTCCGCCGCGGCCTGGAGACAAATCTGGGGGCCCTGACCGCGAATTACTCAGCGCGAGCAGCCGGCGCACAACGCGCCCAGCAGTTGAGCTATCTGCTACCGAACATCTCGGTGAGCGCGTCTGAAACCGACACCCAAATCAACCTGGCCGCCTACGGTTTCAAGTTCAACCTGCCTCCCGGACTCAACTTCTCCATCCCCTCCGTGGTGGGCCCGTTCAGCTACTCCCAGTTACAGGGCAATTTCGGCGCCACGGTCTGGGATCCGGTGCTGCGGCGGAACTGGCAGGCCTCCAAAGAGAGCGAACGCGCGGCCATCCTGTCGGCGAAGGATGCCCGGGAATTGGTGGTGCTGGCGGTCGCTGGGACCTATCTGCAGATGCTCGCCACCGCCGCGCGCGTCGATTCGCAGCGCGCGCAGGTGGAAAACGCGCGCGCCGTCAATCAGCAGGCCGAGGTGCGAAAAACCGCGGGCACAAATTCCAGAATCGACGTCGTGCGGACGCTGGTGGAGTTGGAGACGCAGCGGCAGAGATTGAACGCGCTCGAAGCGGATGTGCGCAAGCAGAAGATCGGGCTGGCTCGCCTGATCGGTCTGCCGCTCGATCGCCAGGTGATCTTGAGCGAGGCGCTCGGCTTTCCGCCACTGACGGTCCCGGATTCCGCCGCCGAGATTCAGCATGCCTTCGCGAACCGGCCGGATATGAAAGCGGCCGAAGCGCAGGTTCAAGCAGCGGAGCGCGTGGTGTCGGCGGCTCACGCCGAGCGCCTTCCCTCCGCGTCGATCAGCGGCGACTTTGGCGTATCCGGTCCCAATCCGGCCTCCACGCATGGCGTGTTCGCGGTGACGGGTTCGGTGAATGTGCCAATCTGGCTAGGAGGACGCGTGAAAGCCGACATCGAGCAGGCTGAAACTACGCTGGCGCAGCGCAAAGCGGAACTGGCCGACCAGCAAGGGCAAGTGGAGCAGGAAGTGCGGACAGCCCTGATCGAGCTCGAAACCGCCGTGGGCCAGGTCCGATTGGCGCAGCAGAATCGCGGATATGCGAGCGAGACCCTGCGCGAGGCGCGCGACCGCTTCGGTTTGGGCGTCGCAACCACCGTCGAAGTGGTGCAAGCGCAGGAACAGGTTGCCAGCGCCGAAAGCGATTATGTATCCAGCCTCTACTCGTTTGAATTGGCGCGAGTCGCATTAGCCAGGGCGACAGGCGAAGCTGAAAAGGAATTGCCCGATCTTTTGAAGGTGGCTCAGCCATGAAGACTGAAGAAAGCGTCCAGCCAATCCAGCCGGCTTCGAGCGACGCACCCAGCCAGCGCGTTCGGGAGTCCAAGCCTGCAGCCACGAATGCGCGAGGCCGCGGCCGCGCGTTCACCATTTTCTTTTTGGTGCTGCTGGCGGCGTTGCTCGCGGGCGGGTATTTTTGGATTCAATCTCAAAAGTTCGAAACCACCGACGATGCGCAAGTGGACACGCACTTGAGTGTCATCAGCGCTCGCGTGGACGGCTCGATCACGCGCGTCTACGTGGATGAGAATCAGATGGTCAAGGCCGGCGAACCGCTGGTGGATCTCGATCCTCGGGATTATCAAGTGAGCCTGGACCAGACGCGGGCGCAACTCGCGCAAGCAAAAAGCATGGTGACCGCGCAGCGGCCGAACGTTCCCATCGCGCAGGTGGAGAGCACGGCCAATATTTCCGGCAGCGAAGCGGATGTGATCAACGCGGAAGCCGCGATCGCCGCCGCCGAACGAGATCGCGACGCCGCCGCCGCGAAGCTCACCGAGTCCGAAGCCAACAGCGCGCGCGCACAAGCCGACCTGGCGCGCTACAAAATCCTTATCGCGAACGAAGAGGTTTCCCGGCAGGAGTACGATCAGATCGCCGCCACCGCCGCGGCGCAAACCGCCAATGTGCAAGCCAGCCGAGCTTCGGTGGAGTCGGCGGCGCGGATGGTGGATCAAAAGCGCGCCCAGCTCGCGCAAGTGCGTACCCGGCTGATTCAGTTTCGCCAAACCGCCACGCAACAGGTAGCCATCCGGCAGGCCACGGTCGAGTCCCAGCAGGCCAATGCACAGGGCGCGCAAACGCAGGTGGAACAGGCTGAACTGAAGTTGAGCTACACCAAGATCGTGGCGCCGGTCGGCGGGATCGTATTGAAGCGCTCCGCCGAGGTCGGCATGCACATGGCCGCCGGGCAGCAACTGCTCACCATCGCGCAAATCGGCGATCTGTACGTAACCGCGAACTTCAAAGAAACGCAACTGCGAAACATCAGGCCCGGGCAATCGGCAAGCATTCACGTGGATGCTTTGAAGCAGGATTTCGAAGGCTACGTGGAAAACCTCGGCGGCGGCACGGGCGCGATTGCCAGCGTTCTGCCCCCGGAGAACGCCACCGGTAACTTCGTGAAAGTGGTTCAGCGCATCCCGGTCCGGCTGCGTTTCAAGCCCAATCAGAACGGGCTCGACCGCTTGCGTCCGGGCATGTCGGTGGAACCGAAAGTTCTAATCGATGCTCCAAATCGAGGGATAACGAATGGCGGATCGGCCGGCGGATAGCCGCTCTACCTGGAAGCCTTCCTACAACCCCTATCTGGTCGCCCTGACGGTGACGCTGGCGACCTTTATGGAGGTGCTGGACTCCTCTATCGCCAACGTCTCGCTACCGCACATCGGCGGATCGCTCGGCGCCACCTACGAGGAATCCACCTGGGTTCTCACCAGCTACCTGGTTTCCGCAGCAATCGTCTTGCCGGTCTCGGGCTGGCTATCGACTGTCATGGGCCGCAAGCGTTTCTACATGACTTGCGTCGCGATGTTCACCATATCTTCTTTCCTCTGCGGCATCGCGCAGAATCTTCCGATGCTGATCGTCTTTCGCATCCTCCAAGGAGCGGGCGGAGGAGGATTGCAGCCCTCCGAGCAGGCCATTCTCGCGGACACCTTTTCCATCGAGCGGCGCGGCATGGCCTTCGCGCTGTACGGGATGACGGTGGTGGTGGCGCCGGCCGTCGGGCCCACTTTGGGCGGCTGGATTACCGACAATTTCAATTGGCACTGGATCTTCTTCATCAACCTTCCGGTCGGAGTTCTGTCGCTGTTTCTTACGTCTCGCATCGTGGAAGATCCGCCCTGGCTGAAGGAGGAAAAAAAGTCCGGGATCAGGATCGACTACATCGGGCTCGCGCTCATCGTGCTGGGCGTCTCGGCCTGCCAGTTCGTGCTCGACAAGGGACAAGAAGCGGATTGGTTTTCATCGCGGCTGGTGCTCACTTGCTTCTGCATCGGAGTGCCGGCGCTGGTCGCTTTCTTCCTATGGGAGTGGTATCACGACCACCCGATTGTGGATGTGCGTTTGCTCAAGAATCGCAATTTCGGCACGGCGGTTTTCTTTTCGTTCATTTTGGGAATGACGTTGTTCGGTTCCACGGTCTTGATTCCCGAATTCCTGCAAAACAGCCTCGGATACACGGCGGAACAGGCCGGGCTGGCTTTGTCGCCCGCCGGATTTTTGCTCATGTTCATGATGCCGGTGGCGGGGCGTCTGACCGGCACCAAGATCGACCCGCGACTACTGATCGCCATCGGGTTCCTCGGCACCGCGATAACGCTGAATCGCATGACGATTCTTAATCTGCAAATCGACTTTCGGACCATCGTGATGCTCCGCATGGCGCAGGTTATATTCATGCCGCTGATTTTCGTGCCCATCAGCACGCTGAACTACGTCGGCGTGCCGCGCGAGAAAAATAATCAGGTAGCCGGACTGTCGAGCTTCGCCCGCAACATGGGAGGAAGCATCGGCACTTCGCTGCTGACCACTTTCCTGGCGCGCCAGAATCAGACCCAGCAGGTGAACTTCGCGTCGCACACCAGCCACGGCGATCGGCCCTTCGCGCAGATGTTGAACGGCCTTACCGCCATGTTCGTGTCGCAGGGTTACGACGCCGCCACTGCCGCCCGCAAAGCGCTGGCGATGGCTTACCTGACGGTGCAGCAACAAGCCAACGCGGTCGGCATCGACAACAGCTTCTGGATTATGTCGCTGCTTATCGGCTGCCTGGTGCCGCTTCCCTTCATCATGCGGCGTCCCAAACCCGGCCAGGGTCGGGTGGCCGCGCATTGATCAGCGACGACGCGCATAAATCTCGATCCACTGGCCGCGACGGTCCCAGCGTCGAATCGGAACCAGTCCGAAACGCCGCTCAACCTCGTTCGAATCCATCTGCCGTCCGTATTCGTAGTAGCGGGCGAGAAACCGCGCGACGATCGGCCATCGCATGACTCCCCAGCTCGGTTCCCAGGTGCGCGAATAAAGCGCCAGAACACGCACGGCCCCGGGATCGAGATCCATCAACGTCGAGTAACGGAGGTCCGACGTTTCGGCCGCCGCCATTTTTTGATCGACATACCCGAACGACGGATTGCGCAGCGCCGCGGTGAGGGGCCACGCCGTATGGATGGTCTCCCGCGGATACGTCTTTTCGACAAACTGCGCCGCG
>Ga0302324_100017316_pt1 | contig 14293 bp, 16 predicted proteins | sample Palsa_T0_1_FD_201949 | JGI IMG/M metagenome (GOLD analysis project Ga0302324, IMG submission 201949) | Peat permafrost microbial communities from Stordalen Mire near Abisko, Sweden - Palsa_T0_1 | ecosystem: Environmental > Terrestrial > Soil > Palsa > Peat permafrost | place: Sweden: Abisko... | reverse complement strand
GCTTTGAAACCAAACGCTGGAGCCCGAACCGATCAAGACTTTACCCAGGACGGTCGCGGTCGGGGCGACGAAAACATCGCTGGCAATCACGGGATTTGCGTTCAGGAACCGATCGAGTCGTTGGAAAACTTGATCAAAATCCATAAAACGAGATTAATGCGTTGACAAAATGGAGCGAATGTTGTGAAAACGACAAAATTAGCAGCGTTCGCGCGCGACCCCGGCTTGGATATCTAGGTTCCGAAGCTCTCGATCCCACCGCAAACGCATCGTTTATCATGAACAAAGTAGCGTTAGTTGAAGCGGTCCAAAAGCAACTCGGTGGCGAAACGAGCAAGGCGGAATCGGAAAGGGCTGTCAAAGCGATCATCAATGCCATCAAGGTCGGCGTGAAGAAGGATAAGATCGTCCAATTGGTCGGATTTGGAACTTTTAAAGTGGTGGACAGAAAAGCCCGAAGAGGTGTCAATCCGAAAACAAAACAGCCGATCCGCATTCCAAAATCAAAGACTGTAAAGTTTGTCCCAGGCAAGGACTTCAAGAGCAAAGTCTAGGCTTTGGAGGGCACCAGGGTAAATTGTTTCCCCCCCGCGCCCGAGAAAACCCGTTTGGCTGGGCAGCCGAACGGGTTTTCCCACTGGAAATGGGAATAATCCGGTGTGGCATTGACTCCAGAATCAGATGATGGTTAACCGCAGCGCATCTTTTAGTATGAAGAAACTAATAATTCTGACCTCCCTATCGGCACTTTTGATCGTTCAATCCGCATTCGCGGCTGAGACTTACGTTTTCGACAAAGTTCATTCTTCCATCGGGTTCCAAATCCGGCACCTGTTCTCGAATGTTCCCGGCAAATTCGACGATTTCACCGGCACGATTCAGTTTGACGAAGCCAATCCGGAACAGTCTTCCGTTGAGGTGAACATCAAAACCGCGAGCATTGACACCGGCGTCAAAATGCGCGACGACGACCTGAGATCGCCCAATTTCTTCGATGCCGAGAAATATCCGGAGACCGCTTTCAAAAGCAAATCTGTCAAGGCAACCGGGAACAACACCTTTGACGTGACCGGCGACTTGACCATGCATGGTGTCACGAAGGAAGTCGTTTTGAAAGTTGAGCTGATTGGCAAAGGGGCTGGCATGAAGCCGGGATCGATTGTCAGCGGGTGGGATGCGACAACTGCTCTCAAGCGGAGCGAGTTCGCTCTGGCTTGGAACAAAGTCATCGAGGGAACACAAGTCGTTGGAGATGACGTCAAGATCGAGTTGCACATCGAGGCAGACAAAAAATAGCGGCGCATTTTGATGGTCTGCGACGCAAGAAACGGTGAGACGGATTTCTAACCGCCGATTTCACAGACGAGTTTCGGCGGATCACGAGCCGGGACCGATGCACCCGTTCGACGCGCGCCGCCGCCTGTAACAAAAATCTGTGAAAACCTGTGCAATCTGTGGTTAAAAATTCGGTGGGGAGAGCCTGTGGCTGACGCAATTCTCGATGCCCGTGAGATGAAGGAGGTCGAGAGGGCCGCCTTTGACGACGGGATTGATGCCGAAGCTTTGATGGATCAAGCGGGCGAAGGGATCGCAAACGCTATCCTTCAGGAAGAACCCCGCCCTGGCATCAGTGTTGCCTATCTGGGAAAAGGGAACAACGCCGGCGACGCCATTGTTGCCGGATCTCTGTTGGCAAAGGCAGGATGGGAGATCTGGATCCGTCCACTGGTTTCCGAGAGCGAACTGCAAGCGCTTCCCAAGAGGAAACTGCAGCAGTTGGATGCTTACCGAGTCCCCGGCCCGCTCACCGATCTGCCCAAGAACAAACCAAGAGTGATTCTCGACGGCCTGCTGGGACTCGGCTCGAGGTCGGGACTCAACGCTCCCCTCAGAACTCTCACAAGGGAAATAAATGCGCTACGGCTGAAATCCAACGCGACTGTCTATGCAGTCGATCTTCCGACTGGTCTTGGAGAGGAAGATATCGATCCGGACGCTGTGGTAGCGGATTTCACGCTGACAATTGGCTTCGCGAAAACTCCGCTCTTCCGGGACAACGCAACAAACTTCGTAGGCCGTATCCAGGTGATTGACCTACCGGAATTGACCGACCGCGGCCCAAATGATCCGGACCGAGCCCTCCTCTCGTGTGCCGTAAATCTTCGGGAATTCGTTCCGCGCCGCTTGTTCGACTCCCATAAGGGCAATTTTGGCCGGGTCGGGATCGTGGCAGGTTCGCGCGGTCTCGTTGGGGCGTCGGTTTTGTGTTCCGAAGCTGCGGCTCGTGCAGGCGCGGGACTGATTTCATTGTATGTCCCGGAGGAAATCTATAATCTCGCAGTGAGCAAGGTAACGCCGGAGATAATGGTAAAACCGACCAAGGACATTCGGTCGGTGCTCGATGAACGGCTGGATGCTCTCGGCGTAGGTCCCGGTCTTGACTCGATCGGACAGCAGGAAATACTGGAAGTTGTCACCCGATTTGCTGGACCGATGGTGGTCGATGCAGATGCGCTGAATGCCGTGTCGACTGCGGTCGGCAAGCTGCGCCAATGTGCCGGACCGCGTCTCCTGACGCCGCATCCGGGTGAAATGTCGCGTCTCTGGGCCACGTCCGGAAAAAGCCGGATCGAGATCGTGAAAGAATTCACCATCGAGTTTCCTGCCGCGCTGCTCCTGAAAGGGTCGCGGACGATCGTTGGTCAATCTGGTAAGCCGATGGCCTACAACTCGACCGGTACCTCGGGCCTGGCGACTGGTGGATCCGGCGACGTGCTGACCGGTGTTTGTGCCGCTCTCCTCGGGCGGAACATTCCCGCCTACGATGCCGGACGACTCGGTGCCTGGCTTTGCGGGAGAGCCGCTGAACTTGCGGTCGATCGTTCATCCGAGGAGTCCATGCTGCCTTCGGACCTTTTCTCGTACCTCGGATCAGCTTTTCGCGAGCTGCGCAACTCTTGATTAGTTCAAATATTTCTCCAAGCGCTCTCTAAGTTCGGCTCTCGCCCGGAAAAGGATGCTCTTTACGGCCGGTACGCTTGTTCTCATCACTTTCGCGATCTCCTCGTAAGGCATTTCCTCATATCGGCGCAGGATGATTGCCATTCGTTGAGATTCCGGAAGCTGGTTGATCGCCTCCTGGATTGCGCGCTGGAGTTCGCCTTCCAGCAAAACACGGTCCGGCTCTCTTTCGGCGCGCTCAACCGGTTCAGCGAGGTCTTCGGGTTGATCCGCAAAGTGACGCTTTCGTCTGAGCTCGTTGAAAACCAGATTGCGGGTGATGCGAAACAGCCAGGTCGTGAACTTCGCCGTTGGTTGATAACGCGGCGCGGATTTCCAGACGCGAATGAAAACCTGCTGAGCCAGATCCTCCGATTCGGCATCCGATCCGAGCATCTTGCTAATCGTTCCAATCACACGCGCCTGATGCATTTCCACGAGATGCCTGAACGCCTCCATGTCTCCTTCGCGAACACGGGCCATCCACCCGATTTCCGGCTCGGGAACTTCAGCTGGCTGCATAGAAGGATCTAACATTCGATGGGCAAGACTCATCGTATCCTCTACAACACGGTGCAACTCCAAATGTTGCTTTCGAAATGAGGAAATTCGCCCTGAGCTTGATGAGGGAATGGTCCTGTGTCAGGTTGAGTTTGTGAAAAATTTCACAAGCACCCGGCTCGTTCCTCACGAATTGCGCTCGATCTGCGATAAAGTCGTGGCGGCTGAACGGATCAACGATGACGAAGCAGCGCGCCTCTATCACTCCACAGACATCAATGCGCTCGGCCTCATCGCTAACATCGTTCGGGAGCGAAAAAACGGGAATCGCGCCACCTTTATCCTCAATCGGTACATCAATTATTCGAACGTCTGCATACTCTCCTGCCAGTTCTGCGCCTTTGGCGCCAGGAAACGCGACCCGCACGCGTTCGAACTGGCCATCCCCGAGATCATCGAGACTACGCGTCAATCGCTTCACCTCGGGATCACCGAAGTTCATATGGTGGGCGGCCTTCATCCGACGCTCACGGGCGAATGGTATCTGAAACTTTTGAGAGGTCTGCGCGCGCTTGATCCGGGTCTCCACATCAAAGCATTTACCGCCATCGAGGTCCGCCATCTCGCAGAGCGCATCTTCAAGGCGCCGATTCGCGAGACCTTGCAAACTTTACGTGATGCAGGCCTGAACTCACTCACCGGGGGCGGCGCGGAGATTTTCGATCCGATCGTCCGCGATAAGATTTGCCGGGGGAAAGAGACTGCGGAAGAATGGAAGGAAGTGCATCGACTCTGGCACGAGATGGGTGGACGCAGCACTTGCACCATGCTGTTCGGGCACATCGAAACCATTGAACATCGCGTCGATCATTTGCGTCAGCTTCGCGGGCTTCAGGATGAAACCGGGGGATTTACCGGCTTTGTTCCGTTTGCTTTCGTGCCGGAAACGACGGAGCTGAAGCACATCAAGCCTGCCTCCGGTCTGGACCAACTTCGCAATTTGGCCGTAAGTCGAATCTACCTCGATAACTTCGATCACATCACCGGCTACTGGATTGCGATGACTCTCCCTTTAGCGCAGATTTCTCTGAACTACGGCGTCGACGACCTGCACGGGACGTTGATGGAGGAAAAGATCTTCCATATGGCTGGCTCGAAGACGCCCCAAGAGCAAACGAAAGCGACTCTGGAACGCACCATCCGGGAAGCTGGACGCGAACCGATGCAACGAGACAGCTACTACCGGCCCATTCGAGCGAGCCTGCCGTCGCCGCTGGGAGTTGCGGCTGCTCTTTAGTGTTCTCTCCCCGAAATACCTCGTATTTCGGGGACGGGACACTAGCTCGCCGAAAAGGACCCTCCCAAGGACGGGCTTCGTCCCGATTTCCACTGTTCGCACTGTAAACGGCATCAAACGGCGGTCGCGACCGTCTGCGCAGAAACTGCCGGTCCCGGACGCCACCCGGCAAATTTTGCCGAGTTAGGGATGCCGAAGGTTCCATTTCCGGGAGAAAACGCGGCCAAGGAACGGTCGCCAGCGGCGAGGAGAAAAAACTTATATTTATAACACGCTTGTTATAAGCATCTTATAGATTATTCGGTCATTATGGCTCATCGATGGTATCGAAGCTGCTCTGAGTTGGGTCAAACCTGTGCCAAAGCAAATGACAGCCGCTCCCATCCTAAACGAATCGTCCGAATCACCGGCAGCAACCGCCTTGGATACTGATGCAAACAGCGAAGGTGCGTTTCAGCGTCTACTAGAGGATCACCTTCCGCTCGTTCGCTCGATTGTCGAGAGAATGAGACGCAAACTACCGAGCAAGATCGAAGCAGATGAACTTTACAGCATCGGCATAACCGGTCTTGTTGCGGCTGCCCGAAACTATCGCCCCTCCCGGGAGAGCAGTTTTGCAAGTTATGCGACCACCCGAATTCGTGGAGCGATTTTGGACGAACTTCGCCGGATGGATTGGATGAGCCGCGCCACGCGATCAAAAGCCAAGCGCCTCGGATCGGCCATTTCAAAGTTGGAACAGGAGCAGGGTGGAACCGTTAGCCAGGATTCGCTTTGCGCCGAGATGCAGATGACTGAAAATGAATTAGCCGATCTCATGGAAGAAGTCCGACCGGTGAAATTCATTTCTCTGGACGGAGTCGACGAGCAATCCGACGTGGAGGAGCAATCCTTGCACGAAATTATCCCGGACGATTCTTGCGTCGCGCCTCTCGACGCCTTGGAACGCAAAGAAGTTCTCGCGTTGTTAGCGCAGCGCATGGAACAACTCCCAGCTATTCCGAAGAAGGTCCTGGCAATGTACTACTACGAAAATATGCGTCTTTCTGAAATCGCGACTTGCTTCGGGTTAACCGAATCCCGGATCTGCCAGATCCACACTCAGACAGTCGGACAACTGCGCCATTATCTGAACAACCTCTTGGCTTGAAATTTCGAACCCGACAAATGATGAACACCAAAGTTGACTGGGATCAGTTAGTGAACGCCCTCAGGGACGAGTTGCAAGAGAAAGGTGGGCTCATTCAGTTGTTGAATCAGCAGACCGAAACCTTGTACCGGTGCGACATTGAGGAGAACGAGCGGTTGGAAGAACTAATCCGTGTCCAATTGCGCCTTATCTCACGCTGTACCCAAGGCCGGGAGCTAGCCCTCCGCCAGACCGCCTCCAGATTTCTGCTGAACGAAGATGTGCAATCCAATGAAGTGATTCGGAGTTTCCCCGACTACGTGCACCCGCTCCTCGAAGCGCTTTTTTCAGAGGTTGATCGCCTTAGCAATCGAATGCAGGAACGTCTCAGACAAAATCAAGGACTCAAAGAGCGATTTCTCTTTGAGATCCCGTCCACCGTTTGATGCCAGATCGCTCGGCGGCTAATGCTTCAGCGTAGACCGTCTCCATCATTCTTAACCGCGGAACGACTCAAAACCTCAAATTAAAGAAAGTAGCCAGGATGTTAATTTTATCTAGAAAGGTCAACGAGGGGATCATCATCGGCGACTTGATCCATATCAAAGTGACTCGGATCGACGGAGATGCCGTTAAGATCGGTATTGAGGCGCCTAAAGAAATTCCCATTTTCCGGACCGAAATCTATCCGAACGGCCACGGGGCGAGTTCGAAGTCCAGCGGGATCAAAGCGGATCGTGCGGTTCCGGTTCCGGACCTGGCAGCGAAGCCCGTCGAAGAAAAGCTGCCGGTTATCTGATCCGATTCGGTTGTCTACGGAGTTCGCCATTTTTGCGCTTGCAGAACGGTGGAGCGCTCGATCCATTTTGATCGCAACAAAACGCATGCTATTTCGGGGACAGGACACTAACATGTCGGCAGAAGCCGATGTGGCGGAATGGCAGACGCAACGGACTTAAAATCCGTTGACCCGAAAGGGTCGTGCGGGTTCGAGTCCCGCCATCGGTATATTTCATATATCCTTGAAAATAAAGAGGTTATACCTCGAAACCCCTGCGGGCTTTCTGGATAGGTTTTTGACCTCTCTCGGATGTGCGATAGCAAGTCATTGACAACCTATTGACGCTCTGCCAAGGTCGATGTTGTGGGACTTCGGTATCCGGAAGAGCTTGGACATCTGTCGATTGCGCAAATACGTAGTCTAAAGGTCGGCCCTATCCCTTCTCGAAAACCAGCCCCTGGTGTATCACGGGACTCCGAAACAAAAACGGCAAGCGTGCTCGGTTGTTTTGCAAAACCAAGTCCGACGCCACCGCCGAACTGGACCGCATTAAGATCAAGTTTCGTGACGCCGGCGAGAAAGCCCTGGAGGTCACCGACGAGCTTCGCTTGCCAGCATTAAAATGCGCCAGACGTTTGCAGCCCTACGGTAGGACTATCGTCGATGCCACCGACCACTACATCCGTTTTCTTGAGGAATCGCAGCGTAGCTGCACGGTTGCCCAACTCAGGGACGAGTTTCTTGAAAGTCAGCGCAAAGCAAAACGCTCAATACGACACCAGCAAGATTTGCGCGACCGCCTGGGTCGTTTCAGTGAGACCTTCGGAGATCGCCCGGTGAGGGTGTTGCGTGCCGATGAGATTGAGGACTGGCTGCACGGTCTGAATCTATCCCCGGTCAGCACGAACAACTACGCGGTCAGGGTAGGGAGCATGTTCAGTTACGGGGTCAAACGCCACTATTTGGAGGCAAATCCGTTCACAGGAATCGCCAAGGTTAAGTCGGACGATGAGCCCCCGGAAATCCTTACGGTTGATGAGCTCCAGAAGCTGCTCCTTGTCGCACGTCCCGAGCTCATTCCTGTTCTGGTGCTGGGGCTGATTCTGTGAGCCTGCGGGAAAGCCTTCTGGTACCATTCGAGGCCTTCTTTCTAGTCTGGTACGTGAATCATAACAGCGGCGATTCTTCTTACATTCATTGACTTTATTATGGAGCAATCTAAGCAAAAAAGTCGCCGTCGATTTCGGCATAGTAAAAACGCGGGAAGCTTCGGCTCAGGCTGACTGCCAACGGGTTCAAGGAAGGGGTAGACCGTGCTGGCAGAAAGTTCTCTCAACGCTCAAAATAAGCAAGGAACTCGTGTCGCAAGAAGGCCGCATCGCTCTTCTCAAGAAACCGTTCGACCGCCTTCAGCTTTTCGAGCACGACTTGGACCCGGCGGGGCTCAGGACTTTCCCCGACGGTGAGGGATTTTCTCAGCCGTAACACAAACAACTCGTCCGGCACGTCGTCCTCTGGGGCGGTCCCGAGATGGGCGATTATCCATTCCTCATGTGCCGGCGCGAATGTTAAAAGTTGTCCGGAAGCAGAGCCGCCACCGCGCAGTTCCACCGCTTCAGTAAATGCATCAGCCAAGAGAACTCGGTATCGGTTCGCCTCAGGCTTGTTTTTATCATTTACCTGGCGTTGAATCGAGGTGTATGCGTCCGACACTAGTGCATTGTTAAAGTGTGTTATCCGGATGGCGTCTCTGTCGCTTAACATTGCGCCCGTGGCCGGCTCGGTCCCACGGGCAGAAATGAGAAGCTTATTCCGGTGTGGATGGGGATCGCCAACCACCAAGGCTCCTTGGATCCATGATTTACACAGACCTTGAAAAAAGGCGAGTCGCGGAGCGACTGAGTTGAAAGATCGATGATTCGGGCCTCTCTGCGAGCCGGGCCCTCCAGCCCAATCAGACGAATTGCGAGTTCCGAAACGCTTTTCTTTGTGCCGCGAAATGGTGTCAATGACGGGGATCGCCGGACAGATACGATGTCAAAAAAAACCAGCCACCTTTTTTCCTTCGAACCGGTCGTGATATAGCGGATTCTCGGCGAATCCAGCGGTAACGAATTGGATTCTAAGTTGATTGGATGGTGGCAGTAAGTTTTGCGTTTGATGCCCGGGAGCGAGGTCGCGAGCGAACAGGAATCAAGCGCAAAAGACGGTAACCTCTTTAGCGCGGAGTGTAACCAGCTCAAGGTCGAAACGGAATAAATGGGGGTAGCCCGTAGGGGCACCGTTTATGCCGGATTCGACCTTGAACTGGTGCAGCGTAGTGCTCGTGGGACGCGGCAAGCCCATTGACTCGATTACCGTTGGGCAACAGGAACCAAAATAGCTGGTATCCTTGAGCGACTTTTGGATTCTGTTTTCCGGTTATTTTTGCTTGGCGGTGCTGGAATCTCGAGCTGCGCCCGTTGATTAGGTAATCTCAGCGTGATGAAGCAAGCGGTCGCGTGTCGCGCCGGCCCCGGGCACATCGCTGAGGAGTTTGCCCATTCTTCGATGGCTCGGATGGAAGTCATGATGGTCGAGAGGGTTTCGTAGCTATGACAGAGGGACACGCGAAATTCAGGGTCAATGCAGTCCACGAATGGAGTGTAAAAAGGAGCTCGTCAATCATTCGAGATCCAAGAAAGACTCCGGCCGCGTCTTGAAACGGCGCGCTAGACGCTTGGCGTGATCCAGGGTGATCGAGCGCGCGCCAGACATGATTTTGGACACCGTTCCTTGCTCGATATCCAGGAGTTTGGCGAGCTCGGCTTGAGTCAGGCCGCTGGATTCGGTAACCGCCTTAAGCAATTCAAGGCCGGTTAACTGAGGTTTCGTTCTCCGCTTCTGGGAAACCTCGTACTCGGTTACCAAGTTCCCAAGCATCTTTGCATAATCGAACTGATCCTGGTTATGTGCCCGGACAGCGATCCAATCCATCACGCGTATCATCTCCCTGTTCTCAGCTTCATCATGAACCGGTCGAGGCAATAGGATACCGCACAGTTGCTCGAAGCTTTCCGGTGCCGTCTGAGGCAACTTAGTTTCGGAGGTCTTCATAATTCGCTTTTCCATTCTTGCTTGTCGTATTCTGCATGAGTCAGCAACCGTAAGACAAAGACGGTCTGGGTGTTGAAGTGAATTGCCGCAATTAAGCGATAAGCGCTCTTCCCGTGGCCAAGATTGAAAACGCAAACAGCGTTCGCCCTTTTGGTGATTACTCGATCCACGTTATTAAATACTTCACGCAAGTCATTAAACGAGCGGCAATCGGTCAAGTGTTCCATCACGGCCAACCAGCGCAAAAGCTGAACAGTAATTTCAGGATGCCCTTTGGACCATTCCTTGATCCTGCCAGCAGTCACGATCCGCACAGCGCACAAAATGTCATACTATTCCTTTTTGTGCAAGCCAATTTGGGAAACGACAACGCAGGCTTATTGCTTGGCAATCGGTTCCAGTCAGTTCCATGCAAGTGCGTCCACTCGCCTAAATCTCGAATCCAGTGCTTCCTGTTCATCATGCAATCACTCGGCAATTGAAAATTCCATTTGACACGCTTTCTGCCTCAATCGGGCAAAAACGGTCCAAAAAGTTCCAGAACGTAAATACTCAGGACGGCTCACGGCGGTTCACAAGAGAACATAACGGTTAGGGTTTTCGGTCGAAAAGACAGTCAAATGCGACTTGGTATAGTAAGCCCCAGAATTTTCCTATGAAAACTATTTCACGTCTCACCGGTCCAGTCGTTTCCAAACCTTGCACAGTAGATCAGCTGGCAGAGTATCTAGATGCTACACCTCGTTTCGTTAGAAACGAGATTGCCGCCGGCCGACTCCGAGCTCGCCGGCTCTCGGCGAGGTTGATTCGCTTTTTCCGTCGAACCTTCAACAATGGCTCGATGCCAGCGCAACTACGCCGGTGAATAACAAACCCTAGTTCCGCGTGGCATTTCCTCACCAGACACGGTCGCCGAATGAGGTGCCCATTTGCGAACGTAGAGCGCCGGGAAAGCGAATGCCTCTGATTCGCCCAAAGCCCTATCAGAGCCCACTATGGGCGCATCTGGAGACAATCCGCAAGCTTCGTTGGAAGCGCCAAACATGGGCGGCGATCGCTTTGCACCTTAAAGAATCCCACGGGGTTGAAACCACGGCGGCGACGGTTTTCAAATTTTTCAAGCGAGCCGCCATTCGGTCGTGTACCGATTGGATTCACCGACGCTCCCATAAGCACTGTCGTTCCATCGAAGCCAGATGCTAATACATCGGATCGGTTGGCAACGTTTACGTCGCCATCAGCAGGCCTTCAGAGTAATCCGGAAGCAAACGAGGATCCTTTGTTAGTCGAAAATTCGATGAACGATCCATTCGCAAATCTCAAAAAGAAGTATGAGCAAACAAGAAGAGTCAATCAATAAGGCCGGCACAATTTCGCGCCGCTTCATCACATGTACCCAAAGCACAGGTAGAGTCGGAAAATCGACCGTTGCCGAGGGGTTAATAACCTGGATGCGTTACGCAGGCATCGACTTTGCTGCAGTCGACGCAGACAGCCAGCATCAAAGTCCTTCTCGCAGATATCCGGAAGACTCTGCGATATTCGACGCGACAAAAACTTTCGATGGCTTCGCGCGGATGCTTAATGAATTACCAGCCTTTCCGCTAATCATTGTAGATTTCCCTGCACAGGCAACTGACTTTCTGTTGTCCGCCGCGCGGCATTTTAAGCTCGTCGAATTCTTCGAACAATCAGGCATTCGGCCAACGTTGCTCCTGTTTGCCGCCGACGATCCGACTGCGAAAGAATCGGCCGCCAAGACGGTCCGCTTCTTTGGCGACGACGTTGATTATCTGCTGGTCGGATGATCACGGAATCCTTTCGGGAGACCATGACTTTGATCGAGAACGCCATGGAAACCAGGGTGCGGGGCAAAGGCCGGGACGGACTGGAACGCGATTGCGACCGCTCCACCAGCAACATGATGTACGCGGCTTTTGTGCACAGGGAAACACGTCCAGTCGAGGGAATATCGGATCCGCACTTCCACATTCACGCCTTTGTTTTCAATGCGACCTGGGACCAAGAGGAAACCAAGCAGTGCTCAAGGTTCTGCACTCCAGGGATATGGTTATCTCTGTCCGGGGTCCGGCCGGTAGCGGCAAAACCTCCATGATGCAGGAGGCGGTTAAGGCCGTGGCTCCTTTGTCGGGCAGAGAGGTTCTGGTGGTAGCGCCCTCGACCTCTGCCGTGAAGGTCCTCAAAGAGCAGGGGTTTTCCGGGGCCGACAGCTTCCAACGGCTGATGCAGAGTCAGTTGCTGCAAGACGTGGCTCGAGGGCGAATCCTTTGGATTGATGAAGCCGGATTCCTTTCGACCCGGCAGATGCGGTGGGCAGTAGATTTCGCCGCAAAGAATGATTGCCGACTGATTCTCTTCGGCGACACGCGGCAGCATCATTCCGTGGATCGTGGTGACGCGCTGCGCGTGCTGGAAGACTCCGGCTCCGTCGACCAGGTCGCGTTAACAAAGATTTTCCGGCAGCAAGTCCCGGCCTTGAGAGAAGCGGTCGAAGATCTGAGCCGACGTCATACTGAAGCTGGCTTCGATAAGTTGGAGGCCGCCGGGCTTATCCATGGGGTCGAGGACACTGACCAACGCCTGGAGGCTATTGCGAATCAGCACCTAGCCGCCGTTGGGGATGGAGCAACGTCCTTGATCGTGGCACCCACGCACGCCGAATGCAGGGCGATTGCGGCGCGAGTGCGAGAGCTCCAGAAGACTGGCTGTCTGGTCAGCCGCGAAGAGCGCCAAGTCGTCTGCCTGGAACGGCTGAATCTCACCGAAAGTCAACTGCGCGATGCCATAAACTATCGCGCTGGCCAAGTGGTGGAGTTTCACCGGCGCGCTCAAGGAGGCTTCAAGAGCGGCGAGAAGTGGGAAGTGATCGCGTCGAACGAAAAGGGCGTGACGGTCTCAAGAGCCGGGAAACAAACCCTTCTGCCTTTGACCCAAGCCAACAGCTTCGAGCTTTCCGAGCGGCGAGAGATCGCGCTGGCTGCGGGTGATTCTGTTCGGATTACGAAGAACTTTCGGTGTGGCGCCGATCGCTTTACCAACAACGAGCTTTGTCGCATAGCAGCGATTGACCAAGCCGGTATTCATCTGGATGACGGCCGGCTTATCAAAGTCGCGGAAGCAGTGCATCTTGACCAGGGCATCGCGGTAACAAGTCACGCAAGCCAGGGCAAGACCGTTGACCAGGTCATTGTTAGTGTCCCGGTATCAGCCTTTAGCCAGGCCAACCAGGCACAGTTCTATGTGTCGATGTCGCGAGCCAGGGCTTCGATGCATTTGTTCACAGATTCCAAGGCCGCACTCAAAGAAGCGGTGATGCGTCCCAGCGAGCGGCTTTCGCCTTATGAAAGGTATGCCCTCGAGCCGCTGCGGAAGGATGAGGAGTTTATTCTTTATCGCGGACGGTGTAAGGACGATGCGTCTCGGACTCTCGTGCTTTTGCCAATCGCCGAGTACCCTGCGCCAGAAAGTCTGAAACGCCTGGAGCACGAATATTCTCTGAGAGAAGAGCTGGACTCCGCGTGGGCCGTTCGACCGGTCGAAATATCTCGCCGTTCGGACCGTCCGATTCTTTTCTTGGACGATCCCGGGGGGGTGCCACTCGACCAAATGGTATGGGTCAAGCATCGACATTGAAGATCGCAAATCGGGAAGCGCCGGAATTCCGTCCGACGGATCAAAAGAGAAGATGGTTGCCGAAGGCATTGGCTGCGACATCAAGCCGTCTAGCCGATAAAACAGGTCGCTGCGGAAGGTGCCCGCGGTGATCGCGCCCTGCAGGTTCCCTGCTCGAGCCGAACCACTGCACGATCGCGCCGGTTTCACTGCGTTCCAGCCGAAACTCCCCGTACCACTGATCCGTGTTAGGCGTGCGGATGGCGAGTATCGGATCTTGTTATCGTATCGATCGCAAGTCGAAGTGCATCTTCGACCGGAATCGATCGCTCCGTAGGCTCGGTCGCAGTCATCTTCAGCCGGGGTCGAATCCACGACCAAGCGCAATGTTGGTGAAATGCCTATTCTGATGACCAAGCGGCATTTCCTGATGACTCACCAGGCATTCAAGAACCGTACGGGGAATCGCAAACTCACTTTGAAGCTGCTCGCTGCAGAGGTACGGCGGATCTTCTGCCGCGGCTTCCTCATTTCATTGACACTCCATTGACATAATAGCACGCAAATTCGTTCCTTTCGTTCTATCTTGTTCCTAACTGTTCCGAGCGTATATCGTTCTTGTCTAGGGACTTAGGCGGACTTAAAATCCGTTGACCCGAAAGGGTCGTGCGGGTTCGAGTCCCGCCATCGGTACCATCAATTTATTCGGAGAAAGGCTTCTCTGTCAGGATCAAATCTCAACAATCAACATGTGTGAGACAGACCGATGCCGGAACCGTGGACCTCAACCAATCACAAGCACGCGGTTATTTCGCTCCGTTAAATCCTTCGCGATCACGCGGGTCTAGATGCTCCA
>Ga0302324_100017311_pt1 | contig 14294 bp, 12 predicted proteins | sample Palsa_T0_1_FD_201949 | JGI IMG/M metagenome (GOLD analysis project Ga0302324, IMG submission 201949) | Peat permafrost microbial communities from Stordalen Mire near Abisko, Sweden - Palsa_T0_1 | ecosystem: Environmental > Terrestrial > Soil > Palsa > Peat permafrost | place: Sweden: Abisko... | reverse complement strand
TTGCTATGCGTATCGCACGAGCAAGTATGGGCTTGATCCTGACGCTGGGTTGCGTCTGCTTACATGCTGACGAGAGCGATCCGCAAAAGATAACCCTGGTTGGAACGATCCACCGCGCGATGGCGATCGGGGCAGAGTCCACTGGTTGGACGGTGCAGGTCGATTCCGAAACCATCGTCGACGGGAAACCCATCAGCTCGATCGAAGTAAGTGATATTCGTAAGCCCAAGCAGCTTGAGGATTTCGAGAACAAGCGCGTGAAGATCGCCGGTAAGGTCGTCTACCGTCACGGCGTGGAAACCGGAGTCCAGCCCTATGTCGAGATCATGACCATCAAAGCGGACCCAGGCCCAGACCGAGCTAAGCCTTGATTCGGATTGATTAACCTTTCGTGCCATCGGCGTAGGGTTTGAGGAAGGCGAAGGTTTTCGTTGCGAGATCGATGGGAGTGTTGGCCTGCGAGGTTCTGGAATGTACCGTGAAGTAGCCGGTGTAGCCAATCTCGTGGAGACCCCGAAACACGGTATCGAAATTGACTCCGCCAGGTTCCCACAAGCCGAGATTGTTCGCAGCCCCTGCAGAGCCTGAACTGGATGGACTTTGTTGGTGCACCACTCCGCCTCGGCCGGCCAGTACGCACGATTCCACCGTCGCTTGCGGGACGGCTGCAATGGCCGGAGTCCCATCAGGAGGCGTGCCTGGTGGGCGAACCTTCTGGTTTTGCGCGTAGACGTTGACGAGCCAAGGAGCAACGCTCTTGATCACATCCCGGCCGTATCCCTGAGGAGTGTTCATCCAGTTGACCGGCTCGTAGACTAACCCGAAATTGGGACGGTTGATTTTCTTCAAGCAATCGATCGCATCATCAAGGTTCGAGAACAAAGTCGCCGGGTGAGATAAATGGACGATCCAAATGCCTCGCTCCCTGGCCTCGTCACAGGCACGCTGAGCCCAACCTAGCTGCTCTGGCCGCTTGATCTGACAACGGATAAGTTTGGCGCCAAAGATCTCTGCCATCTTGAGGCGAGGAGCGATGTTGAGCAACGCAAAAGGGGAGCAATCATTGTTAGGCGGCTGGTCTCCGTCGCACGTCACCATGGATACCTGCAAACCAGATGCCCTGGTCTTGCGGGCCATCTCCACCATCTCGTCAAGCGGGGTTGAGATGTTGCACTGCAGAGGACGGATACAGACGGCGTCGTACCCGGTGGTGCGGGCGATCTGGAGGAACTCGTCGTAGGTGAGGGGTTTTAAATTGCTGACCTCCCCGATCGGCTCGGAGATTCTTCCGGAGAGAGATAGTTTTATGCCGGGCCACGCCGCCCTGGCGATGCGAGCCCCGGCGGCGGCCAGCACGGCGGCGCTCAAGAACGCTCTTCGATCCATATTTTCCACCACTTTTGTCCAGGTTCGTTGACCCATCGAGAGAGTTATTGGATTGCCGTGGTGGCCGGCAACACAGGTAGTAAAACAGCGCTGGCGCCGGAAGAGCCACGCTCGATCGAGATGGTTGCCTTCTTATAGTCCTGAGGCTGGGCGAAGAAGATGTTGGGCACATAGGTCTGCGGATTGCGGTCATACAGAGGAAAAAGGCTCGATTGGATCTGGACCATGATGCGGTGGCCAGGCTTGAAGACGTAATTCATCGTGGGCAGCCGGAATCTATATTCCTGGACCTCGCCCGCGGGGATGGCGCTCGGCTCCGCGAAGCTCTTGCGGTAACGCCCACGAAAGATATCCATGCTGACCGCCAGTTGATAGCCGCCCATCTCGGGCTGCTCAGGCACGGTCGGTGGATACACATCAATGATCTTGACCACGAAGTCCACGTCCGTGCCGGTTGTCTTGGCAAAGATATCCGCAAACGGAGCACCCTCAACCAGCACGGGCTCCGTCAGCAGGGAAGTCTGGTAGGCGAGGACGTCCGTACGGGTGGAGACAAAGCGCTGATCCTGGACAAGCCACGTTCTCCAGCGTGCTTCAAGGTTGGACTGTACGGGAACCTCGATAAAGGGCACCGGTTTGGCCGGGTCAGAAACGTAGCTATCCTCACCTGCCGGCGCTGCCTGAAAGCCCAGACCGCTCTTGGCCTGCAGATACAACGGGGTGAGATGTTGTTCGGTCGCGCCCGGCCAGTCAGAGAACTTGTCCCAATGATTCTCCGCCGGGTTATAGATAAGGACCTGCGGGGTCGGCTCTGCCGGCTTGCGATCTTTGAGATAGGTGTCGAAGAAGGGAATGAGGACGCTTCTGCGGAAGTCCGCAGCCGTGTCACCCTTCCACTTGAGTGGGCCAAGGTTTTCCGCCGCACGATTGACCTGGCTGTGATACCACGGCCCCATGACCAGATGGTTATTGGCCGCCATCCCTTTGGCTTTGAGGGCCTCCCAGGTGTGGATGGCGCCATACATATCCTCCTGGTCCCACAAGCCCTGCAGCCACATGGTGGGAAGGGTGGAGTGATGCGTGGCCACCAGCTTATCGAGCGCCTGCTCCTGCCAGAAGGCATCGTAAGCGGGATGCGCCGAGAGGCGGTTCCAAAAACCGAGCTGCTGAAAGCCGTTCTTCTCGGCAAAGTTGCCTGCTGAAACAGCATCCAGAAAATTCTGATAATCGTCCGCGCCCCAACGCGGAACGGGATCTCCTTCGCCGGTCTTGCTCGTCTGTTCGGTGAAGTAGTCGAGGTTCACCTGGCGGAAGGCGCCGTAGTGAAACCAGTCGTCGCCCATCCAGCCGTCGATCATCGGGCTTTCGGGGGCAGCGACCTTGAGCGCGGGGTGTGGCCCCAAAAGCGCCATGGTCACCGTCCACCCGTCGTAGGAGGAACCAATCATGCCGATGCGCTGATTGGATTCCGGGACGTTTTTGCTCAACCAATCCACGGTGTCCCATGCGTCGGTGGTGTCGTCTGTCTTGGTTGGATTCAGAGGTCCCATGGGGGGACGGGTCATCACGTAGTCGCCCTCGGAGCCGTACTTCCCACGAATGTCCTGATAGACGAGGATGTAGCCATCCTCGACCCATTCCCGGTTAGCCGACCAGACGGCGTCTTTGAGATGAGGACTGTCTGTTTTTGCGAAGAACTTGGCGTCGTAGGGCGTGCGCTCCAGGAGCATAGGGAGATCGTGCGCGCCCTTGGGGATGACGATGATGGTGTGCAGTTTCACACCATCGCGCATCGGGATCATCACGTCGCGCTTGACGTAGTCATAGTCCGTTTCGGGCTTCTGCCATTTGGCGGGGATGTCGCTGCCGGTCTGAACCATATCGCTGTTCTGTGAACACGCAGGGGAGACCGCGAGAGAGAGGAAGAGTGACGCCAGAATGACACTTGCGGGAACCTTCACACACATCCTTTCGTGGCAGGGATTTGAGATCATGCCCCCTGCGCGGCTTATTTTATGGATTGTCGCAGGGAATGAGCTCTCAGATCGACGGAATTAACCGCAATTTTTGTTCCCTTGGGCGGGGGCGTGGCGAACGGGAAGTGGCACATCAGCGGCCATTATCTCACTCAAGCCAAAAGAAGGCTTGAATGGGGCACCCAGCAGTTGTTGCCGGTGTGACAGTCAGCCCAGATGCCACAAGGACGCCTGAGACCGCTCAAAGGAGAGCAGCCATGCGCACGTCGCCCCGCCTTAGAGAAGAATCATGGCGACAGGATGCCCCTTTGCGACGAGAAGAGCTGACGAAACAGGTTTGGGGGTTATCCCGTCTGTTCCGCGAATTGCTAAAGCAACTTCATCTTTCGTCAAAGCTCAGCTTCGTAGTTAGAAGTTTCGGGACCGGCGAATAACCACCATCGGAAATGCCGCGCACCTGGAAAGGATCTTGGATCGAGTTTGTCATTGCATCCGCTACCCGGGACCTCAATGAGATGCCTGATGTGGCGCAGCGGCAGTGCCGTCTGACCAATCGAACACGGGTACCATGAAAATGATTTCTGGCTCGGGAACGTCGCGATATTCGTCGTTGTACAACACCGGTGAGCCCGCCAGGTCCGCTCCCCAACTCGCCGCTTCTGCCTTGGGAACTGAAAACATGAGATGCGGGCGCCAGTGTCCGGCGGAATCACCAAGGTTTCCTGCTTTCGACATCATGTAAGACATAGCGCCAGCTTCAGGCATCGGAAGTTCGTTCTTCGCGACCGCGGCTGTGATGTTCTCACGGATCTGCGCTTTGGATAATCCGGTCAATGCCAGCTTCGTTCTATTCACTGTGTAAGGAAGAATTGTCCGCACCGCAGCTGGGTTATAACAAATAGGCCCGCGCATCTTAGGATTCCAGAACTCCGGACTATCCATTGGAGACATCCACGAGCGTTCAACGAGGCACGTGAACCCATTCTTCCCTTCGACTGCGGTCTGGTAGCCACTTTTCTCCAAGACGAGAACCGTTGCATCGCGTGATATGGATGTGGGCGCGGCGCTCTGCGAAAGGGCTATCTCGGCATTCCGGTCCGCCATCAAATATTGGTCAAGCGGCGCCATGCTGGGATATTGAGTTTTGCCATCCTCCGCCCACGTCTGTCGCGAAGCTCCAGAGACAGAACCGAGGATTAGAATTAGTGAGGCTACTGCAGCGAATCCATTTTGACTCATCGGGTCCTCTGGGAAGGCATGTGACGTTGCACTCGTCCCATTCACTGGAGAGTGAGTGGGCGCCTGGTAAGCGACGTGGTGAATCGAAAAAAGTGTACCTCAGGGGCTAAACTGCATGCGGAAAAACTCGCTGCTGGGTTTAAGCTGCCTGTATAGGGTTGACGTGCAGGGTGGGGTTATTTCGACAGAGGAAAATAAGAAAAGTCAGCCCCGCCTTTGCAGCAGAAACTGTCTCACTGCCGGGTCCTCGGCTAGCCCAATCGCCCGGTCGAAAGCGTCTGCAGCCTCAGATGTGTCGCCTAGCCGCTGCAACAGATGAGCGCGAACTGCCCAGTAGGGCTGATAGCTGGAGGTCGCGTCGCGGTCGATCCTATCCAGTGCCGCCAGTCCCGCCTGCGGTCCATTCGCTTCGCCAACCGCCGCGGCGTATCCGATTCGGGCGCCAAGCGTAGGGGAGATGCGGATCAGCTGTTCGTAGAACAGCACGGTCGCGGCCCACTCGGTCCGGCCGCTACGCGCCCGCTCAGCGTGCACGGACTGAATCGCGGCTTCGAGTTGAAAGCGTCCGGCGCAATTGCGGCTCGACGCAGCGGCGAGATGGCGTTCCGCCTCATCGATCAAAGGCAGAGACCACTGCTGTGTGTCCTGTGCGGAGAGAGGAATATAGCGGCCGTCCGGCCCTCGCCGCGCCGGGCGACGGGCTTCGCAGTGGAGCATGAGTGCGAGCAGACCCCGCACCTCTGCTTCCCCGGGCATTAGTTGGAGAAGGACGCGTGCGAGCCAGATCGCTTCCTCGGCCAGATCGCGGCCGCGCTGGTCAACGCCCGCCATGTCATCCCAGCCGATCCCGAAGGCGGCATAAATCGCTTCAAGTACCGCGTCGAGCCGCTGCGGCAGATCACGCTCTTGCGGGACTTCAAAGCGAATGCCGCCGTCTCGGATCTTCGTCTTGGCACGCACCAGGCGCTGCCCCATCGTTTTGGGTGAGACCAGGAAGGCATGGGCGATACGGGCTGCGTCCAGACCCAGAACGGTCTGGAGCATGAGCGGCGTGTGCATGGCCGGATCGATCGCCGGGTGGGCGCACACGAACAGGAGTTTCAAACGTTCATCAGGAAACTTAGCCGACATAATCGCCTCCTCGGATTCCTCTCTAAGGAGCAGAAGAGTGGGTTCGCTCGCTTCAGCTACTTGCCGATGACGCACAAGATCGATCAAAGAATGGCGTGCCGCCGTCAGCAGCCAGGCCTGTGGATTTTGTGGCACGCCGTCTCGTGGCCAGGTTGTCAGTGCTGCTATCAATGCGTTGCTGAGGGCGTCCTCCGCGCTAGCCACATCGCGCGTATGCGAGGAAAGGTAGGCCACCAGACGACCGTATGACTCGCGGGCCACGCGCTCGATCGTCCGTTGTGTGTCCTCCTGTCTTCCGTTCATCCCGTGATCCGGCGCCCGGCTTCTGGCGCGAGGGGCCGGACCTCCACCGCACCGAGCGAAGCTGCTGGGCATCGCGCTGCCCAATCGAGTGCTGCGTCCAGCGAGGAGAGTTCCAGGATTAAGAATCCCGCCAGTTGCTCCTTCGTATCAGCGAAGGGGCCATCCTGTACCTGCCGCTTTCCTTCGATAAGCCGCACCGTGGTCCCAGTCTCCGGCACTTCAAGTGGCTCGCCACCGACATAGATGCCGGCCTCGACGAGCGCTTTGTGATACGCCCGCCACGCACCGAGGTACGGATTGCTTTCGGGGGCCTTCCGTGTCGCAAAAGCTTCTGGTGATTCGAAGATGAGCAGGGCGAATTGCATCAGCCTTTCTCCTTTGGGAACAGCGGTGAGCGCCTTTGTGCGCCTGATCGTAAGACGGATGAGACGCGGCCAATTCGACGGAGGTCAGGAAATCTCCAGAAATTTCAAGCGGCAATAAGCAAATTTGACCGACGCCGTGGTCCTGGCCGAATGACGGGCCAGGTGTCAATTGCCACTTGTGCACTACCACGCGGTTGGGGTGCGGAGGTAGGTGCGCACCCTGTCACTCTATCCACTTCCCAGCACTCGCACAATGCCCCTAGACTACACTGGCCTTCACTCTCCCGTCTGAATTCCGCCGATCCCGGTGGCCGGCCGGTGACCTTCACGCTGCGGCAATGTGTGAGTCCGAAGGAATTTCTTCGTCCCGGTTCTTCGATTACAAACGAACATTCGTAGGCGCAATCGACATGACGGTGGACGCAGCGAGGCCGATGCTCGAACGGCGCGATTACAAGGGTGACCAGTGTTCGCTGGATACCCACGTAGGGGCCCTCGCGCACATCGTATCGCTGAGCCACGAAGCAGGATTCGACAACCGATTGCCCGATACTCTATATGCGGTGTATGCGGCAGCCGTCGCTGCGGGACTGGGAGCCAAGGAGCTGCCGGCCGTTTATGCCACTGTTCCGGGCGAAGCGCACTTAAAGGTGTAGGAGAAAAACGGTCGAGTCCCAGGATCTGCTCCTCCAACGGTTTCTCTGTCCGCACAAATTCCGGGCTGGCGTACAGACGGAGTGCGGTCTGCGAATACTCCGTGCTCCACTATCTCCTATCCTGACGCGGCTTTGACGAAAAACCAGGACAACCAGGACAGACTGGCCCTAATGAGAAGGCATCTGCTTACTTCAGTCCAATGTGTTTCCTTTTAGGCTCCGTCTGTCCTGCGTTTCCCCCGTCCCTCCTGCGTTTCCCGCTGCCGTTTCCCGCAGTTTTATGCGTGCAGAGTTACGCTGGGGCTGCTGCCGGTAAGCCTGGCCAGCGGGTCGCCGCTCTTGGACAGAAGCGTGCTTGAGCCACCCGAGCCATTCAGCGTCACGAGTACGCTCTGGATATTCCAGTTGTCGTCGGTCTGGAGGAACCCGTTGTGCGAAGTCAGCGTGATGGTGACGTCGCCGAAGACCGAAAACGGCTGCGGCGGTCCGGAAAGGGTGAACGATTTCACGTGGTCTGTGTTGTTGCCCCAGCCGGGGTCGCTCTGCGCCTTGAGGGTGAAGGTCTGCGTGCCGCCCGGCAATGCAACAGCAGCGGTTGCTGAGCTATCTCCGCGCAGGTCATCGCCGCCGGTCTCGATGTTGAAGCTGATTTCGTTGAAGGTTTCCTTGGCCCCGGGCAGGGGCGCGGGGCCGCCGACGAAGAAGTAGCTGTCCCAGGAGGAGCCGCTCTCCATATCAAGGGTAATGGTGTACGGATCGGCGCCGCCGGAGACTGCTGCGTCGGTGGAGGGAGAGCCATCGTTTTCGCTCATGGTTCCATTCATGTCGGTCTGGACCCGCAGGTTGCGGAGGTAAGCGGACTTTGCCCATCCGCCGGCGGCCTGGTAACCGCTGCCCATCTGATCCTGGGTCTGCTCCGGATTGGAAAGGGTGGAGAAGACCTCTCCGCCGGATCCGACATAGCCCGCCTCGACAGCCAGGCCGGTCTTGTAGAGCGTGGCCGGATAATAGCCCATCCAGATGCCCTGGACGGCCACCCACCAATTGACGTCGCTGGAGTTCGGCTCTTGATAGAGCTGGAACTTCATGGAGATTTCGAATTGCTCGCCGTCAAAGACGCTGGTGCCGTTGATGCGGATGCCGGGGAAGACGGAGTTGCTGTACTGGATCCAGCCTTTGTGCTGGGTGTTGTAGCCGCCTTCGTTGTCGCCATCATGCGCGTAGCCGTTGGTGGTGTAGTAGGTGAAGACATGGGGTTGGGTGTCGCCGTTAAGGCTCTGGTCGACGGTCCAGCCGCCTTCGAGCGACTGGGTCACCCCGGTGCTGTAGTTCTGCAGCCAAACCTGAAGGATGGAGTGGTCGGCGCCATCGCCGCCGGCCGGGATGTTGATGGCCGGATCCCACATGTTCAGGTAGCCGTCCCACCCGTAGAACGTGCCGTTCTGGTTGTCGATGCCGTGGAAGTATCCGGCTGGGTCGGGGTCTGCCGGCTTGCGGTTGGGGCGAACTTTGTTCACCTTCAACCCGCCGCGTTTGACGTGGAGATCTTTGACGCCGGCGAATTGCGACAGGCGGGCGATATCCGGGCGAAGGATGGGAACGGTGCCGGCGGGGCCGCGCTCGATCCTGGGATCATCCAGTTCAAAGGATGAGGCCTTGGCTCTGCGCTCAGGTGCTACTGAAGGCGCCGCCAACCCGGCCGGCGGGGCAGTGGCGATTTTCCCGGAGGGATGCTGGCTCTCGATGGGTACCCAGTCAATGGTCTGGCCACTGGGGGTGGTGGTGGTTTTCACGATTTTGAGGGAGGCTTGGCGCTCTTTTAGCCAATTCACGAGCTCTGGATTGAGCTGATTCTGATCGTTTGCCATGGTTTGCTCCTGTCTCGTTGACTTCTGACAACACGGCTGTATCCGCTGTAATCGGGCGATCCCAACCAGCGGTTCCGTAGCAGCCCAGCATAGAAATAGTGCTCCCGAGTCGACGAGCGTTGCAGTCAACGGGGGAAATAGATTTCGGCCGATGAAGGGGGAGCAAACACCCTGGCATTATTGATCTGCGAGCAGAACCAGATATCCTTCGAACAGCAGTGGACATGACGAGACGGTTGTTGAGGATATTGCGTGAAGAAGAATCTTTTGCCGATTGAGGCGATTGCAGGCAAGCTCGGTTTACCCGGCGATCTATATGAGAAACGCAGCCCGGTCAGCGGGAAGTTAAGCCTGGAGCTACTGAACGATGCGCGATTCAACCGCGGCGGCAAGCTGATCCTGGTGACCGCAACCACGCCGACGGTTTCGGGCGAGGGCAAGACCGTCACATCGATCGGACTGGTGCAGGGGCTGGAAGCGATTGGTAAACGCGCGATTCTTTCTTCGCGTGAGCCTTCGCTCGGACCGGTGTTCGGTATGAAAGGGGGAGCGGCCGGGGGCGGGCGCTCGCAGGTGGAGCCCGCGGCCAAGATCAATCTGCACCTCCACGGCGATTTCCATGCGATTACGAGTGCGCACAACCTCCTGGCAGCCCTGATTGATTCGCACATGTTTCATGGCAATGAGCTTGATCTGGATCCGGATGCGATCACCTGGCCACGCACGCTGGACATCAACGATCGCGCGCTCAGGGCCATCACGGTGAGCGTGACCGGCGCGGACAAGAAGCGGCGCGACGGCAGCAATCGCTCCAGTGGATTTTTGATTACAGCAGCATCGGAAATTATGGCGATCCTTGCGCTCGCTTCCAGTCGCCAGGATCTGCGTGCGCGGTTGGCGCGTATCGTGATTGGACCGAACCGCGCGGGCCTGCCGGTGCGCGCATCGGACTTGCAGGCAACCGGGCCGATGATGGCGCTGCTGAGCGAGGCGTTGCTGCCAAACCTTGTGCAGACGACGGAGGGGACACCTGCAACGGTACATTGCGGGCCATTTGCGAACATCGCGCACGGCACCAGTTCGGTGATCTCGCAGCAGATGGGCTTGCGGCTGGCGGACTACGTAGTAAACGAGACAGGCTTCGCATCGGACCTCGGCTTTGAAAAGTACATGGATCTTGTAAGTCCGTCATCCGGTATTAAGCCGTCAATCGCCGTGTTGGTGACGACGGTAAGGAGCATGAAGCAACAGGGCGAGGGCGATCTCGAACGCGGATTTGCGAATCTCGATACCCATATCCGCATTGTCAAAGGCTTTGGCCTGCCGGCGGTGGTGGCGATCAACCGCTTCCCGGACGATACAGAAGCGGAACTCGAATCGCTGCGGGCCTATTGCGAGGCGCGGGGAGCGGCGTTTGCGCTGTCGGAAGCATTTGCGAAAGGTGGTACAGGAGCGGCCGCGCTTGCGCGGAAGGTCGTTGAGGTGATCGAGGCCCATCCAAATGTCACGCTAACGACAACGTATGAGGCCCACAATCCCGCTGTTGAGAAGATCACAAAGGTGGCTCAGAAGATCTATGGCGCAGACGGCATTGAGCTGAGCGAGCGTGCCAAGCAAAACCTGGCGCGGTTTACGCGCTGGGGCTATGGCGAACTGCCCGTCTGCATCGCGAAAACCCAGTACTCGCTGAGCGACGATCCCAAGCGGTTGGGCGCGCCACGGGGATGGAAGTTGCATGTGACGGACATAGCGCTCTCGGCGGGTGCAGGATTTCTAGTTGTTATCTCGGGTGCAATGATGCTGATGCCGGGGCTGCCAAAAGCGTCGCGTGCATTGGGGATCGATGTGGACGAGCATGGCGAGATTACCGGCATGTAAGAATGAGTGTAGTAACCCATCGTGTTTGAGATGTAGGATCGACAGACGATTCCTCTATCGCAAGGTATTCGATAAAGAGTTGACACTCACGGTGCACCCCTGACAGTAAACTCCGGTTTGGCGGACGATCCTTGTTACTTGTTCGTCAATCTCCTGTGCTTCCGCCGTCCGGTGTGCCTCAATTAAGTAGGAGCGGTATTGCGACATGGCGCCGGCCAGGCGAGGATCGGTAGCGGACAGCCTTTTCCGTAGTATCTCGAGAGCTTGCAGCATGTTTCTCTCCGCATCTTGTGACGCCCCGGTCTTCCACTGGGCAAACCCGAGCGACTCCAGCGCGAACCCGTTGGCGACCGATTCTGATTCGAAGTTTTTGTTTGCGAACGCAACCGCCTGCTTCGCGTTCATCAGTCCTTCCTCACAGTGCCCCCGTGAGCAGCGTGCGTACGTGAGAGTCATGAATGCGGACAGGGTTGCCGCCCTGGGTGGATTTGAAGAAGATTCCATCATTTGAAGTCCCTGCAGGGCGAGCCGCTCTGCCTTCTTATAGTCGCGCCGCAAGAGGGCTATGTCCGCCAGGTGTACTACACTCTGCCCGGTCCCCTCAGGGTCGCCCAGCTTCTGGCGCACCTTGAGCGCTTGCTTCCGGGTGCTTTCGGCATCGCCCAGACGGCCGTAGATCATGTAGAGCGAGGAGAGGCTGTCGAGTGTGGAGGCGTACTCTGCCTTGGCTGATGGTGCATTCTTCAACAGATGTAGCGCCCTCAGGTAGGCATCTTCCGCTTTCAGGAATTCTGCTCCAAGGTGGTATTCCTCTGCGAGACGTTCCCACAAAGCGGCTTGCTGTGCTGGGGGAAGATGCTGCTGTTCACCGGTGCGAGTCAACTCCAGATCGCGAGCGATCCGTGCTTGCGACGATGGGGGTTGGGCATCCGAAGTCTGAGCCCAGACGGCGCCAACGCGCGAGACGGAAGCGATGAGAAGAAGAAGGCACAGCATCGGGCGAAGATAAGAAAACACGGCGTTCATACGTGACCCCGCAATAGAAATTTGGAAGAATGCACGGAACGGCGACTACTTGCATTTTGATTACGCATTTGTTTGGCGGTAGGTTCCCGCACTTACATCGCTGCGCAAATATTTAATCGGTGGCATGCTAACGGCCACTTATCAAATCACAGCAAACGACTGAACTTATGCGATGAAGCGTGCGGTCATGATGGGAGGATTGGTCACAATCGAAAAACTGTGTTCACTCCCGGACAGCTCGCCGGTTGTCGTGAGTGTTCGTTTTTGAACACGCGCTAGCAAAACGCAGGACACACCGAATTTCTTTTCTGACCGAGCGGGCTCACGCAGTGAGTTTTGCAACGTCCAAATTCGGACACCGGTTTTCAGTAACGAACACAGTCGTGAGTCGGCCAAGCGTGTAAGTCGTGCTGCCTCTGCCGCTCATTACCGCCCAAATATGGACACCCGTTTGCACGAAGCTCTTATCATGGAACTCAATAGACACCAGTCCTCACCAAAGGAGTCAACATGCGTGTTCGTTCGCGAGTAAAATTTCTCTCGCTCTGCATCACCTTAGCCCTCGCTGGTTTCAGCCTTTCCGCCGGCGCAGAAATTCCTGCTTTGGCAAGCAGCCCTATGCTCGACTGCTCCGGCTTGCCGTGCGTCGATGTGACTGCCGGCAGCAACACGCATTTCAAGATGCTGATCGATACCGGCAATGAAGCGTCCATGCTGGACAAGGCAAAAGCGGAAGCACTGGGACTGGAACTGAAGCCGCTGAATGGGCCTGATGGCAAACCTTACCCTGGCTATTCCACCGCAACGTTAAAGAACGTACGGCTGGGCGGAGCCGCGCTCGGTGACCTGAAGTTGTTAGTTGTCGACCTCGAACCGTCCATTCAAAAAGGCGAGTATCCTGCCGCGGATGGTTCTTTGTCGTATACAGCTTTTAATGGCCGCATTTTGCAAATGGACTACAAGGACAGGCATATCGGGGTATCCGAGTTGCTGAAGAGCGACGGACCGTGTCCAGGTTTCTGTGGAGCCATCACCCATCCGACTTTCGGAAAGCAAGGACCTCCCATTGTGGTAACCACCGGCTTCCAGCTAAATGGAAAAGAAGTCGCAGTGCAGATTGACACTCTTTACTCCGGCACGATGCTCATCTACTCCACATCCGTTGAGAAGCTTGGATTGTCGGAGCAGCAGAATGCCGCAAAGAAACGCGTGTTCCCGTTTACAGATGGGGGAGTCGAGATGATTGAAGGGACAGCTTTGGCTGAAAGCTTTGGCATGAGGGAATTGAAGAGAGATGTGGCTGTCTATTTTGCAACACCCAAGGTTCATCAGCCGGATGGCATGTTCGATGGCACTGTGGGCCATGAACTCTTTGCCGGGCATGTATTAACTCTCGATTTTCACGCGCATCGCTTCTGGATGGCTTGAAGGGTGTCTGGCAGGGAAGGAACACATCCGATAGGGGAGGGCCGGGGACGGGGCAAAAGATGCTCTCCCGGGCGAAAGCCCTCCCCATGGTATCTTTTACCTGCATGCTGAAGCCCGTACTCGTCCAAGCAAGCAGTTTTCTTCAGCCTGTAAAGCACATTCATCCATTTGATAAGGAGAAGCGTCATGGGATTGTTGGAAGATGCCGAAAAGCTCGCCGGAGCTGTGGTTGCCGTAGAGGGTGTGAAAAAGGTGGATCCGAACGCATCGATTTTAACCGAAGGCGCGGCTGCGGTCGCAGGTTTTGAAGGCGCCGGCGCCATCGCTGAGCACCTGGAAAATAAGGAAGAGACAAACAACGGCTAAGTTGCTTCCGCTTTTTGCGGCCCCACATCCTGCGGTTAGTTCGCCAGATGTGGGGACCAGCCCAGTGCCAAGGGTCCATGATTTACCCTGTTAGCACTAGGAGTTGGAAAATTGGGCGTGCTTTCTCACCTTGTTGTCACCTGCCTGGCGCTTTCCCTCACGAGTCTCGCCCAGCTACGCGGCGTCCCTACCGAAAACATTGATCGCACCGTCAATCCGTGCACGGATTTCGACGCGTATGCCAACGGACAATGGCGCGCGACCCATCCTATACCAGCCATCCAGGTGGTGTGGGCGATCCGCACCATCACGCAGGACGATACGCTGGCTCGTTTGCGCTCCATCGCGGAAGAGGATGCCGGCAAGGCAGCATCGCTGCCTAAGGGCTCCCCGGGCCAACTGACCGGCGACTTCTACGCTGCCTGCATGGATGAACCGCGGGTGAATGCGCTGGGGTGGAAGCCCCTGGAACCCTTGTGGGGGCAGATCGAGGGGGTGCAAGACGCGAAGGCGTTGGATGCCGAGATAGCCAGCCTGCAAAAGATCGACATCAGCGCACCGCTGGAACTCTCGTCGGCACAGGATCTGCACGACCCCGCACGCGTGATCGCGGAGATCGACATCGCTGGATCGGGGCTGCCCGACCGTGATTACTATCTGCGGGATGAAGCG
>Ga0302324_100017310_pt1 | contig 14294 bp, 8 predicted proteins | sample Palsa_T0_1_FD_201949 | JGI IMG/M metagenome (GOLD analysis project Ga0302324, IMG submission 201949) | Peat permafrost microbial communities from Stordalen Mire near Abisko, Sweden - Palsa_T0_1 | ecosystem: Environmental > Terrestrial > Soil > Palsa > Peat permafrost | place: Sweden: Abisko... | reverse complement strand
TGGAAAGCGGTGTCGAGCGGAACTGCCGTGCGGCCGGCGGCGATGATCCCCAAGTAAGCCACGACCCAACGCGGATGGTTCGCAGCCAGAATTGCCACGCGCGCGTCGCGTGGAACGCGTGTCGAGAGCCAGTTCGCCACGCTTTCCGACATCCGCGTTAGCTCCGCGAAGGTGACCCGTTCGACCGTCCGCTGGCGCTGGATCTCAAGGGCAATGTTGTCGGGAAACTGCCGGGCTGCTTCCTGAATTCGCTGGTAGAAGGTGGGCATGGGTCTGAGAGGGTCGCAGGGCACCCTGATTATTTCACCGCCTTGAGGGTCTCGCTGCTGGGTTGTCGTGCCATCCGCTCATAATCTTACCGAATTTTAGGCGAGAATCTTGGGGTCAAGCGCGAGAAGCCGATTGCGCCCAGTTCCTTCTGTTGTTTCTGGCTGTCGTGGCGCTCGAAACTGCGGGTGCCGCAAAGGACATGTGGCTACCTTGCCATGACAGATTACGGCTGCAGATCACGGCTGCAGATCACAGCTGCAAAGACCGTATCATCGCTCAAACAGAGTGGTTTTGCGAACAGGGGCGACAGGGCTCGGCAGGAAAAGGACGGACCGCTTTCAAGGGATCGAAGACCGACCTGATGATTCCGATCTCCGCCAAAGCAATAGGACGCCGGGCGCGTGACGACCGGGGGACGACCAAGCGCCATTGCAACAAGGGGGGAACATTCACACGGACAAAGGACCCTAACTCAATGAGAATGGGCGCACGAACAGACCTCGAAGAAGCTCGTCGCTACCTCGATCTGGTCATTCGGAATCCGTTTCACTGGGGGGAAGCCAGCCGGTATAGCCTGGGATGTTCGTCCTGCATCATCTCTGCTGCATCTAATGTGCTAGGCTTTTACTCATAGCTGGGGATGCGTGTCCTCTGAGGGAATTCCTTTTTGATCAATACATTGTTGGGTAAGGTTTTCGGGACCAAGAACGAGCGCGAGGTCAAGCGCCTGCAGCCTCGGGTTCTGGCGATCAACGCGCTCGAGCCGGAAATACAGAAGCTCTCCGACGATCAGCTTCGCGCCAAGACCGCCGAGTTTCGCGCGCGCATTCAGGAGCGTCTTGGCGCGATCGCCGATGAGCCGGAATCGGATCCCGACCGACAGAAGGAAATCGAAAGCGAACGCAGTGTGGCCCTCAAAGCCGTTCTCGACGAACTGCTGGAGGAGGCGTTTGCCGTGGTCCGCGAGGCTGGGCGGCGTGTGCTCAACATGCGGCACTTCGACGTGCAGTTGATCGGCGGCATGGTGCTGCACCAGGGCACGATCGCCGAAATGAAGACCGGCGAGGGCAAGACGTTGGTGGCGACGCTTCCGGTGTATCTGAACGCTCTCGGTGGACGGGGCGTGCATGTGGTCACCGTCAATGATTACCTGGCCAAGCGCGACTCGGAATGGATGGGCAAGCTCTACAGCTTTCTCGGCCTGACCGTAGGCGTGATCGTCCACGACCTGGACGACGAAGAGCGCCGCGCGGCGTACGCCGCGGACGTGACTTACGGCACCAACAACGAATTCGGGTTCGACTATCTGCGCGACAACATGAAGTTTGATCTGCGCGATTGCGTGCAGCGCATGCACAACTTCGCGATCGTCGACGAAGTCGATTCCATCCTGATCGACGAAGCCCGGACCCCACTGATCATTTCGGGCGCCAGTGAGGAATCGACCGACAAGTATTACAAGGTGAATCGCATCATCCCCAAGCTCGAAAAGGGCGAAGAAATCGATACGCAGCCGGGCGAGCCCAAGATCATGACCGGCGACTATGTGGTCGACGAAAAACATCGCAACGTCACGGTCAGCGACGAAGGATGGGAGAAGGTCGAAAAGCTGTTGGGGATCGGCAATATTGCCGACCCGGAAAACTGGGCGCTCAAGCATCACGTGGAAACCGCCGTCAAAGCGCACGCGCTTTACAAGCGCGATGTCGAATACGTGGTCAAAGACGGCGAAGTAATCATCGTCGACGAATTCACCGGACGCCTGATGCCGGGGCGGCGCTGGTCCGATGGGCTGCACCAGGCGATTGAAGCCAAGGAGAATGTGAAGATCGAGCGCGAGAATCAGACGCTTGCGACCATCACCTTCCAAAATTATTTCCGCATGTATAAAAAGCTGGCGGGCATGACGGGAACGGCGGAGACCGAAGCGCCGGAGTTCGACAAGATTTACCGGCTCGAAGTCATCGTGATTCCGACCAATCGCGCGCTGCTGCGCAAAGAGAATCCGGACATTGTCTACCGCACGGAGAAGGAAAAATATTTTGCGGCTGCCGACGAAATCCAAAGGCTGCACGAGAGCGGCCAGCCGGTGCTGGTGGGCACGACCTCGATCGAGAAGTCCGAGCGCCTTTCTGATCTGCTGAATAAAAAAGGATTGAAGCAGCACGTCGTATTGAACGCCAAGTTTCACGAGAAAGAAGCGGAAATTGTGGCGCAGGCGGGACGCAAGGGCAGGGTCACCATCGCCACCAACATGGCGGGTCGCGGCACCGACATTCTGCTCGGCGGGAACCCCGAATTCATGGCCAAGCAGGAGTGCGTGAAGAAGGGAGTCGCGCAGCCGATCCGCGCCGCACAAGGCAAGATTGAAGCCGATGTCGACGATGCCAATCGTACCGTCTGGTACTACGCCGGCAATGAGTATGAGGTCCCCACCGATCAGTGGACTGAAGCGTTTGCGCGCCACAAAGCCGACACCGACCGGGAGCATCAGGAAGTGATTGAGGCAGGCGGGTTGCACATCTTCGGCACCGAACGGCACGAAGCGCGCCGCATCGACAATCAGCTCCGCGGGCGCGCCGGCCGCCAGGGCGATCCCGGTTCCTCGCGCTTCTATCTTTCGCTCGAAGACGACTTGATGCGAATTTTCGCCAAAGAGTGGGTTTCGAACCTGCTGCAACGTCTGGGCATGGAAGAAGGCGTTCCCATCGAATCGCGCATGATCACCCGCCGAATCGAAGCCGCGCAGAAAGCCGTCGAAGGCCAGAACTTCGAAGCCCGCAAACATCTGCTCGAGTATGACGACGTCATGAACAAGCAGCGCGAAGCGGTTTACGGACTGCGCCGCCGTTTGCTCGAAGGCCTCGACCAGAAAGATCTCATTATTGAGGACTACGTTTCCGGAATTCTCGCCGACATCCTGGAACGGCATTGCCCGCCGAAGGAGCACGTCGACAACTGGGACCTGAAAGCGCTGAAAGATGCGATCATTGCCCGCTTCGGTGTGGACATTTATGCCGAAGGCCTCAAGCCCGAGGAGATGAATCGCCAGGAACTGGGCGACGTGATCTTCGACAAGCTTAAAGAGCGTTATGACGCGAAAGAGGCGCTGATCGGCGTCGATGCCATGCGCTATCACGAGCGCATGATCATGCTGAGCGTGATCGACGCGCAGTGGAAAGATCACCTGCTCTCGATGGACCATCTGAAGGAAGGAATCGGTCTGCGCGGATATGGACAGCACGATCCGCTGGTTGAATACAAGCGCGAGTCTTTTGACATGTTCGAAGACATGATGCAGCGCTTTCAGGAAGAGACGGTTCGCTACCTGTACTTCATGCAGATCATGGAGCGTCCCCAGGAACCGGGTGCGAGGCCGGGCGGCAGCCCGAGTTCGACCGATGGGTTCGGGCAAGGGCCCGAGGTTGGCGCGCCATCGGTCATTACCGGCGGTCGAGGCGGCAACGGACGCCCGCCGCGCCAGGTCGCTACCTCGGTGGACGAAATCGAAGAAGCTTTCCAGCGCAAGAAAAAACGGGAACTGGAACAAGCGCGCATGGCCGGAGCGGGCGACATGCAGGTCCAGCAAGTGGTGCGCGCGGGGGCCAAAGTCGGACGCAACGACCCTTGCCCTTGCGGCAGTGGCAAGAAGTATAAGAAGTGTTGTGGCGCAAATTCGTAAAATGTCCGGGTTTAGGCGGTTCTCGATTTCCTGCCGAGCGCCTGAAACGTCATCTCCGTCGCTTTGCTGTGCGTGCGACGTTTCCACTCGAAAAACATCGGCGCGTAGGTGTCGGTGATGTAATCGGCGCGAGCAATCCCGAGAGCGCGCGCGGTGCGGTCGATCCAGCGCGGCGCGCCTTCGATCTCGCCGAAATTTCCAATCGGAGTCTGGTCTACCACCACATGGCCTTTCCGGTCGCTCCATTCCGCCCGAAATTTCTCATAGCGAAACTCGGGTGTAAACCCGAGCGCGCGCAGAATGGCGTCCATCCGCTGGCCATTCTCCACTCGTGTCTCTAGTTCGACCCGCACTTTATGGCGACCGGTTTTGCTTTTCGCCTTGTGTGTCAGCGTCCAGATTTTTCCATACTTGCGCAGCCGCAGCAGTTCGCCCCGCTTGCGCAGTTTCTGGCCAGGCCGGTCGTACAGTGCATTCATTTCGTGGGTGGAGCGAGTGAGCTGTTGGAAGCCCGCTTGCCGGAGCGCCCGGGATAGCGCAGGCAGATTCTCAATCCGAAACTTGATTTCGATTTCGTTCGGCATGCTCAAATCATAACCGTCGGGCAGGCAGAAAGTCTGAACCGCGGAGCACGCGGAGAAGCGGAGGGACAACCAGGCCGGATTTTTCAAAGCAGCGTGGTGGTTTACGTGCCGACCTCGTGCTGCAGCAAAACCTGCAAACGCCGATTGCCGATTGGGCGAACGGGCCTCCGCCAACACGCGCAGCCATACTCGGAATCGGTGATGGTTGCGCCAAGGCCGTCAAGACCGAAACGTCGCACGATCAAGTTCGATCAGCCGACAGGCGCGTGGCCGGCGCAGCTCTACTGCCATCTGTGTCCGGCCGCAGCGAACACTCCGACCCATGAGCGAAACGCGGGAAGCTGCGAGGTTTCGCTGTCGCCAGGACATGCTGGGGCAAGGGCTTAAAACAGCTCCCGATCGAACTTGAAGTTTCGTCCGAATCCGAAAAAGACGGCACGGCTCACGCCCTCCGAGCGAGCGTGCGCCATTGTCTACTTGCCCGTGGTCTACTTGCCCGTGCCCGTCAGAGTTGAAGTTTGCGGACTGTTGGTGGCGCTGTCTGACACCTGCAACGTCCCCGTCTCGGTCCCGGTTGAGGTCGGAACGAACTCTACGTCGATGGTGCAGCTGGCGCTCGATGTCAGCTTCGACTTACAAGTCGTCGATGAAACACTAAACGGGCCACTCGTCGAGATCGAAATGTCATTCAGGATCACGCTCTGGTTGTTTTTCAGTGTGAACGCCTTCGCTGCGCTGTGCGACCCGACCTTGGTCGTCGCCAACGTCGCCGTCGCAGGCGTCAACGTCGCCTGCGCTTCGCCGGTGCCGGACAGTGAAACCGTCTGCGGACTGTTGGTAGCGTTGTCGTAGACCGATAGCGTCCCCGTCTGCGCCCCGGTTTGGGTCGGAGTGAAGGTCACATCGATCGTACATTTCTTTCCCGCAGCCAATGTGCCGCCGCAGGTGCTCGTTTGAGCGAATGCGCCGCTGGTTGCGATGCCGGTGATCTGCAGCGTTGCGGTTCCGCCATTGGTAAGTGTGACCGCCTTAACCTTACTCGTCGTGCCTACCACCAACGAGCCGAACGACTCCGAGGCCGGAGTCAGGGTGATGTTGGCACCGCTAATAAGCTGGACCACGGTAAGACTCACCGCCGTCGTGTTCGTCAAGCTGCCTGAGACGCCCTGGATGCCCACGTTGGTCGTGCCTAAGGCAGCCGAACCGCCGGCGGTAAGGGTCAACGTGCTGGTGGTGGTTGCGGGATTCGGGCTGAACCCTGCCGTTACGCCACTCGGCAAACCGGAGGCGCTCAAGGTGACGCTACCCGAGAAACCGCTAGCCGGGTTCACCGTGATGGTGCTGGTGACGCTGTTGCCCGGAGCCACGTTGACGACGTTCGGGTTTGCGCTTAGACCGAAGCCCCCTACTACCTCTACGCTAATCGGGCTCGACTGGATGCCGTTGGCAACCACATACAGGTTATAGTTCCCGGCGGCAAGGCCCGCGGGCACGTCGAACTCGGTGGAATTCGAAGTCCCAGGAGCGATCGAATGCGTGCTCTCATTATGCGTGGTGGCAAAGTAGACAGTATTCGGGTCAGACACCGGCACCAACTGAACCAGCGGATAGTCGGTATCTCCTTGGTAGTCGTCTCCATAGGCGTTGTTTTGAGACAAACCGTTGAGTTGTGTGCCCGACAGAACGTTGTCGAACGAAGGACTTCCGATCGATCCGCTCAGAGAATTGACGGTTGGCGCCACACCCGCAACCACCCCGGGGGCCGGCGTATAGACTTCCACCAGACCGCTGAAATCGGTGAACATGATCTGACCGGTCGGAAGGATCATCAGGTGGCCGACGTAGGATGAATCCCCCGGGCAGTTCGTCGGATTCACGGTGTTCGCCAAGGTTTTGGTCGATGGATCGTACTCGACAAATTGGCAACCACTTTGGAAAAGACCAGGGCTCAACATCGCAAGCACCTTGCCGTTCGGCTCAAGCGCCGATGGACCATCGGCCTGATCCAAACCGTTTGCGGGAGTCGGACCGGCCGACCAGGTGTTGCTGGCAACGTCGTAGATCGCGGTTGCATTGACGTTCCCGCCCGCCTGAAATACCTGGTTGTTGTACATCAAGATCGCGGCGCCCATTTCTTCGTCGTTCGGGTTATAGAGCTGAACGGGAAGATTTGGACCGCACGACCAGACTCCTGTGCTCGGATTGTAGAGCTCCGAGCCCGAGCTGGTGTTGCACGGGGAATCGGTTTTCGTATCTACGGTCAGGACCTGGCCGTTGGTGAGCAACGTGAACCCGGATTCGTCATTATTCGACTGGTTCACCGAGCCGGTCGCCGTCCAGGAATTCGGACCGCCAAACAACGCATTCTGGGCGGTACAGCAGTTCGCCTGCATGTAAGTCCCATCGGGCAGCACCACGCTCTCCGCGTCGCCGATGCTAGTCCAGCCCGAGGGCGGGGAGTTGGACGTCCAGGTCAAAGTGTTCCCCGTGATGGTTCCGATCGCACCCAGGTTCGTCCACGCCGACTGACCGTTGTTGTACTCTCCGCCTTCGACGGCAACTGTTTTCCCGTCCAACAGCACTTGGGAACCGAAGAACCAGGGGGAGTAGCCGGAAGGCAATAATCCGCCGGAACTCCATGTGCCATTGATGTAACTTCCGGTTGAGTCGGGGGTGAGAATATGCCAGGCTCTGGAATTTCCGGACTGTTCCTCGTGCACCAGGATCCGGCCGTCCCTCAGCTGCAGCATGGCTCCGAGGTCAACCCCGGGTTGATTATTAAGCGGTGTCCATGTTTGGGCACCGGCGGCTAGGAGCAATGCGAACAGGAGGGCGGACGTAATGGCAATTTTGGCGAACAATTTCAAGCGGAATCTCCCCTTTGGACCTTGAGAACGGCAATTCACTCTACACAAATTTTTCCCGGTTGTGTAGAGTGAAAAGATTCTCACCTGAAGTCGCATGGATTTGGTCTGCGAGAGATTTGCGGATTGCAGCAAGGTGCGTTCTCTCGCAAGTCGTCTGTGATAAACTTCGACAGACGGCGCTGTCAGCAGCGCTTTCAGCCGAGTTCCCGACTCCACCGATTCCAACCCGAGGTTCCCCTCCCCGCTGCAAGCTTGAGACTAGACGATGCTGAGGAAATCGCCGAACTCGCCATTTTCAAGCGGTTGCCGGATTCTTGCGATCGGCTCGATCGTTCTCCTTTCTTTGTTTCTCTTCCTTGCCGATTCGTCTGTTGCAGTCGCGCAAACCGGGACCGAATACATCGTGACCAATGACGATTTGGCGCCGGAGTTGGTTAGTACCCTTACCGTGTTCACGGTGAGTTCGAATGGCAAGATCACTGAGCAAGGGAAAATAGAAGCGGGGTTGGGGATCCAGGGAGGATATTTTGCGGCTCCGCGGATCCTGGCGATGAACGTTGGTGGCACCCATTGTGTGTTCGCTTCGGCAGCGTATTTTGGTGAAATTAGCGGCGTCGCCATCGATACGCAACAACTGATGGGCAACTTTGCGGGTTCGGCCATGGATTCAGGGATGTCGAACGGCATCGGGCTGGCCATGAACCAGAATTACTTGTATGCGGGATACAGCAAGTCGAGCACAATCGGGACATTCAGCGTGGAACCGGGGTGCGGGCTTAGTTTTATCGGGGATGTGGCGGCGGCGGGATTGAACGGTGGCACGCCGGATGGAATGGCATTGCGTGGCAACCTGCTGGTGCTCACGTACGAAGACGGTTCGATCGAATCGTTCAACGTGTCGTCGGGGCTGCCGCTTTCAAACGGCGACTTGCAACTCTCGACCGGATCTGCGATCGACAATCTGCCCGATGGCGTACAAATCACCGCGGACGGCCATTACGCCATTTTCGGGGACGATTCGACCACCTCTACGGTCGAAGTCTCCGATCTTTCGTCGGGAAGTCTGACGCCCACGATCGTCTACCAGGTGGGAACGGCGTTCAACTCGAACAATGTTCTGCTGAGTCCGGACGAAAGCCTGCTCTACGTCACCGACAACTCTTCTGGGCAGCTTACGGCGGCTTTTTTTAATCCCGCGACGGGAGTGGTGACTCCGGGCTGCACCTCGAGGCCGCTTAGGCTGTTTGATAACACGTGGATTTACGCGTCAGGCCTCGGAACAGCGGCGAATACCGGAACCGGGAAGCAGGTCTACGTGGCGGAATATGGCGCCCCATCGTCGATTGGGGTTGTGAACGTTCAGTCGAACGGTGCACAGTGCACATTGCTCGAGGACTCGCGTTCTCCGGTGACCGTCGAGAACGCCTCGGCGCTGATGTCGTTTACCGTTTACACGTCCCAGTAGGTCGTAGTCGAAGTGAAAACGGTTTCGGGCACAGGTTCAAACGGGATAACAGAAGGATGACGAAGATGCGTTCAGCTCTGAAGGTTCTGGCGGTCGCTTACACGCTTTTTTGGAGTGTAAGTGCGGTCATGGCCCAGTTACCAAACTGTCCGCTTCGACCGGCACCGGGAAGCGTGGTGGCCAATCCCTTCAGCCTGCGATCCGCGGCCGGCGCTCTGAAAGTAGACCTGACACTGCAGAACGGAATTGATAGTTACGGGTACCTGCACGATTGCTTGAATTATCAGGGGCCAAACGGGACCGTGGAAGCGCCGACCTGGCATCTGAACCCGGGCGACGAACTGATCTTCAATCTCACCGACCAACTGGTGGCGAATTCCCTGCAGCCGCCGTATGCGCAACGGATGCGGGGCATGGCTCCGATGACGATGACCGGGGGAGCGTGCCTGGGCGGGACCGTAACCGGGCTCACGACCAATATGCACTTTCACGGTCTGAACATTCCCCCCACATGCCATCAAGATGATGTGCTGACAACGCTGATTCAGCCGTTTACGCCGCCCTTCACATATCGAACGCAGATTCCGACCAATGAACCGCCTGGGCTCTACTGGTACCATCCGCATCCGCACGGATTCACCACGGTCCAGGTGAACGGGGGCGCGGCCGGTGCGCTGATCGTCGATGGAATTGAGAAGGTAAAGCCGCAGGTGGCGGGACTACCGGCGCGAGTGTTCGTCATCCGGCAGCAGTTCTTGAATCCGAATTCATGGTTGCCCGGTACGAATGAGCTAACGATTAACTTCGTGCCGATCTTGCAATTCGGGCCGACCAGTCCGGTGATCCAGATGAAGCCGGGCGCGAAGGAATTCTGGCGGGTGGCAAACGCCTCCACGCAAGCGTTCTTGGTGCTGCAGATTCTGAATGGTGGGACGCCCGAAAACCTGGAAGTGATTGCCTACGACGGGGTGCCGGTCCAGACCGATACCACGGTGACTTCGATTCTGCTGGCCCCGGCCGCGCGCGCGGAATTTATCATGCAAGGTCCGGCAGCGGGCGGCGCGGAAGTTTTCCAGACGGCGGGGTACGACACGGGTCCGGTCGGAAATCCGAATCCACAGCTGGTTTTCGCAAACATCGTGCCTAGCTCAGATGCGGCGGAACCGGAGGCAATGCCGCAGGCTGCTACGGCATCGCAGTCAACACCACCCGCGCGTTTTGGGGGGCTGCTGGCGCAGACGCCCACGGCGAAAAGAAAGCTTTACTTTGCCGAAGCCACCCAGGGATCGAATGGTCCGACCGAATACTTTATTACCGTGGACGGGCAGCAGCCGAAAGTATTCAACGTCAATGATCCGCCTGCCATCGTGACGCAGGTGGGGGCGGTGGAAGATTGGACGATCGAGAATCATGCGGGAGAGACGCATGCTTTCCATATCCATCAAATCCATTTTCTGGTGCTCGATATGAACGGCCAGCCGGTGAGCGATCCGGAGCTTCACGACACGATCACGCTGCCTTACTGGAACGGAAAGGGGCCTTTCCCGAGCGTAAAGGTTCGGATGGATTTCCGCGATCCGGAGATCGCCGGCACTTTCGTGTATCACTGCCACATTCTCGATCACGAAGACGGCGGCATGATGGCAAAAATCAGAGTGGACCCGGCGAAATAATCACACCAGACTGAAGATCGGGAGCACACTCGGCGACCAGCAGCGCTCAACCTGGCGCGTAACATGGCGCTCAACATGGGATCACGCTCTCGTTGGACGCGCGTTCGCGCGTCCAACTCGACCACGGCGGCCCCCCATTTTATGGCTCAAACAAAGCGGTCCCGCCCTTGCCGCCGACGATCAGGACGCGCGTTCTTGAGAGGTTCCGTGGAGCGTGCTACAGCATTTTCCTGATGTTCCGCCGAAACTCCGCTTTCTAAAGTGAAAAACTATGGCTGATTCCGAACACTCAACAGAACAAAACGCACCCGCGAAAAGTACGTTCGGCGGCCGTTGGCGCTGGATTGGCGGAATTGCATTCCTGCTGATCGCGGCGATGGCGGTGTTGGGGATCGTGGTCTACCGCGCCGAACCGACCTTGCGAGCCATGGTGATTGAGACTTTGTCGACCCGATTTAAGAGCAAAGTTGAGCTGGACGCCTTCCACGTTTCACTGCTCCAGGGGCTTCAAGTCTCCGGCGCTGGCCTCAGAATTTTCGGCGAGACAGACCCTAACAATTACGAGCCAGGATTTCAGCCGATCCTAAATGTTGGAAAATTTTGGTTTCACATGGGAATCCGCGATCTTTTTCGTTCTCCGGTGCATGTCGACACGGTCTACGTAACGGGATTGCAATTGAATTTGCCACCCCGGGAACATCGCAGCGAGATGAATAAGATGGGGCCGAAGAATGGCAAGATGGAAATTATTGTGGACAAACTTATCTGCGACAAAGCACAACTGGTCGTGAACACCCTGCGGCCGGGTAAGCTGCCGCTCGAATTTGACATCGAGAACTTGACCATGACCAGAGTCGGCCCCGGCCAGCCGATGCATTTCGATGCGAACCTCACAAATCCGAAGCCCCTGGGACAGGTCCGTTCCACTGGTCTGTTCGGTCCGTGGCAACCAGATAGTCCTCGTGATACGGCGGTAAGCGGCACCTATTCGTTTGACCATGCGGACTTGGCCACGATCAATGGACTGGGTGGAATTCTCTCGTCGACCGGCAAGTACACGGGCATTCTCGACAAGATCGTCGTCGATGGCTCGACCGACACCCCGGATTTCCGCATTGCCATCAGCGGGCACCCGGTTCCATTGCATACCGACTTCCATGCCACTGTGGATGGGACCAGCGGCGATACGTACTTACAGCCGGTCAAAGCCAGAATTCTGAGTTCGTCTCTGGTGGCAAATGGTTCGGTGGTGCGGGTGAAAGACCCGAACGGCCATCGCGTGCAATTGGAGGTTGTAATGGACAAGGGGAAGATCGACGACCTGCTGAAATTGGCGATCCGAACCGATCCTCCGGTAATGACCGGCTCGATTGGGTTGAAAACGAAGTTTGAGTTGCTTCCCGGGACAGCTGACGTTGCCAATCGCATGAAGATGACAGGAAACTTTCAGGTGTCTGGAGCGCACTTCAGCAACGAAAAGTTCCAGGAAAAGGTGGACGCCATCAGTTCTAGAACCCAGGGCAAGCCAAAAACGGGTCAGGATGTTCCCGGCATCGTGAACTCAGAAATGAATGGCACGTTCAACCTTTCCCAGGCACTCCTTTCTTTTTCACAACTACAGTTCCGGATTCCTGGCACCGAAGTCAATCTGGCCGGCACCTACAGCTTGGACGGAAACGAATTCGATTTTCATGGAAAAGCGCGAATGGATGCGAAACTCTCGCAGATGGTCACGGGGTGGAAGTCGCTTCTGCTGAGGCCAGTCGACCCATTTTTCAGCAAGAACGGTGCCGGAACTGAAATTCCGGTCAAAGTGACGGGCACCAAGTCAGAACCCCACTTCGGCGTCGATTTCGGACACAAGGATCATGACAAGAATGCTGCCCATCCATCGACCGAATCAGGTACGCGCCCTGACTAGGTTCTGCCCCGGAGATTGCCTGCCGGCAGGACATGGAACGGCAAAAGGTCGCAAGGCCCGGATCTAATGCCTGAATCTAAGGCCTGGACTATGCCTTGACTAGGAGCGGCGGAGGGCGACGCGCGGGTAGAATCCGTAACGGGATTACGCCGCTGAGAAACCGCTGGCGCCGCGCAACCAGTTTTCCATTTGCGTGTGGTCGACCAGCCCTGCCTGTTGCTTTACCGGTCGACCAGCGTAGAAGACGACAAAGTTCGGTATGCCGCGAACATTGAAACGGGCTGCCAGTTCCGGATAGCGTTCGGTGTCGACTTTGACGACGACAGCGCGACCCGCCATCTCCGCTGCCGTGCGGGCAACCTCCGGTGCGGACATCTGACAAGGGCCACACCATGCTGCCCAGAAATCGACCAGCACGGGGACGCGGGCATTCTGCGTGATCTCGTCGAACTGCTCGGGGTCGACCTCGAGAGGCGTGCCGACCGGCGGCAACGGCGACTTACATGCCCCGCAACGGCCGCTTTCAGCAAGATGTTTTGCTGGAATCCGATTCTTTTGTCCGCAGCTCTCGCAGGTTCGAATCAGCGCCATTCCTGCTCTCCTTCTTTGTCGAATGATGTCCAGACATTCTCCGCACCAGGGGTGGCCGAACCGGCACTGCCTCCGCCTCGATTTTATAGAATGCGCGGGTGCGTGTAACTACGTCTAAGGCGGTAGAAACGCTTGCTACCCGGGACACATCCTACTATAAGTATGGTTTGGCGTTTCGCGCGTACCCCAGGAGAAATTGATTAGCAGAGGTGGTCGCCACCAGCATTTGGAATTGGAAGGTCGGGATCGTCAGACGTGATTCAATCGGCAATCTCTTGGAGGACAACATATGACTGCGGATGGACTGTTGTTGGAGGTTGACAATGTCCGGCACCGATGGGGGTGGCTGCTGGTGCTTGGAATCAGCATGGTCGTTCTTGGAACGATCGCGCTCTTTATCGCCCCCGCGGCTACGCTCGGCACGGTCCTGGTGTTGGGCTGGCTGCTCGTGGTGAGCGGCGTCGTCGAGACAATCCAGTCGTTCCGCGTGCGAAAGTGGGGCGGCATTTTCCTTCACCTGATTGGCGGAATTCTGGGAGTGCTGGTTGGATTGCTTATCGTAACTCATCCGGTGGCTGGCGCGCTCGCATGGACGCTGCTTTTTGCATCGTTTTTCTCGGTGATCGGAGTGTTCCGGCTGGTGGCGGCGATCCGGCTGAAGTTTCCGAACTGGGGGTGGGCGGCCTTCGACGGCTCGGTGACGCTTCTGTTGGGCTTGCTGCTTTGGATCGATTGGCCCGGGTCGGGACTATGGTTTCTGGGTTTCGCGGTCGGCGTGTCCTTACTTTTGCGTGGCTGGTCTTATGTGATGTTTGCCATCGCGGTCCGCACTCGGCGGGCGACAGTTGCAATCAGGCAAGCGGCCTGACCCGGCGACCACCGAGGGCAACCAGCTTCGGTCGGTTCGAAGGGCGTACCAGTGCGTGTCCGAACCTTGTAGCGGCGGTAAGTACAGCGTGTTGCGCTCCACGAACCGAACAGGACCGGAGATGGCCTTCCCGACTTCCGGCCAATGACGCTGATCTTAATCTGAATCTGACGATCTCTCTCCCGAAAACTCTTCACATACCACCCGGCAATTTGAACTTTGGTTTGCAGCGTCATTGTCGACCCGCCGGGAAAACAATGTTCCTCCTGATTATGTGGATTCGGGCAGTGATCGTCGATCGTCGCCAGTCCCACGCATCGCCAGTCCCCATGCATCGCCAGCAATTCCTCATCAGAGGTAAAACTTAGGTTGC
>Ga0302324_100017308_pt1 | contig 14295 bp, 12 predicted proteins | sample Palsa_T0_1_FD_201949 | JGI IMG/M metagenome (GOLD analysis project Ga0302324, IMG submission 201949) | Peat permafrost microbial communities from Stordalen Mire near Abisko, Sweden - Palsa_T0_1 | ecosystem: Environmental > Terrestrial > Soil > Palsa > Peat permafrost | place: Sweden: Abisko... | reverse complement strand
GACATGCAGGCTCCAGCAGCGCCATGTGCTGGGTTACCTCACCGATGCAGTGCGATGCCACCGCCGTCAGGCTCCCGTGCCTTCTCTGCTTCCGTAGGGCCACCGACCACCTGAACTGTTACATAAAGTTTAATTATTCTGTTTCGCGAACGCGCCTTCGCGGCGATGGCGTATGGTCAGCTTGGGGAGAGTGGCGGGATCAGCAACCCCCTGAGATTGTCGCGAAGCTCTGGAAAAACAATGGTCAATGGTTTGCGTCTGATATGCGAAATACAGGTCAAACGATGTCGAATTTGACCGCTCCCACCCTGGGTAACCTCGGGGACCTGCTCACTTCGCAAATGCCCGGTACGGGCGAACTGATCAAGAGCCAGCTTGGGTCGCTTACCTTCGACCAGTTGCTGGCAACAATGAAACAGCCGTCATGCGCCGATATCTCAAATCCCGCTGCTCGCGCCAGTCCGGTTTTGCCCACAACTGTAGCGCCTGTCGCGAAGATCACGCCATTCAGTGGAACGGCTGACGAATTCGCAGCCGCGTTTCCCGGCTTCCTTCGGACGGCAGCCGTCGCAAGAGGGCTCGATCCGCACAACTTTGAAAAGGAGGCCAGTTATATCACGGGCGCTGTCCAAGCATGTGCGAAGATCACTCCGCAAATGCGGCGCAGCGCGACTGATCAATATGGGCGTCTACAGGTGGAAAAACTCGGTGATCAGTACCAAGCCTGTGGGCGTGCCCAATGGAATGTCTCAGGTCAGGTAAAGCCCAACGCCAAGCCGGGGGACCCCGCTATCTGGATTCGCATGGGCTCGCTTGATCGCCTACAGGTTATATTCCTCGGTGGCCCCAATAGCGGTTTCGATGTCTTCGTTGCCGCGACAATTCGGTGATCCTCACCGAACAGCGCCGCCTCTCACTCCGTCACAAGATGTTTGATCATTTCGCAGACTCTCGACTGCGGATTGATTTTGAGACAGGCTTGCGAGTTGACGCGCTGATTCCGTAGTCGTGAAGGTGAATATTCCCGCGCCCGCCACAACTGAAAAGGAGCATGCTCATTCCGTCCCCTCCTCCTTCGGTGGTTCGAGCCGCAACTCCGGCTGATAGCCCGAGCCTTTGAGATGGTACGCCTTCACGAAGGCCAGCCGGTCTCCGTTAAACATGCAACGGATGTTAACGAAGAACACGCCATCCACGGGACTGCGAAAGATCACCTCCTTGTCAAGCAGCTCGCGCAACCCGCGCTGATACGTCCTCTCCGCGAGATTCGGTATGCGGTCCTTGGCGAGCATGAAACTCATTTCGATTTTGTCGCTGTTCGGGTTGCCGCGCACCTGATTGTAAATCAGCTCAAAGATCGTGAGCCCGGTCGTAGAAAGTCCCGCCGTTTTCCTGACGCCATCCAGAAAGAGCTTGACGAAGCGTTCCTTGTCCACTTCCTCGAATTCGTACATGTACGCTCCGCCCCGGCCCAGAATCTCCCCGGTGCCCCCGTCGATGACCATCCCGCGATGATCGTTGCCGAATTTGGTCCGGCGCGGACGGCTAATTTCGCCATGTTCCGGGATACTCGGATTGGACGTGTAAATGCGAACGCCCCGTTTCTGGCGAATCACTTCCTGCGTGTTTTGGCTGTTTTCCGCCACTTTCGCCCTCCTTATTTGGCAGACTTCGGACAGGATCATGGCTGAACAACGTCAAGAATGCAACCAGTTTTTGGCGGTAAAACGACCATTCTTGGCGGTTGAGCGACAGATTGTGGCGGACGGAATCCAGCGTTTCTGCGGGTTTGAGGCCTTTTCCCTTTCTTATAGAAAAAGGAAGTTGAAGGAGGACTTATCCACGCCCCGCCTAGCGCGACCACAGCGCTGGCGACGGCGGGGGGTGGGTAAGTCCCTTTCCCGTCCTTCAAAGAACGCACTCATGGACGGTAGGAAAAAAACAGGCGCTCAGGCCGATTTGCCGAAAGCCGGAGACGGCAATCGTCAGCTATGAAACACCGCCGTCATTCAGCGCCCCACGGATTGAGGATGGAGACGCCAAGCTGTTCGAAATCCTTCACGTTGCGCGTTACGACCGTCAGGCCATGCTCCAGCGCCGTCGCGGCGATCATCCCGTCAGGCGCACTAAGCGGTCGGCCGGACAACTGCCGCATCCCGTCAAGCCTGCCCCATCGCGCCGCAATCGGCTGCGTTACGGGCAAAACCCGTCCGGGAAACAGAATCGCCAGATGGCGTTGGAGCGCCAGTTCCAAACGCGTTCGCCGCGCGGCATCTTGCATGGTCGTAAATCCCGTCTCCAGTTCGCCGATGCTCACGACGCTCAGAAACAACACGCTGATATCTTGGGCCGCGACCCAGCCCGTCACCCTTGGTTCCGGGCGCTGCCGCATCAACTCGGAAGGAATATTGGTGTCCAGAAGAAAGCCGCCGTTCACGACAAGTCCACGGGCCGTGCTCCCGAAGGATTGCGGGTGAACATGCGATCAATCTCTTCGTCGGTCAGCAAACCACGGATTTCCGCAAAAGCGTCGATGATCGCTTGCCCGGTGCGCCGGGGCAGTTGTTGCGGGGGAACATGAGCCGCGTCTTCGAGTAAACTCGCGGCGTAAGCTTCGAGCGCATGACCTTGAGCAGCAGCCTGACGGGCAAGCTCGGCCTCGACCTCCGGTCTTATGTCAACGGTGATGCTCATTGGCGTTGCCCTCCCAAATCCATTGTCTCGCGATTGCCAATTTACCGCAGAACCCTGCCCGCTGTCACGGGCAGAATCTTCACCGAGAACGCAGTCGGACCCGTGGCTGTGCTCTCTCATGAGACTACATAGACTAGGTATTAACGACAGCTTGCATAGTCTCGACAGTTTAGGTAGTGCATGTGGATGCACTCCCCGTTGAACATCACCCTGCTCGCAAAAAAAGGTGGCGTTGGAAAAAGTACCACGTCGATCCTGCTTTATGAAGTGCTCCGGCAGGCCGGAAAAACGGTCGCGCTCAAAGATTGGGACGCTCAGGGAACCAGCAGCAAGGCTCTGGAGTTGATCCACGGCCACAAGCCCGAAGCCGTCACCAATCCAGATATCGTCATCTACGACACGCCACCCAATCTCGATCACACCGCTACCGCGACGGCAGTACGGAGCGCCGGTGTCGCGCTCATCATGGCGACCCCTGCCCCCGCCGATGTGTGGGAGGCCGAGGAGGCCGTCCAGTTTGTGCGCGAGCGCAATTCCGAAGCAGTCATTCGGGTTGTATTTAACAAAGTCCGAAAAACAACGGTCCTTGGCCGCCTCATCGATGAGAGCGCCAAGCAGGTGAGCGTTCCCTACTTGCCGGTGACGTTGAGTGCCCGCGAATGCTATCAGCATGCGATTGCTCAAGGCTGGAAAGCCCTCGACAACGTGGCACGGGAAGAGGCACTGCAATTTGCGCTTGCACTGCTGTCGTTGACGTAGTAAACGGAGTCTCCACAGTCAACACAGTCTCGATAGATTGGCGAGTATGGGCAGTCCCTCAAAACCCGGCGATAAGCGCAATAGCCTTCTGGCCGCAATCCAGCGCAAGGCCCCGAGCGCACCGGTTATTGCCGAGCCGAAGCCGCAGGCCCCGGTGACGGTCGAACAGCCGGAGCCTCGCCGCAAAGAGCCTCAGGCTGTGGCCGTCGAAAAGCCGAAACGCCGGAAAGGAAAACAGGTTCAGTTCTGGTTTCACGAGGAAGACGGGCGGCTGGTGCGCGAACTTGCCGCATGGCTGGCGGGGCAGGGGCTTCGGCCCACGGACAGCCTTGTCATCCGGGCCGCACTGCGAACCGCCCAGACAGGGACCGCCTTGCTTCAGGCGTATCGCAGGGCCGCCGAACTTGACGGTCGGCTGAAGAAACACAAGGTCAAATGAGACTCGTGGGACCACGTAAATTACGTTGAGTATTGAAACTACCGATTCTCGTTAGACAACGCCGACGAAACAGACATTCGGGCAAAGGGGTTCAACCCCGCCAGTTTCCCAGACCTCACCATCTGGGATGCCGTTCTTTCTTCCAATCTTGCCCCGCCATAGAAGTTCTGGCCGTGTTGGCTACTTACCCAGCCGAAATCAGGAAAAACGCACCACGAGCGATCCTTGCGCGAAAGCAGAGCGGTTACATGTGAAACATCGTGAAACGGGGAAGGGCGCGTGTCAGCGGGGAATTCCGTGTGCCCAAATCGTGCCCACGCCTTGCGTTTTTACCGCTTCTGGCCTGTTTGACTCAACGTAAAATCAATAAGTTACGTGTTGTCAGTACAGCTCGAAAGAACGAGTCTCCCTCCCGCCACCATTGATTGGTGTCGGACAAAAAGATTCCAGGCGTCGGGCAAAAACACTTCACTCGCCTCCGTGCTTTGGTTTGGCAGGCTTTTTCGCGAAGAAAGAGTTTCGCTTGGGTCGCTCCGCGGAACTCTGCGGAATGCCGCTGGCGCCGTTCATGGATTTTGTTGCCAGCCATGGAGTTTCCCCGTTGCGCACCGGCTTCGAGGAATTGGAAGAAGAGCGAAAATCGGTCGAGCGACTCGGCGCGCGAAAGTTGTCGCCGATTCTTCCCCGCTGATCGTCCTTGCGAAGAATCGTCCTTCCGAAGATCGGCTGCTTGAATCTCCTCCCGAGACTCTACTCCTCTGTTTACGTTTCAGAACAGGTCTATGCCGAAGTGGTCGTGGGTGGCGCCGGTCAACCAGGCGCTTCAGAGGTCGCCGAGGCCGGCTTGATCGAGGTCAAAGCGATTGAGAAACCGGACGACCTTGCGGCGGCGAGAAGGCGCTTTGGAATGGGTCTCGGCGAACTTGCGACGATCATATTGGCGAAAGAAATCGGCGCGCCGCTCGTCTTAATGGACGATACCAGAGGCAGGCGGGTCGCCCTCAGCGAAGGGCTGGATATTCGTGGCGCCCTCGGTATTGTCGAATCGCTTTTTCGACGCGGCGAACTCCCCGATCTTCGCTCGGCCTTTGAACAACTGTTGCGAGCGCAAGCATATCTCGAGCGCAATCTCCTGAGCCGACGCCTGACTCTTCTCTGATTGCCGCCGCTCTGACTGGCCGTTTATGGGCATCATTAATTAACAGAATTCGAGATCGAGGAAGCCGGGTGCGGATTTTCGCTCAAGTGTAACGGACTACACTCGATCACCCATGAAGATGGTTTTCCATCCATCCGTCAAGCTGTCTTTGAAGATCTGACTCTTCGGGAGAGCCATCGCTCTTTTGCGCGAATGTGCGGAGGTGCGTCATCCGTTTACGAATTTCCGCTAGCATACCCTTCGCTCATAGAAGCGGGCAGAGAAATGAAGGGGGGTACCCTACGCTTCGCGAGCGCGTTCAGGACAGGCGAAGCGCCCAAATACCGCAGACTTTTTGTCCAAAGCTTCCGTGGGGGCGGGTTGCTAGCCGGTCGCCAACCGTGTCGCAAACCCGCGGGAAGCCAGGCAGAAGCCTGGCGGCAAGGCGAAAGCCGTGGCCCCACGTGATCTGTCCCGACGGGTGCCTTAGGCGGTGGCCGCGCGTCCGCGCATCTTCCCCAGCCTTGACCCTATAACGGCGCGAAACCAAAGCCGTTCCCCGCTTTCCAGAATGAACCGGTTAATCACAAAAAGCATCACCAGGGAGTAGATAGCGCCTATCGCCGCTACGCATCCGGCCGTAATCCAGCGGTTGGCGTGCGCCAGCACATAGTAGGCGGGGATCGCGAAAGGCGCCGCCACCAGGTAAGGCACGATGCCCGGCCACACCACCGATTTCCAGTACTGCCCCGGAGAAACATCCAGCAGGCGATTGGCGCGTCGCAGGAAGTAAACGGCGGAGATCACGGTCGAAGCGACCACGGCCGTGGCAATTCCGATTGCGGTCCACTGTCCCTGAATCAGGCGCGCGGCGGGTACGGCGAACAGCAGCACCAGGACATTCGGCAGGCAGTAATAGAATTCCTCATTCGGCAGCCCGATGCCTTTCAGGATTGAAGTGCCCGGTCCGGTCATGAGATTCACCTGCGCGGAAATGGAAAAGATCACCATCAGATAGCCGGATCCGTCGATGTGCTTCCCGACCCACGTATCCAGAATGGGCGAAGGCATCACAGCCAGTAATCCGCAGATAAACGCGGTAGCGATGTTCATGTACCGTGCGCCTTTCAGATACAGCTTGCGAATGGATTCGCGCTGCTCGGGCGTGCCGCTCAGCCCTCCGTGGAGGTAGGATGCGGCGGGTACGAACGAAGCGGCGAACGACAGGGGAATTTGCGACCCCATGGATGGCATTTTGTTGCCGATATCGAGCAACCCTGTGCCGGCGAGTCCGACCAAAGGAGCCGCCAACGCCCGCTCGACGGAATTCAGCGTGACCGCGAAGAGGCTCTGAATCTGCACCACGCCACCGAAGCTCCACAGGATACGCAGCGCTTCACGTGTACAGAGCGATGGTGAGAGCCGCAGCCACTTCAGGGTGCGAATCGACAGCGCCATCGACATTACGATCTCGAGAGCGGTTCGGATCAGGAACGCTTCCGCCAGGCCGCGGATCCCCCTGCCCATGCCGACCAGTAGAAATATCAGGCCAGTCTCCACCAGATAGCTGATCACCCATACGATCTGCACCAGCGCCGTCCGCTGCACGCCGGCCAGCGCATCGTGAAATGCCGATAGGCTTATGGAGGCGAGGAAGATCGCAACCACCGTGAGCACCACTTCGCGAGCGTCCCCGCGCAGCGATGGCGTGATGTGCAGCCAGTTCACCACGTGTGGCCAGAAGAAAAAAAGGACGCCAAAAACCGCCATGCAAACCGGAATGCTCAGACACAGGCCCGTGGAAAGCAACTCATTGGCTTTCTTGAAATCCCTTTTGGCCGAGTACTCCGCTACAAACTTCACATAAACGTTCGATAGCCCCATGGTCGAGATTCCGATGTACGAAACCACGATGAAGGAGGTGGCCCACAGCCCGTAGGCTTCCAGCGTGACGTGCGCCAGCACGAAGGGAGGAATAAAGAAGCGCGTCAGCAGATACCCAACACGTGCAACGGTGCCCGCCATCACGTTGCTCGATAGCGAATCCCGCACCGTTGTAGCGTGATTTTCGGCTTCTGCTATTTGTTCAGGCATGTGCCCTTTTAACTCCCGCAAGGTTTGCGTATAGTTCCAGTGCGGAATCCATGCGCGCGTCCCAGCCGTAACTGCTTTTGGCGCGCAAACGGCCGCGTTCGCCCTTGCGCTTCCATTCGCCGGGATTGCGCCACGCGTCAATCAGAGCTTTCGTAAGATCGCCAATCAGGGCGTCCTTGCCTGCAGCCGATAAGACGCGGCCCACGTCATCATCCACAAGCTCTGCTGGCCCGCCGTAGTTCACCGCAATCACCGGCACACCCGACGCCATGCTTTCGAGCAGCACCGCGCCGCCCGATTCGCGCACGGAGGGAAGACAAAAAACATCGGCCAGGCGCATCTGGCGCGCCACCTCAGGCAGAGACAATCCGCCTGTAAAGCGGACAATGTCGGTCAGCGATCTTTCGGCCGATTCTTTTTCCAGCGCTGAGCGCGTCGGGCCGTCGCCAATAATCGTCAAACGCAGCGGGATCTCGCCGCGGACCTGCGCCACCGCTTCCAGCAGCATGGATACGCCCTTCACCGGGATCAGCCTTCCCACGAACACCACGCGCAAGCCGTCGCGCGGCGTGCTTGCGGCTGGCGCCGGCTGGAAAGTCGCCAGATCCACGCCATTCTCCAACATTCGAACCGTGCGCACGCCAGGCACAGTAGCGTCGGTCGACTTCGTTGCGCTCAGGATGCACGCCGCCTTCTTCGTGCATTGAATCCACCGGTCGAAAACGCGGCCCGCGTTGCGGATCTTATACACCCAGCCGGAATCTGCGCTCATGATTTCCGGAAACGTAGCCGGGGATTGCAAACCGCCATTCCACGGACCCACAATCAATGGAAGGCCCAACTGGTGCAGACGCGTGGCGGCCACCGGCGATACTGGCGTTACCGCGTGAACGATATCCCATTCCTTGCCGCGATTGCGAAGCTGGCGCAGCGCCGCCGCGTCGTAAACGAAGAAATCGGCCGACGAAATCAGAAAGACCGCATGTTCGCTGCTATGGAAAACGCGCGACGCCACCTTATAGAGCGGGCCCGCAAACCATTCCGTATCGATATAGATAACTTCCGTGCCCGGCAGCGGAGCGCCGGCCTGGGTCAGGCTCTTGCGATTGCGCACGTGCGTCACCAGCGTGACCGTCGCCTTGCGCGACATCCGCGAGTACCACTCCCATCCGATCTGCGAAACAGACCCCATGCCGGGCCCGCACTGGTACGCCGACATCAGAACTCTCACGATGCGCTCACTGCTGTGCCCAATTTGGCCGCGCCCAGAGGCCTTGCCGGCACGCCTGCCACAATCGTCCCCGCAGCCACGTCGCGCGTTACCACGGCATTTGCCCCTACCACCGCGTTGTCCCCGATGCTCACCCCGCCCAGCACCGTAACGCCACGCCCGATCCACACGTTTCGTCCGATCGCGATCGGCTTCGCCGTATGCCCGGAGTCGCGCACCGCGCCTTGCCCGATGTTGTGCTTAGCGTCGCGAATACTGCTGTATTCGCCGATCAGCGACCCCGTTCCGATGCGAATACCGGCGAACGAAACCAGATGCGCGCCGCGCGAAATCACCACGTTATCGCCGACGGCGATCGAACCGTTCTCGCGCGTTTCCAGATAAAGATCGCGATAGAGGAATAAATTCCTGCCCATTTCAATGTGCCCGGTTCCCTGCACCTCAGGCACTCCCAGAATCACCACGGAAGAATCGAGCGGCGTCCCGATGCAACCCGCGAAGCGCGCGTGAGCCCAGGCCCGGCGTAGCCCCTCGGCGCGCTTGACCAGGGCCGCCGCCGGCGCCATCAGCAAAGTCACGATGCGTTTGGCGCTCATTGCGCGGCCCCTTTATGCTCGACCGCTCCTTTATACTCGATCAGTTCGCGCACGCGGCCCTCCCGGCGGTCGTTCCAGAATTGCAACTGGCCGATGAATATCGGGATCTGCTGCAGATGCGAGTGAATACCGTAAAGTAGCCGCGTGAAAAACGAAGGCGATTTCCAGCGCGTTTTCGATGCCGTGCGCAGGACCAGCGCCGTAAGCAGGCCAACCACAACCAACAACTGCCAGAAGCCGGTCAGTCCCACCAGGCAAAGCCCGATCAAGATCAGCGCCCGATTCCGGTTACGCCGCGCATCTTCTTCCCAGAACGGCAAACCCGACCCATGAAAACGCCGCGATACTTCCGCATACGCGTATCCCGCCCGCGTGGCCCGCTTCCAGTACTGAGACCACTTCGTCATCGCCAGATCGTGCCCCGTCATCGGCACATCGATATGGCGGATCTGCCAGCCCAGCGACCGGATACGCCGGCACATCTCGGGCTCCTCGCCCGCGATCAGCGTCTCGTCGAACCCGTTCACCTGCTGTAGTACGGCACGCCGCATCAAAGCATCGCCGCCGCAGAATTCCGTGATTCCCGGCGGATAAATCCAGTCCAGATCCAGCGTGCGGTTATAGATGGATCGGCCGGTATCGATCTCCCGCCGGTGTCCCCACACAATCGCCGTCTTTTCGTCGAAGTGGCGCAGCGCTTCCATCACGAAACGCGGGTCCAGGATAGTGTCGCCATCCAAAAACAAAACGAACTCTGCAGATGCCGCCCGCCAGCCTGCGTTGCGCCCCAGTGCCGCCGTCGGCCGGCTGGTCTGCACCCTAATCGATTTTGCGCCCATCGAAGCTGCCCGCGCGGGGCTGCCGTCCACCGAAGCGGAATCCACGTAGATCACGTCCACCTCACCGGGACGAGCCGCCTGCGCAATGGAACGGAGACAACGCTCCAGGCGCGCGCCTTCATTTCGTCCGATGACAACAACAGAGAGTGCCGGAGCGCTCACGCCAGTTTCTCCGTCAGAATGCTCCGGTAATCGCCCAGCCGCGCCGTTTCCGAAAACCTTGTCGCCAGCAGATGCCGCCCTTGCGCCACCACGCCGTTCAATCGCTCCGCACCCAGTTCCGCGATAGCGCGCAACCGGACGTTCAGATGGTCCGCGTCGTCCGGCTTAAAGTGAAAGCCGGAAACGCCGTCTACCACCAGCGAACCCGCCCCGCCCGCGTTGGGCGCCAGCACGGGAACACCGGCGGCCATCGCCTCGATAATCGCCAGGCCGAACGGTTCCACCGGGCACAGATGCACCAAAAGATCGGATTCCGCCAGACACTCATCCACGCGCGCCTGAAAACCAACGAAAGAAACGTTCAATCCAGCCTCCCCGGCCCGTTGCTTCAAAGCGTCGCTTTGCCACCCCGTGCCATAAACCCGAACCTCAAACCGCTTCGCTTCCGGATCCCGCGACAGCGCATCCAGCAGGAGCCCCACGCGTTTTTCGGGGTCCAGGCGCGAGATCACAATCAGCCGCCGCATCTCCCCCGTGCGGAAAGGCTTGCGCTTCGGACAGTCGGCCAGTTGGGTATCCGGCAGGAAATTTTCGATCACCTGGATCTGCCCCGCGTTCACCTCGTGTGCCAGCAAACGTTCCCGCACGTACTGCGAGACAGCAACGAACTCCACCGGCTCCCCGTTGAGCTTCCGCTTAAGTCCGTAGCTCAGCGTCTCCGCCGCGCCGCCGTGTACCAGATGCAGATGCGCTATGCGCCGCCGGTATAGCTTGTTGAGCGCCAGACAGACACCCGAATGCATCACGCCTGTGGCCAGAAACGCGATCTTCGGGGACGCCGCCAGCGCGCGTCGCAGCGCCACGGCAAACTGCCACGCACTCTGAAAAGCGGCCACTTCATACCCGCACCGTTTCGCCTCTTCGAGCGCCGGGCCGGGGGGCGCCATAATCAGCGGCGCAAACCGGTCCAGCAGCCCCGCGGCCGTCGACAGGGCCATCCGTTCGGTGCCGTAAAGATTGCCGCTGTGCAGCGCGTAGATCAAAGGGATTTTCATTTCCAGAAATGCCGTGCAAACCAGCCGTTCGAAGGGGAGATCGCCCCGCTGACGAACTGAGAGCGCGCCTCCCGCGCAAAGCCGTCGCCCGCATCTATCGAGACTTTGTTCATTACCGCCGAAACCGCCGCCACCCTGATGCGCTCAAGACACGCGGCTGCCTGCTTCAGTTCATCCTTGGTTACCGTATCGGCTTCGACGACGAGAACCACCACATCGGCGCCGCGCGCAATAAATTCCGCATCCACTGAAGCCAGAATCGGCGGAAGATCGATGAACACCACCGAGTAAGCTTCCGCGGACGCGCGCAAAATGTCGATCAGTCTCTGGATATCGGGAAGGTTCTTCTGCTCTTCCACATCGCCCAGCGGAATGTAATCGGGCATCTCGCCCTCGCCGCGCACTACGCCCGCCTCCAGATCCTCGTTGCCCCGCAGCACGAATGTCAGCCCGCGCGAATTGTTGTTGCGGTATCTTGGGTCCGCCCTATAAGCGTTGGCCTCAACTGCCAGCGCGGGAACGCCCAGCCGGACCACCGCGGCGGCAGTCTGCATCACAATCGAACTGGTTCCCCCGCGAGCCTTGACCGACGTGAACGCGAAGATCCGCGTGCCGTTATTCTGGTGGTCCTGCAGGATTCGGCTGGCCAGACGCAGCACCTGCTCATACGCGAAATCAGGTCCGGCTTCCTCCTTGCGTAGCAGCCAGCCAATGGGCGCGAACCCGAGAATCGTTTCCACGCTGCGCGGTGTCTGCAGGCGCGGATCCATGAAGTCCACGGCAGCCGGCGCCACCAGCCCGAAAAGCAGGGCAGCCACCATCGCCATTCCGAACAGCTTGCGTCTTCCGCCCTTGACCGGAAGGCTGGGTGGGCGCGCAGCCGAGAATATGCGCACGAAGCCTGGGGCGTTTTTTTCCAGCGAGAGAAAATCGATCCGCTCCTGCAGGCTGTCGATGCGCTTGCGTGCTGCCTCGATCTCGACTCCCAACTGCACGCCTTCCTGATAATTCTTCGTGTAGTACATGGCCTGCGAAGCCTGCTGGTTGACTTCGGCGGTCAGTTGCTGCACCACCCGGTCGGTCTTGTAAGCCTCCGAGTTGCGCCGATCGAGTATCGATTTCGACCAGGACCTGACGAGACGCGCGGTAACGGCGCTCAGTTCCTTGTCCATTTCCGTTAGTTCGCGTTCGGACGCCCTCCTTCCCGGATGTTCCGGGGAAAGGCCGCTCATGGCGCTCATCAACTGTGCACGCCGCCCGTTCTGCGCTGCCTCGAGGCTGGCGAGCGAGGTGTCGCGTGCGGCCTCCGTCTCTGCCTCGGCTTGCAGTGTCTCGCCCCCGCCCTTGCGATCTTTTTCGCTGACCGCGGCCAGTTGCGCCATGGCGTCGATATTCAGTCTCTGCGCCGAAGCCAGCGCCTCCTTCGCTCCCACCAGCAGGCGGTCGTAGGGATTTACGAAATTCTCCGTGAAGCTGCTCACGCCGAGTTCCTGCGCCAGTTCCAGCCGCCGCGCCTGCCTTTCTCCGATCTCCCCTTCGAGCCGGGTGCGATCCACCGTCAGGTTTTTTACACGCTCGTCGCTGGCGAAAAATTCTTCGGATTTGGCGCTGCGGATAAACCCGTTCACCACCCCGTTCACGATGTCCGCCAAACCGTACTTCCGCGTGCTTTCCAGCGAAACCGTGATCTGATAGGTGTCAAGCACCGGTACGATAGTAAGCGCACCCTGCAACCGTTCCGCGGCGTGCTCCACCGCCTCGTTCGGCGGATCCAGCCAACTCGACTTGCGGGGGCCCAGTCTTTGCAGCGCGTCCAGCACAATGTCGAAGCGGTTAATGGTCTTGGCGTTCTGCTGGATGTAGTCGTGATACTGGTTATCCGATTTGGCTTCGATTTCCTTGCCGTCCTGCAGATTGGCAACAAAGTGCGGAGAAATGTAGACCACGGCGGTGGTCGAATAAACGGGAATTCCCTTCTTCCATGCCACTGGCAGGCCCGCCGCCGCGATGAAAAAGGCCACAAGAACCGCCACTCTCCGATGCCTCCGCAGGCTACGCGTCAGACTGATCGCGGCGCCGCCGGGAGCGGGCAGGGTCTTCTTGCCCTCCTCGTCCGACTGTGCGGGGTCCCGCGTTTCGACCGGAATTTGTTCGACCGGGGTCATTTGAGAACTGTTGTGAGAAGAGCGAAGCCTGTTACCGGGCTAAGTTTCTGCATAATGTACGAGAATTTAGCCAGATTGCGTTTCGGAATGAAAATAACGTCGCCCTCCTCCAGCGCGACGTTGACTTTCCCCGGCGCCGCGAGCAAATCGTTGAAGACCAGTTCCCGGTGCACTCCCGTCGAGCTGCGGATCACTTCTATCTTCGTCCTCGATGCGTCGTCCGTCAGCCCGCCCGCCTGCGTGAATGCGTCCAGAAACGACATATCCGGTGTAAGACGTAAAGCGCCCGGATGCTGCACTTCCCCCAGAATGTAAACCAGCTGGTCGCCCGCGTCCGGCATATACACCAGGTCGTTGCGCGAAAGGCGGATATTCAGAGATAAATTTCCGCGGCTTACCAGATTTTTCAGATCAACCCACACCATTTCGTCGCGCCGGATAATCGCGCACCGCCCCAGCCCCGCCTTTTCCGCCCCCACGCCGCCGATCGGCAAACCGCCCGCGCGCGTAACGACGTCCAGCAGCGTCGGCTGCGATTCGAACTGCAGGGCGCCGGGAGAACTGACGCGGCCCAGGATGAAGATGCGGTACGACGTATATTTGTCCACCCGCACCGTCACCGCGAGGTCGCTGTAATACTTCCCGAGCGCGCCCGTAATCGCTGTCTGCGTATCTTCACGCGTGAGCCCCGCGACGGCCAACACGCCCGAAACCGGCACCGTGATTTTGCCGTCCGGCCCCACTACATGTCTACCGGAAAGCTCCGGATGATTCCAGATTTCAACAGTGATTTCGTCGCCCTCGCCTAACGTGTATGAGGAGACGCGCGGGCCTTCGAAGCGCTTGATCAGGTCGGTGGAACTGATCGAATTCTCTTTGGTGCGGATCTTGAACGAGTTATCGTTGTCCTGCGCCAGAAGGGCTGAACTCAGAAACATCATCCCCAACAGAGCCATGTAGGGCAGGTTGCTAACCTGCGGGCGGGTTGCCAACCCGCCCAGGAACGCGGGCAGGCGCAAGCGCCTACCCCACACCTCGACAGGCGGAACCGCCTGTCCTACCTTTGCATCGCTCATCGCGCCACGCTCATTCTTTTCGGCCGGATCTGAGCCGGTACGCCCAC
>Ga0302324_100017307_pt1 | contig 14295 bp, 15 predicted proteins | sample Palsa_T0_1_FD_201949 | JGI IMG/M metagenome (GOLD analysis project Ga0302324, IMG submission 201949) | Peat permafrost microbial communities from Stordalen Mire near Abisko, Sweden - Palsa_T0_1 | ecosystem: Environmental > Terrestrial > Soil > Palsa > Peat permafrost | place: Sweden: Abisko... | reverse complement strand
CCCTCGTGGGAAATGACCTGGCGACGGTCACCGTGATCGATGGCACGAAAAACCGCCATGCCGTGCACGACCCCGTGTTTTGCTTTCGCGGCGCCGGCTGGGAAGTCACCGGCCAGGAGAGCATCCCACTCGCAAGGGGAGTCGCCCGCCTCGTGCATCTGCGCCAGGACAACGACGTGGCCGAAGCAGTCTATTGGTTCTCCGACGGGGACCAGCAATTCGACCGTCCCCTGCTCTACTGGTGGAAAACCGCGCTGCGCCGCGTGACCTTTGGCCGCTCGGGGAATGAACCGGTCCTCGTGGTCCTCACCTCCACCGGCGGCATGCCGCCGGACTGGCCGGCTTTGCTCAAGGCGTGGCCTGAATTGCAGGCGTTGTAGGTGAGGGCGCTGACCCTCGGGAAGGCTCTGCCCGGTCGCCTACGGGATCACATTTCGGCCCTTGATTTTGAAGGCTGCGGCAGCCGCCAAAAGATGCCGGTCATTGGTCCAGACCTCCTTGAACCCATTCTCGAGGGCGCAAGCGAGGTGGAGAGCATCGGCGGATCGGAGATAGGTGGATGCTTTCATGGAGCGGAATTTCTCCGCGGCGCGCGCAAGCAATTCGGGAGTCACCGGAAGCCATGTCCAGATGTGATTTGCCTCGTCGGAATCGAACTGATTCACGATCACACGGTATTGCGGGCGGGTAACAGCTCCATCGCGAAGATTGCGATGAAGGGTGGCCGCAAGCTCCAGCCGCCCGAATGCGCAACAGGCCACCTGTGCCGCCTTCGCGGCAAGTTTTCGCACCTCGCCGCTGCCATGCTCGTTCAGGTAGCACTTGGCCACATAAGCAGTATCAAAATAAATCACGCCCGCTCCCGGTCTTCCGCCAGGTGGCGGGCCGAATCATGGGATGACTTCGGCAACGCCGAAAAGCCCTTTACCAAGGGCCGTCCGGCAAAAGCTCCCCCCTGATCCTCAGGCATCAACGGCACCAGCTTCGCAATAGGACGGCGGCGCTCCATGACGACAATGCCACCATGGGCGGCCTTCCGCACCCATTCCCCGGTTTTCATGTGCAAATCACGAATCGTTATCCGAACCATGTGCACAATGTGTCACTTTATTCCTGCCCAGGCAATAGCAATCGGGAACGGAGCACGATGACCGGAGCGTGGCTCTTCCTCTCCAGGCTCGCCCCGACATTCGCCGGCCACCTACCCCACCACCGTGAGCGCCTTCCGCGGCTTCCTGCCATCCATCTCATCGATCTGCTGCTCGAAGCAATCCGGACAGACCCCGTGTGAGAAGTGGGAACCGGTGTGCTCCTGGATGTAAGACTCGATTTGCGTCCAGTAAGTCACGGGGCGTTTCGATATTGCCCGAGCGCCGCGCCCACCCGGTCCAGTTCCCCCTGGATCGCGGTGAGCAATTGCCTCGCCCGAAATTCGTCCTGCTGAGACCTCGGGAAATCCGGAGATCGCGCCAGGGTTTCGAGCTGTCCGCAGAACTCCTGAAGCGGTTTCGCTCCGAAATTTGAACAACTACCCATCAAAGCATGCGCCGCATGCGCCATTGTGGCAGGCGCACGGGCGGCAAAGGCGTCCCGCGCTTCCACCACGAGTTGCGGCGCATTTTCCAGGAACGCGTCGATCAGTTCCCCAAGAATGTCGCCACTCTCCTCCGTGCCCAGTTCCCGCAGCGCCTCAATGTTCTCCCGCGTAATCGCCGGTTCCGCGGAGGGCCGCACCGGCTGGTATCGTTTCACCACCTCCCGGAGCGCATCGAAGCGCAACGGCTTGCTCAAGTAATCGTCCATGCCCGCGGCGATGCACTTTTCCCGGTCCCCCTCGATGGCATGCGCGGTCATCGCCACGATCCGCGTGTGCCGTGCCCCGCCTTCCCTCGCTCGCAGTTGCGCGGTGGCCTTGTAACCATCGAGTTCCGGCATCTGGCAATCCATCAGCACCAGGTCGTAGTCCGCCGCCGCGAGGGCATCGAGCGCCTCGAGTCCATTGCCGACCACGTCGGCGTGACAGCCGAGTTTATGGATCTGGTTCACCGCAACCTTCTGATTCACAATGTTGTCTTCCGCGATCAGCACGCGCATCGCATTCGCGGCCACCGAGGCTCCCGTGGGAGCATGCTTGTACATCCCCGGGCGCGCGGGATGGCTCGACTCGTTGGCGATAACCTTCGTCAGCGATTCAAACAGGTGCGCGTGCCGTACCGGCTTCGTCAGGTAAGCGTCCAGGCCCGCCGCCTGCATCGCCGCGGAATCCTCCTGGCGGTCAAGCGATGTCATCATTACCAGGCGCGTGCAGGCGAGCAGCGGGTCGGCCTTGATCGCCTTCGCGAGCATCCAGCCATCCATCCCTGCCATCTGCATATCCAGGATCGCAAGGCGGAACGGGCGCCCCTGGCGGGCTTCCCGGTGCAGGGCCACCAGCGCCTCGATCCCACTTGCGGCCTCCTCGTTCGGCATTCGCCATTGGCTCAATTGATGATGCAGGATTTTCCGGTTCGTCGCATTGTCATCGACGATCAGCACCCGGATCCCCTCGAGACTCGCCGACTGTCGCGGCGGCAGGAGCGTAAGACCGGTCTGCTTCTCGAAGCGTGCCGTAAACCAGAACGTCGAGCCTTCCCCGGGAACGCTCTGCATTCCTATCTCCCCGTTCATTTGCTGCACCAGTTGCTTGGAAATCGCCAATCCCAGCCCGGTCCCGCCATACTTGCGAGTCGTCGAGCCATCCGCCTGGGAGAATGCCTGGAAGAGCCGCGATTGCGCTTCTTCCGGGATTCCAACTCCGGTGTCCGCCACCGAAAACCGGACGCACGCGTGCGTCGCCGTCTCTTCCACCAGTGTCGCGCGCACCACCACCTCGCCGCTCTCGGTGAACTTCACCGCGTTGCCGATCAGGTTCGTCAGCACCTGCCGAATCCGGCACGGATCGCCCCGGACCGCCGTCGGCACGTCCGCGTACACCAGCGAAGCCAGTTCCAGGTGCTTGCTCAGCGCCCGCTCCGCCAGCAATCCCACCGCCCCTTCCACCGTCGAGCGCAGGTCAAGGTCCACGTGTTCGAAATTCAGCATCCCCGCCTCGATTTTCGAGAAGTCCAGGATGTCGTTGATGATCGACAGGAGCGCATCCGCGCTCAGGTGGATCGTCTCGGCAAAATCCCGCTGCTGCTCGCTCATCGTCGTATCCAGCAGCAGCCCCACCATCCCGATGATTCCATTCATCGGCGTACGGATTTCGTGGCTCATGTTCGCCAGGAATTCGCTTTTGAGCCGCGCGGAATCCAGCGCGGCGTCCCGCGCTTTTTCCAGTTCCTTCTCCATCTCCTTCCGCCCATGGATGTCCTGGCACGTCGTCCGGAGGCCATGCACAATCCCCTCCCGGTCCCGGATCAGGCGATCCTGCATCAACACGGGAACCGTCGAGCCATCCTTGCGGACGAAGGTCCGTTCATAAGGCTCCAGCGGCTTCAAGCCCGCGATTTTCTTCGCAATGGCGTCCCGCGAGACCTTTTCCACGATGAAATTCCACACCGGTTTTCCCACCATCTCCTCGGTGCTGTAGCCGAGCAGGGTCAACTCCGTGCGATTCACCCGGGTCAAAACCCCATGCTCATCCAGTTCGTGATACGCAACTGGCGCGTCGTAGAAGAGGTCTTCGAAAATAGAATCGTGAAATGTGCCCATGGGGAGGGGGGGGTGAAGCACGGCGGACATGGATTGCCTAAAAAAGCAGATAGTGTGCGCGCACAGTTCTAATTCTGGCGCCCTTTTGGTGTGGACGCCGCTGCGGCGCCGCCGGCGAAGAACGACTTCAGGCTGTTTCCAAACCTGGTTAGCGTCGATGCGGGTGGCTGCTTGGCATGCCGATGATGGTGCGCGGACGTGGATGATCCGCCCGATTTCAGATTGAAGGCCAGGGTGCTTTCCTCCCCATCCGCCACCGTCACCAGTTGGCTGCGGGAAGGCATGCCGGCCAGCTTTGCCGTCAATTCCGCCGCGCCCGGTGGCAAGGTCACGGAAACCGGAGCTACCCCCAGCAGATTGGCGCCGTGGAATATTTGAGCTCCCACCGGGTCGCTGGTTACCGCCACGGAACCCTCGGGAAAATCATGGTCGATCGAGACAGGCGCCTTCGCTCGCAGGCTGACCGGCGCCGTATAATCGGGCCAGCCCGGCCGCTTGAAAGTCAGCGTGTAATCGCCTATGGGAAGATTGAACAGCGTTGCCGGGGTCTGCCCGGTCTGGATATCGCCCGCGGTGGTGCCGGAGAGGATATAGGTCAGCGCCGCGGGCTCCGTCGTGAGCTGAAGCGCGGTGATCATCTCCTGCAATTGCCCGGCGGCGAGCGTCGCCGTCTGCCCCTGCTGCACCACGGCCTCGAGGGTCAGCGGCACCATTCCGTCCATCGTCACCTGCATCTCTTTATACTCCCCTGGCGGCACGGCCGTGCTCAGGGGCGTAACACCGATCAACCGGTCGCCAAGGAATACCTTCGCGCCCGGCGGGGTGCTGCTCACCACCAGCCCTCCTTGCGGGAAGTCCCATTCCATGGGCAGCGTCTCGCCCCGCTTCACCTGGATGGTGCGTACTTCGTCGGGCCACCCTGGCTGCTTGAGTGTCAGCGTATAGGCGCCCGTGGGAAGATCGCGGATCGTCTCCGGAGTGCGGCCGCTCTTCACGCCGGAGCTTTGCCCGTCCGTGACGCCTTCGGCCTTCAATTCGAAATCGCTTCCGGAAGGCGACGTAATCAGTTGCACCGATCCGGTGCTCCGCACCAGCGTCACGGTGCCCAGGTCGGTAAACTCATTCGGCTTGATCTCCGCGTCCAATCGCGCCGTCTCGTAATCGGCAAGGATGACCCGCACCGGGTACTTGCCGGGGGTGATCCCTTTGAAGACCGCGGGCGCCGTCTCCACCGCCTCGCCCCCTAATTGCACCATCGCTCCGGACGGCACGGTCTTGATCATCAGCCCTCCCGGGGCCTGTGCCGCCGCTACCGCCGGGACCACCGCATCAGCGGGGGCAGCCGCCGGCGTGGGCGAAGCAGCTCCGGCGAGGACCGCTTTCACCGCTGGCAACTCCGCGGGCGGCCGGTGCCAAAAAGCCACGCACACCGCGCCGATGCCCAGTGCCGCCAGTGCGGCAATTGCCGCGGTCCGCACCGGAATGCCGACGGAAGCCACCGCCGTGGCCGCCTGCGCCGGCTGGACTGCTTGGGCCGGCTGAACTGGCTGGGGCGCCCCCGTTTTCCAGGATGAAGTCCCGCCGGGCTGAGTCGCTGCGGAAAACCGCATCGTCGCGGCAGTCTGATCGTACGCCGGCGAAAATGTCCGCGTGTCCGATGTGAGGCGGTGAAACACCTCGGCCGCGCTCTGGGGCCGCTCCTGGGGATTCTTGGCGAGGCAGGCGGCGATCGTCTGCTCCCACGCCGGCGGGATGGGGCCTCCCACGCACTCCAGCTTCTCCCTGCGCGCAGCCATGCTCTCGGCTGCCATCTCGCGAACCTGGAGCGTGATGTTGCCGCTGTAAAACGGGGGCTTGCCTGTCACCAACTCGTAAAGCGTGGCGCCCAGCGCATAAATATCGTCGAGATGCGAGGGCATCTCGCCCTGCATCTGCTGCGGGCTCATGTACACCAGCGTCCCCGCGGACCTCGTATACATGCTCACCCGCGCCATCGAGCCTGTCAGGCTGCACGCAATTCCGAAATCGGTGATCTTCACCGCGCTCCGCGCATTGAGCATCAAGTTGGCCGGTTTCAAATCCCGGTGCACCATCCGCGCCGTGCCGTGCGCATATTCCAGCGCTCCGCAAAGCCCGTGCAGCCACGGCTCGATCTCCGCCGGCTCGAAAAATTTCGCATTCTGCCCCACCCGCAATTGGGAGAGCGTCAGGCCATCCACATACTCCATGGAAATGGCCGCGGTGCCCTCATCCTCCATGAAATCATGGATTCGCACGATGTTCGGGTGCGTGAGTTCCAGGCTCCGGCGGGTCTCGCGCTTGAGATCGTCCCGCGCGGCGGCATCCAGGAACAGCATCTCCGGAACGAATTTCAGCGCCACATCGCGGTCCAACTTGTCGTCGTGCGCCAGCCACACCACCCCCATGCCGCCGCGGCCCAGAATCCTCTTCAGCGTGTAGCGCGTAAAAATCCGCCTGCCCGCCGAAAGTCCGCGCACCGTCTGGCCCAGATCAGGCTCGGCAACAGCCATCCCGGCTTCTTCTGCTTGGAAAAGAGTGGGTTCCGAGGCGTTCACCATGGGACCGCTGTAGAACAATTCGTGCCAAAATCCTCGTCGAAATGGAATCGACCGCCACTCGTCCAAAAGCATCACATCCCACTAATCCACGCAGGCATCCCGCTTATTATCACCCTCTGCGCACGCCTCCTGCTAAAGAGCAGCTTGCCGTGAACACAGTTGCCGACTCCACCCACCTCTGGATCGAATCCTCGGTCGGTGCCCGGGTCGCCTTGCGGGGCCATGTCTCCCTGGGCCGGTCGCGATCGAACACCATTCCCATCAACTGCGAGAAAGCCTCTCGCCGCCACGCCCTGATCCATCAGGACGAGGAGGGAAAGATCCTCGTCATCGATCTCGGCAGTAGCAACGGCACGTTCGTCAACGGTACCCGCATTTCGCATCTCGCCCAGGTCGCCATCGGCGATCACATCGATGTCGGCACGGAGCGATTCATCCTCCGCGTCCACGAAGGCGGGGAGGATGAGCCTGCGTCGGGCGGCGGTGGGATTGCCGGTGCGCAACTGGTGCCCTGCTGGATCATCGTTGGAGACAAGGAAATGCCGGATGGCGGGCCAACGGAGCAGCACAGCGGCGATGCCTACAAGACCATCATCAGTTGGGCCCAGGTCTGCCAGCACATCCTTGAGCGCAACGATGCCTCGATCCCGGCCGGGTTCGAAACCAAGGTTTTCGGCTATTGGCGCGATCCACGCCGCGATCCCCAGGTCGCCGCCCAGGTCGCGAAGGCCTTGCGCGAGCTGCAAGTCGCCCAGAAACGCCAGCGGCTCGAATTCCGCATGGCCCTGCACTTGGGCACGGTCGTCATCGGCGCCTCCGGGCCGAACCGCAAAAAGGCCCTGATCGGCACTGAGGTGACTTTCGCATTCCACATGCAACGGCTGGCATGGGTCCTCTCCGCCCCCTGCCTGCTCAGCGAAGAAGCGAATCGCAGTATCGCGCGATTGATCCCAACCCAAGCCCTCGAGCCGTGCGGGCTGCATAGTTACCAGGGGGATCGGCAGTTCTTCAGCCTGTAACCAACCCGAGTTACCCCTCAGGAGACCTTTTCAGGGTCATTTAAACCAACAATGCCCCGATTTTCAAAAAACTAACTTCGCCGCTCCCGCCGCACCCGCACCGCCACGTACTCAGTCCCCGGCAAAATGTATTTCCGCACCTCCACCTCCACGGCCCGAAGCGGGAAGCCGCCCAGCAGCCGGCTCGCGATCTCCTCCGCGAGAGTCTCGATCAGATGGCGCGGTCTTGCCTCAGCCTCATGGCGGACAGCGTCGCAAACCGCCGCGTAATCAACCGTGCGGGATATATCATCCGCCAGCCCCGTCAGCCCGCGCTCAGGCGCCAGCAGCAGCGAGACGCTCAGCCGTTGCGCGGCGCCCCGCTCCGCGGCCGGAACCCCGACTCGGGCCATGAGATCGAGCTGGCTGACGATAATGCTGTCCTCCATGGGAGCCGGGTTCCCCGCGCGCCTTTACCCGATGCGGAACCGGATGTCGCGCACGCGGCTGGCGCTGAAACGGGCCTTGAGTTTCTGGATGATTTTGGGTTTCCAATTCCGGTCCAGTTCGTAGAGGACGCTCGATTGGACGACCCGGACGTAAAGGATGCCGTCGCGAATGCGATCCGGGCACGTGTGCAGCGCAAACCACTCCCCCACAATCTCCTTCCACGCCGAGAGAATTTGGCCCTCGGTCAGACGCTCGTGAAGGCCGAGCTGGCGCATCACTGTCTCCAGGGTCTCGCCGACCGCTTGCGTCCGGTCCGGCACCGCAAACTTCTCGCGGTAGCCGCGCCACTCGGAGAGCACTTTTGCGCGGAGGTCGGGTGTCATGGGCGGTGGCGCTGCTGGTCCGGATGGACGCCTGCCGGTTTACGCGCTCGCACGGGCAAAGGCAAGGGCGCGCTCCCCTCCCCTGTTACCACGAATTCGAGGTTCCAAAAAAAACAGACCCTCGCCCCGCTCCGGGGATGAGGGTCTGAAATCAAACAACAAACGGCAGACGCTACGCTCCGTCGCTGCCGATGGCCTCAACCGGGCAGCCTTCCATCGCTTCCTTGCACAGCGCCTCTTCCTCGGGACTCTCGGGCTGCTTGTACACGTAGGAGTGGCCGCCATCGTCATTGCGGGTGAAATTGCTAGGCGCGGTTTCTCGGCAGAGATCGCAGTCGATGCACTGGTCATCGACGAAGAAGTTGCCTGTGATGTTCTCGGGATATTTGTTTGCGACGTCAGCCATATTGGTAGGTAAAATTGCCCAAAAATCAGGCGGAAGAAATTACGGAGGAACCCCCGTAATGCAACGGTTTTCTAAACTATTTTCCGCGGAGCGCACAATCGGGAATCGCCGGCGGCGCTACCCCAGTCGGGGTCAAACCCAAAATCCGGCCCGCCCTCCTCCTCTTCTCGATACGACCCGGCGCGGGAATGCGACTGGGGCGTGCACGACATCGCACAACACAAAGGGCGCGGGCCGATTTGACATCGCGGGGGGCAATCTTTAGAAGCAGCCTGATGATCCATATCGGAAGAGCCGGCGCCCAACTGGGATCATTTTCCGAATTCGAAGTGCGCCAGGGACTCAAGTCGGGACGGTTTTTCCTCAGCGATCTTGGCTGGAAGGAGGGCATGGAGAATTGGGTGCCGCTCTCGCAGTTTTCAGAGTTTATCACTCCGCCGGAGCCTATGCCTCCTCTCCCCGGCGCAGAGCCATCCGAGGAGGCCGGCCCGCCCACCGCGGAGATCGCCGAGCCCGGCCTGCCTTGGGATATGCGGAAGCGGATCGGCTTTTTCCTCGCATTCGCCGAGACGGCCCGGCTGGTCATCATGAATCCCTCGGAGGCATTCTCGCGCATGCTTGACTCCGGCAGTCTGGCCGGTCCGTTGCTCTACAATCTGATCGGCGGCTGGTTTGGCATGATCTGCGCCGGGATCTATCTGGTCCTGAGCACCAGGCTGCAACCGCCGCCTCCCACGAATCTCCAGGGACTGGAGGCGCTCCTTAGTTTCACCCCGGAGCGCGCCATGAAGGAATTGCAACTGCTCGTCGTCATGGGACCGGTTCTTGTCACCGTGAGCGCGTTGATCTCCTCCGCCGTCGCCCATCTTCTCCTGATGCTGGCGGGAGGCGCGAACAAGCCATATCACGTGACGCTGCGGGTCTTCTGCTTCAGCTATGGCTCGGTCCAGCTCCTGCAAATTCTGCCGTTCGCGGGCAACCTGGTGGCCCCGGTGCTCCTGATGGTGTACTGCGTCCTGGGCCTGGCGATTGCCCACGGCACGACCGTCTGGCGCTCGGTGACCGCCATGTTCCTTTTTCTCATGGCCGGCTTCGTTTGCTGCGTGGGAATGGTCTTCCTGTTATACGCAACGGCGGGTTACGCCATGCCGCACCCATGAACGCCGTTTTCCGCCCACTGCACCCCGGGGAGAACGATCCCGAACTGCTCGCGCTCGGCGGCTCCGCCGGCGCGCTGGCATCCGGGTGCGCCTGGGTGGCCAGCGGGCTGCCGCTGCCGCCGTGCGTCTTTTACATGGTAACGGGATGCCCCTGCCCCACCTGCGGCGCCACGCGGTGCGTGCTGGCGCTCCTCCACGGGCGGGTGGGCGAGGCGCTCGGATGGAATCCGATGGTCTTCGCCGGCCTTGTGGCGCTGGCGCTGGTCAATCTCTACGCCGCCACCGCGCTCGTCGCGCGTCTGCCCCGGCTCCGCCTCTCGTTCAGCAGGTCGGAAGGGCGCGTTCTGCGGGTGGCCTTCGTAATCATGGTAACGGCAAACTGGGCCTATGAAATCCACCGCCTGCCGTAGCTTCTTCCTTCATACTTCATACTTCATACTTCATACTTTCCCTAATGACCGTCCCTCCCATCATCCCACCCGAGGGGTGGCATGTGCTGCACCTCTTTTATAAAATCGAGCATGGGCAGTGGCAGCTTTTCCACGAAAGCGAAAAAATCCGCGCCAAGACCAGGCTGGCGGAACTGGTGCAGGAGATCCGCTCGGCGCCGGATACCCAGTTGCTCTCCTTCGCGGTTGTGACGCCGAAGGCGGACCTCGGCTTCATGCTGGTGACGCCGGACCTCCAGGCCGCCAATGCCTGGGAAAAGCAGCTCTCGCTCGCGCTGGGGGCGGACGTGCTCAGCGCCGCGTCGGCGTTTTTCTCGATGACGGAACGCAGCGAGTACCTGGCGACGGAGCAGGAATACAAGGAAGGCTTGCAACGCGACGGCATCGCGGAGGGCTCCGCCGAATGGACGGCGCGGATGGCGGAAATCCAGCAGCGCCTCGACAAGTACCTTAAGTTTCGCCTCTACCCGGCTCTCCCGGACTGGCCGGTGATCTGCTTTTACCCGATGATGAAACGGCGGAAACCCGAGCAGAATTGGTTCAACCTGCCCTTCGAGAAGCGCAAGGAATTGATGGCCGGCCACGGAAAGGTGGGGCGCAAATGGCACGGGAAGATCCTGCAATTGATCACCGGCTGCACGGGGCTGGATGACGCGGAATGGGGGGTGACCCTCTTCGCCCAGAACACCTACGACGTGAAGGGCATCGTGTACGAGATGCGCTTCGATCCCGTGAGCGCGGACTACGCGGAATTCGGCGAGTTCTACATCGGCCTCCAACTGCCACTGGACGAATTGTACCGCCGGCTCCAACTTTGATGGTGCCGATGAACGACCCCGCCACCGCCGCGAAAGTGGAGCGTCTCGATGCGCTGCTTGCCGGGCATGCCCCGTTGGTGATCGCCTACTCGGGCGGCGTCGATAGCGCCTACCTGCTGGCGGCGGCGCGCGCGGCGCTGGGGGATCGCGCCCTCGGCGTCATTGCGGACAGCGCGAGCCTGCCGCGCCAGGCGCTGAAGGATGCGCTCGAGCTGGCGGAGCACATCGGGGCCCGCGTCGAGGTAGTGGCGACGGAAGAGTTGCAGGACGCGCGCTACGCGAGCAACCCGGTGAACCGGTGCTATTTTTGCAAGGCGGAGCTTTTCACAAAGCTCGACTCCCTTGCGCGCAATCGCGGGTACGCCGCAATCGCCTACGGCGAGAACGCCGACGACATGCGGCAGGCGAGGCCGGGGCGCCTCGCGGCGGAGGAGTTCCAGGTCATCGCGCCGCTGCGCGATGCCGGCCTGACGAAGGCCGAAATCCGCGACTTGTCCCGCGAGTTGGACCTGCCGACCGCCGATGCGCCGGCACAGCCATGCCTCTCGTCCCGCATCCCGCACGGGACGCCGGTGACCGTGGAAGCTCTTGCGATGATCGAGCGCGGCGAGGCGCTGGTGCGGAGCTTCGGCTTCAAGGTCTTCCGCGTGCGGCACGTGGCGCTGGAACATGAGACACGCGCCCGGGTCCAAATTGCGCCGGATGAGATGGGCCGGATTGAGCCGGTAAAGGAAACGCTGGTTTCCGGCCTCCGGGCCGTGGGCTATGACGGCGTGGAAATCGACCCCGCCGGATACCGCTCCCCGGGAGCGTAAGCATCCCTCCGCGGGACTGGACGAGGTCCCTTCCAGCGGTGAAAGTCAGGGATGGAACAGCCCGGAATGGAGCAGCTCAGGGAGCACCTGCGCCGTCACAACCAGACGGTGCTGGGGCTTACCCTCCTGACCTCGGGGGCGGCCCTGGCGCTCTGGACCGGCCTGTATTTCGTCGTTTGGTGGCTGTTTCTGCTGGGCGGGAGCGCCGTGCGCCCCGCCGATTTTCACCCCGGGGCCGGGGCGTTGGTCCGCGGCTTCGCCACGACGGCGGTGCTGCTGTGCCTGTGCGCCTGGATTTCCAGGCGGCTGCGCCCGAACGCGGCGCCCCGGGATCACAAGGGAATCGGCGAACACCTCATGGACGTGATCCTCGCCGTGCCCCGCGTCACGCTGGCCATCTTCGGGACCGGGGCCGCCGCGGCGCGCCTCAGCGACAGGGAGCTGGAGCACGCATGGCGCCTTCTGCAGCGCATGGAAGAGGCGGACAAGCCGCTGCCGATGCAGACACTGCCGGTGGATATTCCTGATTCCACGATGCGGAACAAAATCGTGCTGGCGCTGCAACTCAGCGGGCTGATCGATGTTCGCGCCACATCCAGCGGCCCGGTGCTCGCATTCCAGAACGCGGAAGCGCGCCGCCTGGCGCAGGAGAAGGTGCGGTTGCGGTTTTGACTAGCGGAACCCGTACGCCAGCGACCAATGGGTCCGCTCGCGGTCGGACTTCTCGATCTCGACGATGAGATAATACGAGCCCGTCGTCTTCGGGACCACGCGGGCCGCGGCCATGTGCGGCTTCTGCCAATGCTCGACCTCGGCGAGGTTGCCATCCGAGTCGTAAATGTGGACGGAGATCCGGGCGTTCTCCACGTCCGTGCCCATCCAGAACCAGTATTCGTTGCCCTTGAAGAGTTGATGCACGATCGCCTTCTGCTGTTTCACGGGAAGGTCGCCCCCCCAGTAATCTTCGCGAACCGTAAAGCCCTGCTTCACGTAGGGATCGGCGGCTTCGAGGGCGAAAGAAAGGGCGTCGTCAATGGTGGCCCACCCGTGCGTGGGCAGGAACAGGGTCACGCAAAAAAGCGCGAGGGCAAACTTTGGGAAGGCTTTCACAATTGATCAGGAAGGTGTGGGAGCAATCGCGCTGACCAGGTCATGGACGATATCGCGAATCTGGTCCACGGATTGCTGCGAAATATCCGAGTCCGCCTCGCCGATGAGAGGGCGGATTTCCGGCAGGCGTTTCTGTATTTTGGCCACCACCTCATCGCCCCTCAGGCGAGCCGACATGTGGGCGAGGCGATGATCGAAGTACTCGAGCAGCGCGGGCTGGTGGAGCAGCCCGGCGCTGTCCTTCGTGTAGTTGCGATTGACCACCTGGGCCAGCGCCTCCGTGCCGCGCAGCCAGCCGCCCAGGGAGACGAGTTGCGCCAGTTCCTCGTCATGCAGCACGACCATCGCCTCCTTTACGTCGGTGAGGGCGCCGTCCAGCTCCTGCCGGACGCGGGGCCAGTCCTTCTTGTCGGCAAATTCAATGATCGCGTTGCTGCGCGCGAGGACCGCCTTGCGCACGCCCATGGCGTCGGAGAGTTGGAGGACGGTGCGGCCGATCTTTTTGACCTGCTCGGAATCCTGGGCCTCGACGGCGATAAACCCCTCGGCGATGACGTTGCCCAGCAGCAGCGCCGTCTCGGGACGCTCGCTCGGGACGGAGGGAACATCGGTGCGGAGCACGTCGTGCCAGTTGGGCGAGCCGAGCTTGTCCAGCACGCCGAAGACTTCGCTGGGGACCGGGACGATCACGTCATCGACCAGGGTTGCCTGTTGCGGGAGCTTGCTGACGTCGATGTGCTGCTTGGGCTCGTCCCCCCGGGCGGCGGGCGAGACGGCAAAAGCGAACATGGTGAGGGCGGCCACGGTCGAGGGGAGCAAAAAAACGCGGTTCTTCATGGGATCAAGGCCGAGGGGCCGTGCCTTTGGTTTTGGTAAGAAGGATCGAGCCTCACAAATCGGGGTCCGTCTCTGGACTGAACCAGAGTGGCTCTTGCCAACGCAAGCATCTTTTGCAGGAACCGCTTGGGATAAATTCGAAATTCGACTTTTTCACTTTCGGCAGGGCTCAACTTGAGGCACTCCTTTGGGTTTGACACCCGACGTGCTTTCATTCGCAATCCGCCCACCTTTCGGCGGTATCCGGCAGCCGCCGGCCTTCTGGATTCAACTCGCCCCGATACATGAAGTTTGAGCCGCTGGATTTCTCCCGTATCCGCACCTACGCGCTCGCCGACCGGGTGAACAAGGTGAGATTGTCGGATTTTGCGGGGGTCCATGAAAAAGGTGGCACTTTTGCGGGATTATTGGACAAGCTGCCGCGATTTTTGGCTGCAAATGACTTTCGCGCAGTCGCTTACGCTATCGCGGAGGCAGTGCGCAACGAGCGGCCCGTGGTGGTGATGATGGGGGCGCACCCAATCAAGTGCGGGCTCAACCCGGTGCTGGTGGATGCGATGCGGCGGGGGATCGTGGCGGCGGTGGCTTTCAACGGGG
>Ga0302324_100017305_pt1 | contig 14295 bp, 12 predicted proteins | sample Palsa_T0_1_FD_201949 | JGI IMG/M metagenome (GOLD analysis project Ga0302324, IMG submission 201949) | Peat permafrost microbial communities from Stordalen Mire near Abisko, Sweden - Palsa_T0_1 | ecosystem: Environmental > Terrestrial > Soil > Palsa > Peat permafrost | place: Sweden: Abisko... | reverse complement strand
GCGCTGCTCGTCCTCGAAGAAGCGATCGTCGCCGGCACCGACGTTCTCTCCCACCAGCATCTGGTAGCGCACGAAATCCTGGAAGATGACTCCGATGCGCTCGCGCAGCGCTTTCTCGTCCCACAGCGCCAGATCCTCCCCGTCGAGCAGGATCCTGCCGGCACTCGGGGTGTACAGCCGCGTCAGCAGCTTGATCAGCGTGGTCTTGCCCGAGCCGTTCTCACCGACCAGCGCCAGACTTGATCCCGGCCGCAGGTGCAGCGTGATGTCCTCGAGGGCCGGCTCATCCGCTCCGGGATAGGTGAAGCTCACCTTCTCGAATCGCACGCCATCCTCGGGGTGCGGTCCGCGCAGCGCCGTGCCGCTCGCACGTGGCACGTTCGATTCCAGGTACTCGTAGAGCGTCGAGAGGTACAGGTTGTCCTCGTACATGCCGCCAATCGCCGCCAGCATGGCCGAGACCGCCGACTGTCCCTGGCGGAACAGCGACACGTACATGGTCATGTGCCCGAGCGTGATGAGGCCGCGCGCCGCGGTGACGGCGATCCAGCCGTAGGCGCCGTACAGCGCCGCAGTCCCGATCAGTCCGAGCCCGAAGCCCCAGGCGTCGCGTCGGATCGTCAGCGCGCGATCCGCGGAGTACAGACGGCGGAAGATGTCGCGGTAGCGCTCGAGCAGGCGCGGACCTAAGCCATAGAGCATGACTTCCTTGGCGTGGTCCTCGCGCGCGATGACCGTCTCCAGATAGATCTGCATGCGCGTCTCCGGCGAGCGCCAGCGAAACAGCCGGAACGCATCGCCGGAGAACTTCGCCTCGGCCACAAACGCCGGCAGGCCCGCCAGCAGCAGCACCGCCACCGCCCAGGGCGAGAAGCCCTCGAGGAGCACCGCGTAGCTCACCAGCGAGATGGCGTTCTGCACCAGCCCGAAGGTGCGCGTGACCAGACTCAACGGCCGGGTGGAGGCCTCGCGGCGTGCACGCGTCAGTTTGTCGTAGAACTCCGAGTCCTCGAAATGCTGCAGCTCGAGGGTGAGCGCCTTCTCCAGGATCATGACATTGACGCGCTGCCCGAGCTGCGCGCGCAGCAGTGACTGGCACACCGACAGGCCGCGCTGCGCGCCGGCCACACAGGCGACCAGCGCGCCCTCGAGCGCCACGAGCTGCACCACATGCCGCACCGCATCCCCGTGACGTATGGCAGCCACCACCGCATCGACGATGAGCGCACCGACGTAGGCGACCGCGGCCGGCAGGATACCGGCGGCGAGCGTGAGCGCGGCCAGCGCCACGGTGAGCGCGCCGTTGGTACTCCATACCAGCTCGAGCGCACGGCGGCTGTAGCGGAACACGCCGAAGAAGCCGTGCAGCGTGAGTGCTTCGCCGTTTGCGGGGCTCACGGAGGCGCTGCGCGGCGGATGAACCGGTGTCGCCACCTAGGCGCCCGGGGCGGGCGTGACCGGCTCATCTTCACCGGGGGGTGCAACCTTGGTGATCAGCCGCGCGCCGCGTCGGAAGAACACGTAGCTGTAGATCCAGGAGCTGATCACCGCGATGCGGTTGCGAAAGCCGATGAGCACGACGACGTGCAGCAGCATCCAGGCGAACCAGGCGAGCAGTCCGCCGAAACGCAGTCGCCCGATTTCGACCACCGCGCGCGATTTGCCGACCGTCGCCATGGAACCCTTGTCCCGGTAGATGAAGCCCGGGACGCGCGCCGCGCGCCGGCCACGCACTTCCGCATCGATGACCTGCGCCACATAGCGCCCCATCTGCAAGGCGCCCTGCGACACCCCGGGAACGGGCTTGCCTGTCGCGGGGTCGTTGAGCCAGGCCGCATCGCCGATGACGAAGGCCTCCGGATGCCCGGGCACCGAGCAGTCGGGCGCCACCAGGACGCGCCCACCGGCCCCGAGCGCCACGCCGAGGGATGCGGTAATCGGAGCGGCGCGCACACCTGCGCTCCAGATCACGTTGTAACTGTGCAGCCGCTCGCCGGCCACCTCGACGCCGTCGGCAAACACCTGCGTGACCGGTGCGCCGAGGCGCACCTCCACTCCGAGGGTCTGCAGCTGCGCCAGCGCGCGGCGCGAGGAATCGGCATGCAGCGCCGGCAGTACCCGGGAGCCGGCCTCGATGAGTATGACGCGCGCATGGCGGGTGTCCGCGGAGCGATAGTCCAGCGCGATCACGTCCACCGCCAACTCCTTGATGGCCCCCGCGAGCTCGACACCGGTGGGTCCGGCGCCGACGATGATGAAAGTCAGATGCGCGGCGCGTTGCGCGGCATCTGTCTCAAACTCGGCGGTCTCGAACGAGCGCAGCATGCGCGAGCGTATGAAGGTTGCCTCCTCCACATCCTTCATGCCCGGCGCCAGGGCGCGCCAGTCCTCGTGACCGAAGTAGTTATCCACCGCGCCCGGGGCCAGAACCAGGTAGTCGTAGGGGATCGAGAACTCACCGGCATGTACGCAGCGTGCCGCGAGATCGATGCGGTCGGCATGCGCCAGCATCACGCGCGCGTTGCGCTGATTGCGCAGCACGGTGCGGATCGGCTGGGCGATCTCCGAAGGGGCCAGCGCCGCGGAGGCGACCTGGTAGAGCAGCGGCTGAAACAGGTGGTAGTTGTTGCGATCGACCACCAGCACCTCTGCGGGCGTGTGGCGCAGCGCCCGGGCGGCAAACAGGCCGCCGAAGCCGCAACCGACGATGACGATGCGCGCGGGACTCGAGCTCAACCCAACCTCCACGGTCTGACCGCGAACGATGTGGGGGCGATTATCCTTGGAAACAAGGACTCCAATGTATTCAATCGGTTAGATGCGCTGCGGACGCCGCGCCTGCCAGGCGCGCGAGTTTCGACTAGTGAGGGCGGCGCAGGCTCGCGATCCATGCCTCGCACAGCGCCACCGCTTCCACGGGGCGGAAAGTGCCGGGCTCGAGGCACCACTCAAGCCACAGCCCATCCAGCAACGCCGTAAGTCCGATGGCCGCCATACGCAGGTCCACCGAGGCAGCGCGTGCGCCGCGGCGCGCACGGCGCGCGCGCGGGGCGGGCGCATCCTGAAATAAAGCCGCAAGCATGCCGCGCACCAGCTGGACGTACCCGTCGTAGGTCTCGTGATGCACGCGCTGGATGAGGCGCGAGTGGCGGTACAGTCCCCAGAACACCACCCACACGGTGAGCACGTCGGCATCGAGATTCGGCGGCGCGAAGGAGGCTTCCAGGAAGGCGCGCATGCGCGCCTCGGGAGAGGCTCCGGCACGCTCCACGGCCGCCTGCATGCCCGCGATCAGCTCACCGTTGAAATGCCGGTAGGCGGCGGCGATCAGTTCGTCCTTGTTGGGGAAATGATGGTTGATGAGTCCGACCGACACGCCCGCCTGGGCGCTGATGGTGCGGATCGAGAGGCCGTCGTGGCCGTAGCGCTTCAGGCACTCGATGGTGGCCACGATCAGCGCCTGGCGGCGCACCTGCGGCAGCTGGCGCTCGAAACGAGCCTTACGCACGGCGCGCGGCACGGGTTCAGGCGATGCGCCGCAGCCGTCCGCGGCGAAAATCAGCGAGGATCTCGCGCGCCGCGTTGTGGCCTGGCGCTCCGGTGACCCCGCCGCCGGGATGCGTTCCGGCACCGCACATGTACAGCCCCGCGAGCGGTCCGCGGTAGTCGCCGTAGCCGAGCATGGGGCGCGCCGAGAACAGCTGATCGAGGCTCAGCGCGCCGTGCATGATGTCACCGTTGACGAGTCCGAAAGTGCGCTCGAGATCGAGCGGGCTGAAGATCTGCCGCCCCAGCACCGCGTCCCGGAAATTCGGGGCGTACTGATTGACGGTGTCGATCATGAGATCCGCGACCCTCGCGCGGTGAGTGTCCCACGACTCCCCATCCGGCAGCACCGGTGCCACGTGCTGGCAGAACAGGCTCGCCACGTGCTGCCCCTGCGGGGCGAGGGAATCATCGAGTGTCGAGGGGATGACGAGCTCCACGATCGGCTGACGCGACCAGCCGCCCTGGCGCGCATCGAAGTAAGCGCGCTCCATGTACGCAAGCGTCGGGGCGATGATGATGCCGGCGGTGTGGTGGTCCGCGACGCTCTTGCCCGGAAGGCAGGTGAAGTCCGGCAACTCCTTGAGCGCCACGTTCATGCGGAAGGTTCCCGAGCCGCAGCGCCAGTGGCGCATGTGCTCCAGAAACTCCGGCGCGAGGGTTCCCGGCGCAAACATCTTGGTGTACAGCAGGCGTGGGTTCAGGTTCGAGATCACCGCCGCGGCGCGCAGCGTCTCCCCCGACTCGGTGATGACTCCGACCGCACGATCGCCCTCGACCAGCACTTCGCGCACCGCGCTGTCCAGGCGGATGGTGACACCGCGGGAGGTGGCGCATTTCGCCATCGCCTGCGTGATGGCACCCATGCCACCGATCGCATGGCCCCAGGCACCGCGCTTGCCGTTCACCTCCCCGAACACGTGGTGCAGCAGCACGTAGGCCGAGCCGGGCGTGTAGGGACTTGCGTAGTTGCCGACGATGCCATCGAAGCCGTACACCGCCTTGATGGGATCGCTCTCGAACCAGTTATCGAGGTAATCCCCGGCGGACATGGAAAACAGCGCCAGCAGTTCGCGGCGCAGGCTCATGTCGAGCTTGCGCAGACGGCCGCCGATTCGCGCGGCGCGCACCAGTTCCGGCAGCGCCTGCCGCCAGCTGCCCTGCAGGACATTCGGCGGGGTGGTCAACACCAGATCGCGCAGCACGTCCGCGATCGCTTCCAGGCGCTCGCCGTAGGCATCCAGCCGCCCGGCATCGCGCTCGGAGAACTTCGCGACCTCCTCGTGCGTACGCCCGCCGCCGGTCATGATGTAGCGCCCATCGGATGTGGGCAGGAAATTCGCCACCCGGCGCTCGAGCACCTTAAGCCCGTGCGCGGGCAGCTCCAGGTCGCGGATGACCTTGGGGTTCAGGAGCGAGACGGTGTAGGCGGCCACCGAGTTGCGAAAGCCCGGATGGAATTCCTCGGTGACCGCCGCGCCTCCGACCACCGCGCGCCGCTCGAGCACGGTCACCTTGAGCCCGCCGGCGGCGAGATAGGCCGCGCACACCAGGCCGTTGTGGCCTCCACCGATGATCAGCGCGTCGCGAGGCTCCGCGCCGCCGCGTGCCGTGTCAGCCATGACTCCAGCCGCGCGCGGGCGGGTGCGCGAGTGCACTCTCGGGAATCAGCGCGCGCAGGCGGTGCGCAAAGCTCTTCAAGCACACCTCGCCCTCCCCGAGGGGTCCTACGCTGTAGCTGCTCGAGGCCATCCCGGCCTGCACGCGCTCGATGAGGGCTTTGTCCTCGAGACTCACACGGCGGTTGATGCGCCAGTTGAGGTAGCGCGCAGCGCGCATCTCGTGGCGCGCATCCGGGTGCACGTACGCGATCTCGCGCACCAGCGTCTCGGTGGGCGAGACCGGCAGAAACTGCATGAAGTCGATCTGGTCCGGGTAAATGTCCAGCGCAACGTTCGGCCAGAGCTTGAAGTAGGTCCACAGCCGCTGCCGCTCGGGCGGCAGGTACGGCACCTGCGGCAGCAGCTGCTGATACAGCCGCTCCGACCAGTTGCTGGAAGGGGTGTCGCGCAGCGTGCCCCACATCTTGTCGATCCACGGCCGCGCTTCGATGCCGTAGCCGCGACCGAACAGGCGCGTGAGCCCCGGGTGCGCCACGTTGATATGCATGCCGTCGGAGAAGTTGTCAGCGACGTTCTTCCAGTTCACCGCCCGCGGCCGCAGCGTCACACGTCCGAGAGGCACGAGTTCTTCCATGCGGTAGGGGGTGAGCTCATGCAGGTAGGGCGCGGCCATCTCGCGCACACTGGGAAGTCCGGGCGCGAAGCGCACGAAAATGAACCCGAGAAACACCTCGTGATCGAGCGTGGCGAGGCCGTGGCGCGCGGTGTCGAGTCCCTTGAAGGATTCGCGGTTGGGCACGCCCACCAGGCGCCCGTCGAGCGCGTAGCTCCAGGCATGATAGGGGCAGGTGATGCGCCGGCCGCAGTGACCGCTCGGCCCGTCGAGAAGGCGCGCGGCGCGGTGCCGGCAGACATTGTGAAATGCGCGTATCGCGCCGTCCTCGGCGCGCAGCACGACCACCGACTCGCCGAAGAACTCGAAGGTGTGGAAATCGCCCGGGCGCGGCACATCGCTCGCGTGGCACACCAGCTGCCAGGCGTTGCGGAAGATGGCCTGCTTCTCGCGCTCGAAGAATTCCGTGTCGCGGTAGATCCACGCCGGCAGGCTCCGCGCCTCGGTGTCAGCGGGCGCGGCCGTTTCGATTGGCTGCAGCGAGACGGACTTCATGATGGCACACTACGGCGGGAATTCACCTTGTTGAACGATCGTACAACAACTAACCCGGACCGCGCAACCGGCGGGATTTCCTGCTACAAAGAGCGCCGCGCGGCACACCCACGCGCTCACTGTCGGGGCCGGAACTCGCATGGATATTGCCCACCTGATCCAGTCATCGGTAGCCCCGGTGTTCCTGCTGTCGGGCGTCGCCGCCACGCTCGCAGTGCTCACCAACCGCCTCTCGCGCATCGTCGATCGCGCGCGCAAGCTCGAGGAGCAACTGGAGAGCCACCCGGGCAGGGCACCGCAGCTGCACGGGGATCTGGCGGTGCTGGTACGGCGCGCGCACTACATCAATGTGGCGATATCCCTGTGCACGATCGCCGCGCTGATGGTGGCGCTGGTGGTGGTCAGCCTGTTCGCCAACGCGTTCTTTAGCCAGGAGCTCGGCGTGTTCATCGCGCTGTTGTTCGTCGGGGCGATGGTGTGCCTGAGCGCAGCGTTCATCGCCTTCTTCGTGGAAGTGCGCATCGCGGTCGCGGCGCTGCGCATCGGGATAGGCAACTCCTAGCCTTGCGGCGGGGGCCTCAGCGCCCCCTGGCGCAGCCGCGCCGCAAAGCTCAGCGCGGCCGCTGCGAATCTGCTACCCTGCGCACCCTTTTGCGACAGCGCCCGAAGGGGCGCAGGCGGCCGGGCGCCCAGCCCCGTCCACGCCACACATGAACCGCCCCATCCGCAACATCGCCATCATCGCGCACGTCGACCACGGCAAGACCACGCTGGTCGACTGCCTGCTCAGGCAGTCCGGAACGTTCGCCGCGCACGAGCGCCCCGGCGATCGCATCATGGATTCGAACGATATCGAGCGCGAGCGCGGCATTACCATTCTCGCCAAGAACTGCGCCATCGAATACGGCGGCACGCGCATCAACATCGTCGACACGCCCGGACACGCCGATTTCGGCGGCGAGGTCGAGCGCGTGCTGTCGATGGTGGACGGGGTGCTGCTGCTGGTGGATGCCGTCGAGGGTCCGATGCCGCAGACGCGTTTCGTGACGCGCAAGGCACTCGCGCTGGGGCTGAAGGCCATCGTGGTAGTCAACAAGATCGATCGCCCCGGGAGCCGCCCGGCATGGGTGACCGACCAGACCTTCGACCTGTTCGACAAGCTCGGCGCGAGTGATGCGCAGCTCGACTTCCCGGTGATCTACGCCTCGGCGCTGCAGGGATGGGCGAGCACCGACTACACCGAGCGCCGCCCCGACATGTCGGCGCTGTTCGAGGCGATCCTGACTTACGTGCCCCCGCCGGCAGCGCAGGCCGATATGCCGCTGCAGCTGCAGATCTCGACGCTCGATTACAGCTCCTACGTGGGACGCATCGGCATCGGCCGCATTCGCCGCGGGGTGGTGCGCCCGGGTGAGGACGTGGTGCTGCGCTTCGGGGACGAGGATCGCGGCCCGGCGCGCATCGGACAGGTGCTCGCCTTCACCGGGCTCGAGCGCCGGCCGGTGAGCGAGGCACTCGCCGGGGACATCGTGGCGATCACCGGCATCCCGGATGTCAACATCGGTCTGACGGTATGCGACAAGGAACAACCGCAGGGGTTGCCGCCGATCAGCGTCGATGAGCCAACACTCGCCATGAACTTCCAGGTGAACACCTCCCCGCTCGCCGGCCGCGAAGGCAAGTACGTCACCAGCCGCCAGCTGCGCGAGCGGCTGTACCGCGAGCTGCAGAGCAACGTCGCAATGCGCGTCGAGGACACCGAGGAGCCGGACGTGCTCAAGGTCTCCGGCCGCGGGGAGTTGCACCTCACCATTCTCATCGAGAACATGCGCCGCGAGGGCTACGAGCTTGCGGTGTCGCGCCCGCAGGTGCTCACACGCGTGGTGAACGGGGAAGTGCTCGAGCCCTACGAGGCACTCACGATCGATATCGAAGATGCCCACCAGGGTGCGGTGATGGAGGCGCTCGGCACCCGGCGCGCGGAACTTGCCGACATGAGCATGGGCGGGCAGGGACGGGCGCGCCTGGAGTACCGCGTGCCGGCGCGCGGACTGATCGGCTTCCAGGGCGAGTTTCTGACCCTCACCCGCGGCACCGGCCTCATGAGCCACATCTTCGATGGCTTCGCGCCGGTGAAGGGCGAGATTCCCGACCGGCACAACGGGGTGCTGGTGAGCAACGAGAACGGTGAGGCGGTCGCTTACGCGCTGTTCAACCTGCAAGAGCGTGGCCGGATGTTCGTGGCGCCGGGGGAGAAGCTCTACGAGGGCATGATCATCGGCATCCACAGCCGCGACAACGACCTGGTGGTCAATCCCATCAAGACCAAGAAGCTCACCAACATCCGCGCCGCCGGCAAGGACGAAGCCATCCTGCTGACCCCGCCGATCCAGCTGACACTCGAGTACGCGGTCGAGTTCATCGCGGACGACGAACTGGTCGAGGTGACCCCGCTGTCCATCCGCATCCGCAAGCGCTTCCTCAAGGAGCAGGACCGCAAGCGCGCCGCACGCAGCGAGAGCGCGGCTGCCGCAATCAGCTGACCGGCGCTTCAGACCTCCTGCGGTCCGGCGATACCGATGAAGCTCAGGAACTCCCCGCGCGTGCGGGCATCACTCCTGAACGTTCCGGTCATGCGGCTCGTGACCATCGATACCCCGCGCTTGTGTACCCCGCGCGTGGTCATGCACTGGTGTACGGCGTCCACGACCACCCCCACACCGCGCGGCTTGAGCACCTCCGCGATACAGTCGGCGATCTGCGCGGTGAGCTTCTCCTGCACCTGGAAGCGTCGCGCGTAGCCATCGACCACGCGCGCAAGTTTGCTGATGCCGACCACCTTGTCCGCCGGCAGGTAACCGACGTGCACGCGCCCGATGATGGGTGCCATGTGATGCTCGCAGTGCGACTCGAAGGAGATGTCGCGCAACACGATCATCTCGTCATAACCGCCGACCTCCTCGAAGGTGCGCCGCAGGTAATCGGCCGGGTCGATCTGGTAGCCGGAGTACCAGTCGCGGTAGGCGTCCAGCACGCGCTGCGGGGTATCGCGCAGCCCTTCGCGGCGCGGGTCCTCACCCGCCCAGCGCAACAGCGTACGCACGGCCTCCTCGGCGGTGCGACGTGAGACCTTCAAGCGTGCTCTGGGCATCGAGTCCCTCCTTACCTGCGCGCAGTGTAGCGTGCACCGCGCGCAGACGCGCGCGCAGGGGACCTCAGCCGAAGAAGTGCAGAAGCATGGAGGTGAGCGTGAGGCTGCAGGCGCCGACCAGGGTCGCGACGATGAACCCGGCGGCGAGCGGCCGCCAGCCGATGCGCCACATATCGAGGAAGGACACCGACAGGCCAACCGCGGTCATGCCGCAGGTGAGAAACAGGTCCGAAGCCGTGTAGCCCGTGTTGACGAACGCCTGCCACAGCGGTTGGGACGCGTGCCACAGGGCATCCCCGCCCGTGCGCACCACGATGAGGCCGACGAAGGCCAGCACGAACAACGGCACCAGCACGGTGGCACCGCGCGCAGCCGCCGGAGCCTCGCCTGCCGGGGTAGCCGCTTCCCCGCTGGCGGCCTCGTGCCGCTGCGTGAGCCAGGCCGCGACCGGGATGAGCACGGCGATCGAGAGGTTGCGCAGCAGCTTCGCAACGCTCGCGGCGGCGAGTGCCGTGGGCGCCCCCGCCTGCTGCGAATAGATGAGTGCGGCGCCGATCACCTGCGAGGTGTCGTGAATGGCGGTGCCGAGGAAGATGCCGGCGTGCACCGGGGATGCGGCGAAGAAGTGACCGGCCACCCAGGGGTAAAGGAGCATGGCGGTACACCCGAACAGCACCACGCAGGTGACGGCGAAAGCCGTCTCGGCGTGCCGTGCACGGATCACCGGCGAAATTGCGACCACCGCCGTGCAACCACACACCGCCGTGCCGATGGCGAGCAGCAGACCGAGCCGGCGCGGCACCGCGAGCAGCCGGGAGATGCCGATGCCGGCGGCGAGCGCGACGCTGAAACAGGTGAGCGCCACGGGCAGCGCCGTGGCGGCGATGGAGGTTGCGAATCCGAGCGTCAGCCGCAGCCCGACGAGTGCAATGCCAACCCGCAGCAGGCGATGCATGGCCCAGTTGAGTCCCTGCGTCGCCCACCCCGGCACTCCGAGCGTGTTCCGCCACAGCATGCCCAGGAGCACCGCACACATGACCGGACTTAGCGGGAACTTCGGCAGACCGCCCAAGCCGGCCGCGAACTTCGCGGCCATGGCGCGCGCGGCGATCGCGAGCGCGATCGCAACCATGAGACCGGGCGCTGTTGCGCGCAGTGCGGCCCACCCCGGGGCCAGCGCCCTGCGCAGCGCCGCGACCACTACAGTGAGAGCCGCTTCTCGGTAGCGATGCCGTTCAGAACGCGCCCCCGGTGCACCAGCATGCGGTCGTGAAGCGCCGAGACGGTCCGGCTGCCGGTACGCTCGAACATAAAGGGCAGCAGCGCGTGCACCATGCAGGCTACCCCTGCCAGCATCATGCGAGTGCCGAAGCACATCGCCTGCATCAGGTGCTCGCCATAACTCTCACCGACCGAGGCGGGATGTTCTGTGAAACCACGGATCAGGTTCATGCAGAAGATCTTAGTCGCCGGGGCTGGTTGCGTGGTTGCGAAGGCTAAGCCGTTCAGGGCTAAATGCGCAACAACGTTGCGGTAAGTGTCGAATTAGGAGAATATTGTTTCGTGGACAAGCTGGATGCCCAGATCCTGGACCTGCTCCAGGGAAACGGCGGGCTGAGCGCCGCGGAGATCGCCGAGCGCATCGGGCTCTCCAAAGCCCCCTGCTGGCGGCGCATCCAGAAGCTGCAGCAGGACGGGATCATCCGCAAGACAGTGGTGTTGCTCGATGCCAAGGCGCTGAATGTCGGCACGACGGTGTTCGTGACGCTCAAGACCGGCAATCACAGCCAGGGATGGTTTGAGAAGTTTGCGCGCGCGGTGCGCGAGATCCCCGAGGTGACGGAGATCCACCGCATGAGTGGGGATGTCGATTACCTGATCCGCATCGTGGTCCCGGACATCGATGCCTACGATGTGGTGTACAAGCGGCTGATCTGCGCGGTGGAGTTCCAGGACGTGAGCGCGAGTTTCGCGCTCGAGACCATCAAGTACACCACTGCCCTGCCGCTGTGCTATGTGAAGCTCGACTGAGCGCCCCGCCTCACTTGCCGCTCGGGCTGTCCTCGAGTGTGTTCTCGCGGATGATCTGCGCGATGCGCGCACGAATCTCACTGCGATCGACGTCGTAGGTGCTGGTGGCGAGCACCGGCTGGGTGGGGGCGCTCTGCGCAAGCTGCACACCGCCCGTGTCGTGCACGTCGACGGTCGCATCCGTCGACAGCCCGATGCGCAGCGGATACTGCCTGAGCTGCTGGGGATCGAGCGTGATGCGTACCGGCACGCGCTGCACCACCTTGATCCAGTTACCGGTGGCATTCTGCGCCGGCAGCAGTGCGAAGGCTGCGCCCGTGCCCATGCCAAGGCCCTCCACGCGGCCGTGATACTCGACGTGTCCGCCGTAGAGGTCGGCGACCACCTTCACCGGCTGGCCGATGCGCATGCGGTTCAGCTGCACCTCCTTGAAGTTGGCGTCGATCCACACCCGCTCGAGCGGCACGATCGCAAGCAATGGCGCCTGCCCGGGAGAGATGCGCTCGCCGAGCTGTACGCTGCGCCTGGCGACGTAGCCCGTCACCGGTGCACGCACGCTGGTGCGCACCACGTTGAGCCAGGCGCGCTCGACCTGGGTCGCGGCCGCCTGTACGTCCGGATTGTCGGCCACCCCGGTACGACCGACCAGCGCGACGCTGGCGGCGAGATTCTTCTGTGCCGCGATGAGCGCATCGCGCGCCGCGTTCAGGGCGTCCTGCGCATGACTGAGCTCCTCGCCCGACACAGCCCCGCTCGCGGCGAGGTTCTTGCGGCGATCGAAGTCCGACTGCGTCTTGGCAAGGTCCGAGCGGCGCTGGCTGACGACCGCGATCAGCTGGTCGCGGTTGGCGAACACGGTGTGCGTCTGACGCACGGTACGCGCCAGCTGCTGCTCGGAGTCCTGCAGCGCGATGCGGTAATCGGTGGCATCGAGCCGCACCAGCTCCTGGCCCGCCTGGACTCTGTCGGTCTCGTCCGCGCCGATGGCGACGACGGTACCGCTCACCTGCGACATGACGTTGACCAGATCGCCCGACACATAGGCATCGTCGGTACTCTCGTAGAAGCGCGCATAGCGCAGCCACCAGGCGAGCACCAGGAGCGCGACGAGCACGAGCGCCAGCGTCAACAGTACCAGCCAGGTTCGGCGGCGCTGCTGCAGGGTCTGCTTGACCGGTTGTGGCGAGGTGACGGGAGCATCCATACGCAGCCCCCTTTCAGCCCGCAGGCGCGGGGGCGACGTAGCCGCCCCCAAGAACGCGCACCAGCTCGACGCTGAAGGACAGCCGTCGTGCCTGCAGCTCCGCACGCAGGGCCTGCGCAACCAGCACCTGGTTCTGGCTCGACAGCACGCTCAGGAAGTTGTCGAGGCCGGCACGATAGCGCTCGCTGGTCAGATCGTAGGAACGCTGCGCGTCATCGAGTGCCGTCTCCTGCTGGCTCGTCTCGTGGTCGGTCGCGCGCCAGTTGGCCACGACGTCGGCGACCTCGCGTACCGCATCGAGCAGCGTCTGATTGTACTGCGCCACCGACATGTCCACCTGCGCCTGGCGCCCATACAGCGCACCCTCGAGTGCCCCACGGTTAAAGAGCGGCAGCGACAGCGCAGGCCCGCCACCGACAACGCGATCGCTCGCATCGAACAACTGCGCGAGGCCCAGGCTCTGAAAGCCGGCGAAGGCGGTGAGGTTGACGTTCGGATAGAAGTCCGCCTCCGCCGCTTTCACCCCGTGCGTGGCAGACTCGACCTCGGCGCGCGCGGCGGCGATGTCCGGGCGGCGTCCGAGAAGATCCGCCGGCAGCACGCTCGGCAGGGCCAGGCCCGCCGGGGCCTTCAGCTGCGGTCGCCCGAGCTGCTGGCCGCGGTCCGGCCCTGCGGCCACGAGATCTGCGATCTGGTTACGCGCCAGGTCGATGTCGGCCTGCGTCGCCTCCACGCCGGCGCGGGTCAGGGCCACCTCGCCCTCCGATTGCTTCACGCGCGCGGTGTTCTCCAGTCCCGCACTCACGCGCTGCTGCGTCAGATCGAGAATGGACAGCTGTTGCTTGAGGCTGTCGTTGGCGACATCCATCAGAGCGTACGACAGGTCGAGCTGGATGTACGCGCGCACCACGGCCACGGCCAGTGCGAGACGTGCCGCGGCGCGGTCGGCTTGCGCCGCCTCGACGCCCGAGTTCGCAGCCTGCGCGAGCGCGCGGTTGCGGCCCCAGAAGTCGATGTCATAGCTGAAATCGAGCGTCACCTGCCCCTGGGTGAAGTAGCTGCCGCCGTAAGGAGGCGGGTACAGGCCGTTCACGGGGAAGCGCTGGCGCACGACACTGCCGTCAAGTGCCACCGTCGGCAGGCGCGTGGCATGCGCTGCGATCGCTTGCCCCTGGGCGGCGCGCAGGCGCGCCTCCGCGGTCTGAAGGCTCGGGCTGCCGCGCAGCGCCTCCTCGATGAGCGCATCGAGTTGCGGATCGCCATAGCCGTGCCACCAGGCATCGGCCGGCCACGCGGTCGGCTCGAGCGTCGCCTGCGCGAGGGTGCGGTTGGTGCTGAGCGCCTGCGGGGCGAGTTGCGGCGCCGGGCGCCAGCCGCCGCGGTCGACGCAAGCGGCGAGTGTCAGCAGGAGGGCCGGAGCGAGGAGTCTCAATCGCGTACTCATGATTTACCCCCTGCGGCAAGCAGTTGATTGTCCCCCTCGGTTTGTCCGTTATTGATCATCCGTCCGAGATAGCTCTTGAGCTGCTCGATCTCCGCCTGGCTGAAGCCTGCCAGGTGCCCCTCCAGCACC
>Ga0302324_100017304_pt1 | contig 14296 bp, 10 predicted proteins | sample Palsa_T0_1_FD_201949 | JGI IMG/M metagenome (GOLD analysis project Ga0302324, IMG submission 201949) | Peat permafrost microbial communities from Stordalen Mire near Abisko, Sweden - Palsa_T0_1 | ecosystem: Environmental > Terrestrial > Soil > Palsa > Peat permafrost | place: Sweden: Abisko... | reverse complement strand
GTCGTGGTTCCGGCCGAGAAGGTAACCGTGCCCGTGGGTGTGGGGCCGCTGGTGCCGTCAACGGTCGCCAGCAGAAGCACCACTGCATTGGGGCCGCTGGTAGAGGCTGCGCCCAGAGCTGTAACGGTCGGAATGGTTCCCACTACCTGGCTGATTGCCGGCGAAGTGCTGGCCTGATCGTTTGTATCTCCGGCATAGCTGGCGGTGATGGAGTGGGTACCTGCCTTCAGCGCGGAATTGCTTAAGGTGGCAACACCTTTGGAGTTGAGGGTTGAGGAGCCAATGGATATGCCGTCGGCGAGGAACGTGATGCTCCCGGTGGGCATTCCGCCGTTGCCGGTCAACGTAGCGGTAAAGATTACCGCGGACAAAGTGATGGAGGGATTTGGAGCGGAAGCGAGAGCAGTCGAAGTGGTGGCAATTACTACCGTGAGGGTCAACGGGGCAGATGCGCTGGCGGTGTCATCGACATTTCCGGTATAGGAAGCGACGATCAGGTGGGAGCCAATGGCCAGGGTCGGATTGAGGACTGCCGTTCCCGCCGCCCCGACTGCGGCGCTTCCCAGGGCCACAGGCGCGCCGTTGAAAGTATCGGTGAATGTCACATTCCCAGAGGGCGTGGATACGCCCTGCACAGGCCGAACGGTTGCAGTGATTGCAACCGGGGTGCCGGCGATCTCCGGGTTTGGACTCGCGGCTACTGCTGTTGACGTTTGCGCTTGATTGACTACCTGGGTGATGGCTGCGGAGGTAAAAGCACGGTTGTTCACGTCTCCCATGTAGGCGGCGGTGATGATGTGTGAACCGACGGCCAGGGAGGAACTCGCGAATGTGCCCGCGCCAGTGGATCCCACAAGATTCGCCGACCCGATTTGCTTTCCTCCATCAAGAATTTCGACCACACCGGTGGGAGCCTCGACCGAGCTCGATGTAACCGTCGCGCTAAAGATCACGGGGTTGCCGTAGAAAGACGGGTTGGGTGTTGAAGTCACAACGGCCAGAGAGGGAACCAGCACATCCTGATTCACAATGTTCGAGACGCTGACGGAAATCTGAGCGGCGGGGTCGCCGCTGTACGTGGCGGTGATCGAATGAAGTCCATTGGCAAGCGCGGCGGTGGTGTATGCAGCAATACCGCCCACGCTCAATGTTGCGACGTTGAGGGTCGTGGAGCCATCGGCGAAGGTGACGGACCCGCTGGGGAGAACGCTGCCGGATGCGAGGGCTCCGACCGTGGCGGTGAAGGTGACAGACTGACCCACGCCCGATGGGTTGGCGCTCGAAACCAGCGTGGTGCCTGTGGATTCGAGAACGGTCTGGATCAAAATGGCGGACGTGCTGGGGAAGTGGGTTGGGTCGAGCGTGTTGCTGTAGGACGCAGTAATCGAGTGCAACCCAACGGCGAGCGCGGCGGTGGAGAAAGAGGCCGTCACAGTCGTGGTGTTGCCACTTGTAAACGAAGGGCCTACCAGGACTTTCGAAGCCAAAACAGTGGCGCCGTCAAGAAAACTGACCGTGCCGGTGAGGTTTCCGGTGCCTGCGCCGGTCGAGACCGTTGCGGTGAAAGACGCGGATGTTCCGAATGCGGACGGATCGGGGTTGGAGACAAGCGTGGTTGTGGTCGAGGTCACCAGGGTTGCGTTGCCGATCAATTCAATATCCAGCGGCGAATTCACGCTGTTGCCGGCGACGACAATGTTGCCGAAGAGCGGATCGCCTTCCACGGTAGGCGCGAAGATGGCGCCAATTTCGCAATCGGAGCTCACGTCAAGCAAGGTCGAGCCAGTGGCGCAGGTGGTCGCCGATGCATCGAGCGCGGCGTTCGTCTGGACAGTGATGGCGGTCAGGTCGAGGGGCGCATTGCCGTCATTCTCGATGGTCTGGGTTTGCGTTGCGGACTGGTCGCCTTGGCGGACCGGCTTGGCGGTGAAATCCAGAATTGCGAAATTGCTCAGAATCTCGCGAATCCTCATGTTCAGCGAGTCAGCGAAAAAGAGATCGCCGCTTCCATCGAGATAAAGCCCGATGGGCCCATAGATGCTGATCGCGTAGGGACCGCCGCCGTTGTAGACGTACTCGCCGACGTTATTTTTGGCAATGGTGAAGATGAAGCCGGTGGTCGGGCTGACCTTGCGGATGCCGGCATTCTGCGTGTCCGCGATATAGACATTCCCTGCGGCATCGGCGATGACGCCGGAGGGTGAAAACAGGGTTGCCGCAGTAGCCGCGCCGCCGTCTCCAGTGTCGCCTGCGGCTCCGGTTCCGGCAAAGGTCGAGATGATGTTTGAGTTGTTGACCATGCGAACAACGTTATTGGCCGAATCCGGAATGTACATGTTGCCTGCGGCATCGAAGGCAACCGCAAAGGGGAAGTTGAGTTCTGCGCTCGTGGCCAGTCCGCCATCGCCCGAGTATCCGCCAAGTCCAGTCAACGGATTTGTATATCCGGTACCCGCGACCGTGGTGATGATGCCGGTGACGGCATTTACCTTGCGGATGCGGTGGTTGAAGGTGTCGGCAATGTAGAGGTTCCCGCTCAAGTCCACGGAGACGCCCTGGGGTTGATTGAGGCTGGCGCTCGTTGCCGGGCCGGTGTCTCCGCCGCTTCCCGGCGAGCCGTTGCCTGCCACGGTGGTAATGATGCCGTTGGCTGCCGCAATTCTGCGCACAACATTGTTTCCCGTATCGGCGATGTAGACGTTGCCCGCCCCATCCAGAGCCACGCCCCAAGGAGTATTCACGCTGACTGCTGAATTCGTTGAAGCCAGCCCATCGCCCGCATAGGCTGCATCTCCGTTGCCCGCAAGCGTGGAGATGATGCCAGTGGACTCAACAACTTTTCGAATCCGATTGTGGTACCGGTCGGCGATATACATGTTGCCCGCGCCATCCAGGGTGACGGCTGAGGGATGATTGAGGGAAGCCGATGTGGCGAGCAACCCATCGAGGACCGGCCCCTCATACACGCCGTCGCCTGCAACGGGAAGAATGTTCCCGGTGACCAGAACCCCAAGACCCGCTGTTCCCGTACCCGACAGGTAAGCGGTGCCCAGAACCTGGTTTCCGCTGCCCACCAGAACCACCGCGCCCATGCGCAGGCCAGCATACGCGGGGGTGAATGTCACGGATTCCGTGCAGGTTGCACCTGCGGCCAGGGTTGCCGATGCGCAGGTCGTAGCGCCGGCGCCGGGTGCGAAGTCGAGTCCGCTGACGCCAAGCGTGAGTACTTCCACAGTATTTACGGTGCCTGCAACCTGCGCGGTAATGGTCACGCTCTGTTGCGCGGATGTGACGTCGACGGCAACCGAACCAAAGGAAGTCGATTGCGCTTGAACTCCCGTCGAAGCCAGCGCCAGAGCCGCTAGAGTGAGCACCCATAACGATGTAGCCGAAACGTTGCGATGATTGTGCAGAGCCAATTCTTGTTTCTTGAATCCGTTCATTCGAAAGCAAAGCTGGGTCATCCATGGCTCCGTAAAATCTTTGCGCTCCGGTAATCTTTGGTGCTTAGCGGTATCTGTTTTGCACTTCTGCGCAAACCAGTGGCGCATTAGCGGCCAGGCGCAAACTCGATCGACGGGATTGCTGCACGTACGTGTCCGGCAAACTTCAAATCGTATGAATGATCTCTGAAGAATACTTAGGCCCACGACAACTGCCAGATGAGAGTCCATTTACCAATGCCGGTTTGAAATAAAATGCGGAATCGGGAGCGGCCCGGCTTGGACCACCCGTGTGAGCCGTCTGACGCTGAACTTCGGACGAGGCGTAAAGGAGCAGATCCCGGCATTCCTGCTCAGCCGGGTGCAAAGAGTTGATCATTGCCCTCAGCGGTCGATTGATCGAACTGAGCGAAAATGCTCAACTTATCAACACGCAGTGTGAGATGCTCTGCTCAAGTGGAATGATTGGCCGCGCTCGTGGGGCGCGAAGATTGTATCTGTCGCCAAGCTCCACGCATTCCAGGAACCGTTGCTGGAATGCACTTAGGAAGAGGTTGTATCGATGGATGGCAAAACGAGCGCGGCCTTCAACGCGACGCATTATCTTCGCAGCGATGGGGAAGGGCGGAAGATCGTCAATCTGAAGGCAAAGCAGATTTTCTTCTCCCAGGGGGGCGCGGCCGACGCGGTTTTTTATCTCCAGTCTGGCCGGGCCAAGCTGACCGTCGTATCCAAGAAGGGCAAGGAAGCCACTGTTACGCTACTGGCTGCGGGAGACTTTATGGGCGAAGAGTCCCTCACGGCAGAGGGTGCCCTCCGAATGGCCACAGCATCGGCCCTGGTGGCTTGCGTCGCGCTCAAAATCGATCGGAAGCAAATGCTCCGCGTTTTGCATGACGAGCACGCATTCGCAGCGCTCTTTTTGAACTTTATGCTGCTTCGAGGCATCCGAACCCAGGCGGACCTGATCGATCAGCTTTTCAATTCCAGCGAAAGACGTTTAGCGCGGATCTTGCTGCTCATGGCGGATTTTGGCAAATCGGGCGAACCTGAGGAGACGCCGATTCCGCACATTACGCAGGAAACACTTGCGGAGATGATCGGTACAACGCGGTCTCGCGTCAGCTTCTTTATGAATCGCTTCAGGAAGCTCGGCTACCTTGAGTACAACGGCCATATTCGTGTGAACCGGTCGCTGCTCAATATGGTTCTTCGCGATCAACTGCCGGAGCAAAACGCATCCCGGCCTGTACTCCTCGATCACCCGGCCAGCAAAGCCCGGAGTGCAAGACGGGCCAACCAGGCGTGAATGGCAAATATTTGCCATGCATGGCCACTTCCGGCGGCTGACTCTTAATACTCGATTTTGCCGGACGAGGCGATCCAGGCTTGAAAGCTGGCCCAGGCTTCGTTGCCAAGCAACTGCGTGGCCGGGAGCGAGCGCGCGGGCTGGTCCTTGCGAAACTCATCATAAAGAAAAGCATCGTCGAAGCCGGCGCGGGCAGCGTCGGCTGCGCTGGCGCCGTAGTAAACGGCATCGAGCCGCGCCCAGTAGCAGGCCGCAAGGCACATGGGACAGGGCTGGCAACTGGTGTAAAGTTCGCAGCCAGCCAGGCTGAAACTGCTCAAAGCCTTGCAGGCCGTGCGGATGGCGTTGACCTCGCCGTGAGCCGTGGGGTCGTTGGTGCCGGTTACTGTGTTCACGCCTTCGCCGACGATCTTGCCGTCGCGCACGATGACTGCGGCAAACGGGCCTCCGCCGCCGGTGTCGACATTCTGGATGGCCAGCAGAATGGCGCGGCGCAGAAACTCGGGATTGGGTGCGGCGGATGGGGTCAACTTGCTCTGAACCTCCCTGAACTTGCTCATAACATCCCTGAGCGGCGAAAGTAATCACAGTATGTCACAGGCATTCCGATCGACCCGCGTCCTGACTGGCGGGGGCCTGGCCCCAGCGACCATTCTTGTTGAGGGCGAGCGCATTACTGAAGTGCTGAGCTGGAACAGCACGCCGGCTGGCGCAACGATGCACGACTTTCGCGATGCGGTGCTGCTACCTGGCCTGGTGGACTCCCATGTGCACATCAACGAGCCGGGCCGCACGGAGTGGGAAGGCTTTTTTACAGCCACGCGCGCGGCAGCTTCAGGCGGCGTGACAACCCTGGTGGATATGCCGCTGAACTGCGTGCCGGAGACTACGGATCAGGCGGCATTGGAGGCGAAAAGGGTCGCGGCGCAAGGCAAAGCCTTTGTAGACTGGGCCGCATGGGGCGGCGCTGTGCGCGGCAACTCAGAGTCGCTGCCGGCTTTGGCCAGCGCGGGCGTCGCCGGATTCAAATGCTTTCTCATTCATTCTGGAATTGACGGATTTGCATGGGTAGACGAGGCGGAACTGCGGCTGGCGCTAGCGAGGCTCAGGGGTGTTGGCCTGCCACTGTTGGTCCACGCAGAGGTGGCAGGGCCGGTAAATGCCGCAACCGAGGCGTTGAATGCGGCGGGAGCGGATTGGCGAAAATACTCCACCTACCTGGCCTCGCGACCCGACGCCGCCGAAGTCGAGGCGATTGCCCTGCTCATCCGGCTGGCCGAAGAGTTCTCGACGCCGATCCACATTGTCCATCTGGCCAGCGCTGAGGCTCTGCCCCTGCTGGCTGAGGCGCGCGGCAGGGGAGTGCCGGTCACCGTGGAAACCTGCGTACAATATCTTTGGTTTGCCGCTGAAGAAATCTCAGATGGGGCGACGGAGTTCAAATGCGCTCCGCCGGTTCGCGGCAGAGCCAATCGAGAGGCGTTGTGGGCCGCGCTCGAAGAGGGATTGATCGACATGGTGACTACCGACCACTCGCCGTGCCCGCCGGCAATGAAGCGACGCGACGAAGGTCGCTGGGATTTAGCGTGGGGCGGCATTGCGAGCCTTGGGCTTGCGCTTCCGGTGATGTGGACTGCGCTTGAACGGCGCGGATTTGGTTTGAAAGCGGGGATGGAGCGAGTAGGTGCGTGGATGGGAACCGAAACAGCGCGGTTGGCGGGCTTGATGGGGAGAAAAGGCGTGCTAGCGGTTGGTGCCGACGCGGACTTCGTGGTTTTCGATCCGCATGCTGCATGGACCGTCGCGCCGGTGAGCCTGCACTTTCGCCACAAGCTCTCACCGTTTATGGGCGCGGCGCTGCATGGACGTGTGATGGAGACTTGGTTGCGCGGGAAGCAGATCTTTGCTCGGGACGGGGCCGCGGATGGTTTTGTTGGCGAGCCCCGCGGCATAGAGTTGGTGCGCCGATGAAAGACCGCGCGCTGCGAGCGATTGCTGAATGCAGGCATATCGCTGCTTTATCTGAAGAGCCGGGACGCATTACGCGGCGATTCCTGACCGCGCCCACGCACCACGTTCATGCCCATTTGCGCGCCCGCATGGAATCGCTGGGAATGAGCATCCATGTGGATGCGGCAGGCAATCTGCGCGGACTTTGGAGCAAAGCAGGCGTCGGCCACAAGCGACTCGTGCTCGGTTCGCACATCGATACGGTGCCCGACGCCGGCGCATTCGACGGTGTGCTCGGCGTCACGCTGGCGCTTGAATGGGTGGGCATTGCGCAGGATCTTGCGTTGCCGCTGACGATTGAAGTGATCGCGTTTTCTGAAGAAGAAGGCGTGCGCTTTGGCGTGCCCTTCCTGGGCAGTCGCGCGGTTGCGGGGAATTTCGATGACGCATGGCTCACGCTGACCGACACCGAAGGCATTGCGATGGAAGCCGCAATGCGCGGCTTTGGCCTCGACCCTGGTCGCATCGGCGAAGCGGCGTTGAATGCCGATGCGGCGGACTTTCTTGAGATCCACATCGAGCAGGGACCGGTGCTTGAAGCGGAGGGTTTGCGTGTTGCCGCGGTCACGGCGATTGCGGGCCAGACGCGGTTGAATATGGCCTTTGGCGGCCAAGCCAACCACGCGGGAACGACGCCCATGCATTTGCGCCGCGATGCGCTCGCAGCCGCCGCGAAGTGGATCACGGCAGTGGAAACCCTTGCACACCGTACGGACGGGCTGATTGCCACGGTGGGCAAGGTGATCGTGGAACCCAATGCAGGCAATGTCGTGCCCGGATATGCGCAGGTCAGCCTGGATGTGCGTCATGTTAACGATAGAACCCGCGTTACCGCCGTTGAGGAACTTGTTGCGAAGGCCAGCCTGATCGCGGCGCAGCGAGGGCTGACCCTGGAACGCACGGACCGCCTGGACCAGTCGGCCGTACCGATGGATGAGAGGCTGACTGCGCTCCTGACCAGTGCGATCGAGGCGGCTGGATACCCGGTGAAGACCATGCCCAGCGGCGCGGGGCACGACGCTATGGTGATGGCTGCTAAAGTTGCTACAGCCATGTTGTTTTTGCGCAGTCCCGGCGGCATCAGCCATCACCCTGCTGAAACCGTGCTGGAAGAGGACGTGGAGGCCGCTCTGCACGTGGGACGCGAGTTTCTTCTGCAGATTGCAAGGCAGGTTGGATAGAATTCTCAAACGAGGGTTACATTGCATCACCTGGGATTGACAAGAAGCAGCCGGAAGTTGGATCACCTGCTGCAAACGCCGAACACTTTTATCCGTACGCCCTTGCCCGGCGCCACGGGTGTGGAGTTCGTGGTGCACGCAGCGCCGCAACTGGGTGCACGATTCACGCAGATGACGGCGGAGTTTGCGAAGGACGGAATGCTGGGGCTCGCCCCGGCACAGCGATTCATTTATGTGCTCGAAGGTGAACTGGAACTGACCGCCGGCGACAAGGAATACCGACTGGTTATGGATGGCTTTGCATTTCTGCCGCACGGCACGCCGCACACGGTACGCGCAATTGTCCAGTCGCGTGCCGCGGTTATTGAGAAGCCCTATGAACGACTTGCCGGCGACGAAACCCAGGTGGCGCAGATCGTCGTCGGGAATGAAGCGGCCATTGCACCCCTAGCGCTCATGGGCGACGAGGGGCTGCGCGTGCGTTCGCTCATGCCCGATGGACCCGCGTACGATTTCGCCGTGAACACCATGACCTACGATCCCGGCGCAGCGCTCAGCATGGTGGAGATCCACGTGATGGAACATGGCCTGCTGATGCTGGAAGGCGGCGGCATCTATCGGCTGGGCGATGCGTGGTACCCGGTTGAAGCCGGTGACTTCATCTGGATGGGCCCGTACTGTCCGCAGTGGTTTGGCGCGCTCGGCAAGCGTCCGGCCAAGTATCTGATCTACAAAAACTGGTACAGGCATCCACTGGGAGAGTAGCGGAAACTGTGGCAATCCAACCCAAACTCGAACCCACCTTCGAAATCGACTTGCTCTTTGCGGAGTTGGCCTCCCTGGCGGAGATATCCGAAGCCGATCCGCCGGTGGTGACGCGCGTCGTGTTCAACGAGGCGGACATGCGCGCTCGGGCCTATGTGAAGGGCCTTTGCGCGGATGCCGGACTTGCGCTGCGGGAAGATGCGATCGGCAATACCTTCGCTCGATGGGAAGGAAGTGAACCGGAGCTTTCGCCCATCGGGACCGGTTCTCACATCGATGCAATTCCCAACGCTGGTTCCTATGACGGGACGGTGGGCGTGCTTGGAGGTCTGGAGGCGATTCGCGCCCTGCAGCGCGCCGGATTTCGCCCTCGCCGATCAATCGAGCTTGTAATTTTTACTGCCGAGGAGCCAACTCGTTTCGGCATTGGTTGCCTGGGTAGCCGCATGATGGGGCATGTGCTTGCGCCCGCTGCCGCGCTGGCGTTGCGCGACAAACAGGGCAACGGACTCGACGGGTTGCGAAGCCGCGCTGGATTTACCGGTGCGCTTGAATCTGTTGCGGTGCCTGCCGGACGCTTCCACCAATTTGTCGAGTTGCACATTGAGCAGGGACCGCTGCTGGAGCAGGAAGGGATCGATCTTGGACTGGTGACGCACATTGCCGCGCCGGCCAGCTTGCGCATCAACATTGAAGGCGAGGGCGGGCACGCCGGCGGCAAGCTGATGCCCGGCCGAAAAGATGCGTTGGCCGCGGCAGCCGAGTTGATTCTTTCGCTTGAATCGTCAGCCAAATCGACGGGCGCAATCGATACAGTAGCCACTGTGGGCGTATGCGAAGTGTTTCCCGGTGCGGTCAACAGCATTCCCTCGAGTGTGCGCCTGGAGACGGACATCCGCGACACAGATCGGGAGCGACGCGACAGCGTGCTTGATGCCCTCAAGGCCGCCTGTGCTGAGGTTGCCGGACGCCGTGGAGTCGCCATTACCACGGAACTGGTTAATGCCGATCCGCCAACCGTTTGCGATCGCGAAATTCTTCAGGGGCTGGAGGACTCAGCCCTCGAAGCGAGACGAAGTTACAAGAGAATGGTGGCCCGCGCCTATCACGATTCGTCATTCGTTGCGTGCATTGCGCCGGTGGCCATGTTGTTCATTCCCTGCCGCGGCGGCGTGAGCCACCGGCCTGACGAATACGCGTCACCGGAATGGATTGCCGGTGGTGTCGATGTGCTGGCGCGAACCCTGGCGCGCCTGGCTGCCTGAACGATTCGCTTTGAAACTGGGGCGCGCCGTTGTATGCTATGCCTCAACCCGTAGGAAGATTCAGGCTTTGCCAACCATGAGCACGAGCGAGAAACCCCGCATCGTCGGCGCCCCCGTCCCACGCAAGGAAGGTGTGGACAAGCTGCGAGGCCGCGCCCGTTATGTGGACGACATCGAACGCGAAGGCATGTGGTACGGCGCTACGGTCCGCAGCACGATTGCACGGGGATTCATTCGCTCCATCGGCTTTGATCGGCGCATCGACTGGTCCGAATTCGCAATCGTAACCGCGGCCGATATTCCCGGCAAGAATCGAATCCACCTCATTCTTGCCGACCAGCCCTGCCTTGCGGATGGAGTAGTAAATCACAGCGACGAGGCAATTGTGTTGCTGGCGCATCCTGACAAATATAAATTGCGCGAGGCCGTGGATGCGGTCCATATCGAGTATGAGCCGCTGCCGCCTATCTTCACCATTGAGGAGAGCGAGCGGCAGGATGCGATTGTCTGGGGCCCGGACAACCTGCTAAAGAGCTATCTGCTCGAGAAGGGAGACGTGGATTCTGTGTGGAACCGCGCCGCGCACATCGTCGAAGGCGAATACCGCACCGGCGCCCAAGAGCATCTTTACATTGAGAACAACGGCGTCATCGCGGAGCACAGCGAGGAGAACGGAGTGACGGTTTGGGGCTCATTGCAGTGCCCATTCTATGTGCACAAGTCTCTGCTTGCGGTTTTCGATTTGCCCGAGGACAAGGTTCGAGTGATCCAGACAGAAACCGGAGGCGCATTCGGCGGGAAAGAGGATTACCCCTCGATACTGGCCTCTCATGCGGCTTTGCTGGCTCTCAAGTCTGGTCACGCCGTCAAGATGGTCTACGACCGCATGGAAGATCTGGCCGCCACCACCAAGCGCCATCCATCGCGCATTCGCCATCGCACCGCGCTCGACAAAGACGGAAAGCTGCTGGCAATGGACATCGACATTGCCACAGATGGTGGGGCGTACTCAACGCTCTCGTCGACTGTGCTTTCTCGCGCGACATTGCATTCGCCGGGACCGTATGTGTGCCCCAATGTGCGCGTGCGCTCGCGCGCATGGGCCACCAACAACGTCCCGTACGGCGCATTCCGCGGCTTTGGGGCGCCGCAGGCGGTGTTTGCCATCGAGCGTCACATGGACGAAATCGCGGCAATGATCGGCCTGGACCCAATTGAACTGCGGCGCCGGAACTTTCTCCACGATGGCGACACAACCGCGACTGAGCAGGTGATGCGCGACCCGGTGATTCTCGACCAGTTGATGGAGCGCGCTCTTCGCGAAAGCGACTACTACGCCAAGCGGGCGCGATTTGTGCGAGAGAATCCAGCTTGTGCGGTCAAGCGCGGCATGGGCATCGCAGCTTTCTATCATGGCTCAGGATTCACCGGCTCAGGCGAGCGCTATTTGAATTCTCTGGCAGGCCTGGATGTAACGCCAGAGGGCAAGGTGCGCGTGCTGGTGGCCAACACCGAGTTTGGCCAGGGAACAAATACAATTCTTGGTCAGATTGCCGCCGAGGCCATCGGCATCGGCTACGACGATGTGATCATGGCTCCTGTAGACACCGGGATCGTTCCCAACAGCGGGCCGACCGTTGCGTCGCGCACTTCGATGGTCGTGGGCCGGTTGATTGAGCGCGCAGGATTGCAGCTTGTTGCGATGCTGCGCGAACATGATGGCCTAGGCGAACATTTCACGAGCGAAGACTTTTTCGCGGCAAGCGAGCTCCATCGGGCCGCACACGGTGAAGTGGTATCGCTGTGCCGCTATGAGGCGCCGCCCAACATCTTTTGGGACGATCAGAAGTATCGCGGTGAAGCTTATCCTGCGTTCGCATGGTCTATACAGGTTGCCCAGGTAGCAGTGGACACAGTCACCTATTCCGCCGAGGTGGAGGATTTCTGGTCAGTGCAGGAAGTTGGCCGCGTCCTCAATCCCGTTCTGGCTGGCGGGCAGATTGAAGGTGGCATTGCGCAGGGCATTGGCTATGCGCTCTATGAGAAAGTGCTATTGCAGAACGGCCACATGGCCAATAACCAGATGACCAACTACATTATGCCCACGGCCGAGGATGTGCCTCCGATTCACGTTTTCTTTGAAGAAATACCATTTGGTTATGGAGCCTTCGGCGCCAAGGGCATCGGCGAATTGCCGCACGATGGTCCCGCGCCCGCGATCCTGAATGCAATTCGAGACGCAACAGGCATTGGCTTTCGCGCAATTCCGCTGCTGCCTGAAGACCTTTTCTCTGAATTGGCTGCCTGTGAGTCACTAACGGAGGCCTCAGCCCTATGAGTCATAGGCCCGACTGTCGGCGCAACATTCGCTTCACTGTCAATGGCGAGAATCGCAATGTGCAGGTCCTGCCGATGAAGCGGCTCCTGGATGTACTACGCGAGGACCTGCGGCTGACCGGCACCAAGGAGGGATGCGGTGAAGGCGAATGCGGTTCGTGCTCGGTACGCATGAACGGCGACCTGGTGAACAGTTGCCTGGTGCCTGTGCTGCAGGCCGAGGGCGCTAACATCCAGACCGTTGAGGGGCTTGGCGCAAGCGGCAAGCTTCATCCACTGCAACAGGCGTTCCTCGATTGCGGAGGCGCGCAGTGCGGCATCTGCACGCCGGGAATGCTGATGGCCGCGACGCAGTTGCTTTCCATCAACCCGCATCCGAGCATGGCTGAGATTCGCGAGGGGCTGGCGGGAAACCTCTGCCGATGTACCGGCTTTATTCGCATATTCGATTCAGTGATTGCGGCCGCCGCGGATCCAAACCATTCAAGCGAGCAAGCGGGCCATGCGCGGTAATCCTGAAGCGCACGAAGTCATAGCGCCGGGCAACCTGCCTGCTGTGCTAGAGCTGCTGGCGGCCTCGCCGGGCGAGTGGACGCCAATTGCCGGCGGCACGGAACTGATGGTGGCTCATGCGGCAGGGCGGCTCACGGCGCCTAAGCTGGTAAGTTTGTGGGGCATTCCCGAGTTGCGATTTATTCAGACCGGCGCGGTGAGCATTGCCATTGGCGCGGGTGCAACATTTCGCGATCTACGCGGACATGCAGGCGTTGCTGCGCAGCTGCCCCTCGCGGCCAAGGCTGCGAGCTGGATCGGCTCCATTGCCAACCAGAGCCGCGCCACCGTCGGCGGAAATCTTGTCAACGGATCGCCCGCCGCGGATTCATCGCCCGCGCTGCTGGTCTACGATGCGGAGATCGAGCTTGTTTCCGTTCGTGGCCGCCGCCGCATTCCCTATTCAGAATTTCATACGGGCTACAAGCGCAACGCAATGGCCCCGGATGAGTTGCTCTTGGCCGTGCATCTACCGTTGCGCTTTGCGCGGCACCGGCAATATCTGCGCAAGGTGGGAACCCGGCGCGCAATGGCGATTTCGAAAGTTGCGCTGGCCGCCACGGCGCTCCTTGAGGACGGCGTGGTCGGCGAAATTCGTGTGGCGGCGGCCAGCCTTGCTCCCTTCCCATCACGGCTCTACCAGGCCGAAAAGGTGCTGCTTGGCAAGTCGATCGATTCGCGCACAATTGAATTCGCGCGTGAGGCGATAATGGCAGAGGCAAAGCCCATCGATGACATGCGGTCTACAGCTGAATATCGCAAGCGCGTGGCCGCCAATCTGATCGAGGAATTCCTGCATGAGTTGCGCCCGGAGGGCTCGCCAAATTGAATTTAGCGCTATCAGCCTGGAACGAAGCAGAGGCGCAAGCGGCGCTGGATGCGATGCTGGCCTGCTGCGGCGCGCGGCGATGGGCCAACGGCATGGTGGCGCTTCGTCCCATCGCAAACGTTGCGGACCTGAGTGCCGCAGCCGATCGGATTTGGAGCACGATGGGTGAGGCCGACTTGATGGAGGCATTCGCCTGTCACCCTCGCATTGGAGACCGTCGGGCCGCACACGCATCAAAAAAGTCTGCCATGTGGTCTCAACAGGAACAATCGTCGGCTAATAATGCGGCCGAGCGCGTGTTGGCAGAGCTCGAAGAGGGTAATCTTCTTTATGAGCAACGGTTCGGCTTTACTTACATTGTCTGCGCCACGGGCAAGAGCGCCGAAGAGATGCTGGCAATTCTCAATCGACGGTTGGCCAGCGATCATGCATCCGAGTTGATTGAGGCGGCGGAGCAGCAGCGGCAGATCACGCAGATTCGTCTGGGAAAGTGGCTTGTGGAATGAGTCTGATTTCAACACATGTGCTGGACGCGGTGCTGGGCAAGCCGGCTGCTGGAGTTGCCATTCGGCTGGAAAAGCAGGAAGGCTCAGCATGGGCAGCTA